>Ga0065707_10083050_pt1 | contig 10686 bp, 23 predicted proteins | sample SwiRhicommuniRL3_FD_59094 | JGI IMG/M metagenome (GOLD analysis project Ga0065707, IMG submission 59094) | Switchgrass rhizosphere bacterial communities from Rose Lake, Michigan, USA - RL3 v2 (version 2) | ecosystem: Host-associated > Plants > Roots > Rhizosphere > Soil | place: East Lansing... | reverse complement strand
CGGCCGGTGATGAACGAGAACTCATCGGCTACCGGCTTCTCCAGGCGACGACCGAATCGGAGCCTGGTCGAATCCGTGCGCTCCTCTTCCAGCTCGCCCCGCTTCTCCAGATAGAGTTGGAGCGGGGTCTTGTATTTGGTCAATCCACACATCGCAGCAATATCGGACCCGCCCAAGCCTTTCGTGCGCTTGACGGTCCCGGGTGGTCGATGGGCACTCATAGGCCACGACTCCTTTCTAGTTGGATCAGGAACCGCTTGGCATCGGCCAAGGCGTCCTGCAATTCGGTCCACATGGATTTCTTTTGCCAGGATAAATCGTCGCCTGAGTGATCCTGCCGCAGTTGGTGGAGGCTCACGGTCGCGAAGTCGATCTGCTGGATCACGCGCCGGCGTTCGGTGTCATTCCAGGTACTCATGGTTTAGGTCTCCTTGAAGACTTGCTCGATCACCCGGCGCACCATGGCTCCAGTGAGGGTGATCCGCCCGTCAGCGGCCAGATCCAATCGCTGCAAGATGGTCAGGCAAGTCTCGCGTTTGGCTTCCGTGAGGGCATCGGCGATCTGGCGATTGGCCCGATCCCATTGCCCATAGCTCGCATGCGCTTTCGCGTCCAAGCTCAATTCAAAGGGCTTGCGGGGATGAGTCATGGTGCCATCCTCCTGACATTAGGCCGGATGGCTGGACGAGCAGAGCGACGGGTCAGATAGAGATGGCCGCTAATGGCAACGGCCAGGACTAGGATGAAGAGCACGCCGAATATGAGGCCGGACAGATAATAAAATTGGCAGGTCATTTTGATCCTCCTGTCGATTGGGTAACGGGAATATAAGCGCTTCGCTTCACGGAATCAACATATTTTTTCAATGGTGAAGGTCACCCGGGCATGGCGCAGCCGCTTGACATTCCTCCTCTCCATGATCTCCCTGGAGGCGCGACGGAGGGCGACGCCGAGATTGCGCGCCCGCCCATCCCAGACTTCGACCTTATGAAAAAACCGAGCCCGTTCAAAGTGGGCCTGGACTTGATAGGTATTCATGGACTTGATTCTCCTTTCCATTAGAGGGTATATTGAGGACTCTGGTTCATCACTCTCCTAGTGTGATGATCCTTTTGTTTGTTGGGTTCAACGGGCACCTCTCCATCGGGCGGTGCCCGTTGTGTTTATGGATCTGCCAACCGATAGCCCTTCGCCTCCATGCAGTGGAAGTTTTCCTGGAGCGCCATGACTCGATGGGCGATGTCTGATTGGGCCATCCGGTTCAGGCGCGAATACAGGGCCTCCATCCGCTGCTGACAATCGGCCGTGTCCTGCCCCAGGCTGGTCGGTGTCGCGCCATCCTTGAGCCATATATAGCCATAGTTATTACAGCCGACTAATGTGAGTGTGCTCATTATGACGAGCACAATGATCATTGCCTGCTTCATGATAGAACTCCTTTTATGATATGGTTGTTCGGGGGACTCTCGCCTTCCATCCACTGATCGGATACTGGACTCCGAATGTGTCCTCCAATAAATAGGTCCAGCGCTCCGGTTCGAGTTCAATCCAGACCTCCTTCAATCCGTTCTGGCTCGTCATCTTCGGAAACTTCTTCCACTCTGTCTGCTTGATCCGATGCAGCCACGCCTCGCCGGGCTTGATGATCGATTCGACCGCGATGCTGAGCCGATCCAGAGCGGTCAGCAATTGGAGATCGAAGATGGTCGGATGCGAGCTGGTCACGAAATAAATGTAGCGAATGGTCCTCTTCATCGTTCATCGCTTCCCCTTTCCGAGTCGTTTTAATCGTCGAAAGATTTCCTTCCGTGATTCGCCGACGCCCTCCAGGCTCCGACAGAGCAGTTCGTAGGGCGAGATCACCCCATGGCGATGTTGGAAGTCCAGCGCGCCCGCACAGACCAAGTCGGTACGATTGCCGGTCTCGCGCGTGGTCTTGTGGCAGAAGAAATGATTCCCACCCAAGACCTCGCGCTCGATCTCCGGCAGCCGGCGCAGGGTGTCCCGGATCGGACTCCCTATCACGAACGGGCAATTCTCGCAGGCCTCCTGCATCCGCCAGAGGAACACTTTCCCCTTTTCCTTGCGCATGGCTGATCGCTCCTTCTCATTAGATGTGACAATCAACCACCGTGAAGAGGGTGTCATCCGGCAGGCTCTCGACGAGCGCCATGAATTGCTCGTTCCAGGCATCCCGATCCTGTTCATTATGGACCACACCCCACCATCCCATCTGCCCCTTTTCAAACCACTGCCCCTCTTTCACGAGTGCATGCGTCGAAAGGGCGGAGCGCTTGGCTCGGGCAATATAGGCCGCTCGATCCTGCCCAAAGTCAAAGGGATCGAGCCAGGAGATGGCCTTGACTTTCTTCATGGCGAGCAGGACCGGTTGATGCCAATACTCATCACGAGCCGGATCAATATCCGCCTCCGCATATCGTCCGCGGATCTGCTCAAAGGTCTCCGGCCACGGCAGGCCCTTGATCGCCTTCGCAAAGGCATCATAGCGCCGGGTGGCCTGGCTCACCGCTCGCCGCTGCATCCCGGCCAGATCGATGTCGCCCTTGCGGACTTGATCGACATAGCCGGGCTTGGCCTGATCCCCCATCACCCCCGGGCGTCCCGTCGTCCCGGTCTTGCCGCGCCGCAATTTGAAGAACCCGGTCCAGCGTCCCCCGATGGTCCACCAATCCCACTTCGCCTGCGGATTGGTCCGCTTGAAACATCGGATCTGGGGGTCGAGTCCCTCGATCTGCCGAGCGCCCCGCTGGCACTCGACGCGCAGGTAGCCGTGCTTATGGGCCACGAGGTAATCCGGTCGCTCCCCCTCATAGAGAATGGCTGACTCGTCCAGCCCGGCCCAGTCGAGCGCGAACCGCAGAAAGGTCTTTTCGGTGGCTATCGGGACCGTGATCACTTCGCAGCCCTCCGGAATATAGTAGACCTTCGCTCGCTCCCCGCGGCCATCGCCCCAGTCTTTCACGACCCAGGAGATCCCGCGACTAGTCCCGCTCCAGACCAGCTTATACTCCCCGGTCAGGTCGCTCTTCCGGCCATGCTTCCTGAGTTCCTCAATGGTCGGGTCTCGATAGAACTGATCATCCCGGGCGTCGAGCAGCTCGCCGGATGGCATCTTCATCTTCCGGACGGTCTGCTCGCCATAGGTTTTGAGCATCGCCTCCGTCTCATCAACATCGATCACATACTGATCCGCATGGCCCGTACATTCAAACTCATGATAGGGCTGGAGTTGCGCTTCGATATGGTCGCCGATCACCAAAACAGGATAATGACTCATGGTGGGGTCTCCTTTGTGTGTTGGGTTAGGGCTTGTAAGAGCATCTGCGGAAGGTCCCCGCTGCCAAAGTGGGTCATGGCCGCGGAGGTCAAGGCTTCCGTCCAGGGATCAAACCAGATCGGCACTTCTTCTTTCGGATAGCGCTCCACATTGCAGAGTTCCGGTGGAGCGACGGAGAAATACTTACGACAGGATAGCGGGCGATGTTCATAGACCCGGCACCGATTATCGGCCCCCAGGAATACGCATGCCCGATCTTCGACCGGTTGACTCAACCAGCCTTCATCCGTATGACCGGCCTGCCGGCGCAGCTTGGCTTCATCGAGGGGAACACAGCGGTCCCGAGCCACCTCGATCAGCTCCGCCGCTTCAGCCCCCGTGATCGCGACGGAGATGTGACAACAAAAGGCACAGGCCTCCCCGCAGCGGATCTCGCTGGCGACCGGGGACTTGGCCTTCGCTTCGGCCATGAAGCGCTCGGCAAACTCATGTAAGAATGCCGAGCATTGCGCCGGGGTCACTCCGGACGCTTCGGCCCGTTTGATCTGGGCCATGAAATCGAGGATGACGGCCCCGAGTTCCTGTCGCTCCTCTGGGGTATAATCCTTCGCGAGCCGATGCAGGGTCGAGGTCAGGCTCAAGTAGATTTCTGGCATGGGGCTCCTTTAGAGGTCGACGGCGCGGATGCCCTTCGCCTTCTTCTCTTTCGGTTTACGGAAGGGTTCGTTCTTCTGCATGGCCTCACGGACGGCCGCGAGTTGCTCCTCGATATAGATGACCCGATTGCGTGCCCGGATGGCCACATTCGTCGCGGTCCCCAGGCGGCGAAAGGAGTGATCGAACTTCGCCCGGGCCTTCGTCAGCTTGCGGCAATAATTCTCCAGGCTCTTCGCATTACTCTCACTGATGCTGAGTGTCCGCATAGGGATCTCCTTGTCTATTGGGTGAGCGCTCTTGCCAGAGCACCGGTTCGGCATCCGGCGAGAACGGTTGAAAGAACCAGACGAAGCCGTCGAGATAGCGGCGTTGATAGATGCCGAACCCTCGACTGATCAGCAAGCCGATTTTCTCTGGCGGCTTCTGTTGATCCGGGCGCTCCCGGGTAAACTCAATCGGCTCAGCATGGCGCTCGGGCTGGAAGGACTCGTTCGAGGCATAATCCGTTTTCCCGAGCATGAATGGACAGAGGGCGAGGGCATCGACCGCGCAATCTTTGTGCATCGGGCCATCGACGAAGAGCCGGTTCGCGACCGAGACGGGTCCGCCCAGGAACGCCGTGTAATGTCCGAGCAGGCCCCCGCAGATCCAACACCGGCGCTCAATCGCGCAGCGCTGGCGCTTCCCTTCATCGGTGATCTTGAAGTCCGGAGTCCCATCCATCCGAATGCGGGCGAAGTAGGGGACGGGGAATCCTTTGTATTGTGGGAGTTTGGCAACGCGTGGATTCATGGATTCAGTCCTTTCTGTTCTGTACGCGAATGAGAATCATCGTGACGGCCATGGCGATATAGCCCAGGGCACCAAAGATGAAGAGTTCGGTAAATCGGCTCATGAGTCCACCGAGGCCTTTCTATCCGTATTGGCCGGATGCTGCTGACCCTGGAAATCGATATGGACCACGTTGCAATTATGCCGGTTGCACCAGACTTGCAAGCCGAGGGCGGTCCAGCCGACCTGCGTCTGGGACCAATCCATCGGACTGATGGTGGCCGGCTTTTCATCGATGCACTGGATACAATGGAAATACATCTGAATGCAATTGTCGTTGGGAATGGGTCGGTGCATGGTGATCCTTTCTGCCGGGAGCCGAGGCCCCCGGCATGATGGGTGAGAACGGACTGACTTAGACGGCCGCATCCTCCAGATCGAAATCGATGGCCCGGATCGGCGCGTTGATGATCGCTTCATCCAGCCGGTCGGTCAAGCCCTGGAAGTCCGTCGCCAACTTATGGCGGAGCCCCTTGGAGTCCCGCAAGGCTTCGGCATCGATCCCGCTGATCAGTTCCTTCGCCCGATCCACGACATCGACGAGCTGGACATCGTTGGTCAAGTTGCGGCTCTTGAAGAGATCCATCCATTCCAGCATGTTCGTCACGACCGAATCGCGAAAGACTTTCGTCTTGCCATCCCCGCTCGGGGTCAAGCGCTCGACCATATGTGCCGTCATCTTCCGGAATTCCTCCAGTAAGACATTCGTCACGGTCTTGCTCGCCTCCGACCACATGTTATTCATCTTGGCGAGTTCCCGTTGATAGAGTTCCTTGCTGACGGACTTCAGCTTCCCTGGAGCGCTCAACTCCCACATCTGGCACTCGAAGAAGAAGGTCCGTCGGACCGCCTCTTCGCTGGGATAATCCCCTTCATTGAAGGCGCTGCCCAGTTTGCCCTGCGCCTCTTCCTTGCAGCGATCATAGGCTTTCATGAACGCTTCGATCAGCTCCAATCGCTCGACCTGCTTGCGATCCAATTGCGCCATGACCGGTTCGATCAACCGGACGGGCAAGAGCATCAAGCCCTTCTTCGAGAACGGCGAGGGCAGCGCCCGAGCGCGGACCCAATGCCGGACTTCATTATCGAATTGGCTGACCGCCTTGAGTTCCTCGGATTGCAGGATCTCCTTCGAGACATGGAGCATGTCCGGAGCGATGTCCGATTGGACGGCGTCCGAATTCAGCTTCCGCTTGGTCCGCAAGCGACCCACTGAGAGATAGAGGATCACCGCGTCGCGCTGGATCGGATTCGCCTGGATCGGCTGGTTCGTGGGATTTGAGGTCGTCATGATGGGATCTCCTTTTGCCCGTTGGGCTTAGAGCACATTGGTGTTGAGATAGGCGACTTCGGCATCGAGCGCTTCCTGTCGAGTGACGAATGGCCCGAGCAGGGGGCCGCCGCAGGGCGAGAGATCGGCCGTCCATTGCCCGTCCGGATTGGGTTCGACATGACTGACCCGTCGAATCTTCTGCTGCCCTTCTTTCAGCAACGGACGGAGGTCATCGGAATAAATAAACCGAACCGTGGACCCATTCACATCAACGGTGATGATTGGCATGGGCCTGCTCCCTCATTTCGGCAGTTGGGGCATCTTTGGTTCTCGACCCCAACGCCTTCTCGATCTGTTCAGAGACTTCGCTGCACTTTTTTCCTTTCACGCATTGGACGGAGACTTCAGTTGCTCCGTCTTTCCCGACGATGATCGTTACTTGTTCCATGATTAGCGTCGCTCCTTTTCTGTTTATAGCCGAGACAATTGCACGAATAGCCCACGTAGTCACATTGAGCCTTGAGTTCATCAGTCGCGGGTCGATGCTGGCTCTTGGCATGCCCACATTCGCAAAGCGTTTTCATGGCATCACCTCTGCGTCACGATCGCGACGCTGCCGTCGGATCGGATCTCTTTCTTGACCACGCGGAATCCCTGCCGTTTGGCGATCCGCATCGCGACTTCGACCGCATAGCCCTGGCGCAGCTTATCGCAGCCCGTTCCCCCGACTTTCTCGACCAGGCCGCCCCCGCCATTATAGGTATCCCAGAGCATCGTATAGCCGGCCTTGCCATCGCGCCGGGTGGCGATGCCGATCTCATAGGGCTCGTATTTATTGACCCGGCCGTTCATGTTGGTCCCTTTGATCCGGATCGCATGCTCGCAGGTCCCGAGTTCATGGACCTGGAATCCGTCCGGCAGCTTGGTATCGCCGACGCTCCGGCCCCACCAGTTATAGGTTTTCTGTCCGCGGACCAACTCCAACCCCAGCGGCTCGCAGGCCGCCGCCAGGGCATCCAGATCCTTGATCTCGATGTCGATTGAAGCTACATGACTCATGATGTTCTCCCTATCCTATTGGCAAAAAGTGATTACATGGAGACTTGTCGCCCCACCGTGACTTGCTTGGCCTGCTCCTCCAGGGCAATGGCCGGATGCTCGTAGAGTCCCTCTTTGCTCGCGCAGAGGAATGACTTGTGGGCCAAGCGCCGCAGGCGATCAATACTCGCCGGATCGGACTTGGCGACCGGCGTGATATAGGTCGCCGCTTTCTTCAAGCTGACCTTCAGCCGATAGGCGATGGAGCAGACATTGCGGATGTCCGCCCCGGTATAGTTCAGATCGTCAGGCTGCTTCTGTTCGTCCTGGATCTGATAGCGCGCCCGATTGATTGCCCAGATTTGCTCCCGCTCATCCGCCGAGGGGAGATCGAAGAACCAGACCCCATCGGTAAAGCGTCGCCGGAGTTCCGGGGGGAGACTTTCCATCCGGTTACAGGTCGCGACCCAGTAGGCGTTCTTGCCGGCCACGGCCTTGATGACTTTCATCGCTTGGCGGATCTGCTGTTCCGATTGCCCGACCAAGCTGCCCTTCATGGCTCCCAGATCCAATTGAATACAGGGCACCCCATGCGTCGTCCCCAATGCCTTCGCGAAGAGGGACTTCGCACAGCCCGGTGGTCCCGGCAGGATCATCCCGGACCATTCGTTATTCTGCATCTCGGTCAAGAGTTGCCCGAGCTGATCCTGAGAGGTGCCACTCGAATCGCTGGCCGGCCCACTGGACCCCGCCATCGCCTTTTCGATTTCATCCACCCAGACGATCACCCCCGGCTGCTCCTTGCCGGCAAAGAGCAATTGCCCGAACTCCTTGATCTGCTCGATCCCGCCGATGTCGGCAAAGGTCTCGCCGCCCGTATAGACTCGCAAGCCCTTGGTCTGCTCGACCATCTTCCGCTTATGTTCCCAGAGCGTTTCGGTATCGATCCCCGTCTTTGAGAGGGATAGGGCCATGGCTTGCTCCGCGCCAAAGGCCGAAAGGCCCCGCGCCGCCTTGATGGTATTCTCCCGCATGACCTTTGGAAACTTGGCCGCTTGCCCCGTCAGGGCATAGAGACTATCGGCAATCGCCCCGAGTCGCTCATCATCCGGCAGGGGCTCATCGAATACGAGGACATCGCGTTCCAGTTCTGCCGGCATCCGCAAGGTCGGTCCCAGCAAGACGATGGTCCGCTTGGTCGTCTTGAACTTATCCCGCAGATTCCAGATCGCTTGCGCACAGGCCGCCTGATCATAATGGGCTTGGGCATTCATCATGAAAATGCAGCTAGTGGGGGTCAAGCGGGTGATGTACATCAGCATCTCGACCGCGTTGATCGTATCGTTCTGCAGGGCCTTCAGCAGTCCTTCCTGGACGCTGAAATTCTGATAGAGCCCGGCGATGACCTTCTCCCCTTCTTTATTGAGCCAGCGAAGGCCGTTCACAATATCCCAGACGAAGAGCGGGGGCGTCGTCCCGTTCGCCAAGGCCGCCGAGCAGGCATCGATCGTCGCTTGCATATCCGGGGTCTCGATCCCGATGATGGGCACCCCGAACTTCCGGGCAGAGATGAATTGTTGTCTGAGTCGTTCGTTCGTCATAAGGCTCCTTTTGATGAGTTGGGTGGACTGCTCTGATCGCGTAAGGCTTGGACTCGGGGATGATTCGCAAAACAATCGAAACACATGGTCACGCCGTTCGCGCAGCCATCGTCGAGGTCTTCCAGGGTCAGCACGGCGATATATTCCTTCTGGCATTGCGGACAGATCCAGGACTCGGTCCAGCTCTCGTCCGTCATGATCCCCTCCTCTTCTTCTTCTTCTTCGACCCGTCCGGATCTCCGACATTATCCAGGAACAGGGCGAAGTCTGCGATGGCCTCGTCGACCGTCGAGAAATACTCCCGCCAATAGCCGGTGCCCTCTTGATGTTCCGCCTCCTCGATATATTCCTTGAGCAACTCACGGACCCGTTTCTTGAACTGGCGCTTGATGCCGGTTTTGTCGGCCATGATGATCTCCTCCTGTTAGCGATATTCCTCGGTCCGGTTCAGGATGCGGATGCAGGGGATACAGACATTCCCATTAAAGGTCTTGCCCGGGACCGGCTCCATCCAGACCGGCTCCTCGAACGTGGTATCAATCATTCTCGCGCAATTCTGACAGATCACCATATCTCGACCTGATCCTGTTGGGCTGAAGTGGGGCATGATGCAATCCTCCTGTCTCTTGGGTGAATGATTAGTCGACGACCCAGCCATCCGCCAGCATCGCGGCTATCGACGGATACTCCATGGCCGGGGTCTGATCCGTCATCTGGCGAATATCCAACATGTTGATGAGGATCACGCGCGAGGGCTTGCCGGAGATGATCACCCCGACCAACGGGATCGCCTCGCCATAGGCTTTATTCTTATGATTCTTTAGCGGCAAGACCGGCCAGCGCGGCCATTGATCTTCGTCCAGAATCATATCCATCTCTGAGGGTCGTTTACGCATGATGGGCCTCCTTCTGTTTGGCTGCCAGATGTTCGCGGATGATGAACTTGACTGCGCCGAGGGTCGGAGCCTTGAAACAGGTCCCGCGGGGATGATTGGCTTGATAGCCGACGACCCGTGAGAACATCGACTGATCGCCCTGCGCTCGGATCTCTTCAATCGTGAATCCTTTATAGAACATCGGTCCCTCCTTCTGAGTGAACCCGCCAGGTCTCCAGCGGCTTATGTTTGAGATTGAAGGTCGACTTCCCTTGCTCGCGCCGGCGTCGATTGATCGCGCTTTCCAATTGGATCAAGCCGTCATATTGATCCGGCTTCTCCACGGCCAGATAATCGCGGAACCAATCGATGTTCCTGAAGGGACAGAACCAGCAGGCCGAATGCGGAGCCCGGTTGATCCCCAATCGGTCGAACGTCGCATAGACATCCTCTCGCGTCACGATGCCGAGATCGGCCAAGGGGAAAGCGTTCGTGAATCCCTTGACCTGATTCCGTCCCCGTGCCACTCGCTTCTGCTCATCCCCCCGGAATCCGATACACATGGTGATCGCTTCCCCCGGATACTTCGCTTTCACATATTCGCTGATCGGCTGGATCTTGGTCTTATCGGTGCACCATTTCAGCATGCGACTCGGGATGCGCTCGTTCCCCGGCTCGTTGCAATAATCGTAGAGGGTCTTGAAGTGGGTCCGGGGATTATTCCGCCAGCTGAGAATCGTGATCTCCCGGCCATAGCGCTCGCGGAGGATCTGCTGGAAATAGGGGAGATAGGCGTAGGTCTCGTCCGCTTCCGATCCGGTGTCGCTGAAAATGATCTCGTCGACGATCTTGATCGTGGGATGATTCCCTTCCAAGAGTTCCAGGACCAAGGCTCCGGAATCCCGGCCGCCCGAATAGCTGACGATGGTCTTCATATCGCTCCTCCGTTGGGTTGGGGTGATGTCCAGACGCCTCACGGCGTTTCGTCCTTCCGGACTCATCAGTGGACCGATCAGAACAAGGCCCGGACCTCAAGGACCACTTCCGGGCTCGTCCCGCCGACGTGCCAATCCGTGATGTCCTCGACCGGGAGCCCGTTGCCCCGGTTATAGT
>Ga0065707_10083049_pt1 | contig 10688 bp, 8 predicted proteins | sample SwiRhicommuniRL3_FD_59094 | JGI IMG/M metagenome (GOLD analysis project Ga0065707, IMG submission 59094) | Switchgrass rhizosphere bacterial communities from Rose Lake, Michigan, USA - RL3 v2 (version 2) | ecosystem: Host-associated > Plants > Roots > Rhizosphere > Soil | place: East Lansing, MI... | reverse complement strand
TTCGCTGGCTCGACGCCGACGAGCGTTGCGTTTTCTATCAGCAGCTCGGCGCCGCAAGCGTCAACGACGCCGCAGGATGCGACGGCAAGCAATGCGAAGGCGATATGACGCATGGGGTCCTGTCATGCTGGAGGCGGCCGTGGTCGATGCACATGATTCTAAGGCCTCAAGATCGCGGCGTCAGGGCGGTTCCCGCAGAAGCCCCGCTCGTGAAATTTTTACCAGCGACTACGGTTCACCGCTAAATATCTCTGCCACTTTCTCAATAGGCATAACCACGGTGCGCTCGCCTAGAGGCGAGAGCAAGAAACCGTGGCGCTGGTAGAAGCGCAATGCCTCTTCATCAAGAGCATGCGCGACAACTCCGCGAGCACCTGCGATTTCAGCAGCAGCCAAGCAGCGACGAAGCGCATCCGACAACAGATCCGTACCGATTCCTAAACCTTGGTAATCTTCGTCAAGAGCGAGGCGGCCAATGAGCAGCAGCGGCACTTCTTCCGGCATGCCCTTTCGCAACTTGGCACTCGGCAGCCCCTCGCGGCGAACCATAGCTGTGGCGATAGCGTAGTAACCAACGACTCGAGTCGGGTCCTCCGCATCGCAGATCACATAGGTTCTAGCCGAAAGTCCTTTGCTGGTAAGCGCGCGATCGCGCAGCCAATCGTTCAGCGACGGGTGCTTGCCGTTCTGGAAGCGAGAAAGATCATGGTGTGAATCCAGTCGGGACGGCGCCGAAACACGCCGTTCGCAGCCTTCCCTCGGCATCAACGCTCCCAGGCTGGCTTACGTCTCAACAATGTACGCAGCGCTTTGTCAGCTTTTGGCGGTGCATCTAGCATAGCCAAGAACTTCTTGTGAGCATCGGGCTCCAACGAAAACAATCGCTGGTCGAGAATCGTTTCTTCTGCACGAGTACGTGCGCTATCGAGCATGAACTCGGAAAGCTTTTGACCTCGCAACGTAGCCGCGCGATTCAGAACGGCCTTCACAGACGCGGATGCCCGAATCTGAATCAGATCATCCTTCCGAGCCGCTGTTGATTTCATAACTCTCTCTCCAAGCCCAAGTACACATTGCCATTTTGTAATTACAATGTCAATACACTCGACTCTCACACCCTCGGCTGCGGGCCCACCAAACCCGCAACTCCCGGCGAGCCACTTTCAATCACGCCAGTCGACCTGGGCGCCCAGCGACTGCAGGTTCTCCACGAATCGCGGGTGGGCGCGCTGGATGGGCGTCGCGTTGTTGATGACCGATTCGCCTTCGACGCTTGCCGCCACCATGAACAGCGCGATGGCCACGCGGATGATGTAAGGACTCTCGACGACCGCAGCCGCCAGCGGCTTGCCACCGAACGTGATGAGGCGATGCGGATCGGCGAGAAAGACGTGGGCGCCGAACTTGGACAATTCCACGGACCAGCCCATGGCGCCGTCGTATACCTTGTTCCAGTACATCATGTTGCCATTCGCGGCCACACCCAGTGCAATGAAGATGGGCAACAGATCCACCGGCACATACGGCCAGGGAGCCGCTTCGATCTTTGGCAGCACGGTCGGCGTGAATGCTTCCTGTACCTTGAGTTGCGACGCTTTCACGGTGGACCAGCCATCGCGATGCTCGACCTGCACTCCGAACTTCGCGAATGTCTTGTCGATCAGCGGGAAATGCTGGGGCGAACGATTCCTGACGCTGACCTCGCCACCGGTGATCGCGCCGAGCGCGAGAAACGTAGCGGTCTCGTGGAAATCTTCTTCGAACTGATGTTCGCCGCCGCCCAGCTCCGGCACGCCATGAATGGTCAGGCGCGAGGTGCCGATGCCTTCGATGCGTGCGCCCAGGCGAACCAGGAAGCGGCAGAACTCCTGTACGTGGGGCTCGCATGCGGCGTTCGTCAGAACCGAGGTGCCCTCCGCGAGCGTGGCGCAGAGGACGAAATTTTCCGTCGTAGTCACGGAAGCGTAATCGAGCCAATGCTCCACCGCCGGCAGCGGCTTTGGGCGACGCACGATCAGTGCCGAATTGCGGCGTTCGATCTCGCTGCCGAACTTGCGCAGCAGTTCGATATGCGGATCGATTTCACGCGCGCCCAGCGTGCAGCCTTTCACATCGTTTTCGATCCTGGCGACACCGAAGCGCGCCAGCAACGGCGGCACCAGCATGATCGATGAGCGCATTTCGCGCGGCAATTGGTGCACTTCAGGATCGAAGCGGGTATTGCGATGCTGCAGATCGAGCGTGCCCGTGCGTACGTTCAACCCGACGTCGCTGCCGAGTTCGCGAAACAGATCGAGGATCTTCGCCACGTCGGTGATATCCGGAACGCCACGCAGGCGTTGCGGCTGCTCCGACAGCAAGGTCGCGCAGAGAATCGGAAGCACGGCATTCTTGTTAGCGGATGGAACGATCGAGCCGCGCAGTGGCCGCCCGCCATGGACTACCAGATTTGCCATACCTTTCCCCTGGGTCCGCCACGGACCCTTTGCCTTCGCCGAAAGAACTGCACTGGATTCCCCAGCCGCGCCTCGAGCCCTGTTCGCTGCGCCCTCTTCGAAGGGCTCGTCGAGACGAGCTTCAGTTGAACCGAGGAATGTGGCGAAATTCGGGCGCGTTGCGAATCGATCGGCCCGCGCCTTTTACATCGTTGCTTTACATGGAATCGAAGAACGAGCGGGTCGCCGTCAGACAGAACGGCGGCACCAACTCGCCGTGATAAGCATCGTTGACGGCAGCCTTGCCGTTGTCCGTTGCTCCGCCTGCGACTGCCGCTGCGGCAACACCTGCTTTGGCTGTGGCAAAGCCTGCCTTGAGGTCGGCATACGGATCGCTCAGCGAAAACGAGCTGTCGACATCGAGCAGCTTGATCGCTGCAGTTACGCCACGCGCAGACCAGTAACTCTGGATCAGCTGCGTGTTCATGTAGAGGACAGTCGGATCTTCATTGCCCGCACACAACAACACCGGTGCGGTCGGCAGCCAATTGCGTAGATCGTTGGTCTTGAATGCCTGACGCAAGGCGTTTGCAGGACTCGCGGCAGGCTGATTGTCGGTAACCGCCGGAAATCCACCGTCGGGGTGCGCCTGTGCGTCCTGCAGGTAAGCGAGGCGATAGGCATTCGTCACCAGGTTGCTGGGACCGAATCCGGCCGCGAATACTGTGGCCAGGTTGGCCGGCGTGGTAGCCGGCGTATAGGCAGCAAATGCGGGATCGGGTGGCGTGCTGCTGAACAACTGCGCAGTGGGCAACTTGCCTTGCGAGAAAATCGCGGAGCGCTGTCCCGTGGTGGGCAACAGGCTATCGATACCTGTCGCATAGGTCGCCTCGAACACTTCGGTCGGATTGGAATATAGATTTCCATACGCCTTCTGGTAGCTGGTAACGATCAATGCAGCGAACAACGGCGCGCTCTGCACGACCTCACCTTGGAATACCGCGTCGCCGAAAGCAGAGAGTGCGTACGGTCCCGACATGGGCGCAGCGGCGGTCACGGCAACGCCGGTCTGCTGCAGCAATCGATGCGTTGCCATGGCAACGTAGCCGCCTTGCGAATAGCCGGTGATGAACAGCTTGGTCGAATACGTCACCGCCGGCGCAAAACCGGTTGGCAACGAAGCCTTCGCCGCGGTCAAGGCGTCGGCGGTATCTTTTGCCTGCTGGTCGCCATTCAAATAGGGATGGTAGGTCAGCGTCGACACGTCGAAGCCGGCGTAGTTCGGCGCGACCACGATGTAGCCCTGGGCCGCGAAGACGGCAGCGATCAACAGGCCTTCGGCGTTGTCCTCATCGCTGAGATTGGAAACGTCGGCGGCTTTCTCGATGACGGTGCCGTGTGCATAGACGACGACCGGACGCGAGCCGTTGCACGCTGCGTTGCTTCCCGTGGGCACCATCATTGCGGCGCTCGCAGTGATCGACGCTCCCTTGGGGTCGACGGTGTTGTAGACGAGTTTGTGTACGTCGATGCCGCACTTGGGCGTGGTCGCGAGCTGCAGTAATTGCTGGCCAGCCGAGTCGGCAGTAATCAGCGCCAGCACATCGTTCGATGTAACCGAAGCGGTGCGTGCCGGTGGGCTCGTCACGAGCGATCCACGCGCTGGCGTAGCAGGCGGCGGCACCGACGAATCTTGCTTGTCGTCCGAGTCGCCGCACGCACCCAGAACCGCCAACGGGACAATCACCAGGAACCGGAGCAGCGCAGTCATCGAAACCTCGGCTATCGCAGGAAAATCCACCGACGATGGTGGCGTGTACGAACGCATGAGGCTCGCCAAAAGATCGCGGCGACCATGAAGTTTTTGGACTAGTGACGCTGGCGCAATGCGTTGCCGAGAGCGGTGGCTGCGGCCGCGGAACTTCCGTGCGATGGTGCCGTTGTCTTCTGCTCGTTGCCGCTTCGATTCGCCGCTCGCCAGTGGTGCGCATCCTGGTCGACGCTATCCAACATCAATGATCTGCACTGCCGACAGGGGGTCCGCATGAAGCTGTACTTCAATCCGCAAAGCCGGGCGCTGATTGCTAAATGGATGCTGGATGAGACCGGGGCGAAGTACGACATCGTTCCCATCGACCTGCAGAAGAAGGAACAGAAGTCGCCGCCATTCCTCAGGATCAATCCGGCCGGCAAGCTGCCCGCACTCTCAGCGATTCTTGAATCGCTCCTTCATTTTCGAACGCGCTTCCTCGCGCATTTTCTGCCATTCGGTTTTCTGTTCGGCGGTCAACAGCGGTTCCACCTTGCTGGTAAACTCGTCCTGGACTGCCTTGGCTTCCTGCAGGACTGCACGCTTGTCCCTGCGAGACGACGCAGAGTCCAGCTTGCTGCGCATGCCTTCCAGCTTGGCGCGGCGCGCCTCGGCAAGGGGCACGATCTGCGCCTGTTGTTCGGGCGTCAGGTTCAGACGAGCTTTCAGCTCATCGAGGTTCATCTGCGCAGCAGGGACTTCGGCAGCAACCGCCGGCTGCATCCCGATCGTCGCGACGAACAGCAAAGCAGTGAGACTCAACGAACGCCAGTGATCCACTTGATCCTCCATCGATGGGTGTCGATACCACCGACTAGAGCGCATGACTTCCCTATGCGTTGACAGCAATGGCACCGGTCGAGCCGACGGTGCGACTCCTCACTACTAAAGATCTAGTTGACGATTCGGCGGCCGCCCGGTAGCCTCTACTAAAACTCTAGTAGTGAGTGCGGATGGACATCTATTTCACCGATCGCGAAGCCGACATCATGCAGCTCCTGTGGCGACTCGGCCCATCCACGGTTACCGAGGTTCGCGCCGGACTGCACGACGAATTGGCCTACACCACCGTGCTGACCATGCTCAGGACGCTGGAACAGAAGGCTTATGTCGGCCACGAAGAAGAAGGCCGCACGCATCGCTACTTCGCGAAGGTGGCGCAACAGGAAGCCCGCAAGAGCGCCCTGCGCCACCTCGCCGGCAAGCTGTTCGAAGGGTCCTCCGAACTGCTGCTGACTCATCTCGTCACGGATCAGTTGAATGCCGAGCAGGTTGCGCGGCTGCGTAGATTGTTGAATGACAATGCTGGGCTGGATGAAAAAACCGGGAAGGGCAACTCATGATGACCGCGTGGATGGTGTACGGAATCGCAATCTCGGCATTGCTCACGGCGGCGGCGCATGCCTTCGAGCAACTCTGCCGCATGTCGCGCTGGACGACGCGTTGGGCATGGGTCGGCGCGATGCTTGCTGCCCTGCTGATTCCGCTCGCCGTCACGGCATGGCCTGGATCGAGTCGGTCGCCGCAACAACGAAGCACGGTAGCGATGCCCGTAGCCGACAGCGAGGATGCCATTCATGTCGCGACGGCAAGCGGCGATCACTCGAACGTCATCGGTGCCTCGACCGGGGTCGATACCCATCGCTGGCTATCGGCAACGTGGCTTGCCGCTTCGCTGACACTCGCTGCGTCCATCACCGGCGGATATTGGCACTTTCAGCGCAGGGCCGCGAAATGGCCGACACGCAATGTGGCCGGCGTAGCCGTGATGGTCGCACCGAATACAGGTCCTGCCGCCTACGGCTTGATGCGACCACGCATCGTCGTTCCTATCTGGCTGCTCGGCGCCAACTTCGCCACACAACGTGCCGTGATCGCACATGAAAGCGCACACATCGCTGCTCGCGATCCACAGTTGCTGCTGTTCGCTGCCGCGGTCGTTGCGCTGCTGCCTTGGAATCTGCCGCTGTGGTATTGCTGGCGCCGGCTGCGTTTTGCAATCGAAGTCGATTGCGACCAGCGGGTACTTCGGTCCGGACAGGAAGCGAAGGACTACGGCGAGGCGCTCGTGAAAGTGGCGATGCGCCGCTCGAACATCCCGCTCATGTCGACGGCTGCAAGCAGCGCACGCTCGTTAGAAACACGCATCGGCCTGCTGTTCCCAGCCCGCGGCAAGTGGCGAAAATCCGTCGCAGCGGCAACAGTCCTCTCGGCCTTGACGCTGACTGCGACCGCGGCGCAGATCGTTCCGCCGGCGCCGATCGTATCGGCAGCCGAGCCGGACGACTTCGCTGACGCACGCAAGCGTTCACTCGGCGTCGAGCTGTTCAATGCGGTCAAACACGGCGAGTTCGATACGGCCGTTGCCTTGATTGCGGCCGGCGCAGATGTCAACGAGATGGTTCATGGCGAGGGAACGCCGGCGATTGCCGCAGCCCGCCGCGGCGACCTGCGGCTCCTCCAGTTTCTGCTCGAGAAAGGAGCGCTTCCGGACCTGGCCTGCCGTGGTGACGGCAATCCGCTCATCATGGCCGCGGCACGCGGCCATCTCGATGTGGCGCGACTCCTGGTCGAGCACGGAGCCAACGTAAACGCCGTGGTGATCTATGACGAAACGCCGCTGATCAACGCTGCCCGGCAAGGCGACCTGTCGATGGTCGAATTTCTCTTGGAGCGCGGCGCCGACATCAATCTCGCCGTGAAAGACAGCCAGCGCCCGGCTGCGGAAACGCGGTCACCCCTGGGCGAAGCGAGCAAGCTGGGACATCAGGACGTCGTCGACTATCTGCGGGCGCACGGAGCAGCCTGACCTGCGGTCGCGACTCGGCGTGTCAGATCACCTTGGTCATATCGACTGCTTTCTTCGGCTGCCCATTCTTCGGAGTGTCCTGGTGAGTGCCCGGGCGAGTGTCGATCTCCGGCTGCAGGTCGTCCGGATTCGGCGCCGCCTCGGGCTTGGCCTGGTCCTCCCGGTCCTCGCTTCGATCCTCATCGTCCCGATCCTGCATGTCGTGATGGCGATGCTTCTTCCACTCATGCTCTTCGTGGCGCCGCTGCTTGCGCTCCTCTTCGGCGCTGCGCTGTTCGATGGAGCCGAAGCCGTTCATGCGGGTGCTCACGTCATGCGGGGCGCCCGTATATAGAATGGAACCGATGCCATTCATGGTGGCGTCGAGCTTGTTCTTCGAATGGACGATGACTTTGCCGATGCCATCGACCGTGACCGTGGCGGCATCCGCGGTCAGTCCGCTCAGGTCGGCGAATCCAGCACCTTGCATGGAGACGGTGAGTGCATCGAGTTCGCCCGTCGCCCTGACATGGGCGGCGCCCTGCACGGCGATACTCGACGCGCCGCCCTTGAAACCTTGCATCCGGACATCGTTGCCGCCCTGCACCCTGAGCCCTTTGAGTTGCGGCACTGAAACGGCGATCTCGATGCGGGGTCCGCCATTGACCCAGACCCAGTCCTTGGCGCGGGTGCGGATATGGAGTGTGTCGCCTTCGACTTCGGTAGTGACATGCTCGATGACGCTGGCCGGCGCTGCAACTGACACGGATTTGCTCTCGCCCACGGTCACCAGCAGGCGCGCGCTGCCATCGAGATCGATCGAATCGAAGGATCCGACGTTCCGCGTTTCGGTGCGCTTGGGTCCCGCATCGAATTCGCGCGAATCGCAGCCCGCCGCGGCAACGAATGCCAGCATCAACGCGGCTGCGGGCAACAAGTGGCGCTTGGACATAGGGCCTCGCAGGGTCGCAGCAAATGGTCGGATCGGGGTGAGCATGGTGCTCCTGGCCCGTACGCGACAGAAGAAGCTACCGGCGAACGGCGGGATGTGACCGGTGTCCCCCCTCGGGGCCGGTTTCATGGCATCCTCCAACCCATAAAAATGGCCCATAAAACGGTCGAAATACCCCCACGAAAAACCTTCAGGCGAAACTGAGCGAATGAATCAGCCCACAGCAGCCGCAATGTCGGAATCCAGAGTTCAGCCCCCCGAGATCGTGACCCTGCAATCGCACATATTGCAGCAGCAGACTCACTACCCGGAAGCGACCGGCCAGTTCTCCTGGATCCTGTCGGCGCTGTCCATTTCCGCGAAAATGATCGCATCGCATGTGCGCCGGGCGCGACTCGACGATGTGCTCGGCAGCGTGGGCAACCAGAACGTCCAGGGCGAACAGCAACAGAAACTCGATGTGATTGCCAACGAAATCCTGTTGCGTACTCTCGGCGGGCGCGAAGGCGTGGCCATCGTGGCCTCCGAAGAGAATGAAGAGCCCGTCATCCTGCGCAACGAAGACTCGAAGGAACGCAGGTACTGCGTGCTGTTCGACCCGCTCGACGGGTCGTCCAATCTCGATATCTGCGGTGCCGTCGGCACCATCTTCAGCATTCTCGCCAAGGATCGCCGCTCGACCGACGCGGAGAACTCGCTGCTGCAGGCCGGTTCGAAACAGGTCGCGGCCGGCTATGTGCTGTACGGCTCATCGACGGTGTTCGTGCTCACCATCGGCAACGGCGTGGACATGTTCGTGCTCGATCCATCGTACGGCGCGTTCATCCGGGTCGCGCAGGGACTCAGGATTCCGGCAGCCAACAAGTGCTACTCGCTCAACGAAGGCAACCGGGCCAGTTTCCCCGAGGGCTACCAGAAATACCTGTCGTGGGCGCAGGAGCGCGGCTACTCCAGCCGCTACGTGGGCGCGATGGTGGCCGACGTGCATCGCATCCTGTTGCAGGGTGGCGTGTTCATGTATCCGCCGACCAAGAAAGCGCCCAAGGGCAAATTGCGGCTCATGTACGAAGCCAATCCCATGGCCATGATCATGGAACAGGCCGGCGGCCGAGCGCTGTGCGCGCCGAACCAGCGAATCCTGGACGTGCAGCCAACGGACATCCATCAGCGCATCCCCGTCATCATCGGCAGCACCGACGAAGTCGCCAACGTTGCGGCCCATCTTGGGACCGGCTGAACGAGCCTCCGGGGCGACGACGCGATAGTCACCGGACCAGGCTGGCGTACGCCATGAATGCGTGCGCGGGTGTATCCTTTGCGACGGTCAATCAGCTACGGGTCGCAAGTGCTTACTGCCGATAAAGTCCTCGTCACCGTCGGTACTCCCTGCTCGATCTCGGCAGTGGGCGGCACGGAGACCTACAACGCCCGTGTCGAAGGCTCTCCCGAGTTTATCGGTCTCGCCGCATTCGATGCAGGCCTGGTGGATGTAACCACCGCTGCCGACGGGACGCTGCGCTGGCATTGGGCCGACGGCGGCGATGCGACGACCCTCGATGCCATTGAAGCCCGGCATGGCGCGCACCTGCGTGCGAACCTCGGCATCCGCTTCATCGACGAACTGACTGCCAGAGCCGGTGCGATCGTCACGGACATCGCCGCCTCGCTGCCGCACGATCTTGCGAACGGCGGCTTGCGCAGGCTCGCAGGGTTGAGTTATTCCGACATCCGCGAATCGGCGATCAAGGACATGTACGGCCTGTTCGACGACGACCCGCGCATCGGTCCCTCGCTCCAGGCACAGTTGTTCATCTACGGCGGCTTGGGTGCGCTCGCTTCGCTACCCGTCGCGCTCGCCGAACTGGTGCCGAATCCATACGAATTTCGAGTCGCCGCGGCCACTGCATTTCCAGGCATGGACGCCATCGGCGAATGGCGGGCTTCGGGCAGCGTGCCGGTAGGCAACGACAAACTGCGTGACAAGTTCGCAATGCGCCTGGCGAATGCGTTGCCCTCGCACGGCCCCGCGCTCGTCGCCACGATGCTGGCTCCTGCTTACAGCCTGAGCAAGTCGCTCAAGAATCCAGCGCTGCTCGATTCATTGAAATCGGCGAGCGGCTACCTGCGTGTACCGCAGACCCCGTTGAATGCAGTCGGCGCATGCGCATCGAGTTCGGTTGCGTTCTGCGAGCTCGCACCGCAGCTGCTGCTCGACTACCCGGGATTCATCAAGCCCACGCTGGCACTGTGGACCGCGGCCGATGCGGCGACGCGGCCGAACTGGTCGATTCTGGATGCGTTCGGTTCGGGCGCCCTCATGACTCGCGCCAAGCTCGATACGATGAATGCATCGCGTGCGCCGTCGGAACGGCGGGCCGTATCGGATTCTCTCGCGCCGTTCGACATCGATGCGAATGGCACCGTCGTCGGCGAAGCGGGCTCCGGACTGCTCATCACCACGCTCGATTTCGCCTTGCGTAATTTTCTCGACGTGACCGCCATCGTCGCCGGCTGGGGCCAGAGCGGTGAAGCCGGCGGCAAAGCGCATTTCGCGGGTGTCGGCTTCGGTGGCGAGAACGCCATCCTGCATTCGCTGGAATTGGCCTGGAAAGGACACGGTTACGGCATCGAGGATTTCGATTACCTGGTTGCACACGCCACCGGCACGCGTACCAACTCGAAGACCGATCTGACGACTGCCGC
>Ga0065707_10000817_pt1 | contig 10688 bp, 12 predicted proteins | sample SwiRhicommuniRL3_FD_59094 | JGI IMG/M metagenome (GOLD analysis project Ga0065707, IMG submission 59094) | Switchgrass rhizosphere bacterial communities from Rose Lake, Michigan, USA - RL3 v2 (version 2) | ecosystem: Host-associated > Plants > Roots > Rhizosphere > Soil | place: East Lansing... | reverse complement strand
CCCTGGTCGGGGCCGCCATTGCCGCCTTGTTCCTGAGAAGTGCGTTCACAGTGTTACGTGAATCTTCCAGCGAACTGCGGCAATTGGGATCGCAGTCTACAACCACCGCATAGTTGTTGTACCGGAAAACATCGGCTTAGTTTTCGACCGCACGAGGATTCGCGTTAGCAGATCCGATCACGCCTCGGCTGTGCTCAATCTGGATAATTGAAAACTGTCGACGAGATTTCCATCGAATCTGCGGATCAAGCGCGCGTATCATGAGCGACGAATCCGACACATCCGACGATACTAATCTTTCAATTCAGCTCGGCCTAGGGCCCAACCTGGCGCAGTTTTCTTTGCTCGTCGTTGTTAACGCCTTCGTCGGCGCAATGGTCGGCCTTGAGCGAACCATCCTGCCGGCCATCGCAGAGCAGGAATTTCATCTCGCGGCGCGCACGGCGGTGCTTTCATTCATCGTCGTCTTCGGCGTCGTCAAAGCGGTAACGAACTACTTCGCCGGTCGACTTTCCGACGCCATCGGGCGCAAAGCCGTCCTCGTTGGCGGTTGGTTCATCGCGCTCCCGATTCCTTTTCTTCTTATGTGGGCGCCGTCGTGGAACTGGGTCCTTGCGGCAAACGCGCTTTTGGGTGTGAGTCAAGGGTTAACGTGGTCTACGACGGTAATCATGAAGATCGACCTCGCGGGGCCAGAGCGCCGCGGCCTCGCGATGGGTCTAAACGAGTTTGCCGGTTACGGCGCGGTGGCGCTCTCGGCGCTCGCAACGGGGTATGTCGCCGCATCGTACGGGCTCCGCCCACAACCATTCTACCTGGGCGTCGGTTTCGTAGTGATCGGGCTGCTCTTGTCGGTCCTGATGGTCCGTGAAACCCACGCCACGCTCGCTATGAGGCGAAAAACCATACGGCGCTATCTCAAGCTAAGACACTTTCGCAACAGGAAATCTTCCTCAAAACATCATTCCTCGACCGCGATCTCTCGTCCGTTAGCCAAGCCGGCCTGGTCAATAATCTCAATGACGGAATGGCATGGGGACTATTTCCCCTTTTCTATGCCGGAGTGGGCCTGTCTCTCGAACACATCGCGTCGCTGGCCGCCCTGTACCCGGCGGTGTGGGGCGTTGGTCAACTCTTTACCGGCGCGCTTTCCGATCGGGTGGGACGCAAGTGGCTCATCGGTGGCGGAATGTGGATTCAAGCAATCGGCATCGCGGTGATCGTACTCTCGGTAAAGCTGTGGGGATTTGCGGCGGGCGCCGCGCTGCTCGGAGTTGGCACAGCGATGGTCTACCCTACGCTGCTCGCCGCCATTGGCGACGTGGCGCATCCGGTCTGGCGTGCCTCCGCAGTGGGCGTGTATCGCTTATGGAGAGATCTCGGCTATGCCGTCGGGGCTCTGGTTGCCGGCCTCACCGCCGATGTGCTTGGCATCCATGCGGCTATCTGGGGTGTCGCTGCTGTAACTTTTGCCTCGGGCCTGGTCGTCGCGCTCCGCATGGAGGAAACCATGCGAGTGAGCCCGCCTTTGTCTGTGGACGACTTAGCGCCCCCTCCGTGACTAGCACCAGCTCCCCATTGGACAAGAAATCATGACGGACCGAAACGGCTGTTGGCCATGAAAATTCTGCTGATTATTAATGGCCGCCCTCTTACCGGTGAGTACAGCGCGCTCCGTCTCCCAGTGGGTATGCTCTTGACAGAGTGTTTTTAACTATTCTAGTGGACTGTAGCGGTTGGTTAGCGTCTAAAATCGCGGAGCCCGTCGACACAGCTCAGGGCGAACGGAGAAAGGAAAAACCGTTCGTGGTAAGGCAGCCTGTCCTGAGCTAAGCCGAAGGGAACCATGAACGGCAGACGCCATTTATCTGTTACAGCGTTGGTTCCACAGACGGATACGTTCCCTTTAGGAGGATCAATGATTGGTAAAGATCTCGCGGTTGATCCTGTAACTCTCCGAGAAGAAGTAAAGAGCAAGTATCGGGACGTGGCAATAAATCCGAGCGGAGAATATCACTTCCATACGGGAAGGCTTCTCGCGAGGCGCCTTGGTTATGATTCGGCGCTGGTTGACTCGATGCCCGACGCGGCAGTCGAATCGTTTGCCGGCGTGGCAAACCCGTTCTCGCTGCGATCGCTCGCCCTCGGCGAAAGGGTAGTGGATGCTGGTTCGGGTGGGGGCTTTGACTGTTTTGTCGCCGTTCACCAGGTAGGTCCACAAGGTAAGGTCGTCGGTATCGACATGCTTGCGGAGATGCTGGAAAAATCCCGCAAGACGGCTCAATCCATGAGCCTCACAAACGTTGAGTTTCGCGAAGGGCTTTTAGAAGATATTCCGGTAGAGAATGGTTGGGCGGATGTCGTCATCAGTAATGGGGTCATCAATCTCTGTGCTGACAAGAAACGAGTCTTCTCCGAACTATGGCGGGTTTTGCGTCCCGGCGGAAGATTACAGTTCGGCGATATCGCCAATGGCAAGCCGGTGCCGGAGAGTGCAATACATAATATCGATCTTTGGACTGCTTGAATCGCTGGTGGCCTTCCGTGCGAAGGCTGGCGGGCGATGCTGCTGGAAACGGGATTCGTAGGTATCCAGATCAGTGAACCCCATGACACCTTCGGAGAAGCGAGAGGTGAAAAGAAGGCCAGGCTCTTCGATGTCTATGGATACACGTTCCTAGCGCGTAAACCCGGATAGCACCTTCTCAACTGGAGTTTTTGGGTTGTGGTTGGTAACTGGCCTCGTTTTGGCTTGCTCTTTTGGAGAGCAAGCGACGCTGGTCCAGAGGCTTCACTGCCGTTCAGAACAGCAGCCAGGTAAGCGCGTGATTACGACATAGTTTCTTTTAGTGTTTCGTAACGAATTTTCGATTTCCGACAACGCCTCACCGCCCTTTGTTAAATATCTCGTTGAAGCGCGCGACCGTGTCGTTGTAGCTCTCGATCATCCCTTCCGGGCGTGCCGGATAGAGATTCAATCCTTTTGTAAGCGTCGGCGGATCAGGCAAGACTTCCGGGCGCGCCGGGATTCGGCGCAAGCCGCGCAGCAAACTCTGCCCCTCATTGGACAGCGCAAAATCGACGAACAGTTTGGCCGCGTTGGGATGCGGGGCTTTTTCCGGTATCGCAATGGCGTTGATCGCCGTAATGGTCGGCCCTTTAAATCTCACCCAATCGATCGGCGCGCCGTTCGCCTTCATCCGCTCGACGCGGTTCGAGTAGACCACCGTCGCTAGCGCGACTTCGCCGGCCGCCACGAGCTGCGCCAGGAGCGTGTGGCCTGCGCGCATCTGGAGATTTTGACCGGCAAGTTTTTTCATGTAGTCCAGGCCTTTGTCTCGACCCAAAATCTGCATCCAGTGATAAAACCACTGATACTCCTCGGTTTCCAAAGCAATCCATCCCCGCCATTTGGGGTTCAAAAGATCGTTGTAACTCGTCGGCGCGTCCTTTGGCACCACCAGCCGCGTGTTGTAGCCGATGACGTAGGGAATTTGGTAGAGAGCCGTCCAGTATCCCTGCGGATCTTTAAAACCGTCTCGATAAGCGCCCGCTTCTTCGGAAACGTATTGCGCTAGTAACTTTAGGTTCCTCAGCTGATAGACTTGAACGATGCTTGCCTGAAAAACGTCGGCCGTGTGGGTATTCGCGCGGTGCTCGACGAGAAAACGCGCCTGGATTTTTTCGCCGCTGGAGCGAAAGATTTCAGGTTTTATGAACGGATATTTCTTCGAGAACGCGTTTGTAAAAAGCGTCGCCTCGTCGGTGTCCATGCCGGCGTAAAGAACCAGCCGGCCTTCCTTCCTCGCGCCTTCCAGCACGCGGTCGCGCTCCGCGCTGGCGCCCATCGCTGAAGCAACTGGCGGCAACATCGCTACGACAATCCAGAGGAGGCAAGATCGGCGCGCACGGTGCGGATGGTTCATTGCAATCTCCTTTATCTCCCAACACTGCGCCAAGCATACACTCGGATGGCTTTGCCATGTCAATCAAAATTTGTCGCGCTTCGCCAACACGCCAAGGACGCGAACTTGACAACCCAGGCAAAGCTCTCTTATGGTCGGCGACGGATCCATTTACAAAAGTTATCTCGACTTCGCGATGCTCTACGATGCCGAACGTGGCGGAATAAAGCTGGCCGCTTCGAAACCACCTTTGTCGTCGCCGAGATTGGCGCAGCGAATTGCGCGATGGCCGCGGCACTTGATGAGCAGGGAGAAGGTTATGCCGGACTTCAAACTCATATCGGCTGACAGCCACGTCAACGAGCCGCCCGCCGCCTGGGAGCGGGTGCAGAAAACATGGGGCGAACGTGCGCCGAAGGTCGTCAAGGATCCGGCGGGGGTGCCCAAAGGTATCTGGCTGCTCATCGACGGCTTGCCGCCGGTCGGCTTATCGCATTACTCGAAGGGCCTCGTCGTCAGCAAGCACCAAGGCATCTCCGAGGTCGAACAGGAGAAACACTTCGAGACCATCCGCTTCAACGAAACGTTCCGCTACGAAGATTACCCCGGCGGCTGGGAGCCCTCGGCGCGCATCAGGGATCAGGATGCCGACGGTATCGACGCGGAGATTCTTTTTTCCAGCGCCGTGCGCCAGCTTTACAGCATCACCGACGAGCCCTTTCAGCGCGCCATCTTTCACTCTTACAACGACTGGCTCCATGAATTTTGCAGTTTCAGTCCGAAGAGGCTCATCGGCCTGGCGACTCTGTCGATCTTGGATATCGAACACACGGTGGCGGACATTGAGGGCTACGCAAAGCGCGGTTTTCGCGGCGTACAAATTCCCACGCGAATCAGGGACAGCGGCTACTACGAACCCAGATTCGAGCCCATGTGGGCGGCGCTGGAAGAAAGCGGCATGGTCGTCAATGTGCACACGAGTGCCACGCAAGGCGTCGCGCGCACGCATTACGAGGGGCCGCGCGACGTCGACCCAAAAAAACAAAGTCTCGGCTTCGCCACCAAACAAGCACCGGCACAGCAATTTCTCGGCAATCTGATTTTATCCGGAGTCTTCGACCGCCATCCCGGGCTCAAAGTCGTCTGCGCCGAGTTCGACGTCGGCTGGGTGGCCAATCTCGTGCAGCAGGTCGACTACTGGTTTGGCCGCGCCAGCACCTTCGACGCGGAGAAAAATATCAACAAACTCCCGCCCAGCGAGTATTTCAAAACAAATGCTTTCTTCACCTACCAAGACGACCGCGCCGGCGTGCTGACGGCATCCGTTTATGGCGAAGATAATTTTCTTTGGGCCAGCGACTACCCGCACGGCGTTACGACGTGGCCGAATTCGACGACAACCGTCGACAGAAACTGCGTCGGAGTTGATCCGACCGTCAAGCGGAAATTGAATCGAGAGAATGCCGCCAAGCTTTATCGCTTAACCGACTGATTCGAATATTCGAGGAGACTTTATGAAAATCACCATCGACAGAACCAAATGCGACGGCTACGCCAAGTGCGTCCAGGCAGCACCCAAAGTCTTCCGGCTCGACGCCAAGATGATCGCCGAGGTCATCGACCCGAAAGCCGACACCGATGAAAAGATTTTGCTTACCGCGAAGATCTGCCCGACCAAAGCGATCATCCTGGAAGAAGAAGACACCGGCAAAAGAATCTTCCCGACGGAGTGAGACACTGTCGCACAGCCTAAAATTCGTCCGTTCCTCATTATCGAGAACAACCTGAAGCCCGGCAGCAGCCTTGCGGCTGCGTGTGATCGGTTTGTACTGCGTTAACTCGGGGGAAACCTGCGCAAGCCGGGGATTTGGCAATTTTACTGAAGGCAGTTGAGTGAGCGAAGTCATGAATGAAGCATCGCACGACGATCCGGCCGGTAAGGGGAAACGCCTGGGCTTTTTCGAGCGATACTTGAGTCTGTGGGTTGCGCTCTGCATGGCCGGAGGAATGGCGCTCGGCAAGCTGCTGCCGGAGTTGACCGACGGGCTTCGACGCCTGGAGTTTGGCCACAACAGCCAGATCAACTTGCCCATAGCGGTCCTTATCTGGTTCATGATCACGCCGATGATGATGAAGGTCGACTTCGCANCGGNCAAGAATGTCGGCAAAAGACCGCGTGGCNTCGTGATCACTTTGATCGTNAACTGGCTGGTGAAGCCGTTTTCCATGGCGCTGCTCGCATGGCTGTTCTTTCGTCACATATTTTCCGGCCTGCTTTCCCTCGCCGATGCCGACCAATACATCGCCGGCACCATCATCTTGGCGGCGGCCCCATGCACGGCCATGGTTTTTGTCTGGAGCTATCTCACCGACGGCGACCCCGCCTATACGCTGGTTCAGGTATCGGTGAACGACCTCATCATGCTGGTTCTATTCGCGCCCATCGTCCGCTTCCTGGTCAGCGGCGCGTCGTCCCTCGAGGTACCGTTCGTGGTTCTCTTGTACGCGGTGCTGACGTTCATCGTCATCCCGCTGGTCGTTGGCATGCTGCTCCGGCGCTGGCTCATCGGCGCCCGTGGGCAAAAATGGTTTGGGGAACAGCTTCTGCCTTCATTGGCACCCATCGGCATGAGCGCGCTTATGGCAACGTTGGCTTTGATTTTCGCTTTTCAAGCCGACAATATCACCGAGAAGTGGTTCCACGTTCTCCTGATCGCCGTGCCGATCTTGATCCAGGTGTATTTCAACTCGACGTTGACCTACGGTCTGATGAAGCTTTTCGGCGTGTCCTACGCTATCGCCGCGCCGGGGGCTCTAATCGGCGCCAGCAATTTTTTCGAACTGGCGGTGGCGACCGCGATCGCCTTGTTCGGTCCCGGATCCGGCGCGGCGCTGGCCACCGTTGTCGGCGTTTTGATCGAGGTTCCGGTCATGCTGTCGGTCTGCGCGGTTTGCAACCGCACCCGCGACTGGTTTTCAGTCGCCGACCACGCGGCGTGAATCCTGGACCCACGTATTCGCTCTTTGACAAAGAGCGGTAAGGGGAGATTTTGTTAAGGCAGCTCGGCCAGCAATCGGCCGTAACCCCCTTGCGGTTGGCGCACGTGCAAGCGTTTTTGAATTTCCCAGCACTGCGTTACGCCGGGATGGATCACCGGCACTCCGAGATCCTGCTCCAGCGGTTCGATGATGTCGAGAATGCGCAGTTTCCCGCCCTGAAAATAGATCGCTTCGGCATCGCGATGGCGTAAGAATAAATTTCGCGCCTGATGATAGATATCCTTCGATGAGAGCCGGCCGACTTCCTCCCAAGGGCCGGGCAGTTTTTCCAACTCCAAAACCTTGAAGCCCGCGTCGGTGAAGTAGCGCGCAACGATGCTCGTGTCGTCAAAATCGTAGCCGATGCCGACGAATTTTTTGATCGCGAGCGCTTTCATCGCCGCCACCTGATTGGTGCCCGACGTAAAGATCGGAATGCCGAACTGCTTTTCCCACTTAGCGATAAGTTCCGCCTCGCCTTTATAGCCGAGCAGCATGAATGGCGGCGTTCCCGCCGGATGAATCAGATCGACCTTATCTTCGGCCAACTCGGCGATCTTCTCTTCGTACGCCGGAATCGCGGAGCGAAACTCTTCGATCTTGCCATGGCGCACGTTGTTGAACAGCGGAATGACGCCGATCCCGTCCGGCAGCATCTTGATCAATTCCACCAACGAACCCGAACCCTTGGTGGGTTTGATCATCCCAACCATCCCGCGCCAGCAATCGTAAGGCATTGTTCCTCCTTGGAGTAAAACCCATCAGTCGCGAGGCTTGAATCTTGCCCGAAGTAAATTCATTTATAACATCCGATTTGAAAAGTCCGGCAGGCCTGAATCACATGGTTCTTAGCAAGCGATTAGCGGGGGTGGTGCAAGAAAAACGAAGTTGACTTTCGGCGAAATCCCCATCAAGAAGGTAGACGAGTTATTCTTCTCCAATCTCTGGTATCGATAAATTGCGGCAGATCTTTCTGACGAGTCGGTTAGGAATCTCTGTGTGTCGAGGAATTGCTTCGACAGTCCCGGTGCTTGGGTTCGTCCACAATGAGTGGGCACTTCCCTCTCGCTTAAGGTAACAGCCGTACCTGCGCAGGTGCTGGAGCAGCGTGCTCCGTTTCATTTGACGGTAACGATCTCTTGAATCGCATCGGGCGGAACTCCACGGAGCGCATCCTCTCGTCGATCCGCGAGGATAAGTTCGATCGCTTCGGCCAAGTCCTGCCGAGCTTCGTCCTTGGTTCTTCCCTGTCCGTTTGCACCAGGAATCTCAGGACAGTAGGCGACGTACCACTCCCCGTCTCGTTCGATGATGGCGGTAAACTCGTTTCTCATATAACCTCCGACCGACCTGAAGCATACTCCATAGCCGGTTCTCTGTCTAACTTGCTTCTATAGACGTAGCGCTCGGGGTTTGCGGCCGGTCCGCGCTATGCCGCTCTGGCTCGTCTTTGATATGCGAGTATCCCCATTGCCGTCATCGTCGCGAACACGGCGCCAGCGACAAAAGTGGCAGGCGGACCGACGAGCTCCCACAGCGCTCCCGCGACGATACTCGCGAGCAGCAATGCGACACCACTGACAAGATTGAAAATGCCGAACGCGGTGCCGCGAAGCGCAACCGGCGCGTAGTCAGCCACCAACTTCGAAAGCAGGCCCTGGGTGAGTCCCATGTGTAACCCCCACAGCGCGGCGCCGGCAAAAACTTGCCACGGATTTACGGCCAGCGCCAAAGTTACATCGGCGATGACCAGCACCGCGAGGCCGAAGAGCAGCAGCGTCCAACGGCTCAGGCGATCCGCCGCGACACCAGCTGGATAGGCGGCGGCCGCATAAACCACATTCATGACGATCAATACCAGCGGCACAAGACCTAACCCGAGGCCGACGTTTTGCGCTCGCAACACTAGGAACGCTTCGCTGAAACGCGCTAGCGTGAAGGTGGCTCCGAGGAGCACAATGAGCCAATAGGTGAAGTCCAAACGTCTGGCGTCCGCAAGTGTGATCGGCGCACCTGTCTGGCGCGATTCCGACGCGGGCTCGCGCACCGCAAGCGCGAGCAAGACTACGGCCACAAGTGCCGGGATGACCCCAACCCAGAGCACGGTTCTGATATCATTTGCCAGCCAGACCATGAAAACGAGCGCGAGCAACGGTCCGATAAATGCCCCGACGGAATCGAGCGACTGACGCAGCCCGTAGGCGGCGCCGCGTAACTCTGGCGGAGTAATATCGGCTACCAGCGCGTCACGCGGCGCACCGCGGATCCCTTTGCCAATCCGGTCGACAAAGCGCGCGCCGAAAACCCACCAGATCGAGGTTGCGAGCGGGAACACCGGCTTGGTGACCGCGCCCAGTCCATAGCCCAGGACAACAAGGAATTTACGCTTGCCTAAATAATCACTCAGCACACCTGAGAACACTTTGGTGATCGCAGCCGTGGCCTCCGCGATACCCTCGATGAAACCAATCGTGACCATACTCGCGCCCAAGATGGTCACCATGTAGACCGGCAAAAGGCTATGGACGAGCTCGGAGGAAGTGTCCATGAACAAGCTGCCGAAGCCGAGAGCCCAAATGCCCATGGGCAAAGAACGCAGCGATGGCCGCGCAACTGGCGAAGTTTGCTCCGTCCCAAGTAGCTGTTTGTCTGTCGGCATCGAAAATCTACGGGTCGGCGTTGCAGTTCCTGTGTGAGCGGAACCGATTGATCAGCGTTTCAAACAAAAGGACGAAGAGTAACGCTTCTTGCGCATACTGAGACCTGGATGTCCGGGCAATTTATTGCCCTGAAACGACACCGCGTCGAATCGTTAAGACAGCAAGTTCAGGCGTAGGATGGTCCCCTGTTATTTCGGGTACTCCTCGAGCACCTCTTTGAGAATGTCATTGATTTCTTCGATACTCTCCATAACCACCCGGGGTGCTTTCGATCGAGAACAAAGATTTCGAATGATTAAGAGAAGGGGGGGCATTCGATCGAGGTTTCGAACCGTTTCCCAACTCATTGCCTCATCGATGTGAAAAAGAATGCGATCCCAGCCATCGAATCCTTTGGTATGGACGACAGACTCCCTAAGCACAGTCCATGCCCCTTGGAGATCCGAGAAGATTGTTTTTTCGTATCCGGTATGTTCGGTAGGAAATGCCATTTCTATCTAATGAAACAAATTTCAACTATGACCTGATTTGCTTAGACAAATGCCGATCGGTCGATCTACCAAAATTTTTTCCCGACGGCATGGCTTAAGTGACCGACCTAAACTCGACATCAACGCCGGTCTTCTTAAACTCGATAAAGAAATAGGGAGCGTGACGCCGTATCAGAGTCTCCCAGCTTCCGGCCCCCTCTTTATCCTGGTCGAGGGACGCAAAGTGGCTCATGAGTCGCCCTTTGTGCTCAGGGCCAAAAGGGGTGCTCACCCCTGAAGTAAAATAGACTCCGTTCAAGTGAATAATCCTGCTGGCCAAAAGCCAGCCTTCTTCAGCGGTCGTTCCCAAACCGGTATCCGTGAGAAAAAACTCCTTTGGGCGAAATAGATCCACCAGCCACACTCCGCGCCCACGGGCTTTTTTGGAAACCTCGTACAAGGAAAAGACCGGTTGAATGTGCGCCTTTAGGTGAGCTTGCAGATCCGGGGATAGCTTCGCTGCCTCGTCTCTATAATAGATCTCGATCCATCTCTGTTTTGGCCACGGTATGTCGTGGATCGCCCGATCCATGATGAAGGACAACTCGTCCTCG
>Ga0065707_10001068_pt1 | contig 10689 bp, 10 predicted proteins | sample SwiRhicommuniRL3_FD_59094 | JGI IMG/M metagenome (GOLD analysis project Ga0065707, IMG submission 59094) | Switchgrass rhizosphere bacterial communities from Rose Lake, Michigan, USA - RL3 v2 (version 2) | ecosystem: Host-associated > Plants > Roots > Rhizosphere > Soil | place: East Lansing... | reverse complement strand
GGCGTCATTGGCGGCGGCATCGAGCTCGATGCCGAGCCACGCCGACATTTCGCAGATCCGCTTGCGGATCTGCGCCGAGTTCTCGCCGATGCCCGCGGTGAACACCAGTCCATCGAGTCCACCAAGCACTGCCGTCAGCGCCCCGATCTCTTTCGCCACCCGATAGACGAAGTACTCCACCGCCAGCCGCGCCGCCGGCTCGCTCGCCGTCAGCAGCACGCGCATGTCGTTACTGAGGCCCGAGATGCCGATGAGGCCCGATTTCTTGTAAAGGATCGTCTCTACCTCGCTTGCTGAGAGTCCCAGGTTCTGAAAGAGAAAGAGGATCGCTCCCGGATCGACCGATCCGGTGCGCGTGCCCATGCAGAGGCCGTCGAGCGCCGTGAACCCGAAGGTACTGTCGACGCTCTTTCTCTCGCGCATCGCACACAGGCTCGACCCGCTGCCGAGATGCGCGACGATCACACGTTTGCCGGCAATCTCGGGCGCGGCTTCAGGCAGCACCGACGCGATGTACTCGTAGGACAGACCGTGGAATCCGTAGCGCTGCACCCCGGCCTCGCGGATGTGCTTCGGCAGCGGGATGATCTGTGCCACCTCGGACTGACCGCGATGAAAGCTCGTGTCGAAGCACGCCACCTGCGGCACGCCGGGGAGTCGCGCCGCCACCGCGTCGATTGCGGCGAGATTGTGCGGCTGGTGGAGCGGCGCGAGCGGAACCAGCTTCCGCAGATCGTCCATCACCTGCGGCGTCACGACGATGGGGCCGGCGAACTGGGCGCCTCCATGCACGACACGATGACCGAAGCCTGCGAGGCGCGCGTTGCCAAATCGGCCATGAAACCAGACGGCCAGCGAATCGAGCGCCGTGCTCGCGTCCCGCACCGTCGCACCCAGCGGCTCGTCGGCCACCACCCTGCCCTCGCCGTCCTTCACGCGCATATGCGGCGACGTGCCGATGCCTTCGATCTGACCGCGCGCGGCAAGCTTCCACGTCTGCGCAGCCAGCCTCTCGAACACGCAGAACTTGAGGCTCGACGATCCGGCGTTGAGCACGACAGCGCAGTCGTTCATACCTGCACCGCCAGTTGCGAATTCTGGCGCCGCGCATGCGCCGCCAGCATCGCCACGCCGCAGCTCGCGATGCGCGTGCGCACGCTGTCGGCGCGGCTCGTCAGGATGATCGGCACGCGCGCACCCACGACGAGGCCGGCGCAGTCGGCCTGGGCGAGGAACGTGAGCAGCTTGGCCAGGATGTTTCCCGCCTCGAGATCGGGCGCGAGGAGAATGTCCGGATCGCCCGCCACCAGCGACTTGATGCCTTTGATTTTCGCCGCCTCCTTGCTGATGGCATTGTCGAAGGCCAGAGGGCCATCCAGCACGCCGCCCGCAATCTGGCCGCGATCGGCCATCTTGCACAGTGCCGCCGCGTCAATTGTGGCGGACATCTTGGAATTGACCGTTTCCACGGCCGCGAGCACGGCAAGCTTGGGCGTCGCCAATCCCAGCGAGATCGCCAGATCGATCGCGTTCTGGCAGATGTCCACCTTGTCTTCCAGCGTCGGCGCGATGTTAATGGCCGCATCGGTGACGATCAGCACCTTGTGATACGTCGGTACGTCCATGATGAAGACGTGACTGATACGGCGTTTCGTTCGCAGTCCACCTTCCTTCGCGACCACCGCGCCCAGGAGCTCGTCGGTGTGCAGGCTGCCCTTCATCAGGACCTCGGCCTCGCCCTGGCGGACGAGCTCGACCGCCTTGGCTGCCGACGCGTGACTGTGCGGCACATCGACGAGCCGGGCTCGACTGATATCGATCCCGGATTTCTTCGCCACCTCGTTGATCTTGGCGGCCGGGCCGACCAGGATTGGAATGATCAGTCCCTTCGCTTCCGCATCGATGGCCCCCGCCAGCGCCGTCTCCTCGCAGGGGTGCGCGACTGCGGTCGCGATGGGCTCAAGGTTTCGACACCTCAGGAGTAGTTGTTCGTACTTTCCCGTCCCTGGCTCGTGACTCATGGTGGGCTCCTGTTGCTGCGGTCGGCGCGTGCGGGCGCGCCGCCCATCCGGTTTCTTTCAAGAGAAGCGTGAGAAGAATGGCAAGTGCGACGCCGTAAAGGAGCGGCTCGAAGGCGGTCTGGTAGTGCGCGAGCGTCATGGTCGAGGCGCCACCGCTGACGGCCATCAGGATCCATCCGAAGACGGGACCGAGCAGGGCGCTGAACGTGAAGTTCAGGAAGTTCACGACCCCGGTGGCCGTACCGCTCATCTCGGGCGGGTTCGCCTCTTTGATGATGGTGTACGGAAGCATGGCGGCGCCCGACACCAGCCCCGCGACGAAGCCCAGCACGTACGGCGGGAGCACGTGCAGAGGCCCGAAGAGAATCCAGGCCAGGCAACCCAGCAACACGACCGCACTCGCGATGATTACGGGTTTTCGCCGGCCGATGGCATCCGATGCGTATCCGAGCAGCGGACAGCCGATGATCCATCCGACCGGGACCATCGCCGAGTGCATCACGGCGGACCCGTAGTCGAATCCGCGCGCCTCCTGCAGATAGCGGACGCCCCAGATCATGTCGAAGATGGTCGTCGGAATGAACAGGAGTCCCGAGATCATTCCGCAGAGGATCGATTGTGGATTGCGAAAGACCGTCACAAGCGCGCGCGTGGCGCCCTTCTTCCAGTCGTCGCTCGCGGGACGCGCGTCTGACGCCGGGAGCAGGACGTACAGCACCACGCTGATCGCAATTCCTGCAATCCCCATGAAGAGCCAGAACACATTCCAGCTCACGCCCGAGGCGATGACGGGACCGACGACGAACTGGCCCGCAGATCCGCCGGCCATCCCGAACATCTGGGTGGCCCCGATCAACGTCGCGGCGCGGGATGCGGGAAAATTGGTCGTGGCGATGTAGGCCGCGCCAACGAGCGCAAAGACGCCTCCTGCGCCCTGCAGAAAACGTCCCACATTCGCGGCTTCGGCGTTGCCCGATGCGAACAGCAGCGAGCCGATGCCGACTGTGGCGGCACCGATCGGGACCACTTTTCGTGGCCCCAATCGATCCATGGCGGTACCCGCGATGAGACTGAACGGCGAGTAGCCGTAGTAGAAGAGGCCGACCATCGACGCCACCCCCATCGTCGTGAGGCCGAAGGCCTCCGACAACTGGGGCATCATCACGGCCGGGGCCGATCGAAGCGTGTACTGATAGAAGTAGTACAGCGCCGTAATCAGCCAGGCAAACGTTGCCGTCCTGACAGCGGGATTCACTTCGAAGTCCTATGGGCATAGAGCAGACACCATGCCCGCACCGTCATCCTCGGCTTATCATCTCAACTTACGGAATCAGAAAGGGTTAATGAGCGTTCGAGGCTAGAGGCCCCGACGGGGATACGACAGCGGCTCCACCGCACCGGAGTTCCTCCCGCATTCCGGAGGGTGTGTCGTAAGTGCACCCTAAGGCTGCAGTTCCTTGACGACTGGAATCAGCGGCAACCGAAGCGTAAAAGTTGCACCCTGACCCTCTCCGGCGCTCTCGCCGTCGATGGTACCGCCGTGCAGCTCGACGATATGGCGCGCGATGGCCAGGCCCAGCCCGAGACCACCGTGCAGGCGCGTCGGGCCGCTTTCAGCCTGCCGGAACCGCTCGAAAACGTGTGGCTTGAAGTTGCTGGGGAATCCTATCCCTGTATCGCTGACCACGATTTGGACATCGCTGGCGTCTTGAGCCACGCGCACGTCGATGCGCCCTCCGCGCGGCGTGAACTTCACCGCGTTCGAGAGGAGATTCCAGACGACCTGCTGCAGTCGATTCGAGTCGCCCGGCACCTCCGGGAGGCGCGGCGCAATAACGCTCGTCAGCCGGAGGCCTTTCGCATCCATGGCTGGCTTGACGGTGGCAATCGCGTCTTCGACCACGCTGGCGATATCGGTCGGCTCGATTCTGAGCCGCGCCTTGCCCAGCACGATGCGAGAGACATCGAGCACGTCCTCCACAATCTGCGCGAGCGAGGCGGCATTGCGCCCGATCACCTCAATAGCCTGCGGCACTTTCTCGGGTGCGACGGCGCCCGACTGCAGCATTCGGGCGTAGCCAAGCACCGCATTCAACGGCGTGCGCAGCTCGTGCGACAGCGTCGCCAGAAATTCATCCTTCAGCCGGTTGGCGTTCTGGAGCCGGCGATAAGACTGCGCATTGTCGACGGCGAGGGCGGCGCGCGACGCCACATCCAGCGCGAGCCGCAGATCGTCGTTGCCGAACTGACGCGAGGATTCCGTGATGGCTAGCGTGAGGACCCCCAACACCCGATCGTTGGCAATCATCGGCACACACATGTACGAGACGAGGCCGAGCGACCGTATTTTTTCCAGACGGTCGGCATTTCCCTGTGCGGCGGCGACGAGCATGTCGTCGGACACTCGCGGCACGAATGCGGGCACGCCTGTGCGGGCCACGAACCGCGGGCTCATCGGCATCTGCGGGTCTTCGTAGTTCGCCCGCACTTCCCGCGCGAGCGGTATCTTGTCGGGATTGACGTGCTCGATGGCCACGGGTATCAGGGTCCCGTCCTCGTCGGCGACGTCGACGGCACAGTAGTCCGCGATAGCCGGTGTCGCCACGGCGGAGAGCTTCCTCAACGTCTGCTCGTAGTCGAGCGATCGCGTGAGCGTAAGCGTCACTTCGGCGAGAAAGGACTCGCGATGCGCGGTCCTGATTGTGAGTGCTTCGGCCTGCTTCCTGTCCGAGATGTCTCGCGCGATCTTGGAGGCACCGACGACTTTGCCGTCCGCGTCAAGGATCGGCGAGACCGTCAGGGAGATGGGAATCATGCGCCCGTCGCGGCTCTGGCGCACCGTTTCGAAGTGGTCGACACGCCGCCCGGCCCGGATCGATGCGAGCACGGCGTCTTCCTCGGATTGTCGATCAGCAGGGATGATGATGCGAATCGATCGGCCGACAATCTGTTCGGCTGTGTAGCCGAACATCCGTTCCGCGGCATCGTTCCACGTCAGAACGGTACCGTTCAGATCCTTGCTGACAATCGCATCGTCGGAGGACGACACAATCGCAGCCAGCCGGCGCGCAATCTCGTCTGAGCGATCCGCCACGAGCACTCAGACTAATTGATGCGATTTGCGCTCGCAAGAAGGGAGATCGGGACTGAATCAAAACAAGTCAATTCGTACGCGGCGCGTCCGGCTTCAACCAGAGCGGGCATTGTGGCGAACGCCGCCCAACACGGCCCTCCGTACGCGCTCGACCTTGACCCGCACCTTGTCCATGAGCGATCCAGGCATCGCCTGGGCGCCCTCAGGCGCCGAGGCCGCGTACGGCACGATGAACACGAGGATCGCATAGATACCAGCGACGCCGGCAGGAGGCCGATCGAACGCCGCGATCTCGACGATGCCGGCAGCCGCGAACGCGATCCTCACGAGCGTGGGATCGGTGTTGAAGTGCGCGGCGATGCCATTGCACAGTCCGGCGATCATCGCGCCTTCGTGCACTCTGTAGAGACGTCTGGGCGCAGACCCGCTGGGAGCGCCCGAGGGCAAAGCGCTGCCCCATCCGGGGGCACCGGCATCAACGGGACCAATTTGCCGCAACACGTCGTCGACATCGGCGACCGTCACAATCGTCCTCGGCGGCTCGCCAGGCTTCATGAGCTTCTCCGCGATCGACTGTTCGAGGTCGCGGACAATCTCGACCCTGTCGGGGTTGGCGCCAAGCTGCGACTCGGCGTGCTCGATGTAGGCTCGAAGGGCGTCGTACGCGCGCTCGTCGAGCTGGAACAGGCGGCTGTCGAGGTTAACAGTGATGAGCTTCTGCATGATTAGCCTCCGCCAAGGTTGTCGAGGGTCTCGTTGATGTAGGTCCAATAATCGCTGAGCTCGTCGAGCTGCGACTTCCCTTTCGTGGTCAGCTTGTAGTACTTGCGTGGAGGCCCTGCGTCGGACTCCTGCCAGTCGTAATCGACCGTGCCCTCGCGCCGCATCTTGCTCAAGAGCGGGTACAGTGTGCCTTCCTGCGTCGCGAACTCGGTCGTGCTGAGCCGGTGGAGCATGTCGGCCACGTAAACCTTGTCACGGGCGACGATTTTGAGAATGAGAAACTCGAGCAGCCCTTTCCGGATGGACGCAAACTTCTCGTGGATGTGGGCCGTCTGGGCAGTTACCATTCAAGCTACCTTCTTAAGACAAGGTAGCATGGTATCTAAAGGCTGTCAACAACACTAGGAATTCCGTCCAAAATATGAGACTTTAAGGGGATTCATGGCTAACCGATCGAGACCATCGCAACAAAAGCGGCACAAAGAGCGTGCCCGGCAGGAAAAGCAGAAGATGAAGTTCGAGCGCCGTCAGGAAGCCAAGGTCAGCCGCTCGAACTCGGGGCCTCGCCAGCCCGGAGACATAGATCCCGACATCGCCGGCATCGTCCCGGGTCCCCAACCACCCAGGGAAGACGAGATGGTGGACGACGATAACTTAGAACCTAGTTAGGTTTCGTTAGCCTTCCGATTCCGCTTGCGGCTTTCGAAGACTTCGAGAACGGTCTGCACTGCCTCATTCTCTTTGTGGCGAAGTTCCCGCTGAATGCCAGGGATCATGTACCAGGCCCTAAGGGCTTTGTACACTTCATTTTCCTGGTTCTGCAGCTCTGAGGGGCTTTTTTTGACGGGAGCGGGCATGCGCTAACTGTACCAAAAAAAGGGATAACGGGCGAGAGCTAAGGGAGTCGGGAGGGCCGGAATCGTGCCAGCCCTCCCCTTCGCAAACGCTACGGCCTGCTATGTGATGAGACCGGTTGCAGACGGATTGGCGGGAGTCGGGCTTCATCATGCACCTGCCCTGGTCCCTGCGGCACGGATTTTTCGGCCGGTTTTTCCGCCGGTTTGTCACCCTCCGCCGGCTTGTCGGCGGGCTTGTCCCCCGACGGGGTCGAGCCCTTCAGCGGCCAGTTCTTGGCCAGATACTCCACCAGCACTTTGGCTTCTTCTTCGTTCAATTCGGCCCCGAGGTCGATCATGTTCACGACCACCTCGTGCCACTCCTCGGCGCTGCGGCCGAACGTCGTCACCTGTTCCGGCGCATGACAGACGCTGCATTTCTTCTCGAGAATTTCCTTGCCCGGCCCATCAGGAAACGCCTGAGCGGCGGCCAGACCGGCCGACGCGATCACGGCAGCCACGGTAAGCGGGAGTAAAGAGAGCTTGAACATGATTCCTCCGTCGTCTCATTGTACTAGAGGGCGCGCGAAAAAATAGCCGTCGCTTTCCTCCACGTCCATCGGGCCGTCGAAGGCATCGCTGAGACGCCCGTCGGTGAGTATGTCGCGCTTGGCACCATCGGCCGCGATGTGCCCGTTCCGCAACAGGATGACCCGGCCAATCTCCGGGATGATCTCTTCGACGTGATGAGTAATCAGAATCAGCGTTGTGCCGTCTTTCGCGATATGCCTGACGCGCTCCATGAAGCGATGGCGCCCGACGACGTCGAGCCCGGTCGTCGGCTCGTCGAGCACGAGCGCGCGCGGGCTGGTGACCAGCGCCCTCGCCAGCAGCACCCGCCGCGCCTCGCCGCTCGACATTTCGTTCATCAGTCTGCGTGCAAGGTGCCCTGCCGCCATCCGGTCCAGTGCCTCGACCGCGCGGCGCCGCATATCGTCGGACACCGCGCTGTAGCGCAGGATGCCCTGGGTGGCGACAAAACCCGAAAGCACTGCCGCGAGCCCGGTGATGCGGCCCTCGCTGTTGCCCGCGACGAAACGATGGTGGAGGTCTGCCGAGACGATGCCGAGCTGCGGACGCAGCTCGAACACGTTCCAGTTGTCATCGCCGAACACGCGGACAGGCGACAGGTCGCCCGGCAGCGGAAGCGGGCGCTCTTCGTGGGTAAGGAGTCGCACGAGGACGGACTTACCGGCGCCGTTCGGTCCCAGTATTGCGGTATGTTCGCCGACGCCGATTCTCAGCGTCAGCCCGTGTAGCACGGTTGCGTCGCCTTTCTTGACGCTGGCATTTATCAGCTCGAGGACGGGCTCGTTCATCGTGCGACATTTTATGTCACCGCAGCGTGACGCCCGCCCGCAGGAGCGCGCCTCGCGAGAGTTGCTCGCCTGGAATGTAACCCCGCGCCTTGTAGCCGGCGGTCACGTGCAGCGCGTCAGACCAGCGCGAGCGCAGGAAGCCGGGTAGCGGCACCAGAACGGTGCCCGTCGCACCGGCGCCCGTGCCCAGCGGCGCTGATGTTTCATCGCCAAACACGTCGGGCTGACGCCACACGTTGACGGCTGTGTCGATTTGCAGGCCATTGATGCGCCACACGTCGGCCACACGAGCCGTCAGCCCCCAGGTCGTGCTCGCTCCGGTGTTCCCGACGCGAAGCACGAGGTGCGTCAGCCTTCGCCTGTCGGCGCGCGGCATCGACCACGACGTGCGGACCGTCCACTCCGCCCCGTACGGCGCCAGCGCATAACCAAGCGACGGCAGCATCCGAACGCCGCGGCCCACTGGGATGAGTGGCATGGGCCCCGTGGGGCTTCCATCCCCGATGTACGACCCTGCCACGCCGTACAGGGTATAGAACAGAAGCGGATCGGCAAGCGCGAGGAGCGCGCGGTCCTGCACGTAACGCCGTGTGAGCGGCGAGCACGGCGCCTTGCACGCGTCTTCGAATAGCTCGAGGAAGTCGGCGACGTCGTGGCCTTCGCGCGAGTTCTCCGACGCGGTCAAGATGTAGGTCATGCCGGTGAGGCGCGATTCGAAGTACAGCCACGCTTCGCGGTAGTGGATGCGGCCCCGTGCGACCGCGCGGTCGGTAATCGCGTCGGCCAGCGAATGCTGCGCTTCAATGCCCGATGCCGACACACTCATGTGTGCGAGCGGAGAAACGGGAAACTGGCCGCTGAAGCTCGTGTATGCGTCACCAGAGCCGTATGGAATGGGCGCATCGAAACCGTATCCGATGCGACCGTCGCCGAGCTCACGAAATCGCGCGCCATGGCCGAAGACCTCGTGGGCGACGACCATGAGCATGTGCTCCTGAGGCACGTCGATCGCGATGAACTTCCCTGCCCTGTACAGCGCGCCGCGCGCCACCGACAGACGCGTACTCTCGGTCCCGAGTTTGAGCGGGATCCATCGATCTTCGAGCGTCGCGAGCAGGTTCTGTGTGGTGACGAGATCTTCGGCGCCCGCCAAGGGCGTCATGTATTGATCGAACACAACTGCATACGGCGCCGGGGACTGAGCCGAAGCCGCGCGCGCCAGCGTAACGATCAGAATCGAAAGGGGAAAGACCCGCACGCCTCGACTATAGACCAACAGGTTGGTACTGCGGTTGCAGCGCAACTCTGCGTGTGCGCCAACGAGCCGGCGCCGACAGGAGACACCCATGTCCAAAAACACACCGAGCCGGACGCCCAGAAAAGAGAAGGCTCAAGCGACGCGCCAGAACGTCAATAGTGAAGGTACTGGCAAGCAGCATCAACACAAGTCGATCGAGGAGTTCGAATCCTCGGTAGACCTTCCGGGCAAGACAGACTCTGGCCCCGAACCCGACGTGTTCCCGCAGGAGATTCCGCCGCAAAAGTAAGGTCCGTCCTCAGGCGGAGATGACGGACTTCCAGTTCTTGATCAGGTACTCGGCGGTGCGCCATGCGAGAGCCTGGACCGTCAGCGTCGGATTGTGGGCGCCGCTCGTCCCCATGATCGACGCGCCGAGCACGCCGAGATTCGGCGCTTCGTGGGCAAATCCCCATCGATTGACGACGTTCGTCTCGGCGTTGTCCCCCATCCGCGTGCCACCGTACGCGTGCGTGGAGGGTCCCATCGTGCCCAGCGGATTGCGAATCACGTCCGTGGCTCCTGCCGCCCGGTACCACTGCTCCATCTTGTCGGCGACGAAGGCCGCGGCTTTGCGCTCGTTCTCTTTGAAGTCGGCCGTGATACGGCAGACGGGGAGACCCAGGGGATCCTTCACCGTCGGGTCGAGGTCGAGATAGTTGTCCTCGTACGGGAGCGTCGACTTCTGGATGTATGCGCCGTGCGCGCGATCGGCGTTCTGCTTGACGAACGCCTTCCACTTCGAACCCCACTGCGGAGATTTGCCGAACGTATTCATGCTGGCGGCGCCGATGGGCCGGCGATCGGAAAAGACGAAGAGGTTTCCGCCGCCGATGAAGTCGAGCTTCGAATGATCGAAGTTGTCGTCGGCGAAGTCGTCAACGGCAACGCCTTGCGCGGGCAATCCGTACCAGTTGTTCAGATTCACCGGGAACAGCGCCTGCACGCTGCCGCCGGTGGCATGTGTGATGTAGTGCCTGCCCACCTGCCGGTGGTTGTTCGCCAGGCCGTTGGGAAACGCCTTTGACGTGGAGAGCAACAGCGTTCGTACGTTTTCGTAGGTGTACATCGCCAGCAGCACCACGCTCGCCGGCTGGAAAAACACCTCCGTCCCTTTTACGTAGGTCACGCCGGTCACACGGCCGTTGCCATCGACGTTGATTTCGGTGACGTGCGCGTCGGTCACCACGTCCAGGTGGCCTGTCTTCTGCGCCTTGGGGATCGTCGTGACCGCCGTCGAGCCTTTTGCGTTGACGTGACACCCGCCGCGCGCGCAGAAGCCGTGATAGGCGCATCCCGAACGCCCTTCATATGTGCGGGTGTTAATCGCCGCGGGCCC
>Ga0065707_10083048_pt1 | contig 10697 bp, 9 predicted proteins | sample SwiRhicommuniRL3_FD_59094 | JGI IMG/M metagenome (GOLD analysis project Ga0065707, IMG submission 59094) | Switchgrass rhizosphere bacterial communities from Rose Lake, Michigan, USA - RL3 v2 (version 2) | ecosystem: Host-associated > Plants > Roots > Rhizosphere > Soil | place: East Lansing, MI... | reverse complement strand
CCAGTCTCGCCGGCCCGCGCCGTCCGCAGGATCGCGTGCCGCTTGCCGTCGCCAAAACGGTGTACCGCGCCGCTGCGAAGAAGATGGCCGAAGAGCGAACCCAAAAGAATCCAACGGCGACGGGCAGCGCACCTGTCGCCATCGGTAGCCGCAGCTTTGAAGTGCAGGATGGCGCCGTGCTTATTGCGGCCATCACTAGCTGCACCAACACTTCAAATCCTGCAGTGCTGGTCGCCGCAGGTCTTTTGGCGCGCAATGCGCACAAGAAGGGGCTCACCGCGAAACCATGGGTTAAAACCAGTCTCGCGCCAGGCTCGCGCGTGGTAACGGACTATCTTGCGAAGGCCGGCCTTACCGGCGATCTCGAAGCTCTCGGTTTCTATACCGTCGGTTATGGATGCACCACGTGTATCGGTAATTCAGGGCCTCTCAAACCCGAGATTTCCGAAGCGGTGAGAGCGGGCGACGTGATCGCCTGCTCCGTGCTCTCCGGCAATCGAAATTTCGAGGGCCGCGTGCATCCGGAAATCAAAATGAACTTCCTGGCGTCGCCGCCGCTCGTCGTCGCTTACGCACTGGCGGGCACGCTAGACCACGATCTCAACAACGAGCCGTTGGGGGCCGGCAGCGACGGCAAGCCGGTGTTCCTCAAGGACATCTGGCCTTCCCCTGCTGAAATCCAGGCTGTTATCGTCAATTCCGTGACTTCGGCGATGTTCAGAAAGAGCTATGCGAGCGTCTTCAAAGGCGACGAGCTATGGAACGCCATCCGTATTCCGGAAGGGAAAATCTATTCCTGGGATGAAGCTTCGACTTACGTGAAGAATCCGCCCTATTTCGTCGGCATGGACAAGATTCCGAAGCCGGTGAGAGATATTGCGCAAGCGCGCGTTCTCGCGCTGCTCGGAGATTCGGTGACCACAGATCACATTTCACCGGCCGGCAACATTTCCAAGACCAGTCCCGCCGCAAAATATCTGGGGTCTTTAGGCGTTGCGCCGCAGGATTTCAACTCTTACGGCGCGCGGCGCGGCAATCATGAAGTCATGATGCGCGGCACGTTCGCGAATATCCGGCTGCGCAATCTTCTGTTGCCCGGCACGGAAGGCGGCGTGACGCTGCATATTCCGAGTGGCGAGCAGATGAGCATTTACGACGCCTCGATGCGTTATCAGCAAGCCGGCACATCGCTCGTCATTCTGGCCGGCAAGGAATATGGCACTGGCTCTTCGCGCGACTGGGCGGCCAAAGGCACCATGTTGCTCGGCGTGCGCGCCGTCATTGCCGAGAGCTTCGAGCGTATCCACCGCTCGAATTTGATCGGCATGGGCGTGCTGCCGCTGCAATTCAAGCCGGGTGAAAGCGCACAGTCGCTATGCCTCACGGGCAGAGAGACGTATGACATCGTTGGCATCGCTGCAGGCGCAGGCCAAGTGGTGACGGTCACCGCCACCCCGGACTCGGGCCAACCGATTCACTTCGAAGCGCGTGTACGCATCGACACGCCCAAGGAGCGTGATTACTTCCGCCACGGCGGCATCCTGCACTACGTGCTGCGGCAGCTTGCGGGGTTGGCGCGGGCTGCGTAATGCAGCTTGCGGTATTCGACCTCGACGGCACGATTACGCGGCACGACACGCTCGTGCCTTACATCTTGGGCTTTCTCAGGCGCCGGCCGTGGCGATTGTTTGGGCTTGTCTGCGTCATTCCAGCGCTGCTTCGTTTTGCGTTCGTGGGAGATCGCGGCGCTCTGAAGGCGGCGCTAATCCGCTGGATATTGGGCGGCATCCGCCGCACTGAGCTTACGGCATGGACGAACCGTTTCGTGCCTGCGCTATTGTCTCACCGTGTATTCAAGCAGGCTCTGGCGCAAATCGTAGCGCATCGCGCCGCCAACGACGTATTGGTATTGATGAGCGCGAGCGTCGATCTGTACGTTCCCGCCATCGGCCAGTCATTGGGCTTCACGGAAACGATTTGCACGGAAGTGCGCTGGCGCGGGGACCGGCTCGATGGACGCCTCACGACGCCCAACCGCCGGGGTGAAGAGAAGGCGCGTTGTCTTGAAGCGCTGCGCAGGAAATACCCGGATCTCGAAGTCGTTGCCTATGGCAATGCGGCCAGCGACTTACCTCATCTCGTCCTTGCGGATCGGAGTGTGCTCGTCAATGGCTCCGCTGACGCGCGACGCAAAGCAATGAGATTGCGGGTGCGCTGCGTGGATTGGCGTTAGCTCAAGGGCTCTTCGGACAACGCCTCAACCCTCGTTAGCCAAGCTCGTTACGCAGGCGATTCTCATCGACCTGACCGCACCATTTGCCGACGATCACGGTGGCGACGCCGTTGCCAATCAAATTCGTCAGGGCGCGCGCTTCTGACATGAAGCGGTCGATGCCCAATATCAGCGCAAGACCCGCCACGGGCACGTGCCCCACGGCGGAAAGAGTCGCCGCCAGCACGATGAAACCGCTTCCCGTAACGCCGGCCGCGCCCTTCGAAGTGAGCAGCAGCACTCCCAGCAGCACGATCTGATCGAGCAATCCCAAAGGCGTGTCGGTCGCCTGGGCAATGAACACCGCCGCCATCGTCAGGTAGATCGAAGTGCCGTCCAGATTGAACGAATAGCCCGTCGGAATCACCAGTCCGACCACGGACTTGCGCACGCCGAGATTTTCCATCGCCGCAATCATCCGCGGCAGCACAGTCTCCGACGAAGACGTGCCGAGGACGATGAACAGCTCCTCTTTGATATAGCGGATGAACTTCAGGATGCGAAAACCATGCAGGCGCGCAATGCTTCCAAGCACGAGGAATATGAAAATGAGGCAGGTCGCATAAAAGCAGGCCATCAATTTACCGAGGGAAGTGAGGCTGCCGACGCCATATTTCCCGATGGTGAACGCCATCGCGCCGAGTGCGCCGACCGGCGCCAGGCGCATGACGAAGCCGACGATGCGAAACAGTACCTGAGAAATCTGCTCGACCATTCGAAACAACACGCCTTCCCGGCCCGCGGCGTGCAGCGCGAAGCCAAACAGCACTGCGAACAGCAGCACCTGGAGGATATCGCCGCGTGTGAATGCGCCAACCGCGGTGTCTGGAATGATGTTGAGCAGGAAACTCGTAACGCTCTGTTCTTTGCTCGCCGCGGTGTAATCCGCCACGGCGGAGGCATCGAGCGACGCCGGATCTACATTCATGCCCGCGCCGGGCCGCACTACGTTCACGATCACGAGCCCGACGATCAGCGCAAGCGTGCTGACCGCCTCGAAATAAAGCAGCGCGAGCCCGCCCGTCTTGCCGACCTTCTTCATGTCTTCCATGCCGGCGATGCCGAGCACGACGGTGCAGAAGATGATCGGTGCAATGAGCATCTTGATGAGCTTGATGAAGCCATCGCCCAGCGGCTTCAGCGCGACGCCTGTCTCTGGGTAAAAGTGACCCAGCAGGACGCCGATGCCGATCGCGATCAGCACCTGGACGTAGAGCACTCTGTAGAAGGGCTGGCGCAGAGGCGCACCGCTCATTGCTTTTCCTGTTTCAAGCATTTATTCACGCAGGTAATCCACTACATCGAAGTGCGAATCGTCCACAGCTCCGGAAAGAACTTCAGCTCCAACGCCTTCGCCAGATAAGACACCCCGCCCGTACCGCCCGTCCCCTGCTTGTAGCCAATGATGCGCTCCACCGTCTTTAAATGGTGGCAGCGCCAGAGTTGAAATTTGTGGTCGAGGTCTACCAGCTTCTCGGCTAGCTCGTATAGATCCCAGTCCTTCTCGGCATTGTGATACACGCCGAGCCACGCGCCGGCCACCTGCTTGCTTGCGCGGTATGGCTGGCTGAAGTCCCGCGTCAGATATTCCTCGGGAATGCCATAGCCGCGCCGGCTCAGTAAACGCAGTACTTCGTCGTAAAGCGAAGGCGCATCCAGCGCGCGTTTGAGCGCCGCATGCGCTTCAAGGTCGCGCTGATGCACGTTCACCATGTCGGCGTTCTTGTTCCCCAACAGGAACTCGAGCAAGCGGTATTGATAGGACTGAAACCCGGACGAGCGCCCGAGCACATTACGGAAAGCAGAATATTCGGATGGGGTCAGAGTCGCCAGCACATCCCAGGTGGCTATCAGCTGCGTCTGCACCCGACCGATGCGTGACAGCATCTTGAATGAAGGGTCGAGATTGTCCCGCCGCACACACTCGAGCACGCTCGCGATCTCGTGCAGAAATAGCTTTAACCACAACTCCGATGCTTGATGCACGACGATGAACAACATCTCATCGTGTTCCTGCGACAGGGGCTTCTGTGCATTCAGCACCTTGTCGAGGCTCAGGTACTCGCCATAGGAGATGGAGGCGCCCAAATCCCAATGAATACGCTCGTCGGAGAGGTCGACCTGCTCGGACTTGTCGTAGCGCGGCGGATTCATGGCTCGCGATGTTACAACCGTTCCGCTAGGATCGCGCGCTTCATGCGCATCCCTATTCTCGAAGTCCGCAATCTCGTCAAGCAGTATGCGGCCGTCACTGCCGTGGACGGCGTGTCCTTTGCCGTGTCCGAAGGGGTTTGCTTCGGTCTCCTCGGCCCGAACGGCGCGGGCAAGACCACCACCATCGAGATCATGGAAGGCATCCTGGCCCCCACGGCTGGCGAGGTGCGCTACCGGGGTGGGCCTGTGGGGCGCAATTTCCGCGAGGCAGCCGGCATCCTGTTCCAGAAAACGGCGCTGCAGGATTTCCTCACGATCCGGCAAAGTCTCGCCCTCTTCCGCGGCCTGTATGCGCGCGGCATGGAAGTGGACGAAGTGATTCGCCTTTGCGCGCTCGAGAAGCTGCAGGATCGCGATACGCGCAAACTTTCCGGCGGACAGCAACAGAGGTTGTTGCTCGCCATCGCCCTCGTTAACGACCCCGCTGTGCTGTTTCTGGATGAGCCCACAACGGGCCTCGACCCCCAGGCGCGCCGCAATTTCTGGGAGCTGGTGCAATCGATCAAGGCGCGGCGCAAAACCATTATATTGACCACGCACTATATGGAAGAAGCCGAGCTGCTGTGCGATGAGATTGCGATCATGGACCGCGGCAAGATCATCGCGCAGGGCGCGCCGCGCGACCTGCTGCGCCAGCATTTTGCGGAGGTGTTGCTCGAGCTGCCGCGCCAGCAGCTGCCGCCTGCCGCACGTGAATTGTCACTGCGGTTAATCGAAGCGGGAGACCGCATTGAAATCACCACGAACGATCTCGATGGTACGTTGCGCCAACTTATGGACGCGCAAGTGCCGCTCAAGGAGCTGCGCATCCGCCCGCCGAATCTCGAGGATTTATTTCTGGAGCTGACGGGCAAGGAGCTGCGCGCATGATGAAGCGCATGCTCGCCGTGTGGCACGCGCGCAATCTCGAATTCGTGCGCGACCGGGGCACATTGATTTTCACCATTCTGCTGCCTTTGACGCTGATCGTTGGCATGAGCTTCGTGTTCGGCGGCAAGGAGCGCGCCCTCTTCAAAGTGGGGGTGCTTGTCCAGGATTTGAAAACGGTGAGCCATCCGTTCCTGAAAGAGCGCTACGTCGATTTTGTGGCGGCGCCGGATCGGGACGCCGCCATACGCAAGGTCGCGCGGCACGAGATGGACCTGCTGCTCGATAGCCAAGGGACGCCGCCGCGCTACTGGGTCAATACCACCTCTCCGAAGGGCTATATCGTCGAGAAGCTGCTGCTCGAGTCGGATCGCACTGCGCAGCGTCAGCCGGTGACAGGCGATGCGGTGCGGTACGTAGACTGGCTCTTTCCCGGCATTCTCGGCATGAACATGATGTTCAGCTGTCTTTTCGGCGTGGGCTACGTGGTGCTGCGCTATCGTAAAACCGGCTTTCTCAAGCGCTTGCATGCCACGCCGCTTTCGGCATTTGAATTCCTGAGCGCGCAGGTTCTGTCGCGTCTTTGTCTCACGCTCGGCATCACCATAATCCTTTATGTTGGCGTCTCGAACATCATTCATTTTCATTCGGCAGGCAGCCTGCTTTTGCTGTTCGGCATCGGCTTGCTCGGCGCCTTGTCCCTGATTGCCCTTGGCCTCACTGTCGCCGCACGCTTCTCCGCCGAGGAACTCGTAGGCGGTCTGCTCAACGTTTTGACATGGCCCATGATGCTGCTCTCAGGAATCTGGTTCTCGCTCGAAGGCTCGCCGCAATGGGTACAGGCGATCGCCAAGATTTTCCCGTTGACCCATGTGCTGGACGCCGCGCGCGCGGTAATGCTGGATGGGGCGGGCTTTACTCAGATTGCCCCGAGCCTCGGCTATCTCGCCGTCACCACGCTTATCTTTCTGGTTTTCGGGGCGTGGTCCTTCCGGTGGCGCGTGGACTGATGGCGCTCATCGACATCGGCATCAATCTCGCGCATGCCGATTACGACCGCGATCGCGAAGCGGTTATCGACCGTGCAATAGCCGCGGGCGTCACTCAAATGATCGTCACAGGCTCCACCGGCGCCAGCACGCGGCAAGCGCTTGGGCTCGCGCGTGATAAGCCCAATGTATTGTTCGCTACGGCCGGCGTTCACCCGCACCATGCAACCGAGCTCAGCGATGAGCTGCTGTCGGAACTCGCCGAGCTCGCCGCTTGCAAGGAAATCGTCGCCATCGGCGAGTGCGGCCTGGATTACTTTCGCGATTTCTCGCCCCGCGATGCGCAACGCGCCGCCTTTCATCGCCAGCTGCAGCTTGCCGCGCGAATGGGTAAACCAATCTTCCTACACGAGCGGGACGCGCACGAAGACTTCGTGGCAATCCTTCGGGAGCACCCTCAAGCTCTGGCGCAGGGGAGCGTTGCCCACTGCTTCACAGGTACGGAACGTCAGCTCGATACTTATCTCGAGCTCGGCCTCGCTATCGGCATTACAGGCTGGATTTGCGACGAGCGCCGTGGCGCGCATCTGCTGCCGCTCATGAAAAAGATTCCCGCGAGCCGCTTGCTTCTGGAAACCGACGGCCCGTATCTTCTGCCGCGGGATCTGGGGCCGGAAAAACCCAAGTCCCGTCGCAACGAGCCGGCGTATCTGCCGCACATTGCAGCTGCCGTCGCGCGCGCGCGGGGTGAGGACTTTGCGACACTCGCCTTGCGCACTACGGCTGCCGCAAGGCGCCTGTTTCGTCTACCTTGATCGAGAACCTCATGGATCTTGCCGCACTACGCCAGTCGATCGACCGCCTCTGGAACGATTCCATCCTCGAGCGCTTGCAAGCATACGTGCGCATTCCCAACAAGTCCGTGATGTTCGACCCCGATTGGGAGGCGCATGGCCACATGGATGCCGCCGTCAAATTGATGGCCGACTGGTGCCGCGCCCAGCCGATTCCCGGCATGACCGTCGACGTGCAGCGCCCGCCCGGCCTCACTCCTTTGCTGGTTGTCGACATACCTGGCGAGCTAGCCGATTGCGTGCTGCTGTATGGGCATCTCGACAAGCAACCTGAGTTCACCGGCTGGCTTCCCGGTTTAGGCCCCTGGGAACCGGTGATCCGTGACGGCAAGCTCTATGGTCGCGGCGGCGCCGACGATGGTTACGCCTGCTTCAGTTCCATTGCCGCCATTGCTGCGCTCAAAGCTCAAAAAATCCCCTTGGCCCGCTGCATTGTTTTGATTGAAGCGTCTGAAGAGAGCGGCAGCATTCACCTGCCTGCTCATCTCGAAGCGCTGGGCGCGAAGATTGGCGATCCCTCGCTGGTCGTTTGCCTCGATGCGGAATGCGGCAACTACGAGCAATTGTGGTGCACGACTTCGCTGCGCGGCAATCTGGTTGGGCGTCTGCAAGTCAAGATACTCACGGAAGGCGTCCATTCCGGCCTGGCCACCGGCATTGCGCCTACGCCGTTTCGCATCCTCGAGCATCTGCTCGCGCGACTGGAAAATCCCGTCACCGGCGATCTGTTGCTGGATGAATTACACGTCGATATCCCCAGGGATCGCCTCAAACAAATTGCAGTGGCGGCCAAGGTGTTAGGCGCTGAAGTGGCCGGGAAGATGCCTTTTGCCAAAGGCGTGCAGCCCGTCTCAAACGATCCCGCGGAACTACTGATCGGGAGCAGCTGGAAGGCGACGCTTGCTGTCACGGGTGCAGATGGCCTGCCTTCCGTTCGCGCTGCGGGTAATGTGCTGCTTCCCGAGATCTCACTCAAATTATCGCTGCGTTTGCCTCCAACCTGCGACGCCAGGCGTGCCGCCAAGGCCGTGAAAGCAGAGCTTGAGCGCGATCCACCTTACAACGCTCAAGTGAGCTTTAAATTGGAAGGATCGAATGGCGGGTGGAATGCTCCCATGCTGGCTCCCTGGCTGGAAAAATCCATGGCAGGCGCTTCAACTCAAGTGTTCGGCCGGGAAGCGGTTTACATGGGCGTGGGTGGCGCCATCCCCTTCATGGGAATGCTCGGCGAACGCTTTCCGAAAACGCAGTTCTTTGTCACCGGCGTCTTAGGCCCTCACGCCAACGCGCACGGTCCCAATGAATTTCTGCATATCGACTATACGAAGCGACTCACGGCCTGCGTCGCCCTGGTGCTGAACGACCACGCAAAACGTTCGTAGGCTGTTAGCGGATTACGCTCAGCGCACCGACAAAGGCCGCGCCTGATTCATCGCGCTTGGCGAAACCGCCTGACGCAACCGCTGCCAGTCTTCCTGGTAGCGGCTCGTCCATTCCGCGCGCTCGACGCTTGGGAATTCGCTCTTGAGCGAATCCACCATCAAAGTCCATTTGGGCAGACCTTTGGGAAACTTTCCCCGCCGCGTGAACACGATGCGCCCTTCCACCGGCGCTTCGCCCGTGATGGCTTTGACCGCAGCGATGCGATCGTAAAGCGCCCCTTGCGGATTGGTGAAGGTAAATCGCTGCGCGCCATCCATCACCGTCCATTCCGTCATCTGGTCGCCGCCAAAAATATTTCCGCCGACATCGCGCAGATCGATCACGAGAATCGCGCGCGGAGTCAGCAACACAAAATCGAGGTGGAAAAATCCTTCCATGCCGTCGGGCACCAGTACATCGGCCAGATAATCCGAGCCCGCGGCGGTCACGGTGGAAATCAATGCTTTGCGCGCGCTGCGCTGGCGATACCAGCTCCAGGTCCACGCCAGCACCCAACCCAACACAATAGCGCCCGCTACGAGCGCCCAGGTGGTGGGCGGCAGATTTCTCAACGTGTCCACTGAATCTCCCTGTCTCAATTCAAATGCTCACGCAACGCCGCCAGGTCCGCCGCAATCTCCGTACAGGATGCAGGCCTTGCGAACAAGGCCGCCAGGGTCTGAGGCACAGCGACCTCGCGGCCGATCAATGGCTCGACGATCTCGCGGAATTTTGCCGGATGCGCCGTCGCCACCAAAATCCAGTGTCCGGTACTGCGTTGTTCCGCGGGCATGCGCTCATAGGCTTCCGCCGCTACCGCAGTATGCGGACACCAGATTTGCCCATACTGCTTGAAGCCTGTGCGGATGCGGGCGCGAATGGCGGCATCGTCGACGGCATCGGTGCTCAGCTCCGCGCGCACGCTGGAAATATCTGGAAGAATATTTCCTAACCGCTCGAAATTACTGGGATTTCCAACGTCCATGGCTGAGGCTAGAGTGGCGATACTTGCGCGCGGCTGAAAGCTTCCCGACGCAAAATAGTCTGGCACCGTGCGATTGGCATTGTGAGCCAGAACAATCTTATCGATGGGCAGACCCAGCTTGCGGGCCCAGATGCACGCCACTGCATTACCGAGGTTGCCGCTCGGAATCACGAACGAAGCCTTGGCGCCGTAAGTCCTTTGCGTCTGCAAGCTGGCCGAGGCGTAGTACACCATCTGCGGCAGGAGCCTCCCGAGATTGATGCTGTTGGCGGACGATAGCTCCGCGTGCTCCCGCAATTGCGCATCGAGAAATGCTTCTTTAACCAGCCTTTGACAGTCATCGAAAGTGCCGCGTACGGCAAATGACTGCACATTGCCGCCCCAGCAGATGAGCTGCCGCTCCTGAGTGGGAGAGACCAATCCTTTGGGAAACAATACCGCGACTTCGATACCGGGCTTTTCGAAGAAAGCGGCAGCCACTGCGCCGCCCGTATCGCCTGAGGTCGCCACCAGGATTTTGAGCGGCCGCGGCGCATGGCGAGGCAACCGCACCAAGCTTGCCGCCAGAAAGCGCGCACCGAAATCCTTGAACGCTGCGGTCGGGCCGTGGAAGAGCTCGAGCACACTCAAACTTCCGTCGCCCGCAAGCGGCACGAGCGGAGCGGGAAAGTCGAATGCTTCGGCTGTGATGGCGGGCAACTGCGCCGCCAAAGGATCGTCCTCGACAAAAGGCGCGAGCAGTTGATTGGCAAGTTGGGGGAATGCCCCCTCCCTGCCCTCCCCCGTTCCACGGGGGAGGGTGAAAGAGGGCCAATTCAGCGGCACATACAGCCCACCGTCCGGGGCGAGGCCCTGCACGAGCGCTTCACTGAACCCTAACTCAGCTGTCTTCCCGCGAGTGCTTGCGAAACGCATCCTAGTCGACGACACGTGCGCCACTGGATTGCAGGTCGACGATCCATTCATCGATGGCGATCGAGCGCTTCTCAAACTCGCCGCGCATGGCCGCGAGGACGGCGCTCGCGCGGGATTCCAGCGCCCAGGCAAACATCGTAGGTCCCGCTCCGGAAATGGAACAGCCGAGAGCCCCCGCC
>Ga0065707_10083044_pt1 | contig 10701 bp, 12 predicted proteins | sample SwiRhicommuniRL3_FD_59094 | JGI IMG/M metagenome (GOLD analysis project Ga0065707, IMG submission 59094) | Switchgrass rhizosphere bacterial communities from Rose Lake, Michigan, USA - RL3 v2 (version 2) | ecosystem: Host-associated > Plants > Roots > Rhizosphere > Soil | place: East Lansing... | reverse complement strand
CGGCCTTTTCCAGGTCTGCAATTTGACTCTCTTTGACACCGAAGAGCATCAGTCGCTGTTTGGCAGACGAAACCAGACCGTCTCCGTTCTGGGAGATGGCGGGAATCGGAGAGTTTTTCAACTGGTCACGGCTCTTGACGGCAAGCAGGTATTCCTGTTGGGTTGCCAGAAGGTCGGGTGAGTAAACCTCTGCCACAGGCTTGTCCTTGGTTACGAATGAGCCGACTGTGTTGACATGCAACTGGTCGATACGACCGGCGATCCAAGCAGTGACCTTGGCCTGCCGCGACTGATCGTACTGCACGATGCCGACGGCGTTTATTTCTTTATTCAGGGTGCCCTGTTTCGCTACCACCGTGGCAACATTGGCCATTACTCGCTGGGTCGGAGAAAGGGAGACGTGGCCGAGCATGTCAGCCTGCTGTTTTTGCTCCGCGGTCTGCGTGCCGTTGTCAGCGGCTCCATCAATCTTCTTGATCAGTTCCATGCCGCATATCGGGCAGGTTCCCGGCTTGTCCTTGATGATGAAAGGGTGCATGGAACAGGTGTAGAGCGTTTTCCCCTGGGCAGCTTTTTCCTCGCCTGCCTTACCGGAATGCTGCTTCTGCCACAGGAACCAGCCGCCACCTGCAGCCGAAGCCAGTAAGATTACCATCAGAGGGATTGCGATTTTCTTGTTCAGAGCCATGGTCATACCTCGGTATCATGAATTTTAATGGTGTTGAGAATGTTCTGAAGCAGGTATGGCTGCTGGTTGCACCATGCGAGGCTCCACCGGAGCGGCGACAGGCGCTGAAGCTGCCGGAGCTGTAAAGAGTTCCGCCCCCACCGCAGCTTCGAGCTGGGCCAGCTTCATCATGTATTCGGCCTCAGAATCGTACAGCTCACGCTCGTAGTTGAAAAGATTCATCCTGCCGTCGAGCAGCGTCAGAAAATCGACCTTGTTCACCCGGTAACTGATAACTGCAGATTCAAGAGACTGCTCTGCCTGAGGGATAATTCCCCCCTTGTAGAGCTCTACCAGATTCCAGCGACGCTCCAACTGGGCAAGCGTGTCGTTGATTGTGTAACTGATGCTGTTTTTGAGTCCATTCAACTCTTCCACGGCCATGGATGTCTCGGACGTGGATTCAGCAAGCATTGCCCTGCGGCGTTCCTGCTGGAAGGGGAGGTTGAAAGTTATCCCCGCGCTGAACATGTCAGAGCCGGGATCGTTCATCGACGCCTCACGAAACATGTACTCGAAGGAGAGATTGAAATCGGGGTAGAATTCCTTCTGCGCCAGGCGATGAGATGCCTGCCCCTTGTTGACGAGTTCGGAGAGGCTCTTTATCTGGGGACGTTTCTCTATTGCCAGTTCCTTTAACTGTTCGGCAGACAGTGCGAGTTTCGGCAGGGTGAAATCGGTAATGGGACCGACCGGTGTGTTTCCGGGTCGATAGAGAAGGTAATTGAGATTGGCTTCCAGGCTTTTGCGCTGCTGCTTGAGGGTAATCTGCATGTCGAGCATCTTGGACTTTTCCAGACCGGCCTTGTAGATGTCTTGCTGCACACCCTGGCCGACGGAATACTTGGACTCCGCAATGGTCACAAAATCGCCGAGCAGTTTCAGATTCTTCTCCACGATCTCGAGTGATTTATCCACTGCATAAAGCTGATAGTAGGTTTCCTTGACCATGCGAGCCAGCTCAAGCTTGCGCTCCTCGATGGACCACTTGTAAGACTCCGCCTCGTATTGGGCGACTTCCTGGCGAATGGCGCGCTTTCCCCAGAAAGGAAGCTGCTGGGTGATGCCAATAACTTTTGCGGTCTGGGGATCTTTGTTGAATGAAGTCGGCTCACGCACCATAAGATTCTGCAGTTTTAACATCAGCATCGGGTCTTCCAATGCCGAAGCCTGCTTGGCCTTATTGGCAAACATCTGCCAACGTGCCTGGGATGACTTTAATTCCGGATTATTATCGACAGCTGTGTCAACAAGACTCGCCAGGTCTTCGGGAGGCAATTTCACTTCTTCCGCCAATGCCATTGCAGGTAAAAGGGATAGCAGTATCAGTAAAGCAAGTAGGTGAAAGTTTTTCATGTGGACTCCTGACAATTAGTTGTCGATGCAGGTATCATTACAGAGATTGTGCCAATTGCTATCTAATTGATTATGTTAGGGTATCGATGGATGCAGCCTTAATTAATTGGAGAATATCCATCAACATCAAAAGAATATTCACCAATATTCCGACAGGCAGCATTATAAGGATTATACAGTGTTTCCAGTAGAGCACATTAACCAGTTGTTATTATTGTTATTTATTGCCTGGCAACGTAATAGAATATTTCTCAATCCGGTAGATGAGAGTATGTCGGGGAATTCGCAAGAAACGGGCTGCAGCGGTCTGATTCCAGTTGCTTCGCTCCAGTGCCTCAACCTCCTGCTCAAACTACCATCCCGTCCCGCAAATGTATCGTTCGATCCGAGTAGGCCCCGTTCTCGGGATTATGCGTCACCATGACCACGGTCTGGCCAGCGTCGTTCAGTTCGCGAAAGAGCGCCATGACCTCCTCGCTGGTGGCGGAGTCGAGGTTGCCAGTCGGTTCGTCAGCCAGCAGAATGTGCGGATTATTGACAATGGCCCTGGCAATAGCCACCCTCTCTTGCTCGCCCCCGGAAAGCTGGTTGGGGAGACGGTCAAGCTTGCTGCCGAGTCCAACCCTTTCCAGTGCTGTTCGAGCGGAATCTTTTTTAACTGCTGAACTTACGCTGACGATGGCCAGTGGTAGCATCACGTTCTCCAGAGCGGTCAGATAAGAGATAAGATGGAATGACTGGAATACAAACCCCAGGTTCTGCGCCCGGAAGTCGGCCAGCTTCTCGCCGGGAAGCTGGTACAGCTTGACCCCGGCCATTTCCACCTCGCCCGCAGTGGGATGGTTCATCCCTCCCAGCACCGACAGGAGCGTGCTTTTGCCGGAACCTGACTGCCCCATGATTGTGATGAATTCCCCTTTTTCAATGTTTATATCTACGCCGCGCAGTGCCTCGACGACTTCGTCGCCGCTGGTGTAGTGCTTCTTCACATTCTTTATCTCGATTAGAGCCATAGTGTCCTCGTTTTAGCCCTGATAAACAGGATAAGTGCGTTAACGAAGTCATTTTCTGCCAGAAAAGCGCTAAAAATAACTTCTAACTTACTAAAGTGCCCGCAGGGCTTCTGTCGGATCCATCCTGCTGGCATGCAGCGCCGGATAAAGGCTGGCCAGGAGACCCAGAGTCAGGGCAAGTCCTATTGAGCCAAAGGCCACGCCCGTGTCCCAGATCAGGTGGGCGTTCTTGCTCTCGGCCATGAACGGCAGAGCCAGTTTTGCTCCTGCCATACCGGCCCCATAGCCCAGAAAACCTGCCAGCAGGCTGACCAGAGCGGCTTCGAGCAGGATGATCCGCATGATGTGACTCTTCCTGAAACCGATCGCCCGGAAGACCCCGATCTCCGTGGTCCGCTCATTGACGCTCCCCATCATGGTAACGAAGACGATCAGGGAACCGATGAAAACGACGACAGCGGCCATGGCCCAGGAGAAGCGCTTGAACTGGTCCAGCGCCTTGAGACGCCCTTCCACAACCTGCTGAATGGCCGACACCTTTGCGTCGGGCAGTTTTTCGGCAATCTGGGTCACCATATCGCCGATGGGGCATCCGGAGCAGAGAGCAGCCACCTCGGCAAGTGTTATCCTCCCCTCCTTGCCCAGAATCTTCTGTGCTTTGGGGAGGCTGGCAAAGACCAGGGAGTCATCCTGCGAACCGGTCTGGTCTAGTACGCCGGCGACCTTGAAACTCTCGCCCTTGATCTGGAGATCTTCCCCCGGATTCAGATTGAGGATCTTGGAGGCCTCACTCCCCAGCAGAAGTTCGTCCTGTTTCTTAGGTGCTTCGCCGAAAACCTTCCACCACTGCTTCATCTTCAGCTCGCTCTCGAAGTTGACACCCACCAGAAGAACATCGTGCGTTCCGATCCTGATCCCGCCCAACACCTTAGGCGATATGGTGGAGATATTCTTGTGATTGGTTATGGTCCTGACGCGGGCCAGATCCTTTTCCAGTATTTCGCGCTGATCGAAAGTGACGCCGCCCAGACTTATGCCGCCGTAGTTCATGGCCAGACCGTTGCTCTGCGGTGTGACAAGAATATTGGCGCCGAATTCGTCCATCTTTCGTTCGATATCGCTCGACATGGAGCGGGTCAGGGTCACCAGGGTAACTATCGTGGCAATCCCCACCATCAGGCCGATGGTCAGAAAGGCCATCTTGGCCTTGCGGCGTTTGAGATTGTTTATCGAGATGTTATGCAGTTTCATCAGAAGTATCTCGCACCGGCTTTCAGGTCATCCGCTTTGACAGAAATGGAGTTGCCGCTCTGCTGATTGGGCAGATAGCCGGGATTGCAGCCGCCGGTGGCATTGGGGCCGAGACGGCCTATGGCGAATTTCTGGTTGCAGTTCTTGCAGTTCATCTTGTCACCCGCCTGTTCGTAACCTTTTTTGGCCTTATAACAGGCATCGCAGGCATCGAATGCGGTCTTGTAGCTGCCGTCGGAAGACTTGACTGCGAAGAAGGCGATCTCCTTGCCGCTATCCTCGAATTTGTAAAAATGGACCTTGCCGTCGGACAGTTTCGCAACCGGTATTGTTACTGCGCCGTTGCTTACCTTGACCTTCTCATACTTCCCCAGAGAGAACGCCCCGACCGTGAGCACTCCGGAAAAAAGCACCGCTGCAACTGCAACCAAAACAACCGTAAGTTTTCCGCTTTTCATTTCACTCTCCTTTAGCCTGATTCTGTTTGATTGAAGCGCATCCGCCGCAACACCCTCTTGAAACCGTCCGATCCTTGCCGGCAAGTTCTGCCATGGTACAGGGCCTTACCTTGAGAGCAAGGGTGGTAAGCAGAACCGTAGCGGCAATTATCAGTAAAACTGTGGAAACATTCTTGAATGACATGGCATAACCTCCTGACTGATACGGGTATATATCAACAGTCGTGCCAAGTGGGCAACGTGGTCATAACATGCCGATATTATGCACTTTACTGAATTATGATATGTGAATAGAGGCAAGATCAGGAACAGAATGAGGGGAATATTCAACGCAGGTGTGGAATATGCTACAGTTAATCGAGAGAATTTTTTGGGATGGAATCTGTTAAAAGTCTGCTAATATGGCCGGAATCAATTCCGACACGCCAGGAGGATCAACCATGAAAGCCAGACTCATCTTAATAGCCACCCTTGTCATCTTTATGATCCCGGCCGTATGCCTGGCAGAACCCATCAGAACCGGCGGTTACATGTCCGCCTTCGTCGGTGCCACTGCCCCCAACGACACAACTGTGACGACCGATGACTTCATTACGAACAAAACCTCCAGGGACCGGATCGAACTTGATCCCGGGGTCAATATCGGCATGTCCGGCGGCTACGATTTCGGCTACCTCCGCATGGAAGGCGAACTGTCTTATAAGCATAGTGAAATAAGTGACATCGTCGACCAGTCCGACAGTTTCCATTTCCGCAATGTGGACGGTAATACCGCTGCTCTGGCTGTAATGTTCAACAGCTTTGTCGACCTGCACAATGATTCGATCGTAACCCCCTATTTCGGCGGCGGTGCAGGTTTTGCTACTCTTTATATCAGTGATACTTTCGGTACCGATACAAGGGGCGGCGCAGTGAATAGAAAAAAACTGTATGAATTCGACTTCGATTCGGTCTTTGCCTACCAGGTCGGCGGCGGAGTGGAAATCGCCGTAAACCGGGTACTTTCCCTGGATCTGGGTTATCGCTACTTCGGCACCACCACGGCAAAATTCAACAAAGACCTTGACCTGACTAACAAGTTCAGACTTGAGAGCCACAACGCGGCTGTAGGGTTCAGGTTCAAATTCTGACTTTCGCTTCAGGATGGAAACTGTTCAAAGTCTGGTAATATTACAAAGTCATTCCCATGTCAGGAGGATCAGCCATGAAAACAGGACTTTTTGCAGTTGCCCTTATAATTCTCATGATCCCTGCTGTCTGCGCCGGGGCAGGCGCCAGGCCCGGCGGCTACATGTCCGGCTTCATAGGTGCCACCATACCCGCCGACTCGAATGTGACGACCGACGACTTCGTCCTGAACAGCACTTTCCAGGACCGCGTCGAGTTTGACCCAGGCCTCAACCTCGGCGTTACCGGCGGCTACGATTTCGGCTATCTACGCATGGAAGGAGAGCTGTCCTACAAGCACAGCAATATGAAGGAAATCGTCGATCGGTCCGACGATTTCCATTTCCGCAGTGTCGATGGCGATATTGCCGCCATGGCTTTCATGTTCAACAGCTTTGCCGACCTGCACAACAACTCGATTGTAACCCCTTATTTCGGTGGCGGCATCGGTTTCGCCACCCTTTATCTGGGCGACACTTTCGGCACCGATACCAGAGGGGGGATTACTACCCGCAGTCTGCTGTACCTGGGGGACTCGGATACGGTCTTCGCCTACCAGATCGGCGGCGGCGTGGCAATCGCCCTGAATCCGGAGCTTTCCCTGGATTTCGGTTATCGCTACTTCGGCACCGACACGGGCAGATTCGGCGACAACTTCGACCTTATCTCCAGACTGAAGTTCGAAAGCCACAACGCAACGGTCGGATTCAGGTTTAGATTCTGATCCGCTTCGACAGCATTCAACCTGGTTTCAATAGCGGTGGCATCTGGATGACGAACTGAAATATTCAGCACAGCTCCAGCTGGCTGATGACCGGGGGTAGCCGTTTGGGAGCTTTGATCCGGAGCTGTTTGTTGACATTCATCCTGCCGAATACGACCTGAATATCGTTCACCGAAACACCAAACTCTTCAGCCAGAAAACGGACCATATGGTCGGTCGCCCTGCCGGCGCGCGGCACTGCAGTAACACTGACGCAGAGCTGATGGCCCTTCACCTTGCCGATGGCGTCCTTTTTTGAATTGGGGGAGCCGAGAATGTTGAGCACCAGGATGTCACCCTCCCAGGAAAAGAAAGGTCTTTTCATCATTTCTCCGCTCTTTTTTCAGGTTACGCGGGCAGTACAAAACCGGTACGATTATTCCTAAAATGTTACTGGAACCTGCTCGCTCTTGGAGTTGATCGTGTTGGCAGAAACTATGGATACAGTTCCTGATCCAGTTGCAGATGCGAAAGAAATCTTAGCAAGTTGACCGGTTCCTGACATGTCCGTGGCGCTGACAAAAGCAATTTTGATGGAGCTGGGAGTGAACTGGGGATTAGCCGCAAAAAGTGCGCCGGGAAACAGTCCTCCATTGGTTACGGTGGGCGAAGAGAGTGTTGTGCTGTCATAACTGACAACCAATTCTACTGCGGCAACACCAACCAGATTGTTACCCTGGATCACATACTCAGTGTTACTGGAACGAACAACGGAAACAGACGCAACTGTGCTGACAACATCATTCGGTGTCGATCCCCCGCCCCCTCCGCAGCCCCACATAAAAGCCAGTATGACCAATACAAATGCAGACTTAAGACTTTGACTAAATTTGATGAATTTCATTGTATCTCCTTTTTACTTTCGGCAAGTACTACCATCGTACATGATGTCATGATAAAAATAAAGCCGCTCCACCGGTCTGTACCGGTACTGCGGCTCTTTGTCTCGCAGCACACTTGTCAACTATTTCGCCGGCAGATAGATCGCCCTGATAAACGATGCTTCGGTCGCCTGGCCGAGTTCGGCTACCACATCCTTGGGAACAGCCGAATCGAGCGAGAGAATGACCATCGCCTCCCCCTTCTTCTCGCTTCGGCCGAGATTCATGGAGGCAATGTTGATGTCGTGCTTGCCCAGGATCGTGCCGATTTTGCCGATCATGCCAGGCCGGTCGCCGTAATGAAGCAGAAGCATGTGCTCTTCCGGGGTGAAATCCATGGAATAGTCGCGAAGACGGACGATCCGGGGCGATCCTTCGAAGAGCGTCCCGGAAAGAAGTCTCTTTTTTCCGTCGGACGTCTCTACCACCAGGGTCACCAGATTGGAAAAGGCGTCGGATTGGGTAGTTTTCCTTTCATCGACCACGATCCCCATCTGGTCGGCGATCAGGGATGCATTGACCATGTTCACGTCCTGATCGACCATCCTGTTCAGCAGCGCAGAGAGGCCGAACACGGTGAGGGGAGAACAGTCGTAATGGGCTATCTGTCCGGTATAACCGAAGGTGACTTTTGCCGGGTTGCCTTCGACCAGCTGGATGCCGAAATCGCACATGACCCGGATGAGATTCATGAAGGGGCGCATCTGGTCCATCAGCGCCATATCGAAGCGCGGGATGTTGACGGCATTCTCCAGCGGCTGCTCGTCGAGATAATTGAGGATCTCCCGCGACACATCGACCGCCACATTTACCTGCGCTTCGAAGGTGTTTGCTCCCAGATGCGGAGTGACGACCAGCTTCTCCTGAGCGATCAGCTCCTTGAGAGTGTCGGTTTTCGGCGGTTCAATGCTGTAGACATCGATCGCGGCGAGGGAGATCTTGCCGTTCTTCAGGTTTTCCAACAGAGCTTCCTCGTTGATTACGCCGCCACGGGCGACATTCAGGACAATTACGCCGTCCTGCATCATGGCGAATTCCCTTTTTCCGATCATGTCGCGGGTCTCATTATTGAGAGGAGTATGGACGGTTATGATGTCGCAGCTTTTGTAGATCTCGTCATGAGAGACGAGTTTCACCCCGAGGTCGTGCGCCCGCTTGACAGCTATGTAAGGATCGCAGGCCAGCACTTCGCACTCGAAAGCCTTGAGGCGGGTTGCCACCCTCCCCCCGACCTTGCCGAGGCCGATGACGCCGACGGTCTTTCCTTTCAGCTCGACGCCGGTAAAAGGAGCGCGCTTCCACTCACCACTCTTGAGGCTGGCATTTGCCTTGGTCACATTCCGGCAGGCAGACAGCAGCAGCGCCATGGTGTGCTCGGCAGCACTGTTGGTATTGCCGAACGGAGCATTCACGACAATGACTCCGCGGCTGCTGGCATAATCCACGTCCACGTTGTCGATGCCGACCCCGGCGCGGGCCACCAGCTTCAGCTTCGTCCCGGCATCGAGGACTTCCTTGTCGACATTCGTGCCGCTTCTGGTGATAATGACTTCGTAGTCACCTATGAGTGCAAGCAGCTCTTCCTTGGAAAGGCCGAGCTTTATATCCATTTCAATCCGCGGGTCCTGTTCAAGAAGCGCCAGACCTTCGGCAGCAACCTCATCAGTAACTATAACCTTCATGTATGCTCTCCTTGTCTTCCTTTTGAAAAAATTGCATAATAGCCCCCCGAACCGAAAATTGCAATACCGACCGGAGCAGAATGCCGTTTACACTACCCTTTCATATCGTGCTCATAGAGCCGGAGATCCCTCCGAACACCGGTAATATCGCCCGTCTTTGCGGTGCGACCGGTACAGTTCTGCACCTGGTAGGCAAGCTCGGCTTTTCTACCGACGATAAACAATTGAAAAGAGCCGGCCTTGACTACTGGAGTGAAGTGGATATACATTACTGGCCGGATCTCGAAGCACTAAAGGCGGCATACCCCCATGCCCGTCTGGTCTATACAAGCAAGAAGGCGGCGACTCCGCATACGTCGTTCAGATTCATGAACGGCGACTTCATCCTTTTCGGAAAGGAAACCAAGGGCCTTCCCGAAAGCCTGATAGAAGATAATATGGATATGAGCATCCGCATCCCGATGTCCGGGAAAGTGCGGAGTCTCAATCTCTCCACTGCCGCCGGGATCGTGCTGTATGAAGCGCTACGTCAAACAGGAATGTTACTTTAAAGGAGTTTCTATGCCATTCAATCACTTTGACAATGCAGGCCAGGCCATCATGGTCGATGTCAGCCACAAGGAGCCGACCATGCGCACGGCTTCAGCTTCTGCCTTGACAATACTGACACCTGCTCTTGTTGCTGATATCCAGGAATTCAAGACCGTCAAGGGCGATGTGCTTTCAATTGCACGGGTAGCGGGCATAGCTGCCGCCAAGAGGACGCCGGATCTCATTCCTCTTTCCCACCCGCTGGCGATTCATCATGTGTCAATCGAGTTCAAGGTCGATCAGGAAGCCGGAACAGTAGAGAGCATCGCGACCGTCAGGGCCTTCGAGCGGACCGGCGTGGAGATGGAAGCGATGACTGCAGCTGCCGTGACAGCGCTGACTATTTACGATATGTGCAAAGGGGCTGACAAGGGGATAACGATCGGCGAGATCAAGCTTCTTTTCAAAGAGGGCGGGAAATCGGGAATCTACAGACGCGAGGAAGAGCTATGAAAACTGCAATCCTGATACTGAGTGATAAAGGTTCAAGAGGGGAGCGGGTCGACACCAGCGGGCCTGCTCTCGAAGAGTGGCTTGTTGCCAGAGGTGCCGAGATCGTCCGTACAGCCATGATCCCGGACGAAGCGTTTCAAATCGAGACGCTCCTCATGGAGTGGGCTGATTCGGGCGCTTTCGACCTCATCATCACCTGCGGCGGGACCGGAGTATCACCCCGCGACGTCACCCCTGACGCCACAAAACGGGTGATCGACCGGGAGATTCCTGGACTGGGCGAAGAGATGCGCCGCGCAAGCTTCGCCATCACCCCCCATGCCCTGCTGTCGCGGGCCATTGCCGGGATCAGGAAGGGG
>Ga0065707_10083043_pt1 | contig 10704 bp, 13 predicted proteins | sample SwiRhicommuniRL3_FD_59094 | JGI IMG/M metagenome (GOLD analysis project Ga0065707, IMG submission 59094) | Switchgrass rhizosphere bacterial communities from Rose Lake, Michigan, USA - RL3 v2 (version 2) | ecosystem: Host-associated > Plants > Roots > Rhizosphere > Soil | place: East Lansing... | reverse complement strand
GATCAAAACCCGCCGGCCCTGCAAAGGCCCGCCCGACTGCACGAACACTGCCGCGCGATCCACGATTTCCAATGGTTCCAGCATTCGGCCGGGGCCCACTTCGCCGCAGGCCTGGTCGCCCTCCGCCGGGCCGAGCACGTGCACGCCGCGCTGCTTCAGCGTTTCAATATTGGAACGGGTAGCGGCATTCGCCCACATGACACGATTCATCGCAGGCGCCACCGCGATGGGCGCCTCGGTGGCGAGGCACAGCGTGGAAAGCAGATCGTCCGCCTGGCCCATGGCGAGCCGCGCGAGGAAGTCCGCGCTCGCCGGCGCAATCAAAACCAGATTCGCCCAGCGGGCGAGCTCTATATGGCCCATTGCGGCCTCCGCGGCCGGGTCCCACAGATCCGTGCGCACCGGCCGGCCGGACAAAGCCTGAAAGGTGAGCGGTGTAATAAACTCGCCGGCGGAAGCGGTCATCGCCACCTGCACTTCGGCGCCGCGCTCGAGCAGCCTGCGCACCAGATCTGCGCTCTTGTAGGCGGAAATACCCCCAGTGACGCCGAGCAGGATGCGTTTGCCTTGCATGAGGAGCCTCGTCTGACGGGGGCGGGATTATCCGGCCGGCATCGCCTAACACGCAAACGCGCTGGGAAAGCAAGCCGCATTTTCTGGCGATTTGCACCAGATTTGCGACTTAGTCCCCCAATATAGGGCGCGCCATACTACCGGCCAGCAAAGGAAGGCTCGCCCATGACCATTCGCGACTGGCCCAAAACGGAACGCCCCCGGGAAAAACTGCTCGAGCGCGGCGCGTATGTCCTGTCGGATGCCGAGCTTCTTGCGGTGCTGTTGGGCTCCGGCACGCGCGGCGGGTCGGCGGTGGAACTGGCGCGGGCGCTGCTCACAGAGTTCGGCTCGCTGCGCGATTTGCTCACCTCAGATCGCGCTCGTTGCCTTCGGCAACGTGGCGTCGGGTTGGCGCGTTACAGCTTGCTACAGGCCGCGCTTGAGCTGACCCGCCGGCACTATCGGGAAACGCTGAACATCGGCTCTGCGCTCGATGAGCCGCTGGCCACGCGCACCTTCCTGCTCGCCCAGCTGCGCGACCGGCCCTATGAGGTTTTCTGCTGCCTTTATCTCGATGCGCGCAGCCGGCTCATCGCCTTCCAGGAGCTTTTCCGCGGCACGGTGAACGGGGCCAATGTCCACCCCCGTGAGGTGGTCCGCGAAACCCTGATGCACAACGCTTCGGCCGTCATCCTTGCTCATAACCACCCTTCAGGTATCAGCGAGCCGAGCGAGATGGACGAGCTGATCACCCGCCGGGTGAAGGAAGCGCTGTCGCTGGTGGACGTGCGGGTGGTGGACCACATCATCATCGGCGACAGCCACTGTTATTCCTTTGCCGAGCACGGAAAGCTCTGATGGGGTTGCCGGCCCCCATGCCGGCTGGTATAAAGCCCGCCCCGTCAGGTTTCCACCGGCGGCTGTTCTTCCAAGTCATTGATTCTGCAAGGTTGGGTAGTATGTCCCGCGTCTGTGAAGTCACCGGCAAACGGCCGGCTGTCGGTAACCGAGTCTCGCACGCCAACAATAAGAAGCGGCGCCGCTTCCTGCCGAACCTGCACCGGCAACGCTTCTGGCTGGAAGAAGAAAAGCGCTGGGTTTCCCTGCGCATTTCCACCCGCGGCCTGCGCACTATCGAGAAGAACGGCATCGACGTCGTGGTCGCAAAGCTGCGCGCCCAAGGCATGAAGGTCTAAGGCCATGCGCGACAAAATCAAACTGCTTTCCTCGGCGGGCACCGGCCACTTCTACGTGACCACCAAGAACAAGCGCCTGCATCCGGACAAGATGGAAATTCGCAAGTTCGACCCGGTGGTGCGCAAGCACGTGGCGTACAAGGAAGCGAAGATCAAATAAGCTTGGGCGGTCATGCCCGAGCTTCCAGAAGTTGAGACGACGCGACGCGGCATCGAGCCGCATGTGGTGGGCCGTCGAATCGTTTCTCTAGCCGTATACGAGCCGCGATTGCGGTGGCGCGTGCCGAATTCCCTGCCGGCACAAGTCGCGGGCCAAAAAATCCGAGTCGCGGGCCGGCGCGCCAAATATCTATTAATCGAGCTCGAATCGGGCACATTGCTTTTGCACCTCGGCATGTCCGGCAACTTGCGTGTGCTCCCGGCGCAAACGCCGCGGCTAGCGCACGATCATTTCGATTTGCTGCTGGATTCGGGGCAGACGCTGCGCTTCAACGATCCGAGGCGATTCGGCAGCCTGCACTACACCACTGAGGCGGTGGATCAGCATCCGTTGCTGGCGCGCCTAGCGCCTGAACCACTCGATGTCGCTTTCAACACCGAATATCTGTGGCGCGCGACCCGGCGACGCAGCGTTGCGATCAAACAGCTGATCATGAACAGCTTACTCGTGGTGGGGGTCGGCAATATCTACGCGAGCGAGGCGTTGTTTCGCGCGCGTGTGAGGCCGAGACGCTCAGCGCGCAGTCTTTCGCGCGAGGAAGTTGCGCGTCTCGTACGCTCTATTCGTGCGGTTCTGAAAGCGGCCATTCGCACAGGGGGCACCACGCTGCGCGATTACGTCGGTGCGAATGGCAATCCGGGCTACTTTCGCCAGAAACTCTTTGTTTATGAGCGCGCGGGGCAGCCCTGCCGCAAATGTCGCAAGCCGATTCGCCAATTCACGCAAGGCCAGCGCTCCACCTATTACTGCACGAGTTGCCAGAAATGAAGCATCCCAAAAGCCGGGCGATAACGACGCATTTGTCCAAAGTCGACCCTGTCATGGCGGGTGTGATTCGCGCCGCCGGTCCATATGCGATGAACCCCGACATGAGTTGCCCGCCATTCCAGTCCCTGGCGCGCGCCATTACTTTTCAGCAATTAAATGGCGTGGCAGCCAGCGCCATCTTCAAGCGCTTCATTGCAGCTTGCGGCAAGGAGCCGTTTCCAGCGCCCAGAACGGTGCTCGCCATGCCGGATGCGCAATTGCGCGCCGCCGGTCTATCCTTCGCCAAGATCGCCGCGCTCAAGGATCTGGCGGCGAAAACTATTGAAGGCATCGTCCCGGACGGCAAGACGCTCACTGCACTCGAGAACGAAGAAATCATCGAACGTCTCACGCAGGTACGTGGCATCGGCCGCTGGACCGTTGAGATGATGTTGATGTTCCAGCTCGGACGCCCGGATATCTTGCCGGTCGATGATTTCGGCGTGCGCGCCGGGTTTCAAAAGGCCTATGGCCTGCGAAAAATGCCCGCTCCCAAGGCGCTTGCCGCCTATGGCGTGCGCTGGAAGCCGCATCGTAGCGCCGCGGCGTGGTACATGTGGCGTGCTATTGAATTATCGAGGGCCGGCAAGCTGCCTGAGCCGGCGGAAAAGACCCGGCTGCCGCGCATCGTTAAAAAGCGCAAAAAGAAAAAGAAGAAGTGACAATGCCTGCCATTGTTCCTGCAACGCTGCTGCTCATTGCCTCGAACGTATTCATGACGTTTGCCTGGTACGCGCACCTGAAGAACCTGAGCGATCGCCCGTGGTATATCGCGGCGTTCTTGAGCTGGGGCATCGCACTGTTCGAATACCTGCTGCAAGTTCCGGCCAACCGCATCGGCTACACCGAGCTCTCGCTGGCGCAACTCAAAATCCTGCAGGAGATCGTGACGCTTTCGGTGTTCGTACCGTTTGCGGTGTTCTACATGCACAAGCCATTGAAACTCGATTATCTATGGGCCGCCTTATGCATGCTCGCTGCGGCTTACTTCATATTCCGGGGACCGCAAACGACCTGAGCGATCACATCCCAATCATGTGCAACACGCGCTGGTATGCGCCTGGATCGGTCAGGGCGACGTAGGCCAGGCCGGTCAGGGCGCCGCCGATATGCGCATCGTGATTTATGCGCCCCTTCGAATGGCGAGACGCCCACCACGTATACGCGAGATAACCCACCGCAAACAACGGCGCAGGGATCGGCACCGGGATGGGAATGATGAAGAGGCTCTGGTCAGGAAAATACACGATGGAGGCAAACAGCACCGCGAGAATCGCGCCGGAGGCGCCGAGCGAGGCGTACTCCGGGTTGTTGCGATGCTTGATGCAGGTGCCGAGCTCGCTCAGCACCATGCCGATGAAGTACAGCGCCAGGAAATTCATCGTGCCGATGTGCCGCTCGAGGGTAAAACCGAACGAATAGAACGTGATCATGTTAAAGATCAGGTGCCCGAGGTCCGCGTGCACGAAACCGCTGGTGATCAGGCGCTCATACTCGCGCCTGCGGGTAAGCCAGTAAGGACGCAGCAGCGAGCGTTCGATGAGCTTCGGGGCGGCGAACAGCCCAAGCAAGCTCACAGCAAGCGTGACGGCAAGAATGCCGACGGCGCCATAGCCAACTAAATTATTCAAAGAGTGCCCGCTTAGTAAAAGATGAACGGTATGCTAGTGGCTTCGGGACAGGTGAGGAAGGTTTGATGCCGGCGTCATGGCGGGCAGCGATGCTCGCACCGTTCAGATCGCGCATTTTTCTGGCGGTCTGGGCGGCGAGTCTGATTTCCAATTTCGGCAGCCTCATTCAGGCAGTCGGGGCTTCCTGGCTGATGACGTCCATCGCGCCTTCGCCGGACATGGTGGCGCTGGTGCAGACTTCGACGGCGTTGCCGATATTATTGCTGTCGTTGCCGGCGGGCGCGATCGCGGATATCTGGGATCACCGCGTCACCATGCTGATCGCGCAGGGCGTGATGTTCACTGTATCGGTGGCTCTGGCGGTGGTCGCTTATACGGGCCATATGACGCCGTGGACACTGCTTTCGCTGACATTCCTGCTCGGTTGCGGAGTGGCTTTGTATGGGCCGGCTTGGCAATGCTCCGTCGGCGAACAAGTGCCGCGCCATGAGGTTCCCGCGGCTGTCTCACTGAACTCACTGGCTTACAACATTGCGCGCACCGCGGGCCCTGCGATCGGCGGTGTCATCGTGGCGGCGGCAGGACCGCCGGCCGCTTTTCTCGTGAATGCGGTGAGCTATGTGGCGCTCATCACTGTGTTGATCGCCTGGCGGCGCGAAAAGTCAGTCCGCGCGCTTCCTCCTGAAGGCATGGGATTGGCGATGCAGGCAGGGCTGAGGTACGTGCTGCTTTCGCCGACCATCGGCGGCGTACTGGTTCACGGGTTCGTTTTTGGATTGATGGGTAGCGCCATATGGGCGCTGATGCCGTTGATTGCACGCGATCTGCTCGGGGGCGGGGCGTTGATCTACGGCGCGTTATTTGGCGCTTTCGGAGTCGGCGCAGTGATCGGCGCTTTGATGACCACGTTGCTGCGGCATTGGTTATCCAATCAGACGCTCATGACGCTCGCCAGCATCGCGTTTGGCGCCACCACCGCGGGCGTCGCCTTAAGCTCCCACGTTGTATTGACGATGGCGCTGTTGCTGGTGAGCGGCATGTCATGGGTGTTGGCTCTATCTATCCTGAACATCACGGCGCAGGTTTCATCTCCGAGATGGGTGGTGGGGCGGGCGCTGGCTATCTATCAAATGATTACGTTCGGGGGTCTCGCAGGCGGCAGCTGGCTGTTCGGGGAATTGGCGGTTCGGCATGGCATCAGCACAAGTCTGATTGCGGCGGGCGCGGGGATGGTCTTGTCCGCCGTACTGGGCTTCAAGCTCAAATTGCCGAACACGATGCATCTGAACCTCGATCCGCTTCGCTCGAGCCTGGCGCCGCCCAACATGACAGCGGAAGTGGTTCCGCAGAGTGGGCCGGTGGTGGTGACGGTTGAATACCGGATTGCGGCGCAGGATCGCGATGCGTTCATGCTGGCGATGCGCGAGATGCGGCGCATCCGCAGGCGCGATGGCGCGCAGCGGTGGACGCTGCTGCAAGATATTGACGATCCTTCGCGTTGGACAGAACGGTTTCAAAGCCCGACGTGGCTCGAGTATTTGCGCCAACGCCAACGCCTGACAGTGGCGGATCGGGAGGTTACGCTGAATGTCAATGCGTTCCACCGTGGCGAGGAGGGGCCGCAGATTCGCCATCTGCTCGAGCGCACGCCGACGGCGGCGAGCAATAGTAAGAGCGAAGCCGAGCGTATCAGTGAGCGGGCAAGCGTGATGGATCCGAATCTGCCGCCGACAGTGATGCCGCAGAGGCGGGATTGAGTCAGGTCTTGAGCGAGAAAGGCGTGAAGTTTGTGTCGCGGTCGTAATAATCTTCCTGCTCGGCGCGCTTCAAACGCCCGACGATCGCATACGTCAGCGGGGTCGCGAGGATTTCCCAGGCGGACTTCAGCAGGTATTGCGTGATCGTCACAGCTATCAGCTGGCTCAAAGGCCACAAGCCAAGAAAGGCAATGATGCAGAAGAGTCCCGAATCGACCAGCTCGCCGCATAGCGTCGAACCGATGGTGCGCATCCACAGCCATCGCCCCTGAGTCCAGATTTTCATCTTCGCCAGCACAAAGCTGTTGACGAGCGAGCCGCACCAGAAGGCGATGATCGAGGCCGCGATGATACGTGGCGTGTTGCCGAAGATCGTTTCCAACGCGGGCTGTTTATCTCTCCAGAAATCTGCGGGTGGCAGGTGCACGACGACCAGAGACATTAGAGAAGCGAACAGTAGCGCGCCGAAGCCAGCCCATACCACCCGACGGTCGCGGGCGTAGCCATAGACCTCGGTAAGAATGTCGCCGAAGAGGTAGGAGATTGGAAAGAACAAGACGCCGGCCACGAAAGTAACTGAGCCGAAGAGTGGCAGATGCACCGTGGAAACTTTTGCGGGGCCGATCAGGTTGGCGCACAGCAGAATGCAGACATAGGCGCCGAGGATGAGGTCGTAGTATTTGTAGGTCTTTGGCATCTGGCGCGTGCGCTCTGACGAGTCGAACAGTTACTTTAGAAGCCTGGTGGCTGCAGTGCAAACTCAGCGCCTCAATTGTCATTGCAACGGTGAGCCCGTAAGTAACCGAACCGCCGTTTACAATTTGAGTGTCTCACAGAATCTGACGAAGGGAATGATCCGCGTCAGCGGCACAGTGGTCGACGAGCCGGCGCGGATCGGCCTGCGCAATCGCCAATGACCGCCGCTCAATTTTTCGATGCAGTCGATTTGCGCAGCGACTCGCGCTTCTGCGCCACCTCGGCCTGAACCTGCGGCCAGCGCACCTTGTGCAGCGCTGAAGTCGTGCGGAATTCCTCGAGCGGCACAGCCTCCAGCGGATCGATGCCAAACAATAAATAGACCCGCACGGCCGCCGCCTCGCCGGCAATCTCGGCAACCCGCTCGAGCAATTTGAGTCCCGCGCGCTCGCCGCGCGCAACGATTTCACGGCCGATGTAGGCGCGTACAACGCCCACGGCCAGTTTGGCCTGGGCGATTCCAGCGTCATTACGCTTGGCCGGCAGCAAATGCAGATTCTGGATTCGGCTATCCAGCACATCGATGGGATGCAGCACCCGCAGCGATCCGATATCCGGCACGTCCATTTCTACCGCGCGCCGGAGTAGATCTTTGGTCGTCAGTCCCACGACACCGGACAGGAAGTCCACTTGTTTGATACCGCCGTCGTCATCGCGATGAGTCACTTTGCCCGTTTGCGGAGTCGCATCGTCGAGCGCGGGTATCCAGATATCCCAATGGAGCTCCCGCCCCAACGTTTTCGCGAGCGCAGCGTCTCCTATGAAGTCCGCATCGGCCGTGACACCGGAGACCAGATCGGGCGGGTGTTTGACTTCGAGATGATCCGCCCAGAAAGCGAGCGCCTGGCCACCGACCAACAGACCCTGCGGCGAACAAATGCCCAGGATCTTGCGCACGTCCTCGGGCGTCAGCGGCGCTTCGAAGCTGTGCTTAGTCTTCATCGAAACCTGGGGGCGGCCGGATCATTCGCGCGGCACGCGCACGGTCTGGGGGAATCATGTGTTTCTCTCCCCATCGGGCGGAGTCTGCGCGATCTTTGTCCTCATCCGAGGAGGCTTTGAGCGCGCGCGGCGCAAGCATCACGGCAACGAGCCGGCCGTGCCTGATGATGTCGACGCGCCCGAGCGCGGCGACGTCTTCGAGCAAACCCCCGAAGTTGTTCTTGGCATCGCTCGCGGATATCTGCTTTGACATTTGGCTATTTTAGCTAAAATTATGGCGAACGCCAGAACAGCTTTTGTGGCGGTTGGGGTGAGAAAACATGCCCTCTATAAGGCGTTTTGCGCCTTATTGTATTTCTAATGAATCAATAAAGCGCTTTAAGCCCTAATTAGTTCCAAAAGCCTACTCATTGGACTTTCCCTTCGCCCGCCCCACGCGGATCGGCGGCGGCTTCTACTTTGCCGCTGCCGTAATCCCAGGTGACTACCTGCATGTTGCCCCAAGGCCCCCCTTCCTTGAGTTGATGGCCTCGGACGCTCAGGGCCGCGCGCTCTTGCTCATTGAGCGCACCGGGCTCATAGCTCAAGACATCCGGATAATATTGATGATGGATGCGCGGTGCGCTCACGATCTCAAACGCGCTGCGGCCGTCCATGAAATCAAGCGTGGCGAGCAGCACCATGCCAATGATGTAGCTGCCCCCGGGCGAGCCCACGATCATCAGGCCATGCTCGGTCTCAATAAACGACGGCGAGGAGGAAGAAAGCGGGCGCTTGCCCGGAGCGATGGCGTTCTCCTCCGCACCGATCAAGTTGTAAACATTCGGCGCGCCCGGCTTCACCGAGAAGTCATCCATTTCATTATTGAGCAGAAGACCCGTGCCGGGAGCAATGATGCCCGTGCCGAAGCCGGTGTTTAGCGTCAAGGTGGCGGCGACTCTATTGCCATCCCGGTCGAGAATGGAGAAATGCGTTGTGTGAGTCCCATGCGATGCACTGATGGCTTCGCTCGGCAGCATCTCGCTGGGCGTGGCGCGGTCGAGGCGCAGTGAGGCGCGCTGGCCGTCGGCATAGAACTTGTGCGTGAGCCGCTCTACCGGAACACTCACGAAATCCGGGTCGCCGAGGCTGCTCGCGCGGTCCCGATGCATGCGCCGCATGGCTTCCACGATCACATGCTTGCGCGTGGCAGAATCGAATGAGCTGAGATCGTACGCTTCGAGAATATTGAGCGCCTCGACCAGCGCAATTCCGCCCGAAGCAGGCGGCGAGGCGGAGATGATGCGCGCACCACGATAGGTTCCGGTAATCGGAGCCCGCTCTACCGCGCGGTATTCTGCGAGATCCTGCTCCGTCCAAATGCCGCCGAGCCTGCGAACGCCCCGCGCCAATTTGCGAGCGAACACGCCTTTGTAGAAGGCATCGTCCCCTTTATCCGCCAGTACCTGCAAAGTCCGGGCAAGATCGGATTGCTTGATGAGATGGCCTACTGGTGGCACATCGCCATTTTTCAGCAAAAACACGCGCCGGCTCTCATGAGAGCGTTTGAACGTGTCCTGTTTGCCGCGAATGCTGTCATACAGTTTTGGATAGAGCGGAAATCCATCCCGCGCGAGATGAATTGCGGGCTGCAAGCTGGTTTTAAGCGGAAGTCGTCCGTACTTTTTTGCAAGCAGCGCAAGTCCCGCAGGCTCTCCGGGTATGCCGGCGGCCAGTGCGCCTTCAAGAGAAAGCTTGGTTACAGGATTGCCCTGCGCGTCCAGATACATATCGCGCGTGGCCGCCGCCGGCGCCCTTTCGCGCGCGTCGATCATGATGTTGAGACCGTCGCTGGCGCGATGCAGCAGGATGAACCCTCCGCCCGCGATGCCCGAGCCACTGGGCTCGACTACGGCCAATGTCGCGGCGACTGCAACTGCGGCATCGAATGCGTTACCGCCTGCGGCCAGCATTTCATGCCCCGCCTCGGTGGCAAGGGGATGTGCGCTCGCAATGGCTGCCTTGCCCGGCGCTCGCTCTGCAGCGTTCGCAAACGAGGCAAGCAGCAAAAACAAAACGGCGTAGGTTGGACTGAGTCTTCGAAGCCCAACGTTCTGCGTGCAAAAGATGTTGGGCTTCGAAGACTCAGCCCAACCTACGGCGCGGTCAAACACGCCGGTGCTTCTTCAATTCCGCTTCAACGATGGGATGCACGAACTCATGCACGTTCCCGCCCAGCACCGCGATCTCCCGCACGAGCGAGGCGGAGATGAACGAGAACGGCTCATGCGGAGTCAAGAACACCGTTTCAATATCGGGCGACAAGTGCCGGCTCATGGTGGCAAGCTGAAATTCAAACTCGAAGTCCGACACCGCACGCAAACCGCGCACGATCACCGAGAGTTTGTTCTGCCGCGCAAACTCCACCGTGAGCCCCGAATAGCCCATGACTTCGGCGTTAGGCACGTCGGCCAGCACCTGCTTCGCAAGCTCCACACGCTTCTCGAGCGTGAGCAAAGGCGTCTTGCTTGGGTTAGCCGCGATCGCAACGACAACGCGGTCGAAAATGCTGGCCGCGCGCCGCACCAGATCCTGGTGGCCGGTGGTAATGGGATCGAATGTGCCGGGATAAACTGCATTGCGTTTCATGTTTCTGCGCCTCCCGGCACGCTGCGTTCGTAGAGATGATACCCGACCTCGCCGGCGCGCTTCGCTTTAGTCTGTTGCCAGGTGGCGGGCAATGCCGGCAGTTCGGCGCGGGCGGCGGATTCCACATATATAAGAGCATGAGGGGCCAGGAAATCGTGTTGCTCGAGCAGCTTGGCTGCGGCCGAAAGTAAATCGGCGGCGAAAGGCGGGTC
>Ga0065707_10083035_pt1 | contig 10707 bp, 17 predicted proteins | sample SwiRhicommuniRL3_FD_59094 | JGI IMG/M metagenome (GOLD analysis project Ga0065707, IMG submission 59094) | Switchgrass rhizosphere bacterial communities from Rose Lake, Michigan, USA - RL3 v2 (version 2) | ecosystem: Host-associated > Plants > Roots > Rhizosphere > Soil | place: East Lansing... | reverse complement strand
GACGATAAGTACATCACCACAGCGCAGCTGCACCAGGTTGTCGATCTCCTCGCGGAGGAAATGTGGAAATTCCTTATGGCATCGCTTGCACTTCACTGGATCGCGCTTGAAGTGAAAGCTTTCCGGCGGGGGTGGGTTTTTTCCATTTGAATTTTCTTCCGGCATAATGTCTCCTAACTAAACTCTCGGTGGTAGGCTGCCAGAGCCTCTTCTTCTTCCACGTGCATGTACCCTTTCGTCGTTTCAATGCTCTCATGCCCCAGCAGGATCCGGACCAATTCAAGATCTTTGAATTTCTTCCGGAGTTCATTGCCAGCGAAGTGTCTGAGCACGTGCGGCGTGATAGGCTGCTTCGACGAGCCGACAAGCAGAGTCACTATCCGCTCCAAATCTGCACGCGCGGTGTCTGTATCGATCGGCACCAGCTTTGAGTGCCCACGCTTGGAGTGCGAGACGAAAACAGGAATATTCTGCAACCCTTTTACACGGTCCGGCTCGATCCTCTGCCGCATGTTCAAATAAAAGCGGATCGCGCTCACGCTCTTCTTGGTGAACGGGAACTTTCTTTGCTTATTTCCCTTCCCAATGACTTTGCCGTGCAGCTGCTCGAAATCCAGGTCACCCACGAGGAGCCTGCATAACTCCGACACACGAAGCCCGCTCTCCAGAGCCAGAACTACCAGTCCCTTCGCGCGTGCGGTCAGCAGATCGTCGGGCTTCACGATCCAATCTGACACGCTTTCCTTTAGTCGTTTGAGGGCATACTTATCGAGCTCACGCAGGCGCTTCCCTGGGCGGCGTTGCTCGTTCTCGCGCGCATATTGGAGCTTGGCGATGTTGACGGGCTTGATATCCTTGGCGCTGAGGTAGACGAACCAGCCATAAATAAGTGTGGCATACAGCTGCTCGGTTCGATCGTTGTAGACCTTCAGGGCGCTCAGGAATTTGCTGTAGTGATCTTCGGTCAGAGAGGGGAGGGGGATATCGCCGACGGCTTTCAGAAATGCCTTCACCGCGCTCTGCGTCGCCTGGTATGTGTGATTGGATTTGGATTCCTTCCGGATCTCGAGCCAGGCATCGAGAGATTGGCTGATGGTGGAGGAGGTTTCGGACATCTTTTTTCCTTAATTTTTATGCGGCACAATCGTTGTTATACCGAATGTGCGTTAGTTTCCATCTTCGAGGACATTGGATGCATCCCCCACCGGTGCTGACCCGAAGAGATAGTCAAGTTCTTTCAGAACAGCTGCCGCCATTTGTTTCTTAAGAGTGTCAAGTACCTGTCTAATCTTCAGCACGTGCGCTGAAATGTCCATGGATCCACAGTGTTGGCATCGTGCATGGTTTACCACTCCCCCACTCGTGATAACAAACTCCACAATGGAGTGATCACCGCATACCGCACACCAAGCCTCGTCAGTAAAGGTCACGTGTCGCTTCATCGTCATGTTTCTTGCAGGCATTATCCGATAATCATTTGTGGTGTCCCCTGCCTCCAGTCTGGCTGCACAATCGGAACAGAGCACCAGCATGAGACCAGTATTCAGTGAGCAAGTAAATTCACTTACTGATGCAACCTTTTCATCATGTACACAGGATACGATCGTCCAGGGTCCCTCCCTGACCTGCACGGCCGAATTTTGAAAAGCAATGTCGTCGCTCATAGTTTCACCTTTGATGTTCTGTCTAATGCTAATTATTTAGAACGTCGCTTAGTTTCCGACGTCGGAAGGCTTCGAAGCGCTCCCCTGCCGGATTTTCTTGACTGCCTGCTCAAGATCATTTAGAGCCATGGTAAAAATCGGCAGACTCTGATCTGTCAATCGTTTACCTTTGAACGCCAAGACGATCTGAGCGGCATCGAGCAGCTCCCCTACCCCAGTATTGGTCATCATGAATTCCCTGGCCGTAGCATGCACGAGCTGTTTGATCGAATCATCATCGATCTCAAACTCGAAACCCTCCGACAACGTTGAGCCGTCCGGAAATTGACTAATAACTTTTGAACCTTTTACGATCATGTTTCCTCTTTACTCCAGGTAATCACAATATCCGCAGTTATATCTTTGTGACAAGCCTCGCAAATAGAGTGACCATGTTCGTCTTTGACGAAAGGTCCGCTGTGGTAGCCGTAGCAAACCGGCAACGACTCGACGAGGAAACCATCCCCTTTTCTCTTTTCGAGCCATGCAACCAATGCGATCTCCTCGACTTCGGTGTCCGGAGTGATGATCAGTTGATAATTTTTAGTTAGTCTAACTCTCATGATTCCTCTTTCGTCTCTCGCTCTATAAACCCTAACCATGTGGCTAGAATTTCCTCCTGAATGTCATCGTCAATTTGCTCCCACTGCTGACGAAGCCCGCGGCGGTCGGTGAGGTCGGCCGCGATTGCAAACAAAATTCTTTTCGCTTTTTTATCTGCCGTGACCCGTCCTAAAACATGGTCATAATATTCATCTTTGAGTGTCAATTTGAGTCTCCTTTGGCAGTCTGATTTTCATGATGTCTCTTTGGTCAATCTATTGTTGATCGAAATATCCGAGCTTCCTGGCGTCCAGGATCTCGGGCCAATCAGCAAGCAGCCCGATCGCCAGATCCTCACGCTCACCGATGTGCACCCACATGCCGAACACGATCAAGCCTATGACCTGGGCGCCGCTTAGCGGCTCTTGGCTCCAACTGGGAACAATGAATTGTTTCTTCGGTCCGGTGATGTAGAGTGGGTTGACCAGGCTGAGCTCATTTGCTTCTTGCATCAATGCCATTCGTTTGTCGGCGCTGAACTCTCTCAATCTGCGGACCATCGCCGCGCCGTGGTACATCACGGCTTGATGGACTCCTTCTCTATTTACTTGATCGTTATCGTTCATTCGGGTTCAATTCCATCTCTTTCTTCGGGGTAAGGCGATTTCAATTCCAAGAACCTTTCCCAGACGAACAAGACCTCGTTTCTGAGTTGTCTTGACGCGCTGGTAAGACAAACCAAGTGTTCGGGCCGTCTCTGCGGGTGTATATCCCTCCATCAAACGCAGCATGATCACGTGTCGCTGGGTTGGTGTGAGATTTGCCTTGATCACCGAAACGAGCCATGCGAATCGAGTAGCCCTCTCGACAACAAATTCCTGGCGTTCCAACTTTAGGGCCGGCGATTCCGTTGGGTCCTCAAGAGGAGAATAAAGTTCGAGCGGTGCTAAACGGCGGATCGCACGGTAATAATTCAAATATTGGTGATAGGCAGCCTGAAACAGATACGCCCGAAGATTCGTTCTGGGCATGCATCCAATTGCCATCATTTTCGCGAACACTTCCGCGGTCACATCCTGTGCTACAAACATATCCTGGCTGAGCCGCAAAGCATATTTATAGAGAACGATGGAATATTGTTCGAAAACAGCAGCAATGTCAGTGGCCATCAGCCTTCACTTCCTGATTCGATGGTTTCGAAGTAGGCCATGGATGTGGATTTCCTTCCCCTTCTGAAATGATGTTCCTGCAAACATCCAAAACGTCAGGAGACGAGCCATGCCGCCGGCGAAATGCTTCTTCGCCATTTTCTTCGTAGTATTCCAGCATCCATTTGGCGGCCTGATAAAGACGATCCTGACTCTCCTCCCCCACCTTGGAACGTTTGTACCAGGGCTGGAACTCTCGCAAGTAGTCCACTTGCGGCCAGGCACCATTGAACGTGATCGCTCGATCATCGAGGGTGACCAGCGCAGGCGGCTTCTCAATTGGAAAATGCAACCCACGCAACAGTGGCTTGTCGAGCTTTTGCCGCCATTCATCAAACCATTGCACCATTGCTTCGATGCCGCCATCTTGAAGGCTTCGGGTTGAGAAGATATGAATCTCGAATTGTTCCTCTGCCTCCAGGAGAAACTCGAATAAGCCGGGGACTGGCGGATCTGGAATAACGTCCGCGCCCTTCCAGCCGCTGGTGTAGGAATGGCATACGCCATCAAAGTCCAGACATAAGATTGGTTTATTTTGGTTCATGATTCTCCTTTATCCTATCCACTGAAATCCACGTTGCTGCAATCGCTTCTTGATCTGCCGATCGAATGCCCAGGCGCCTTGTCTCTTTACGGTCTTCCGGCAGTTCATAAGGAGCGCGGCGTGCCAGTGGTCCAAATGCGGTTCTCCGTTTCCCCGATCGGTCCACAGATCATGCCAGGCGCAATCAAATGGCTCTTTATTGTTAGCGGTCCACTCAAGCGCATCAGCTTCCAGGATGGTCAGCCGCTCTTTCGGCATATGCGGACTAACGAGCTTAAGAACATCGTCAGAATCCTCGATGCAGGTGACGTGCTCGACATCGGGGTTGGCGAGCAATCCACGAACCACACAGCCCAGGCCCAGACCAGTCACAAGCACACTCCCGCGCGCTTGCATGACAAACCCTAGATGAGTCTGCAACTCAAACGGTGTGTCTTCCATGACCACCTCGCCAGGCGGATCACAATACAGCGTGGCGTCCGTCAGGCGGTAGAGGAACGTATATGTACCTGGCGGCACTACCACAGCCTTCTTATGACGAACACTTTGGGTCGGTTCCGTAAAACTCGACTTCACGATGTACCACAAGTCTGACCAACCCATTGGTATGGCATCCGCTCTCATTGCCGCCAGATAGTCATTTTTGTTCATTTGCCTTACTTATCCCGGCAGATGAGCTTGACCGTGAATTTGCCTTTCACAAAATCGGCAAACTGAACACGATAAGACATGCCGTTTAATTCAACGTTCTGGCCCGCCTTGGGGAATTTTGCAATCGTGTGAGTGACTGCGCCCTTTTCTTCAGCTGATTTAATTTTTGCAGCCAGATCAGCAACGTTGGAAAGATCAACCTCAACCAGTTGCTTGACATTGTCGTTTTCATCTTTGCTTTGCATTTTGATTCTCCTGTTTATGTTTAGATCGATTGATTATTCGACGAACTTATTAATTCCCTTGTCCAGACTCGCGCGTTTTTTACGATATTCCCGAAACTGCATCAGCAGATAAGCTATAGTCTTGTCCGGCTGGTCCATCTCGCCCTTGAAGAATTCAACCAGGAACCCATCGGTCTCTGCAGCATCGGCGCATTCCATCAGATTCAATGCCAGAGCACGCGCCTCATTCGGGCTGATCGTCAATGGCCGATCGATGGCTGGATGTTGGATCTGCACGAACGGTCTCCTGGTGTTGCCACCGTAGCCACTGGAGACGCGAAACATTTGGTCCTTGCTCTGCTCAGTCATCATCGCCATCCCGTTCGTCTTCATCATGCCGCGGTGTTGTGAGCTGAGGTAGGTTCAGCTTCCATACGTCGATCGGTTTCCTCCGGAGTCCTTCCACGGCCGCCAGCATCGTCACTTCATCGCATGGCGTGATCGCATAAATGGCTCCGGCTCCATAGAACTTCGTGAAGCCTTCCTGGGTGTTGGTCGTAGGAACATCGACACGCACGAACCCCTGCCCACCGATCACCTGCTCACTGACCTTGCCGGCAATGACCTGGTGACCGAACAACTCCACGATCGCAATTTGCTCAAACGCTTCACTCATGTTGATTCTCCTTGTCAAGAAAACTAAGTTGATGACCTGTCAATAACTTCCGTTTTACCCCCCCCCATTTTCTTTAAGGGAGAGTTGAACAGCATCACGCATGGGCACGCCTTGCCTGTAATTTGCGATCGCTTGATCGATATTCGATTCCAGTTTCTTGGCAACCTTCAGGCTCGTGCCGGTCTGCTCACGGAAATATGTGGATTGGGCAATGCGAGTCTGTTCGGTGAGCTCGACGAATACACTCATCTTCTGATCAGCCTGAGCAGTCGCTTCCTTCCATGCCGCCTCGGCGATTTCTCTCAGGCCTGCTTGCTCGTTTTGCATGAGCTCGTCTTTGTGCAGTAACCACCACTCGGCAAATGAATCAGCTTTCGACATCGGTTGCCTCCAACTGCTGCTCTGCCATGAACAGCACGATCCGCCGTGTGAGCTCCGCATCGGCATGCGCCCGGTGCACATTTGTCGGCAGTTCCAGTCCGCACTGCCCGGCAGCCCGGGCTAGTGAGATCCAGCGATAATTGCCGCGGTAGTCATTCCAATCGCCGTAGAACTTGGCATACAGTTTCATCACACAATGCCAGTAGGATCGATATCGGGGAGTCGCAGATCCGGGAAGCGTGCCATCCGGAAAAGACCACCACCATGCCGGGTTATCCTTGGCGAACTCAAAGCGATTGGAACGTGCCGAAAGCTCCAGCATGCGCTCATCGAACTCGGCGTTATAGACCAGCACTTCGCGATTTCGCAGGATGCGCTCGAGCTCAGGCATTAGCTCATAGAACGTCGGCGCTGTCTGCACCATCTCATTCGTGATCCCATGGATCTCGCTGGCGCTTTGCGGGATGGGATTGAGTGTCCGGACCAGGGTGTCCAGGACCACCGCACCGGTGGCATCCAGGATGGCAATCTCGCAGATATCCGAATCGCTGTCGAGTCCTGTGGTCTCACTGTCGAGGATCAAGGGATTGCCGGCGAGAAATTCCTGGGCGCGCTGGATCGCTTTATTCCGATCGATAGGAAACGGGTGATAGAAATCAGTCATTGATCTTTCTCCTTATTCTGGTCTGCAGGTTTATCCGCCGGCACGTAGGTCCATGTGATCCGGAATAGGATCGCAGCGAGGAAGAGAACCGCGCCAATCCACATATTGACCTGGATGGCAATAATCGTGGCACAGATCAGCGCGGTCACTTTTGCCACGGTAAATAACAGCATGGCGACCATCACCCACTGGTTCTTTCGTATCAATGCTGCGTCCTCTTTCAAATTCAGAATCGCTTTGTCTCTCTTGACATCGTCCATGATCATCTCCTTAGATTACTCAACGCCTTTAGGCGTTCGAGCTCTGCCTGGTTGACCTGGTAACGACCATCGGCATCGACGGTCATCAGGTTGATTCGTTCAGCTGCCTTGCATGCAGAGCTCATCCGGGAGCGCGTCGCATCGTCGAGGATGCCCAGGCCTTCGGCGATCTCCTTTGGGCTGAGTGCTGCGGTCCAGCAATACCGAAGGACCCGCTCAATGTATGGCGCTGTGCGATTCCCGACTGTCTTCTGAGCCTGGCTCACTTTGGCAGCCACGGCCGGCAGCGCCAGAAGTTGTCCGATCTCATCATCAGGCTTTTGTGAGATTCTGTGAGTTGTTGTGAGTTGTTGTGAGTTGCTGGCTACACGCGCGGAGCGTCCCGGGCGGACTGCCCTTGCCGTTACGGCCGTAACGCCTGCCTTGCCAGTTGCATCGATGAATTCGATATCGACGCTGCCAGCCAGCTCCGCCTCCACGCCGAACACGCGCCCGCGATACTTGGCAGCCTCCTCCGGAGTGAAGACTGTGATGAACTCGCCTTCGAACTCTCCATGCAGGAGACGTCCCACACGCTGAGCGAACTGCTCGCGAGCGGCGCCGGCACCGGCGACCTCGATGACCAGGCGCAGATCCGGAAGTGAGATCCCTCGATCGCCGATGCGCGAGACCACACACACATCACTCTCCTGGATCCGTTCGAGCTTGTGTGGCGTGGCGCCGTGCACGAAGGGAACATCCAGAGCATCGGCCAGTTGCTTCCCCTGCTCGATCCAGTCGCAGAAGATCAGGCAGCGGCCGCGTCGATTAGCCACCAGGCTCTTGACGTAAGAGATCTTGGCGGCATCGTTGGCCACGGTTGCCACTACGATCCGCGGCCGGCGCAGGACTCCGGAAGCGATCATCTCGGACCAGCGAATCGCCACAGGGAATCCGCTGAGCGCGACGATCAGGTGTTGTCTGTCATCTTCCCGCCACGCGGTTCCTGAGAGGCCGATCCTGTATTTGGTCTTCACGAACGCGAGCTTCGAGAAAGTGTTCGCTGGAGTTCTTTGGGCCTCATCATAGACAACCAGGTCCCATTCTTCATGCAGATACTTGGCGCCGCCCTGATATGTTGACACTGTCACGTTGGCATTCGGGGCAAAGAGCTTCAGACGATCTTTCCATTGATCGATCAACATCGTGGTATCGGCAAGCAGAAGCACGCGACCTTTGAAGTAATTGAGAATCAGACACGTTGTGAGGGTCTTGCCGGATCCTGGTGGATAGTTGATCAGTACCGCACCCTTCTCCTTGAATTCATTGACCGCGCGAGTGATGTAATTCGAGTGCGCCTCCTTCTCTTTTTGTTCAATGATCCGCTGCAGCAGTTCGGGAACACCGAAGAAGGTTTTATTGCTCCAGTGTTCCGGATCCACGGGCTGTGGTGCATATGGAAGGATCCCATCCCGGACCAGGGCTGCCACAAGTTTGATCCACGAATCGCCGCCGCGGATCTTGAATGATCCATCGGCTTGCTTGCTGCCGATGAACTTTCCGTATTTCCGTTTGAAGCTTGCATCATCCCCATCGATCAGCTGCAGACTCGTGCGCGTTCCATCGATGACTGCCTTATGCTCCGGCGGCTTCCAGCCCAGCTCCTGCTTCATCCACGCCGGCAAAGGCGTGAGCAAGTCCATCGAGCGTGTGACGCGTGCTTTGATGAACGCCGGCTCCTGAGCGACCACCCATCCGAAGATCGGCATGCGCACACCGCGCCAGTGAATGAGCCAGGCTTCATGCTCATTGATCGGCAGCAGTGTATAGGGCCGGGTCAATGTTGCGCGGATCGCATCCATGTCGAGATCCACGCCGCTTTCGACGCGCAGGTATTTGGCGATCTCGGCCGTTGCATCATCTCGATACTTCGTGAGATCTGCGATCGCCTGATCGATCGTCGATACAGCTCCCTGTGCCTGTTGAAGAGTAGTTTTCCAATCCATCAGTTCTGTTCCCTCTTTGGATTGCAGACCGGGCAATGTTTACGCCACGGAACATTCGGCACAAATATCACTGTGCATGATGGTGTCGCGCATCGGCGAGACCCAGCCATGAGCAGCGCACCATCTATGACTGTGCCCGTCTCGGCATACACAGTCACAGGAGAACTCTTGGCAAAAGGCACCGGGATATCATCGAAGGTGACAGCCAGCACGTCTACAGCTTTTGCAAATCTCTTGCTCGGCTCGACCGTTCCAGATGCGACAGACTGCACATAGCGCCATCCCCACTCCGGCGTTTTACTCGCGATCTTCGACAAACGACCGGCCATATCCGAATACAAATCCTTGTGATCGGCGTGCTGTAAAAGTGTGTCAAGAAGCGTCAGGAGCTGCAGGAGAGTATCTTTAGTGGACATGGTCGAGATCTCTGTTTCTGACACGTTTCTGACACGAGATTGGTCCTGTAAAAATGATGTCTTGAACGCCATGATTTGCCTTTCTAGCCCTACTTCTTCTTCTTCTTCTACCTGGCGGGCGCCAAAGTGCCCGATTCAGGCATATTGTTGGTAGAAGAAGAAGAACTTAGGTACTCGATCACCTGATTAACCTTGCTGGTCCAGGATGCGCCGCCGAATGGTCTGCCAAGCAACCGAGAGACTTCGCTCTTGGTCATGCCGGCATGCCACTCCGCGCGGATGGATTCGGCGAGCACCTCGATCTCCGTCTTTGGTGGCAGGTCGCCTGCAGCTTTTGGTTTCTCGATGCGATCGATATCACGAGCTTCCAGGTCGATCCAATCCTGTTTCTCCAGCCGCTTCACTGGTCGCTGCTTGAGGAATCTCTCGATCTGTTCGTCTGTTGGATCGAAGGCACCCGTTAGCTTGATCGATCCGAACCGGCTGTAGAAATATCCTGGCTGCAGACTCTCCGCGCCCAGTGCATCCAGTGCGTAACGAGACTCCTGTTTGTCTTCGACGAAGAACACAGCACGGCTCACCTGGGTGATCGGATCGCGTAAACTTTTCGCGCGCTGTGATGTGAAGATCACATTGAAGCCGACCTTCCGGCCTTCCTTCGTCAAGCCCATCAGGTAACGCAGACTGAGCTCTGCATAATTACGCGGCATGAGATCGATCGAGTTGCCAACCTCATCGAGGACCAGGATGGTGTTCTCGAGTCCTGCCATCGCCCAGGTGGATTTGCGGTTCGCCGTCAGGAACTCATCACGGCGATTCATCTCCTCCACCACTAGGCGCAGAAGCCCTGCATACCGCTCTGCTTCTGTGTCCATGGTGAGCTCACGGATCGGGATCAGTGTTGCATTCGGATGATCCATGAATGGTGTAAAGTCAGTCTGCTTTCCGATGATCACCACGCGGTGCCCGGCTGCTAGCGCGCCGGCGAGGAATGGCCGCAGGAATCTACGGCTCTTGCCAGATCCGGTTTTGCCAAGCACGCCGATGTGTGGATGCAGATGGATGTCCATGAGCTCGAGACCACTCGCACTCACGCCATACGGCAGTCCGTGCTTTCCATCCCAGCTCTCCATGATGTTCCAGGATGGCAGCGGGAACAGTCGTTCAACCGTCTCCGGTTCAGGTTCTGTCATTGCAGATGTTGAGATGGGCAGAGCGCGCGGCAATGATTCTTTGGCTGGTCTCGATGCACTGGCATATCCCTGCAGGGCTTTCACGCGCGCCGCATCGTGCGCCACCTGCGATTGCAGCAATGGATCCACGGCTCCACCGCTGGCGACCATCGTGCCGTCTCGTCGCTCGGTCAGTGTTGGTTCGTGCATCAGGTCCACGCGCGTGATCGAGTGTTGCCCTGCATGGATCGTGCGCTCGCCTCGATCCTCTTTCACAAAG
>Ga0065707_10001123_pt1 | contig 10711 bp, 11 predicted proteins | sample SwiRhicommuniRL3_FD_59094 | JGI IMG/M metagenome (GOLD analysis project Ga0065707, IMG submission 59094) | Switchgrass rhizosphere bacterial communities from Rose Lake, Michigan, USA - RL3 v2 (version 2) | ecosystem: Host-associated > Plants > Roots > Rhizosphere > Soil | place: East Lansing... | reverse complement strand
GAACGGTGCCGATCCGGCACTCACGTTCTTCGCCGCAAGTGCGGCCATATGCCGCTCGACCGCCATCTCGCTGGCGTGCATCGGCAGGTTCGCAACCGGGCCCGAAAGCCGCGCATCGGCGGGAACGTCCACGAACAGATCATCGACCGTTGCAGCGCCGATCACGCCGAGCATCTCGGCCCGCTCGGCGGGGGTCAGGGGCAGGTAACGCAAAGTGCCGTTCTCCGGTTCAGAGACTGTCGATGAAGGCCTTGTAGGCCGTCTCGTCCATCAGGCTGCCGAGTTCGTCGGAAGCCGAAAGCGTGATGCGGAACAGCCAGCCACCGGTTTCCGCCTGGGTGTTGACCAGTTCCGGCTCATCGGCGAGCGCAGCGTTGGTTTCCGCGATAGTGCCCGAAACAGGCGTATAAACGTCGGATGCGGCTTTCACCGAATCGACGACAGACACGGAATCGCCCTTGCCCACGGCGGCGCCCACTTCAGGCAGTTCGACGAAGGTGATGTCGCCCAGCTGGCCCTGCGCGTAATCGGTAATGCCGACCGTGCCGAGGTCGCCCTCGATTTCGATCCATTCGTGTTCTTCGGAAAAATAACGGGTCATCTGGACGCTCCTCAGCGATGATAGCGGTGGGGGACGAAAGGCATGGGAACAACGGTGGCAGACAGGCGCTTGCCGCGCACTTCGATTTCGAGCGCCGTGCCCTCCGCAGCGTGCGCGGCGGCAACGTAGGCCATGGCGATGGGCCGTTGTAAAGTAGGTGAGAACCCGCCTGAGGTCAGGAAGCCAAGTTCTTCATCACCAAGCATTACCTTTGCCCCTTCGCGCGCGGCCTGCCGCCCTTCCAAGGCAAGGCCGACGCGCTTGCGCGGGGCACCTTGGGCCAATTCACGCTGGATGCGCACAGCCCCCGGAAAGCCACCTTCGGTGCGGCGGCGCTTGTTGATGCCAAACAGCAGGTCGGCCTCGATAGGAGAGGTTTCCGGCGACAGGTCATGGCCATAGAGCGGCAGGCCGGCCTCAAGCCGCAGCGAATCGCGGGCGCCAAGGCCGATGGGCTTCACCTCGGGCTCGCGGCAGAGCAGTTCAGCGATCTGCGCGGCAGAATCGGCAGGAATGGCGATCTCGAAGCCGTCCTCGCCGGTATAGCCCGAACGGCTGATCCAGGCATCGACCCCGCCCAGCTTGAAGCTCGCGCCTTTCATGAAGGTCAGCGCCGATAGCGGGGTTTCGCCCGTGACATGGCGTTCCAACGCGGCGGCAGCGTTCGGCCCCTGCAACGCCAGCAACGCGCTGTCATCCAGATGATTGATCGTCACTTCGTCCGGCAGCAGCTCGCGCAAGGTGCCGATATCATCCCACTTGGTCGCGCCGTTGACGACAAGGAAAAACCCTGTTTCCCAGCGTGTTACCATCAGGTCGTCAAGAATTCCGCCTTCGTCGTCGAGCAGCAGCGAATAGCGGACCGAGCCTAGCTTGAGCGTGGACAGGTCGATCGGCAGCGCGGCTTCCAGTGCGGCCTCCACGCCCTCGCCGGAGAGATAGAGTTGCCCCATGTGCGAGACGTCGAACAGCCCGGCGCTTTCCCGCGTCCAGAGGTGCTCGGCCATGATGCCTTCGTACTGGACGGGCATCCAGTATCCCGCGAACTCGACCATGCGGCCTCCGCGTGCGCGGTGCCAGGCATCGAGCGGCAGGGTCAGCGTTTCGGGGACTTCGACCGCATCATCGCCATCGGGAAGATTCAATTCGCTCAAGACAAGGCTCCGCTCAGCGTTGGCACACCATAACCGGTGCCCCCTCTGTCACGGAAGCCTGAGAGCTTTCCCTTGCAAACCCTTCACAAAGAAGGAAATTCAAGGTTACACCTTCGGCGGCCTTCACCATAGGCTAAGGCACTTTCCAGAGTATCGCTATCGACGCTGCGCGGTCCCTTGTGCCTGAGAGTTTCCGGGGCGGTTGCTCCTTCGGCGCCTGCATGATTGCCCCGAGAGGCGAATCGCACAGGTCTCTCCCGCGCTGTCAGCGAAGTGCAGACCCTTGGGCACCCGCGCCGCCCGAGTCAACGCCGTGCCTGCTGCACCGCCGCAACTAATCCCCCACCCTGCTAGCCTCGCCGCAAGGCAAAGCGGATCGATTCGTATTCGTGGATGAACCGCCCTTGCGCCTTTTCATGCGCAAGCGAGAAGATCGCGTGAGCCACCGTTCGGGCGCGTATCGAGCGATAGCGGCGGTATTTGCCGTGAAGCACCAGTGCATCGGCAACCGGAGCAAGCCATTGCCCCGCCCATTCCAGCGGCCTGCGCTCGTGCCGCTTGCCGAGCAGCAAGCCAGGCCGGAGCATGTCGAGCCGGCGGAAACCCAGCTTGCCGAGCGCGTCCTCGGTCTCTCCCTTGGTGCGCAGGTAAAAGTTGCTGCTCGCCCGGTCGGCACCCACCGAGGATACGGCGATCATGTGGGAAATCCCGGCACTGCGCGCCGCATGGGCACAGGTGAGCACCAGATCATGATCGACCGCGCGGAATGCCTCCTGGCTCCCCGCCTTGCGAATGGTCGTGCCGAGCGCGCAGACCAGCACGTCCGCGCCGCTGGCGACAATCGCCTGCGGCCAACTGGCGGTCTCCGCGACCAGCATTTCCATCCGAGCGCCGTAAGGCAGCGGCATTTCCCGGCGGGCGACCGCGACAATCCGCACGTCCGAGCGCGGGATCGCCTCCTCGATCAGCGCCTGCCCGACCAGTCCGGTGGCACCGACGAGGCAAATACGCCTGACCGGCATTGCCGTCACGATGCTGATCCTTCGCCTTCAGACATTGCGCAGCCCTTCCGGCGTGGTGCCGTAGATTTCGGCATGGCGGGCTATGGCGAAGCGATCGGTCATGCCCGCAATGTAATCGGCAATGTGGCGGCTGCGTTCAGGCTCGTGGCGGGGCAGGTAATCGATCCACGATTCCTCCATCAGCACCGGCTCCTGCGAGTAGGCTGTGTAGAGCTCGGCGATAATGGCGCGGGCCTTGCGGGCGGTTTCGATCTGCTCGGGGTGGTAATAGAGCTTTTCGTACATGAAGCGTTTGAACGCGCGCTCCGCCTCGGCCAGTTCGGGGCTGAACGCGGCGGTGGCTCGCCCCGCTGCGCGAATGTCGTTTACCGTCTCGATCCCCGTGAGGCGGCGGCGCGTCTCGGCGATCAGGTCGTTGACCATGAAGCCGATCTGGCTGCGGATCAGCTCCGCCAGTTGCCGGTCACGCGGGGCACCGGGGTAGCGGCGCTCCACCTCTGCCCAGTGATCGGCCACGAAAGGATGCGCCAGAAGCTCGCCCAGATCGAGGAACCCGGCGCGAAGGCCATCGTCGATATCGTGGTTGTCATAGGCGATGTCATCGGACAGCGAGGCAACCTGGGCTTCGAGCGAGGGCCATGTCGCCAGATCGAGCCGATAGGCCGCGTCCAGTTCGGCGAGTGACCAGTTCGGATCCAGAACCGGCCCATTGTGCTTGGCGAGACCTTCCAGCGTCTCCCATGTCAGGTTCAGCCCGTCGTGCTCGCAATAGGGGCTTTCGAGCCGCATCAGCGTGCGCAGGCAGTGGGCATTGTGATCGAACCCGCCGTGCCGTCCAAGCGCCGCGTCCAGCGCATCTTCGCCCGCATGGCCGAACGGAGCGTGGCCGATGTCGTGCGCCAGCGCGAGGGCTTCGGTCAGATCTTCGTCCAGCCCGAGGGTGCGGGCTATCACGCGGGCGACTTGCGCCACTTCCAGGCTGTGGGTGAGGCGCACGCGGTAGTGATCGCCGTCCGGCGCGATGAACACCTGGGTCTTGTAGCGCAGGCGGCGGAACGGGATCGAATGAATGATCCGGTCGCGGTCGCGCTGGTAATCGCTGCGCGGTCCGCGAGCGAGCGCGTTTTCGAGGCCAAACTCGCGTCCGCGCGAGGCCGCCGGATCGCAGGCGTAGGATGCGCGGTTCAAGCCGCCCTCACCCCATGATCCAGTCGACTGCCGCTTCGGCGTGGATCGCAGTACAATCGAAGATCGGCAGCACATTGGCATCCACGTCCACGATCATTTCCAGCTCGGTACAGCCGAGAACGATGCCCTTGGCGCCTTCCTGCTCCAGCACGGTGATGATGCTCTTGAGTTCGCGTTCCGACTGGCGGGTGGCCTTGCCGAGCATCAGTTCATCATAGATGATCCGGTCCAGCGTCTCCACCCGCTGCGGGCTGGGCGGCAGCAGTTCGATGTCGCGGGCGATCAGCTTCTGGCGGTAGAAACTTTCCATCATCACGTTGCGCGTGCCGAGCAGGGCCGCGCGCTTCACGCCCTTCTGGACCATGCGCTCGGCCACGCATTCGGCGATGTGAAGCACCGGCACGGAGACGGCCGCAGCGACCTTGTCATAGACCTTGTGCATGGAATTGGCGCCGATCAGGATCGCCGTGGCGCCTGCCGTTTCCAGGCGCTGGGCGGCGGCGGACAGTTCGGCGGCCGCCCGGTTCCAGTCGTCGGCACTCGATAGCCGGGTCAGGTCTGAGGAATCGAGGCTCTCGATCACCATCGGCGCACTGGCCTGCTTGCCCACGCGGGCCTGCACCCCGTGCTGGATGTGATCGTAATAGGTCTTGGTGGAATACCAGCTGAGGCCGCCGATCAGGCCGATCTTGCGCAAGGGGGAACTTCCTTTCAGGCGAATCCGTGGCGTTCAGGCCTAGCGCGGCAGGGCGCGGTGCGTCCAGCCCGCTTGCCGGATCAGTTCGCAAGACCCGTGGTGCACAGCGCTGCCGATGTGGTGGTGACCAGGATCACCTCGCTGTCGTCGATCCGCCTGGCAGCGCGTACAAAGCCGCCGACGGTTGCGCTTTCGGCTTGAAACGCTTCCAGCTTGCGCAGTTGCAGCAGCGAGAGCCGCTTGACCATGCGCTTCGCCATGCAGGTGGCCGGCCTGGCATCCATCCCGCCTTCGATCAGGGCCGAGCGGATGCGCCAGCCCGCGTAGAGGGTAGCGCCCGCCCACAGCACCAGCACGAGGCCGATCAGGGTGAACAGGCGTTTCAGCATCCGCACGGTCTTGCCGTCTTCAGTCCGCCAGCGCCTTGTTGATGTCCTCGACCATCTTCTTCGCGTCGGCCAGCAGCATCATGGTCTGGTCCATGTAGAACACGTCGTTGTCGACGCCTGCATAGCCCACGCCGCCCATCGAGCGCTTGATGAAGAAGATCGTCTTGGCCTTGTCCACGTCGAACACGGGCATCCCATAGATCGGCGAGGACTTGTCGGTCTTGGCTGCCGGGTTGACCACATCGTTGGCACCGATGACGAAGGCGACGTCGGCCTGCGCAAACTCGCCGTTGATGTCCTCCAGCTCGAACACTTCGTCATAGGGGACGTTGGCTTCGGCCAGCAGCACGTTCATGTGGCCCGGCATGCGGCCCGCGACCGGGTGGATCGCGTACTTCACGTTGACGCCGTGCTTCTTGAGCTGGTCGCCCATCTCGCGCAGCACATGCTGGGCCTGCGCCACTGCCATGCCGTAGCCGGGGATGATGATGACGTTTTCGGCTTCCTTCATCAGGAACGCCGCGTCTTCCGCCGAGCCGCGCTTCCACGGACGGTCGGTGCGCGCCGCGCCGCCACCGGCTTCTGGAGCAGCGCCAAAGCCGCCCGCGATCACCGAGACGAAGCTGCGGTTCATGGCCTTGCACATGATGTACGACAGGATCGCGCCCGATGAGCCGACGAGCGCCCCGGTGATGATCATGGCGGTGTTGTGGAGCGTGAAGCCCATCGCTGCTGCCGCCCAGCCCGAGTACGAGTTGAGCATCGAGACGACCACCGGCATGTCCGCGCCGCCGATCGGGATGATCAGCAGGAAGCCGATGGCAAAGCTGAGCACAGTGATCGCCACGATCACCCACAGCGCCTCGTTCTGGGTGAAATAGGCCACCAGCGCGAGGATCGCGACGAGGGTGCCGAGGTTGATCACGTGACGGCCGGGCAGCATGATCGGCGAACCGCTCATGTTGCCGTTGAGCTTGGCGAACGCGATCACGGAACCGGAGAAGGTGATCGCACCGATGGCAATGCCCAGGCCGAGTTCGATCTTGCTGACCGGATTGATCACTCCGGTCGGCAGGAGAATGCCGAATGCCTCGGGGTTGAGGTAGGCAGCGAGGCCCACCAGCACGGCGGCGAGGCCGACAAGGCTGTGGAACGCGGCGACCAGTTGCGGCATGTCGGTCATCGCGATCCGCCGCGCGATAGTCACGCCGATCACGCCGCCGATGGCGATGGCGACGACGATCTTGCCCAGGATCACCAGATCCTCCGGCGTCGGGCGCGGCCACCAGTTGCCCTCGGGGATCGGTGCCTGCGTGACCATGGTGGTCATCACGGCGATGGCCATACCGGCCATGCCATAGGAGTTGCCCTTGCGCGAGGTCGCAGGCGATGACAGCCCCCGCAGCGCGAGGATGAAGAGAACGCCGGAAGCGAGGTAGGCGATCAGCGCCCAGGCGGGCAGCACAACGTGTTCCAAGCGCTCAGCCCTTCTTCTTCGACTTGTACATCGCCAGCATTCGCGCAGTCACCGCGAAGCCGCCAAAGATGTTGATGCTGGCAAACACCACCGCCAGCAGGCCGAGCCAGCTGGAGGCATGACCGCCAGTTGCGGCGCTCGCCACCAGTGCACCGACGATAATCACCGAGGAGATCGCATTGGTAACCGCCATCAGCGGGGTATGCAGCGCCGGGGTGACCGACCATACGACGTAATAACCCACGAAGCAGGCCATGACGAAGATGGAGAGGATTGAAATGAAGTCCATTATCGGCTCCGAACAGATCCTCCCCCATCGGGGGAGGTGGCAGCCCGCAGGGCTGACGGAGGGGGAACTGCCGCACACATGGCGACTATGGATTGCGCTACTCCGTCCACATCCTTGAGGACATCTGTAGCTGGAATTCTGACGACTTTGTAACCTTGTGATAACAACCAATCGTTTCGCGCCGCATCCCGCGCGGGGCGAGAACCCATGTCGTGGGCGATGCCGTCAATCTCGATGATTGTTCGAGCACTCGCACAATAGAAATCCGCGACATAACTTCCTGCCGGGTGCTGGCGGCGAAATTTCAGACCCAGCGGTCGTTGCTTCAATATCTGCCACAACATCACTTCCGGCAGAGACATTTCGGAACGCAGTTTCCGGGCTGCTTTCAGCGCGTCGTCCGTGTGGTCGCGCATCAGAAGCAAGGAAACGCAGCGGAGCGCCCCCTCCACCACCGCTTCGCGGCGGTCCCCCTCCCCCGATGGGGGAGGATAGAGAGGGCGAACACACTCACCCGAGCAACCTCGGGTTCACCACCTTGCCGCCCTGCGTCAACCGAACCGCGTCGCCGATTTCCTCGTCCAGCACGACGCCGCCCGCTTCCTTGTCCCAGAAGGCGGTGAGGAAGTTCAGCAGGTTGCGCGAGAACAGCGCGGAAGCATCCGCTGGCAGGTGCGCGGGCGTGTTCGAATAGCCGACGATCTTGACGCCGTGGCGTTCCACCACTTCGTCCGCCACCGAGCCTTCCACGTTGCCGCCCTGCGCCACCGCAAGGTCGAAAATCACGCTGCCCGCCTTCATCGTCGCAATCTGCGCGTCGGTGATGAGGCGAGGCGCAGCGCGGCCCGGGATCAGGGCGGTGGTGATGACGATGTCCTGCTTGGCGATGTGGCCGGAGACCAGCTCAGCCTGCGCCTTCTGGTATTCCTCGGACATCTCGGTGGCATAGCCGCCCGCGCCCTCACCTTCGATCCCCGCCACGTTCTCGACGAAGATCGGCTTGGCGCCGAGCGACTGGATCTGCTCCTTGGTGGCCGAACGCACGTCGGTCGCCGAGACCTGCGCGCCCATGCGGCGGGCGGTGGCAATGGCCTGAAGCCCCGCGACGCCGACGCCCATGACAAAGCACTTGGCGGCGCTGATCGTGCCCGCCGCGGTCATCATCATCGGGAAGGCGCGGCCATAGATATTGGCCGCCGTGATCACCGCCTTGTAACCGGCGAGGTTCGACTGCGACGAGAGGATATCCATCGACTGCGCACGAGTGATGCGCGGCATGAATTCCATCGCCAGCGCTTCCAGTCCGGCAGCAGCGTAGGCGTCTACCCGCTCGCGCTGTCCGAACGGGTCGAGGCTGGCGACGACCCATGCGCCCGGTGCGGCAGCGCTCAGCAGCGCGGGATCAGGCCCCTGCACGCCGAACACGATGTCGGCACCTGCCAGAACGGCGGCGAGATCACCGACCTCGGCACCGGCAGCGCGGTAATCGTCATCAGAGATCGACGCGGCAGCGCCTGCCCCCGTCTCGACCGCCATCGCCGCACCCAGCGCTATCAGCTTCTTGCACGTCTCGGGCGTAGCCGACACGCGGGTCTCCCCCGGAGCACGCTCTCGGAGGACTGCGATACGCCGTCCGTTCGGCATGTCAGGCTCAGGACGTGATCAGGGCGACGACGACCGCAACGATCACCACGCAGAAAATCGTGCCCCAGGTCGCTGCCTTGATGAAGCTGCTGTAGGTGGCGTTTGCCGACTTCATGTCCATGCCCGATGCCATTGATGTATTCCCCAGGTTGTTAGGCTCTGCTTGCGAGTTTCGCCTCTAGCCGCGCCCTGCCGCGCGCTCAAGTGCGAACCGCCCCATCGGTCAAAAGGCTGGGCCGGAAATCGGGATCACCGCGATCAGCCTTAATTCCGTCTTTACCCGGCAGCGCTAAGCACGGTCGCTCAAAGGCGTGAGGTGCATGGGCAATAGCGACAACATGGCTGAGGGCGAACAAAGACTGCTGATGCTGATTGACGATGAACCGGCGCAGAGCCGGCTCATCTCGGCACTGGCGGCCCGCGAAGGCTGGCGCACCGTGATCGCACGGGACGCAGAGACGGCAATCGCCATGCTTGGCACGCGGCAGGGGATGCAGCTTTCCGCCATCGTGCTCGATCAGTGGGTGCCGGGGGACGACGCCTGCACGCTCATCGCCGAACTCAAATCCCGCCGCCCCGCGCTGCCGATCCTGATGCTGACAGCCAGCACATCGCCGCTGCTGGCCGTAGAGGCCATGCGTGCGGGAGCTACCGATTACCTCGTCAAACCGGTTGCGCCCGACCGGCTGATGCACGCCTTGCGTGCCGCGACCACTCGCGAAACCCCGCGCGACGAACTGGCTCCGCTGACCGAGAAGATGGCGTCCACCCCCGATTTCGAATCGATGATCGGCGCGGCTCCCACGTTCCGCAAGGCGCTGGCCGTCGCCGCCAAGGCCGCACGCGGCCATAGCCCGGTGCTGATCGAGGGCGAGAGCGGATCGGGCAAGGAAATGCTGATCCGGGCGATGCATGCGGCCTCGCCCCGCTCGCGGCTGCCGCTGCGGATCGTCAACATCAGCGGGATGCCGGCCAATTCCATCGAATCAGTGCTGTTCGGTCATGAGAAAGGGGCCTTCCCCGGTGCGTTCGACCGCCAGATCGGTGCGCTCCAGCATTGCGACGGTGCTACATTGGCACTCGACGAGATCGACCGATTGCCGATGCAGGTGCAGGAGCGGCTGCTCGAATCGCTGCGCAAATCCGATGTGCGGCCCATTGGTGCGCGGCATTCCTTCCGCATCGACGTGCGTATCATCGCCGCCAGCAACCAGCCGCTGAAGGAACTGGTCGAGGACGGCGCGTTCCTGCCGGAACTGCAGGACGTACTGGGCAATACCACGGTCCACCTACCGCCGCTCCGCGAACGGGCGGGCGACATTGCCGCTCTCACCCGCTATTTCCTCGCGCGGATCGGCGAACAGCCGGGCCTGCGGGAACTGGGTGTTACCGAAGGCGCGCTCTCGCTGCTGGCTGCTTACGACTGGCCGGGCAACGTGCGCCAGTTGCAGGCGGTGCTGTTCCGCGCCGCCGTGTTCTGCGACGGCGATGCCCTGACGTCCGACGACTTCCCCCAGCTCCTCAGCATTCTGGGCACCAGCACCTCGACCAGCCATCCCGGATCGATGCAGGAAAGCTCAGGCGTCATGCTCTATACGCCCGACGGCAACTTGCGCCCGCTGGAGGAAATCGAGGCCGACGTGATTCGCCTCGCCATCGGCCTGTATCGCGGGCGCATGACCGAAGTGGCCCGCCGCCTCGGCATCGGACGATCGACGCTTTACCGCAAGCTGAGCGAACTCGGCATCGACAACGCGGCCTGATCCCGCCAGTCTCCCCTCAATGGGAGAGACTTGCATGGACCTGATCGAACGCCTCGCCGCCATCGAGGACATCAAGCAATTGAAGGCACGCTACTGGCGCGGGGTGGATAACGGCGACGTCGCGCTGGTCCGCTCGATCCTCGCCGAGCATTGCGTGCTGGATTACAGGGCGTGCTGTACTGATCCGGTTTCCGGCATAGATCACATGCCCGCGATGAACATCGTGCTGAAAGGGCGGGCGAGCTGGCCCGTCAGCCCCGGCCCGGTCGGCCCGAAAATCGTCACCGTGCATCAGGGCAACGATCCCGACATCGTGATCGAAAGTTCCACTGCCGCCTCGGGCATCTGGAGCTTCACCGACCGGCTCTTCCTGCCACCCGGTGGAGCCTTCACTCGCTTGACCGGATGGGGCCGGTACCACGAAACATATGTGCGCGAGGCCGACGGGTGGAAGTTGCAGACCACCCGGATCGAGCGCCTGCGGATG
>Ga0065707_10083040_pt1 | contig 10713 bp, 3 predicted proteins | sample SwiRhicommuniRL3_FD_59094 | JGI IMG/M metagenome (GOLD analysis project Ga0065707, IMG submission 59094) | Switchgrass rhizosphere bacterial communities from Rose Lake, Michigan, USA - RL3 v2 (version 2) | ecosystem: Host-associated > Plants > Roots > Rhizosphere > Soil | place: East Lansing, MI... | reverse complement strand
GCAGGCGCCGGCCGGTGGGGTTCTGGAAATTCGGCAGGCAATACATGAAGCGTGCGCTGCCCGGATCCAGATCAGCCAGCGCCGCAGGAATCGCGCCCGCGTCATCCGAGGGCACCGATGCAAATTCCGGTTCCGATAGCGAGAAGGACTGCAGCGCTCCCAGGTAGGTGGGCGTTTCGACGAGAACGCGGCTGCCCGGATCGATCAGCACTTTGCTCAGCAGGTCCAGCGCCTGCTGCGATCCCGTGGTGATCAGCACTTCGTCGACATGAACTTTGCGCGTCGCGGTGCTGTGCCTGGCGGCGACCCATTCCCGCAGCGGCAGATAGCCTTCGGTCGGGCCGTATTGCAGGGCGGGCGAGGGTGCAGTGGTCAGAATGTGTTCGCAGGCGAGCCGCATCCGCTCGACCGGAAAAGTCGCCGGCGAGGGCAGGCCGCCGGCGAAGGAAATCACCTCGGGCCGTTCGGTGACCTTGAGGATTTCGCGGATCGCCGAGCTGGTGAGCTTGCGGGCGCGCTCGGAAAGGGTCCAGGTCATGATCGATCTCGTGCGGGCAGCGTTGCGCTGCGTACTGTAGCGATTATGCAGCTGATAAGCGTACAGCCAGCCGTTGTGTGCAAGCAGGGACAGTCAGGCGGTACCGGGACCGACACAGCACACGGCTTCCATCCCAAGCTCATCCAATGCAGGTCGACGCAACCTTTGACTACTCCCGTGCATCTCACCTCGCACCACGGTTCAAGCGGACGAACGATATGAAGACGACAGTTTCGATGCTCCTGGCTCTCGCCATGGCGGCTGCGGCCCCGGCTGCACGCTGCGACGAACGGAATTTCGATCGCACCCTCGACGTCAGTCCGGGCGGGCTGCTGACCGTCGAGGCCGATGGCGCCGATGTCACGGTGACCGCCGTCGAGGGCAAGCAGGTCGTCGTGCACGTCAAGGCGAAGGGTTCAGCTAGCGTGCTGGAGAACATGACCCTGTCGGCGGACAAGAGCGCGACCGGCGTCGCCGTGGTCGTCAAGCGCAGGTCGGGACTGGGCAACCTGCTGCACGTCGGTTTCGAGGCCCTCGATGTGAGCGTCACGGTGCCGAAAGCCTATAACGCCGAAGTGCGTACCTCGGGCGGCGATCTCGTCTTCAGCCAGCTCCAGGGAACGGCTACCGGCAAAACCTCGGGTGGGGATGTCCGCGTCAACGATATACAGGGCCCGGTGACCATGAGGACTTCGGGCGGCGACGTGCGGATCGAAACCATCCAAGGGCGCGTCGACGCGAAATCGTCGGGCGGCGACATGACCGTACACAATGTCCGCGGCGATCTCGAGATCGGCACGTCGGGCGGCAACATCCGGGCGGAAGACGTCGTCGGTGCGGTGAAGCTGGGAACCTCGGGCGGCGATATCACAGCCCATAAAATTGCCGGCCCGCTGGCCGCACGCACCACCGGAGGCGACGTCCGTCTCGAGCAAATGGATGGTGCGGTCCAGGCCAGCACTTCCGGCGGCAAGATCGAAGTCGAGCTGCTGGGCGCCAATCGCGGCATCGACGTAGCTACGTCCGGTTCGAACATCACCCTGCAATTGCCCGCTGTGATTGCTGCGACGGTCGATGCCGCGGCCGGCAGCGGCAAGGTCAAGAGCGAGCTGCCGATCACCGGCACGCGCAACGGCGAATCCAGGATTCAGGGCACCATCAATGGCGGCGGTGCAACCATCCGCGCGAAGACTTCAGGCGGGAATATTTCGCTGCTGGCGAAGAAGTAGCCGCTCTCACTCCGGCTTGCTCGGTTCGCTGCCGAACGGAATCACGTTGTTACTCTGAGGCGCGCGCGCAGGAGCTTCGCCGCGGGTGAGCAGGCGGAAACGTAGATCGCCGATGGACAGGATGTCGCCATCGCGCATGAGTTGCTGTTTCACCTGGCGATCGTTGACGTAACAGCCGTTGGTGCTGCCGGTGTCTTCGATGATGACTGCGTTCGGCCCGATCAACAGGCGCGCATGGTGGCGGCTGATGAGTTTCGACGGAATGCAGATGTCGTTCTCGTCGGTGCGGCCGATGGTCATGATCTTGCGATTGAGCGGAATCGACTCGCCCGCATGGTCGACGGGCTGCAGGTACTTCTCCTGCGCGTCCGGACGCAGGATGGAGCCATCGGCGCCGACACGGCTGACGTCTTGCCGGATCGTCGCGAGCGTCTCGACGTGCACGGCGAGGTCCGCCTTGAGCGCCGCCAGCCGGTTGTCGCGTATGAAAATCTCGCGCGTCAGGTGCTTGTTGCGGGCACGGGATTTTTCCAGCTGCCCGGAAATGTTGACGCGTTCGTCGAGCGAAGTCTGCAGTTCCGAACGCAACGACGTGACCAAGGTGTCTCGCGCACGCAGCGATGTTTCGAGTTCCTCGATCGCGGCGATCTTCACTTCGAGCTCGCGGCGGGCAGCCAGCGCTTCGGCATGCTCCGTCTCGACACGCTCGGTCTGCTCGATGATCTGTGCTTCGAACTGTGCTGCCGACTTGCGGGCGGCAGCGCTTTCTTCCTGCAGCGATGCGTGAGTCCGCTGCAATTCGGCGAGTGCCTTTTCTGCAGCCTGCAGCGCCGCGATGCGCTCTTCGCCGTTGGTCGATTGCTGCTGCAGCGATTCGCGTAGCGTCGTCGCTTCGCTGCTCACTGCTTCGAGTTGCGCCTGGGCCTGTTGCAACAGCGCGGTCTGCGATGACAACGCTGCCCGTGCCGACTGCAGATCGGCCGTATCCGTTTCGAGCGCTGCAACTCGCAAGCGTGCGGCAGCGAGGTCCGCATCGAGTGTGCTGCGTTCGCTCGACAGCGTGGCCAATTGCCGTTCGAGATCGTCGAGTTGACGTTGCTGATCCGTGGACTGGCTCGATGCCGCTTCCAGATCCTTCTCCAGCGAATGGGCGCGCGACGTAGCGGTCGTGAGCGATTCGTTCAGATGAGCGATCTTCTGCGCGCGCTCGGCGGCGATTTCGTTTGCCTGGGTGACTGCAGTCCGCTCGCGTTCGAGCGAGCCCACCGCCGAAGTCAGTTGCGCCTGCAGGTCATCGACCTGGGCACGGGCCGACGCCAGCGACGATTGCAGCGACTGCAATTCTGCACTGTGCGATGCGACGGTCTTCTGTGCATTGGAGTGAGCTGCACGCTCGCTCGACAATCCGGCGAGTGCAGTATCGCGTTCACGCAGCAACTCGGCGATGCGTGCCCGGGCCGAATCGACGGACGCCTTGAGCTGATCGATCTCTCCGACGCGCGCGAGAAGAATTTCCTGTGCGCCCTGGTGCGCCTGTTGCTCCTGGACGAACGAATCGCGTGCGCTGCGCAGTTCCTCTTCGAGCGCGTCGATCCTTGCCTGGGCCTTGGCGGCGGACGAATCGAGGTCGTGAATCTCGGCAACGCGTGCCGTGAGTGTTTCCCGGATCCGCTCCTGAGCCTGCTTCTCCGCTGCCGCCGTGTTGAGCGCTGCTGCCTTTTCCTGTTGCAGCGCTGCGATCTGCGCACGAGCCGATTCGCCCGCACTGGTGAGTCTCGTGATCTCGGCAGCTCGCACTTCGAGTGCTTGACGGGCGCGTTCGTGGAGATCCTTTTCCTGCGACAGCGCGGCTTGGGCAGCGTCGCGTACTGCCGAAGTCTCGTGCAATGCCGTCGTCGTGCGTTCGAGATCCGCGTTCAACTGCGCAATGCTTTGTTCGCGTGCCGCCAGGATGCGGTCGCGTTCGGCAAGCTCGTTGCGGCCCATGGCCAACGCCCGGCCACCGTCGTCGAGCTGCTTCGTGAGCGAAGCCACGTTCGACTGCGTGGCCTGCAGTCGCTCGGTGAGGTCGTCGAGCTGCGAGTTCAGTCCACGGATGGTGACATCGCGATGCTCGATGTCGGTGGTCATCGATTCGTTCGAAGCGAGCTGCACTGCCAGGTGGCGAGCGAGCTGCGCTGAATTACGTTCTTCCGCACCCAGCCGTTGCTTCAGCACTTCGACCATCTGGCCACGCGACGTCGCGGCTTCGTTGGCGGCCTGCAATTGGGCTTCGAGCTGCCGCTGGAGGGAATTCAGTTGGGTCGATTGCTGCTCTTCTTGCGCGAGCCGCTGCTGCAACTCCTCGATGCGCGCCGCTCGCGAGTTGGCTGCTTCGGTTGCCGAGGCCAGGTGGGCTTCGAACTGCCGGCTGCGATCCGCGAGCTGCGAGGCCGAGCGGGTTTCCGATTCGAGTTCACGCTGCAGCCGTTCGATCGAACTGTTGCGTGCCGCGAGCAGGCTGGTGGCATCGGCGAGCTGCGCTTCGAGCTGCGAGCTGTGATCGCTGAGCCTTGCGGCCTGTGCGGTGAAGTCCGCGAGGCGCTTTTCCAGGGCATGGATGGATTCGGCGGCACTGCTTTGATTCGTCGCCGCGGACGTACGCAAATCACCGATGACCTGCGACGCTTCGGATTTCGTGCGTGCGAGTTCCTGTTCGAGCTGCAGCGCTTTTTCCTGGATCAGGCCGCGCTGTTCGCTCAGGCGCTCGTTGTCGACGCTCAGCGAGCGGATATCGCGTTCGCGCTGCGCCAGGTCGGTTTGCAGCGCATCGCGGCTCAACCGCAGCTCGGTGTTCTGGCCCTTGACTGCCGCCAGTTCCGATTCGACCTGCGCGATGCGCGTAAGAATGCGATCGGCATCCAGCGTGACATCCGACTGGCGGCTCTGTTGCTGCTGGCGAATGGCCTTGGCGCGAGCGCGGAACGGCGATTCGTTGATCAGCGTCTTGTCGCGGTTGTCTTCCGCCGGTTCGCTATCGACCGATTGGACCGCCCAGGTGTCGGTGTTGCTCAGCGTTTCATGTTCACCGGTTCCGGAGGCGAAACTGGCTTCATAGGCGGCAACATCCAGGCGCGGCAGCTCGTCGGTACGGTCGAGATCATCGTTACCTGAAGGCTGCATCGACATCCGATTTCCAGACGGGGGTTTGGGGGGCACCATAATATGGTCTCGGCACTGGAGCTCAGGTGAGCCAGTTCAAAGAATGTGCCGTCCGCGCACAGTGTAGGCCCGTCGGGCAGGCACGCAACCGTCCATTCGCGCGGTCCTGGTGCCGACAAGCCTGTGGATAACTGGCCAGGACCGCAGCCGACCCGCCAGAACGCGACCTTCCCGTGGGCCGACCCCCTGGCCGGCGGGACCGGGAGCCGCATGACGCAACGCCAGGAGCGTAAAGGATGACGGCATGTGTGGGAATTGTGTGACTTTTACACGGGAGGGGCCGCCACGAGGCCGGCGGATGTAGCGGTTCTGTCCAGTCCCCGAGCGACGCACCGGATGCAGCCCGATGCCGGTTACTGTCCTGAAAGCGGCAGCCGTGTGCAATAGCCCCGTGGCCTGCATCGGTGTTTTTCGCGATGGGCAAGACATCGCGATTCCCCTGCAGCGCCATCGACAATTCACGCGCGTCGCAAAGATAGATCGCGTGGCGCACACGGCGGAAAAAAAACGTAGCCGCGGTTACGAAAGTTTTCAGAGTTCTATCTTCTGTGTCGTGCTCGTCGCGCGACTCATGCCTCATGGATGTCGTGCGACGGCAAATAAGAATCCTCGTTAGACCTGTCAACAGCTGTGGCGCGCGAGCTGCTGCTGCCTTTGTCTATGTTGCCTGGCAGACATTCGCGTCGCCGTGCGAAGATTTATTCGTCGAAGCAGCGAAGATAGATGTCAATTCTGCGCCTGCCGCTTGTCTCGAACTCTCTCATGTCCCCTTATGCGGCGGGTAATTTTCGGCAGAATTTCAGTTCGAGCGAATTGTGTGGTTGGGAATTCGACAAGCAGCAGCGATGATACGCAGCGCTGTCGCAGACGATCGGTTCCAGCGAAGGAAATTCAACAGCCAGGAAGGTGCGTCGTTGCGCGTTGACAAAAATTCGGTGGCTTGAAGCGAAGCCGAACGTAAGCAACGCGGGTAAGGGAGACAGCAACAGGGCGATGGAACGAGAGGGAGTTGCTGGCCTGGGCTGTGGCGCCTGGATTGGGTGCGAGAATTTAGTGTAGGGACATGATTCAAATTCATCTGCGTAGCGACGTCCTGATTGCAGCAGGACTGGTTCTCCTTGCGTCCGTTTTTTCCCGCGCCGCGCTGGGCGACGACGTGCTCGGCGGCAGCACTTCGTTTGACATCCCCGCGCAACCGCTGCGCTCGGCGCTGATCGAGTTCAGCCAGCAGGCGGATGTGCAGATCATGGGCAGCTCCGACTTGTTCGGCGAAATGCAGAGCACCGCAGTGAAGGGAACGCTGCGAGGCTCCGTAGCGCTGCGCATGCTGTTACGGAACACCGGACTCAGGTACGAAGCCATACGGCACGCCGTGATAGTGCGGCCGATCGCAAACGCCAGGATCCGCAAGGACGGCGCCGGTATCGATGTGAGCCCGCCGACTGTCGAGGTGGCCTCCGGTGCTTCGCGCCCGATTCATTTACTCGTGCCGCTCGGAGAGATGACGATCACCGGCACGCATATTCGCGGCGGCGATCCGATCGGTGCGCAGCTCATCGTCCTGGACCGGCAGGCGTTGGACCAGGCAGGGTATGCGACGGTGCAGGATGTCATCCGTTCGCTGCCGCAGAACTTCGGTGGCGGTCCCAGCGAAGACACGATCAACAGCGACAATGTCGTCCGCGGCACCGGCATCAACCTGCGAGGACTCGGCGTCGGTTCGACGCTCGTACTGATCAATGGCCGCAGACTGGCGCTCGGCGGTGCCACATCGTCGTTCGTCGACGTGTCCAGTATTCCCCTGGCTGCCGTAGCGCGGGTCGAAGTGCTCACCGATGGCGCCTCCGCTATCTATGGATCGGATGCCGTCGGCGGCGTCGTCAATTTCATCATGCGCGACTACGAGGGAGCGGAGAGCCAGGCGCATTACGGCGCGGTAACTACGGGACCGTTGCAGGAAACCGATGTGAGCCAGCTGCTCGGTACCAGCTGGGATTCGGGACACGCGACTTTTTCGTATGAGTACTACCGACGCGGCTCGCTCCCTGCCGCGGCTCGCGAGCAGACAGCGGACAGCGACCTGCGCCGTTTCGGCGGCAACAATTTCAGCTCGCCGCAAGCCAATCCAGGCACCCTCAACATCGGCGGCCGGCAGTATGCGATTCCACGCAATCAGAACGGCACGGCGCTGACGCCGGCTGCATTCGTTGCCAATACCGTCAACTGGCAGAACCAGAACGAGGATCGCGACCTGTACGGCAGGTGGTGGCGTCACAGCGGCTTCTTCTCCGTAGCGCAATCGCTCGGCGACGATCTCACCGTGTCGAGCGACACGCTGTTTTCAAAACGCAACGTAGACGCGAAGAACTCCGGCGCAGCGGACACATTTTCCGTGCCTGCAAGCAATCCGTTCCGCGTGCTGCCGGCAGGCGCCGCGCCGAACAGCCCGTATTTCGTGCAATACAATCTCGGCAGGGACCTGGGGCCGCGGACCTTCGGTGCGGAAATCCAGACACTGGAGACGGCGGTCGGCGCGAGGCTCAAGCTATCTCGCGGTTGGGAACTCAACGGTACGCTCTCATACGGCGCCGAGGACGTTACGCAGGTGCAGGGCAATAACTACAGCCCCACCGCAGTCAATGCGGCGCTGGCAGATCCCGATCCGGCGACGGCGCTCAATGTGTTCGGCGACGGCAGTTTCACCAATCCGGCGACGCTCGCCCGCATCAGGCGCTCGACGCTGTTCACTTCGGACTCCGATGTCACGGCGTTCAACCTGATCGCCAATGGTGGGCTGCTGTCGTTGCCGGCAGGGGAAATGCGGCTCGCCGCGGGCGCCGACTATCGTGAGCAGGTGTTCCGGTCCCGTTCACGAGGCCGCGAAGCGACCGTAGCGACCGCCAGCCCGCGCTTCGAGCGGAATGTCAGTGCTGCATTCGCGGAGTTGCTCGTCCCTGTCGTATCGCATGCGAACCGGCTGCCCGGCGTCGAGATGGTCCAGGTATCGCTGGCGGCGAGATACGACCGCTACAACGATTTCGGTTCGACCTTCAATCCCCGCTTCGGTGCGGAATGGTCGCCGCTCGATGGCGTGGTCTTGCACGGTGGCTGGGGCACGTCGTTCAAGGCGCCCAACCTGCCTGACCTCGATGAGAACCAGGTGATCAGCTATATCGCGTCGCTGCCGGATCCACAGTCGCCCACCGGACGCTCGCCGGTGCTCGCCTGGCTTGGAGAGAATCGCGACCTGAAGCCCGAAACCGCCACGACATGGAGTGCGGGGATGAAATGGTCGCCCGATCTCGCCTGGCATCCGAGCTTCGATCTGTCGTACTTCAGTATCCATTTCAAGGATCGGATCCAGTCGGCGCCCCTGGTCGATTCCTTCCTGACGGATCCGGCCCGATTCGCCGGCATCGTCACTCGAAATCCGACGCTGGCACAGCGTGCGAATGTTTGCGGGCGCGGCGGCTATCTCGGCAACTTCGGCACCACGCCGGGAGATTGCTTGAACGCGCCGATCGCGGCCATCGTCGATGCACGCTTGAACAACACGCTGGAATCGACCACCCGTGGCCTGGACCTGCTGGGTACGCTGGAAGTAGACAGCGCTTGGGGGCGGTTCGGGTTCAACAGCAACGTTTCCTACGTCATGGAGTTTTCCGAGGCCCAGACGCCCACGGTTGCAGCGGTCAGCCTCGTCGATACGGTCAGCAATCCGTTGCGCTTCAAGATGCGTGACAGCGTTTCATGGAGCCTGGACGGCCTGGGCGCCATGGCCACGGTCAACCATGCCGGCAGCTATCGAGACAACGTCAGCATTCCCCATCGCCGCGTCGGTTCCTGGACCACGCTGGATCTGAATCTGAGCTACTCCGTCGATGTAGACACGTCGGGCTGGCTGTCCGGCTGCACCTTCTCGCTGAACGTGCAGAACCTGTTCGATACCGATCCACCCTTCGTCAACAACAGTGCCGGTGTCGCCTACGACCGCGAGAATGCGGACCTGCTGAAGCGGTTCGTGAGTTTGAGAGTACAGAAGCGCTGGTAGTCAAGCCGCCACGCTGGCGCCGCTGCGCTGCAAGTGCCGGCCGATCCAGGCTTCGGTGCCGAGGTGATCCTGGATTTCCGTGGATTCGAAACCGGCCAGGGCTTGCCGGCCGGAGAGGACGCTCTCCATGCGGGTGCGGTTCAGGATGCCGCGGCGGGCGAGTTCGCCGTCGAGCATGACTTCGCGGATGAATTTGAGGTTGGTATTGAAGATCGTGCGCACGTGATTCTGCATGCTGCCCTTGCCGCGGCGACTCACGATGGCCGCCGGCAGGTCGGGCGAGAATGCGCGGCGCGCCATGGAACGGTCCCAGCCGTTCTCCACCAACAGGTACGTGGGAATTCGCAGGCACACTTCCACGACCGGCTGCGACACCAGTGGCGGAACGCGCTCCAGCGCCTGCGGATGATTGAATTGATCGTAGAACGCCGGCGAAATGGACGTCGTGCGGATCTGCGACCATTTCCCCGGCGGCACCTGGCGGCGATACGGATTGTCGAAGCGGGTTGCCAGGAATTCGCGTTGCGACTCGAGACTCGCCGCGCTCACCATGCTTTGCTGGCTCGCGTAGAAGATAGATTCCTGGCGACGTGCCTCGGCGCGACGATCGGTGAAGGCGTGCCACAGCACGGATGAAAACGATTTGCCTTCGAGGCGTGCGGCATTCAGGGCAATCGCCGGCAGCCGCGCCGTGACTCCGTGACGTTGCACGTAGTCGGCGACGGAAAATCCGGACTCCGCCTTGTAGAACAACCCGTCACCGCCGCCGCCGGTGAATATCGCCGTCGCACGGTGAAGTTGTGCCTGCTCGAATTCGTAGTCGCCGTGCTCGATGTAGTAATTGTAGAACCATGGCGATGGCGTCGCTGCGATCTGCAGGATGGATCGCAGGTCGATGGACCGCGGCGTGCGCTGTTTCTCGATCAGCTCGAAGCCAGCCTTGCCGGCGCTCGCCCGGGCATAGGCGCGTTCGTCGCCTTCCGGATCGGCCGTGAAGTAGTTGACGCAGGTTACTGGAGTGCGCGTCGGCGCCTGGCCGAGCAACGTCGCGACGATGGAAGAATCCAGGCCGCCAGAGAGCACCAGCAGAAGGCCTGAATACGATGCCGCCCAGGCATCCACGCAGGCCTTGGTCACGGCCCGCAATGTATCCGCTGCGGCCTGCGCATCGTCGATGACGTCGGTGGTGCTGACGATGGCCGGATCCCAGAGTCGCACACGTTTGACTTCATCGCCCTCGGCATCCCAGCGCTCGCCCGGTCGAACCTGGTCGATCTCGCGCAGGCCGGTCTCGTGCGTGTTGCTCAGGCCGCAGGCGACGTGGCGTTCGACATAGCTCCAGTCGATCGTGGGAGCGGATAGGGCCAGCGGCTGCAGGTCGTCGAGGCGGGAAAACCAGATCTGCACTCCTTGGTGAGCCCGGCGGAAGCACGGCAGCGTGCCCGAGGGATCGCGGATCGCCAGGTAACGATGCGTCTGTTTGAGGCGTACGAATGCGACGTAGCGGCCCCAGTAATGGGTGATCAGATGCATGCCCTGCGACTCGGTGATCTTCTTTGCTTCGGCTGGAGCGATGGCCTGACGTCGCTGCACGGGTTCATTGCCAGCCTCAGCCTCGATCGCTGCCGGTCTGGTGAAGAGCGTGCCTAGAATGGCGCCGCCGTTGTCCGGAAGAATGCTTGCGTCGCAGGCGC
>Ga0065707_10000899_pt1 | contig 10713 bp, 9 predicted proteins | sample SwiRhicommuniRL3_FD_59094 | JGI IMG/M metagenome (GOLD analysis project Ga0065707, IMG submission 59094) | Switchgrass rhizosphere bacterial communities from Rose Lake, Michigan, USA - RL3 v2 (version 2) | ecosystem: Host-associated > Plants > Roots > Rhizosphere > Soil | place: East Lansing, MI... | reverse complement strand
TTGCCTTGGATTCCTACACACCTGGTGATTTTTGGCCCGATTCACGCATCTTCTCGATTGCCAGTGGCCCGGAGGACCGCAGCACAGTGCGGATCACCTATGCGGTCAAAGGCCAGTTCACGACCCGGATGGAATCGGAAATTCAGGTTGGCGGCCAGGTTTGGATAAAACTACCCTATGGAGAATTCATCATTAGCCCCGAGAGGGATGTCTGCCTCTTGGCGGGGGGTACAGGGATTACAGCATTCACTGCCTTTTTGGCAGGACTGCAAGAGGATTACCCCCATGACGTGCACCTTTTCTATGGTGCACGCCGACCGGATTTGCTAATTTACCGTTCGTTAGTGGAGTCAGCTGTAGTAAAATGCCCCAAGTTGCACCCTTATTTTCTGGCCGAAGAGGGAGAACCTCATGGCTTTATCTCCGGCCGTATTTCAGTGGACCAGGTCTGGCGCAATCTTACCAACCCCGCGGAAATGGTATACTACCTTTCCGGCCCGCCCATTATGCTCAAGACACTCTCCGCCGCCCTCACTGAACGCTGCATCCCCTCTACACAGATTTTGACCGATGCCTGGGAATGACAATGCCCGAAAACCCACTCTCGAATGACCTAAATCATATCCTTGACCATACCCGCGACCTGTGGGATGAATTGCGTGGCGAACGTATTTTTATTACGGGTGGAACCGGTTTTTTTGGATGCTGGCTGCTGGAAAGTTTCCTTTGGGCAAATCACAAATTGGACTTGGGAGCGCACGCAGTCGTTCTGACCCGGCGACCTGCATCCGTCAAACGATCGTTGCCTCATCTGATGCTTGATCCCTCCATCAGCCTGCACGAAGGCGACATGCGGAGTTTCGAATTTCCAAGGGGCGAATATTCCCACATTATTCATGCAGCAACCGAAACAAACCCACAATACGAAATAATAGACCCACTTGATAAGTTTACAGCCAATATTGAGGGGACCCGCAGAGTATTGGATTTTGCACTCGCATCGGGAACAAAAAAATTTTTGTTCACAAGCTCTGGCGCTGTTTATGGAAAACAGCCTTCCGATCTGACTCATATCCCTGAAGATTATCCTGGCGCTCCGGAAACAAACGATGTGACCACAGCGTACGGTCAAAGCAAACGAATTTCAGAATTTTTGTGTACCACCTACGCCGAAAAATATGGGTTTCAAGCCATCACTGCACGCTGTTTTGCTTTCGTTGGTCCTCGCCTCCCTCTCGATGCAAATTATGCGATCGGCAATTTTATTAGGGATGCCATAAAGGGTAAATCGATCCAAATTAGCGGCGATGGAACGCCGTACCGCTCTTATCTCTATGCCGCAGATTTGGCTATTTGGCTTTGGACAATCCTTTTTAAGGGTCAAGCCACGTACCCCTATAACGTGGGCTCAGAGACTGATCTGACAATTGCCCAGCTTGCATTTACTGTTGTAAATGAGCTCTCTCCTACTGCGAAAGTTCAGGTAGCCAAGCAGCCTGTTTTTCAACAACCTGTCTCTCGCTATGTTCCGTCTACACAGCGCGCAAGGCAAAGTTTAAGTCTGGAAACGTGGATTCCACTGAATGAGGCAATTCGTCGCACAGCTAATTACTACAAGAGTTGATATGATGAATAAAAGTCAAAACACTGTAAAAGCTCTTGTGGTTGGTCTGGGCAGCATTGGAAAACGCCATCTGAATAACTTGCGAGCACTTCTCCCACAGGCGGATATTACGGTTTGGCGTCAGCATACGCGACCAGATGATGACCGGACATCTTACCCAAATGCGAACCGAATTGTATATTCGTTTAAAGATGCAATGGCCTACAGACCGGAAGTCGCCATTATTGCTAATCCTGCTGCCTTTCATATTGAAACCGGACTGAAATTAGCTCAAGAAGGGATACCATTATTAATTGAAAAGCCTTTTTCGAATCAATTGGATGATGTTGAAGAGTTGATTCATTTGAGCGCATCTCGGGGACAGACATTGATGATTGGCTATCATCTACGGTTTCACCCTTCTTTGGTATGTTTGAAAGAAACCCTGGAAAATGGAAAAATAGGCAAAGTTTTGAGCGTCATTGCTGAGGTTGGTCAATATTTACCAGATTGGCGACCAGACACTGCCTATACTCAAAATGTTAGCGCGCAAGCGCGCTTGGGTGGAGGGGTGGTTCTTGAGCTTAGTCACGAATTGGACTATGCCCGTTGGCTAATGGGTGAAGTGCAAGCCGTGAGCGCGCAGGTAGGTAAATTGAGCGATCTGACTATGGATGTCGAGGATTCGGCAGATATTCATCTGCGCTTTGCCCAGGGAGGATCCGGGAACATTCATTTGGATATGCTCCAACGCGCCCTCACACGTACTTGTAAATTAATTGGAACGGATGGAACACTGACATGGGATGGCATTTCGAATAGTGTACGTTTTTATTCAGCATCAGATCACGCCTGGCAGGATATTTTTCCCGCCAGACCGATGGATCGTAACGACATGTACCGGCAAGAAATTCGGCACTTTTTGGAGTGTGTACAGACGGGAGCCAGGCCTGTGGTGACCGGCGAAGATGGATTACAGGTCTTGAAGGTTGCGCTGGCCGTGAAAGAATCAGCACGCTTGCAGAGAACAATTTTTTTATAAGATGCCCTGTGATGAGTTTTTCTATAAAATCACGCTGTCGACTCACTAATCTCAATTTTGATGACAAGGATTGATAATTCTTGCTAATAAGAGGTGATCATTTTGATGAAGCTTTCTGATTATGTTATGAATTTTTTGTTTGAAAAAGGTATTCACGACATATTTCTTGTCTCGGGGGGAGGAATTATGCACATGCTAGATTCTGTCGGAAGAAACCCAGATATGAACTATTATTGCAATTACCATGAACAGGCCTGTGCTATTAGTGCAGAAGGATATGCAAGAATGAGAAATAGCGTTGGCGCATGCTTGGTCACCGTAGGTCCAGGTGGATCAAATGCCCTTTCTGGTATGCTGGGGGCATGGTACGACTCTATTCCTATCATGGTTATCTGTGGACAGGTTAGAAGAAATTTAGTTGCTGATTATTCCAAGGTTCGCCAAATTGGACCTCAGGAGGGGAATAACATTGCCATGGCGAGGCCAGTTACCAAGTACGCTACTGTCGTCCTCGATCCGAATATGATTAAGTACGAACTGGAATTGGCTTACTATAAAGCCACTAGTGGACGCCCAGGTCCTGTCTGGCTGGACATTCCCTTGGATGTTCAGGATAGCCAGATCGACGAGACCCAGCTGCCTTCCTACAGCCCGCCGAAGTCAGATACTAATGGAGGCAGAACAATTTTAGTAAACCATGTAAAAGAAGCTATTGAGATAATTAGAAATGCAAAGCGACCATTATTATTATTCGGCAACGGCATTCATCTTTCCAATTCCGAAGATGTTTCGAAAAAACTATTAGATAAACTAAACATTCCGATTGTTTTGCCAGATGCGGCTAAGGATTTGATCGCTGAAGATCATCCGCTCAATTTTGGAATATTTGGAACAGCCGGCCAGCGCAGAGCGAACTTTGCCGTACAAAATAGCGATTGTATTCTCAGCCTGGGTGCCGGCCTATGCATTAAAAAAGTAGGATTTAACTTTCAGGGATTTGCTCCAAAAGCAAAAAAAATCGTTGTTGATATTGATGAGGGTCAGCTTTATAGCCAGGTAATTAAACCTGATTTGCCCATTCAGGCTGATGTACGTCTTTTTATGGAAGAGATGTTAAATCAACTAAAAACAACTTCCATAAAATCTTCTCCAAAGTGGATCGATGCCTGCAGACAATGGAAGGAGCGTTATCCACTGATCGTAGATGAATATTATACTGATACAGAGCATGTAAACAGTTATGTGTTTATGGATAAATTATCAAACTTTCTGTCCAGTAGCGATGCCCTGGTCGCTGGAAATGGGCTTGATACTGTGAGTTATATCCAAGTATACAAAGTGAAGGAAGGCCAGAGAACCTATACGAGTATCAACTGGGGTGCAATGGGCTGGGATCTGCCTTTAACAATTGGTACCTGCATCGGAAAGGGAAAAACGAGAACCATTTGTATTACCGGAGACGGTAGCCTCCAGTGGAATATTCAGGAATTACTCACAATCAAAAATTACAACCTGCCCATAAAAATATTCGTATTTAACAACCGAGGTTACTCCAGTATCCGGGCGACACAAAAGACTTTTTTCAACGGAAGGTTTGTTGGGTCAGATGAGAGTTCAGGAGTAAGTAATCCTGATTTTGAATTACTTGCAAAAGCCTATGGATTGGGGTATGTAAACATCCTTAATAATGAAGCAATTGATCAGGGCATCAAGCAGGTGTTGGAAATAAACGGTCCTGTGCTTTGTGAGGTCAATATATCTCCCGAGCAGGGTATTACCCCCAAGGCGTCTTCTTTTGTAAGAGACGATGGGAAAATTGAATCAAGACCCCTTGAAGATATGTTTCCATTCCTGCCTCGAGAGGAAATCTGGGAGAATATGCATTTATTCGATAATGACAACATCTGATATGGAGACCCCATGAAATCGTTGAAAGAATTAATGAATCTCGATGGGCGTGTGGCTTTAATAACAGGAGGAGCAGGAAATATTGGCTCTGCAATCGGTGAAGCACTGGCCGAATTAGGGGCAAAAATTGTTATTCTTGACTTGTCTCAAGATGCTTGCGATATCGTGTCCAACCGGATTCAGCAGCAGTTTAATATAGAAACATTGCCTCTGGCAATAGATTTGTCTGATGAAAATTCAGTACGGGGCACATCTGATATAGTTCTCAAGCGATTTGGTAAACTGGATATTTTGGTTAATTGCGCGGCGATGGTAAATACAGCAAACATGAAAGGCTGGGTTGCTCCATTTCAGGAACAAGGAGTAGAAGTATGGCGACTGGCTTTGGAGGTGAATCTGACTGCGCCATTCATCCTTACCCAGATATTTGCAGATGCTTTGATGAAATCTGGGCATGGCTCAGTGGTTAACGTTGGTTCTATTTATGGGATGGTTGGACCAGACATGAGACTTTATGAGGGAACAAATCTAGGAAATGCCGCTGCTTATGGAGCAAGCAAAGGTGGTTTATTGCAATTAACCCGCTGGCTCGCAACAGTGATGGCTCCGCGGGTTCGTGTGAATGCGATTACTCCTGGAGGTGTCTGGCGTAACCAGCCTGAGATTTTTGTGAATCGTTATAACGAGCGCACACCGCTGAAGCGTATGGGAATGGAAGAGGATTTTAAGGGCGCAGTTGCATATTTTTCCAGCGATTTGTCTGCCTACGTGACAGGGCATAATCTGGTTGTAGATGGCGGTTGGACAACCTGGTAACAATCTATTTAGATTGTATGAAATTGAGCGTACTTTAGCATGGTCAGCGATTGATGTTAACCTGAATAACGCCATGAATTACCCAAATATCTCTAGTTTATTTGTTAATCTTGACAGTTCAATTCGTCAAGTAGTGGAATGCATAGATCGCAGTGGTCGTGTGAGCATTGCACTGATAGTTGACGATAATAACCATATTATTAGCACCATCACGGATGGTGATGTTCGACGTGGTATTCTTGCGGGCATTAGTCTGAGTGAGCCAGTAAGCAAGTTATTGCCGATTAAATCTCAGTCGGAGCATGCTGTGCCAGTTACAGCGTCCATTGATACAGATCCGAATGAATTTCTGACACTAATGCAAGAACACGCTGTAAAACAAATTCCATTGCTTGATAAAGATGGAAGCGTTGTGGATATCGTTATTTTGAGTGAGCTTTTGACTCAGCCTAAATTATCATTGCAGGCCATTGTAATGGCCGGCGGGCTGGGAACGCGTTTGCGCCCGTTGACTGATAAAGTTGCGAAACCTATGCTGTCGGTTGGCGGTCGTCCTTTGATGGAGTTAACCCTCGAAAAATTAAAAAAGGCCGGTATCGAACACGTGGATGTGTCAACAAATTATCGTGCCGCCGATATTATTGAACATTTTGGAGATGGAAAATCGTTCGGAATTGAATTGAATTATCTTCACGAAGATCGTCCACTTGGCACAGCAGGGGCACTTGGATTAATGGGTACTCCAGAGAAAACTCTGCTTGTTATTAACGGCGACATCATTACCCATGTTGATTTAGAAATAATGTTTTCTTATCATAAAAAACACCAGGCTGAGCTTACTATTGGTGTTCGTCAATATGGAGTGCAGGTTCCTTATGGGGTCATTGAATCTGACGGTCCGAATGTTCGCAGGCTGAGGGAGAAGCCGCAAATCTCTTTCCTTGTCAACGCTGGGATTTATCTTCTGGAACCTTCCGTATATGCTTTTATATCCAGGGGTGAGAGATTAGATATGACGGATTTAATCCAGCGTTTACTCGATGGTAACAGGAAGGTGGTAAGTTTTCCTATCATCGAGTACTGGCTTGATATCGGTCAACCCGCTGACTACGAACGCGCTCAAAATGACGCCGAAAATTGGAAATATAATAATGCTTCCAAATCAGATCCAACATAATTTGATGGAAAGGAATTACGAATGAATTTCAGAATTGGCAATCGCATGATCGGGATGGAATATCCACCTTTGGTGATCGCAGAAATTGGTATTAACCACGAGGGTAGTATTGAAAAAGCAATTCAAATGGTGGACGATGCTCATGCGTCAGGCTGTGAGTGTGTCAAATTCCAATCCCATGTGATTGAGGATGAGATGATACCTAACGATGTCGTTCCCGGGAACACTACAGAAACCATCTGGAATATCATGAAGAGATGTGCATTATCAGAAGAAGAAGAGATCAAAATTAAAAACTATGTCGAGTCTTTAGGCATGATTTACTTATGTACGCCCTTCTCACGCGCGGCTGCTGAACGGCTGAAGCGTATGAAAGTTGGCGCTTATAAGATCGGCTCTGGTGAGTGCAACAACTACCCATTAATTAAACATATTGCATCCGATGGAAAGCCGATCATTTTGAGCACCGGCATGAATGATCTGGCATCGATTACACCCGCGGTGGAGATCTTGCGTCAGGCGAGAGTCCCGTTTGCGTTAACGCACTGTACTTCCATCTATCCCACCCCTTATGAGAATGTTCGTCTTGGCGCCCTTGACGAGCTGGCAGAACGTTTTCCCGACGCTGTAATTGGGCTGAGCGATCATTCCATGGGCAATTACACCTGCTTTGCCGCAGTTGCCCTGGGCGCACGTATTTTGGAAAAACACTTTACATCCGATAAAACTTGGCCGGGACCCGATGTGCCGATTTCAATTGACCCAACCGAATTAAAAGAACTTGTTCAAGGCTCACATGCTATCCACGCTGCACTGGGAGGGGCCAAAACGGTTTTACCCGAAGAAAAGCCAACCATTGATTTTGCCTATGCTTGTGTCGTCGCTATCAATGATATTCAGCAAGGAGAAAAGTTGTCTGACAAAAATATTTGGGTTAAGAGACCCGGAACAGGCGAAATTAAGGCGGTTCACTTTGAAAGCCTGCTGGGCAAAACAGTTAAGAAATCAATCCCAAAAAATGCCCAGTTGCACTGGGATGATTTTGAATAAATGAATGCTTTAATCACCGGTGTTGGTGGCTTCCTTGGAAGGAGACTTGCCAAATACTTACTCCAATCAGGCTCTCATGTTGTTGGGATGGGCCAACAAGCCTCTGCCGTTGATTTGCCGAGAGGCATTCAATATCATCAAGCCGACATCCGCAATTTTGATCAGCTTTACAATGAGATAAGTCAATTACAAACTGAAAACACGACCGTTTTTCATTTAGCTGCACAGTCGCATGTAGGCAAATCTCGTATAGATCCCCTAACAACATTGTCCGTGAATGTAATGGGAACAGCGCATCTTCTCGAGGCCTGCCGACAAGCGAATGTTAAACGGATCGTTTTTCCATCTACCATGTTAGTGTATGCGAGGCCAGTACCACTCCCTATCAAGGAAACGGATGCAGTCCAAGCGGGTTCTGTGTATGCATCTACAAAGCTGGCAGCTGAGGAATTGCTCAAAGGATATGCATCTGACTACGGATTTTCATGTCGAATTGCACGGCTGGGAAATGGGTATGGCCCAAGTGGAGCGGCTGATTCTGTTGTCGAAATTATTTTGCGTCAGGTAAAGAACGGCGGATCTATTACGCTCAAAAACCTTGCGCCAGTGCGAGACTTTATCTATTGTGATGATGTAGTCAGTGGATTAGTCGCACTCGCAAATCATGCGGATCAACCGGGTTGCGAGATATTCAACTTAGCATCTGGCGTTCCTACGAGTATCCGTGAACTAGCTGAAGCAGCTTGTCGGATTGGGAACCTGGAAACAAATATACTGGAAACCGAAAATCATTCAATGGCAGCTGATGATAAAGTAGTGCTTTCGATTGAGCGAATGAAAGAATATACCAATTGGCAGCCGGAATGGTCCCTGGAAAATGGGTTACGGCAAACACTATCTGAAACGAGATAACATAAAATGATAAAAAGGAAAATTGCTGTGTTTACGGGTAATCGCGCAGAATATGGGTTGCAATACCCTATATTACGTGCCATTGCCGCAGATCCTAGGCTGGAATATTTCGTGTTGGCGGGTGGCGCCCATCTACAACAGGATTTTGGTAGAACCATGGCTGAAATTGAAGCGGATGGATTTCACGTTTATCGTGAAGTGGAAATCCGTATGCAACAAGATACACTTTTTTCTACAGCACAAGCAATTGGAACTGGCATTATAAGTCTCAGCAAAATACTTGATGAACTTCGCCCAGATTTTTTAGTCGTCTACGCAGATCGTTACGAGGGTTTTTCTGCGATGATAACTGGCACACAAATGAATATTCCAACTGCCCATATTGAAGGAGGAGATTACACGGAAGGCGGAGCACTAGACGACTCCGTTCGTCATGCAATGACAAAACTGGCTCATTTGCATTTTGCGACGAATGAACAGGCTGTTAAACGTATATGCCGGCTAGGCGAAGAATCGTGGCGAGTCTTCAATGTCGGTCAACCCTCACTTGACCTAATCAAAGCCGGACTTTTCGCATCTCCAGGAGAAATAGTCACCGATCTAAAATTGGATCTGTCACGCCCGATCATTCTTTTCTGCCAGCATTCGGTCACTACGGAATTTGAGCAGGCAACTGAGCAAGTAAAACCATCTTTGGCTGCTTTAAGAAAACTGGCAAATGAAGGATATCAAGTCATCATAACTTATCCCAATAATGATGCTGGAGGTCGGCGGATCATAGAAGAGATTGAAAAACTTAATGGCATGGCTAATATTCTGATCGTAAAAAATCTTGGTCGCCACCGATTTCATGGCGTACTCAATGTTATCGGCCGAGTGGGGCGTGGGGCTTTTGTTGGGAATTCCTCTGCGATTATCAAGGAAACACCGGCCTTCGGGTGCCCGGCAGTGAATATAGGAAGTAGGCAACAAGGACGATTACGCGCAAACAACGTTTTAGATACGACTTATAGTACTGAAGAGATTCTTGCGGCTATTCATCGGAGTGTTGCCGATGAAGAGTTTCGGTATCAATGCCAGACATGCAAAAATCCATATGGAGCTGGCAACGCTGGCCCAAAGATTGCAGAAGCGCTCGCGACGATTTCGATCGATTCACGCTTGCTACAAAAGAAAATGACATATTAAAGAATTANAGAGCAGATAATGGCGAATTGGAATAAAAAACGAGTGTTGGTAACAGGNGCCGGTGGTTTTATCGGAAGCCATCTGACCGAACGTCTGGTGGAAGAAGGGGCAACGGTTCGGGCGTTAGTCCATTACAATGCTTTGGGAAGAAGGGGCTGGATAGATCATTCTAAGTTTGCAAAGCAAATGGAGATAATTTCCGGGGATGTAACAGATCGAGACTGTATGCATCAAGCAGCAAAAGACAGGGAAATTATTTTCCATCTTGGTGCGTTGATTGCGATTCCCTATTCATATCAAGTGCCATTATCCTATGTGCACACCAATATAGAAGGGACTCTCAATGTGCTTCAAACTGCGAGAGCTGAGGGTGTGGAACGCGTTATCCACACCTCGACTAGTGAAGTATATGGTACGGCTCAATATGTACCCATTGATGAACTCCATCCCTTGAAAGGACAGTCTCCTTATGCAGCCAGCAAAATCGGTGCAGATAAAATGGTGGAAGCCTTCCATTTATCCTTTAATCTGCCAGTGGTAACCGTGCGCCCTTTCAATACGTTTGGACCTCGGCAATCGACACGCGCGATTATCCCAACTATCATCGTCCAATGTCTGACGGGAGATACAATTCGTCTTGGCAATCTTCATCCAACGCGGGACTTAAATTTCGTCATAAACACAGTAGACGGATTTCTATTGGCAGCATCCGAACCATCTTGCATAGGGCAAACCCTCAACCTGGGATCAAATCGTGAAATTAGTATTGGAGACTTAGCTGGTCTGATTGCTAACATCATTGGTAAACCAATCCAGATCGAGAGCGAGGATAAACGACTCAGGCCACAAGGCAGCGAAGTGGAGCGATTACTCGCTAACAGCCTGCTCGCTCAGACTCTTCTTGGCTGGCAGCCAAAGATCAGCCTTGAAGAAGGGCTTGTTCGGACGATTGCCTGGGTCAAAGATAATCTTGATTTTTATCGTGGTAATACCTATGCATACTAATAACGCAAGTGA
>Ga0065707_10083039_pt1 | contig 10714 bp, 7 predicted proteins | sample SwiRhicommuniRL3_FD_59094 | JGI IMG/M metagenome (GOLD analysis project Ga0065707, IMG submission 59094) | Switchgrass rhizosphere bacterial communities from Rose Lake, Michigan, USA - RL3 v2 (version 2) | ecosystem: Host-associated > Plants > Roots > Rhizosphere > Soil | place: East Lansing, MI... | reverse complement strand
CCGGCAACGTGCACAGCCATGCGTTTCAACGCGGCATCGCCGGCTTGTCGGAGCACCGGCGCGGCTCGGGCAGTTTCTGGTCATGGCGCGACGCCATGTATGGCTTCGTGCAACAGCTGCGGCCCGAGCAGTTCGAAGCGATCGCTGCACAAGCCTATGTGGAGATGCTCGAATCGGGCATGACGCGCGTCGGTGAATTTCACTATCTGCATCATGCTGCCGACGGCGTGGCCTATGCGAATGTCGCAGAGCACGCAGAGAGGCTGTGTGCAGCGGCATCGGATACAGGCATCGGACTGACTCTGCTGCCAGTACTCTATTCCTGCGGTGGCGTTGGCGGACAACCGGCAACGGAATCGCAGCGGCGCTTCGTCAATTCAACGGATTCTTTTGCGCACCTGCTGCAAGCAAGCAAGAGAGCAGTTGCCAGCCTGGACTTTGGCGTCCTGGGTATCGCGGCTCATAGCTTGCGTGCGGTCACGCCTCAGCAGCTTCGCGCCCTGGAGTCGATGCTGCCCGCTGCGCCGTTGCATATTCATATCGCCGAACAGCAGGATGAAGTCCGGCAATGGCAGGCATTCGCCCACTGCCGTCCGGTGGAATGGTTGTTGGACAACGCAACGGTCGACGCGCGCTGGTGCCTGGTTCATGCAACGCATCTGTCGCCAACCGAAATACCGCGGCTGGCCGCGAGCGGTGCCACCGTAGGCATCTGCCCGGTCACCGAAGCCAATCTCGGCGACGGACTGTTCCCCGCCAGGGACTATCTGGCGTTGCAGGGCCGCTTCGGCATCGGCACCGATTCCAATGTACTGGTCGACTTTGCCGAGGAATTGCGACTGCTCGAATACGGCCAGCGCCTGATCCATCGCGAACGCAACGTGTTGCATGGCCTGCAAGGCCGATCGACCGGTTACACGCTGTTCGCGGGCGCACTCGATGGCGGCTCGCGGGTGTTGGGCGAACGCACGGGGCAACTGGCGAAAGGCTATGTCGCGGACATCGTTGCGTTGTCGGACACGCATCCTTCCATGCGGGAACGTCACGGCGATTCGATTCTGGATAGCTGGATCTTCGCAGGCGCTCCTGCCGTCAACTGCGTGTGGAGCGCAGGCCGCAGAGTAGTGACGGAGGGCAGGCATCACGCCCGCGAGCGGATCGCCGCACGCTTTTCTGACACACTGCGCGACGTGCTTGGCCCTCTTGGTTGAACATGATCATAGACGACCGCATCGAATGACCCCGCGCCGCATGCCCGACACGCTGCACCGGAAGATCCAGTCCGACCTCGAGAGCAAGATTCTTTCCGGCCGCTGGCCGCCCGGCTATCGGATTCCCATCGAACACGACCTGATGGAGAAGTACGGCTGCTCGCGCATGACCGTCAACAAGGTCCTGTCGCTGCTGGCCAAGCGTGGGCTCATCAAGCGCCAGCGCCGTGTCGGCTCGTTCGTCGAGGCGCCGACTCATCATGCGGCGGTGCTGGAGATTCCGGACATCCAGGGCGACATCCTGCGCCGCAAGCTGTCGTATCGCTTCAGCCTGATTTCGCAGACGCAGCGGGCGGCGAAGACCAGCAGCGAGTCGGAACTGGCGGCCGGCGGGCAGCTGCTCGACTTGCGCTGCATCCATTTCGAGAACGAGGTGCCCTTCGCGCTCGAGGAGCGGCTCATCAGCCTGGCCGCGGTGCCGGCGGCGGCCGATGTGGATTTCACGGCGACGGCGCCGGGCACGTGGCTGCTGTCGCATGTTCCATGGAACGAGGCCGAGCACACCATCACGGCCATCTCCGCTTCCGCGAGCGTCGCCCGTCGATTGCAGATCGCGCCGAGGAGCGCCTGTCTGTCGCTCGAGCGCCGGACCTGGAAACGTGGCCAGCCGGTGACGCATGTTCGGCAGGTGTTTCCCGGCGAGCGTCACTCGCTCACGGCGCGCTTCCGACCGTCCGAGTCTTGACGTTCCCTGATGATGGCCTTGCGCAGATCGCAGTCGGACATCACACGGCGCTGCGACTGACGCAGTCGCACCTACGCCGACAAGCCCCTGTTCCCACACGACTTCAGCATGTTAATTAACGTGCGCTAACGAGGCTTTAAACCGTAATTAATCGCTCGCTGCCGCCAGCCCAACGGAGAATCCGCGTCCCCCCCACGCTTAAAAATCCCCCCACCCGCACCGACTCGTGCAGATCAAGGAACGTTGCTCCGAATGACGACCCGCAAGCTGACCAACGTCGCGATCCAGGCAGGATCGACCATCGTCACTGTCGCCGCCACGATGCTGTTCTCAATGGCCCCGGCGACGGCGGCAACGCCCGGCGGCAGCGATACGCTCGAAGAGGTCGTGGTCGAATTCGCCCGCGGCGAACAGCTGATCGGCAAGGCCGATGCAGCCAGCGAAGGCGCCGTCGGTGGCGCCGACCTGTCGGTGCGACCCTTGTTACGGGTCGCCGAACTGCTCGAAGTCGTACCGGGATTGATAGCGGCGCAGCACTCGGGCAGCGGCAAGGCCAATCAATACTTCCTGCGGGGTTTCAATCTCGACCACGGCACGGACTTCACTACTTACATCGACGATGTCCCGATGAACCTGCGGACGCACGGTCACGGCCAGGGTTATCTCGATATCAACGGCTTGATCCCCGAAACCATCGAACGCATCGACTATCGCAAGGGCACGTATCGCGCCGATGTCGGCGACTTCTCCATGGCCGGTTCCTCGTTGATGACGACCGTGCATCGCCTCGATCCGTTCGTTGCGTTCGAGGCCGGCGAATACGGTTGGCAGCGAGTGGCCACCGGCGGATCGCACTCGCTCCGCGATGGCGAGCTGACGCTGGTGGGCCAATGGAAGACCTACGACGGACCCTGGGAGTTGCCGGAAAACCTGCAGCACTATTCGGCTTGGGCGAAGTACGACCGCGCCACCGCCCTCGGCAAGCTCGAAGTTTCGCTCTCCGGTTACAAGGCAACCTGGGATCCCACCGAGCAGATTCCCGAACGCATCGTCGGCAGCCCGGTCTGCAGGAATGAATACTGTGCGATCGATGAGAGCGCCGTGGGCGACACGCTGCGCTGGATCGCCTCCGCTCGACTCACCGGCGACGACTGGCGTGCGTCCCTGTATGGCCAGTACTACGACTGGCACATGCTGTCCGACCCGACGTACGACTACCAGATCAACCAGTTCGACCGGCGCTGGATCGGCGGCGGCCGCTACGAACACGGCTTCAAGTTCGGCGATTCGCTGTCCCTCACGTCGGGCATCGAGTTCCGGCGCGACGATATCGGCAATGTCGGCGTCGAGCACACCGAACAGGCGCAGTTCATCGAATATATCGGCCGCAACAGCGTCGTGGAAACCTCCGGCAGTTTGTATGCGGAAGGCAGCTGGAACGCGACCTCTGCATTGCGGCTCATGGCCGGCTTGCGCGGCGATCTCTATCGCTACGATGTGAAAGCTCGCATCGAGGACAGCGATGCTGGCGATGGCCATGAAAGCGTGGCATCGCCGAAGCTGGGAGCGGCGTACTCGCTATCCGAACATGTCGAGCTGTACGGCAACTGGGGCAAGGGCTTCCACTCGAACGACGTGCGTGGCGTAGTGAATCGCGACACGCCGGTTGCCGCGATCGGCAAGGGCGAAGGCAAGGAGGTCGGCGCCCGCTTCGAAGCCGGCAATTTCAGGATCACCACCACGTACTGGTGGCTCGACCTCGACAGCGAATTGAAATTCGTCGGCGACTCGAACTCGGTCGAACCGGGCGATGCGACCGCGCGCCGCGGCTACGAAGTCGTCGCCTTCTGGCGGCCAATCAACTGGCTGGCAGTGGACGCTGTATGGACCGGCAGCCGCGCCCGCTATGTCAACGGATCTGCCGGAGCCTATGTGCCAGGTGCGGTCGAAGAAGCCGGTGAGTTCGGCGTCTCGGCCGTGCACGATCTCTGGGAAGCGAGCCTGCGAGTGCGCTATCTCGGTCCCTATCCGCTCATCGAAGACGATTCATTGCGCGCGAGCGGCGAAACCATGGTGAACATCCGTGGCGCCTGGAAACCGAATCGCTTCACCGTCTACGCCGAGCTGCTCAACGTGCTGGGCGAACACGGCAAGGACATCGTCTACTACTACGGCGCCAACGTCGCCGGCTTCGATCCGCCCGGCGTCGAAGTCGACGGCCGCATGAGCCGCTCGGAAGAACCGAGAACGCTCAGGGCTGGCGTCAAGTATCGGTTCTGAGGTCCGGGGACTGGCTCTGTCCCGGTGCCTTTCCCCATTCTTGATCTTCAGACCGCTTCGCTCGCAGGATGCGGAATGGGGAAGTCCGGTGTCCCCGAGTGAAACCTGAATTGCGGATCCGCCGATGTAATCAACTCCGCTTCGGCTGTTGCGATCTGATGTAGACGCCCGCGCCAGTCGATGCCCTTTGCGCGTTGTTCGGCGAGTCGTAGATACAATCCTTGATGGCGCGCCTCCGATACCGCGAGCCCAGCGTAGAACTCTCCGAGAGGTGCTGCAAGACGCGGCGCCAGGCCGACGAAGCGTTCGCACGAACGAGCTTCGATCAAGGCTCCGCACAGCATCAGGTCGATCAGACGATCGGGTTCGTGGGAGCGTAGTACGCGCCGCAGTCCTTCTGCATATCTGGACGGACTCATCCGAACGAACGGCACGCGCAGGGTGCGCATGAACTTCTGCACCTGTTCGAAGTGACGCAGTTCTTCACGCGCTAGCCGCGACAGACGATCGGTCAGTTCGAAATCTTCCGGGTAGGTGAAAATAAAACTCAACGCGGTCGAGGCCGCTTTCTTTTCGCAGTTGGCGTGATCGACGAGCAGTTCCTGCCAGTGTTGGCTGGCAACGTCGTACCAGCTCGCGGGGGTCGGCGCGAGCAGGATGCTGGCGGCAGTTTCATCGCTGCGGGTCACGGCGTTCATCTCAATCCTTTCACGTAGGCGTCGACCGCGCCTGCGAGTTCGGCTGCCGAAGCAAAGCGCTTTTCGGGGAACTTGGCAAGCATGCGATCCAGCAGCGGCTGGAACCTGCGCAACTCCCCTTCCAGCACCGGCAGCGGCGCGTTCGCATGCAGGTAGACGACCCCCAGCGGCGTGGGAGCGAGGTAGGGTTTCCGATGCGTCAGCAGCTCATGGAAGATCACACCCAGGCTATATAGATCGCTGCGGGCGTCCAGCGACTGACCATGCCCCTGCTCCGGGCTCATGTAGTACGGCGTGCCGAAAATATTACCCACACCGGTGGTTTCGAAACGCGCGTTGAACTGCCGGGCCAGGCCGAAATCGATCAACGCCAGCGAACCATCGGCGCGCAGCATGATGTTGCCGGGCTTTAGATCGCGATGGAGCACGCCGACCGAATGCACGATTTCCAAGGCGCGGGCGATCTGCATCACCAGTTCCAGCGCCTGCTGCGGATCGGTCACGTGAGGAATCTGCGAACGCAGGTCGCCGCGCGAGAAATATTCCATGGCGATGAATGCATGATCGTCGGCGAGTCCCAGATCGTAGATCCGCACCACGTTGGTGTGGCGGATCTTCGAAATCAGGTCGTATTCCTGCAGGAAACTCGCGAACTGCTGGTGCGCAGCGGCTGCATCCTGGGCTTCCCGCAATACCTTGAGGGCGACCATGTCTCCGGCGCGATCGCTTTCGGCGAGATACACCATCGAGCTGCCGCCCGAGGCGAGCACGCGCACGAAGCGATGTCCCGAGATCCTGATGTTGCCGAACAACGCCTCGTCGCGTGCCTGCGAAGTCAGGCTCCGCAACGCCAGGTCCTGGCGCCGCTTCAGGACCGCGGTACGCAGGACGGCGTCGAGCCGGCGATTGTCGATCTTCTCGCGGACCAGGCAATCGGCAGCACCGCGCAAACGTAGATTTTCGGCGAGACCCGGATCGTCGCCGGGCGCCAGGTAGACAACCGGCGGAAAGCCTTCGCGATGCATGAGATTCTCGAACCACTGCAGGCCCGCTGGGCCTGCGACGGCAGCGTCGAGAATTGCGTCATCTAGGATGGCGGCATCGAAACCCATCCCGATGAATGCAGAGTGCAGATGACCGGACGTCCGCGGCGAATGCACACGGCACGCGACATCGGGCCAGATGATGGACAGATGATGTTCGAGGGCTCGCGCGAGCCTCGTATGATCGGTGATGATCAGGACGCGCGCGGGTGAAGTGTTGGTGACCGCCGATGGCCTGCCGGCCAGCGTCGCCTCAGGCCCTGACATGACCCGCCGACATGATGAACTTCAGCGCCGGAAGGTCATCGACTTCACGCTCGCTCAGACGGCCCGAATCGCGCGAAACGAACTCCTGTTCGTCTGGCGGCGGCGCGCCTTGGCGAGATCCGAACGTTCGTCCTGCAGCCGGTCGAGATAGTCGCGGGAGATGTCGCCCGTGACGTACTGGCCGGAGAAGCACGAGGTGTCGAACTTGTGGATGGTCGAATCGTGGTGCTGGCAGGCGCGCACCAGGTCTTCCAGGTCCTGGTAGACCAGCTTGTCGGCTCCGATGAGACGCGCGACTTCTTCTTCCGAACGGCCGGCGGCAACCAGTTCGGACGCGGCTGGCATGTCGATGCCATACACGTTCGGGAACCGAACCGGCGGCGCAGCGGATGCGAAGTAGACACGGCGAGCGCCGGCTTCACGGGCGAGATCGATGATCTGTGCCGACGTCGTGCCGCGCACGATGGAGTCGTCGATCAGCAATACGTTCTTGCCACGGAATTCGAGATCGATGACGTTGAGCTTGGATCGCACCGACTTCGCACGCTGCTCCTGCCCCGGCATGATGAACGTGCGGCCGATGTAGCGGTTCTTGACGAAGCCTTCGCGATACTTGATGCCGAGCAGCTGTGCCACCTGCACGGCCGCCGTGCGGCTGGTATCGGGAATCGGAATGACCACGTCGATATCGTGATCCGCCCACACGCGGCGGATTTTTTCCGCAAGCAGGTCGCCCATGCGCAGGCGCGCCTTGTGCACGGAAATGTTGTCGATGATGGAGTCGGGACGGGCGAAATAGACATACTCGAAAATACACGGCGTATGTTCGGCAGCCGGCGCGCACTGTTGGGAGTAGAAGCGGCCCTGCTCGTCGATGAACACCGCTTCACCCGGAGCGACGTCACGCAGCAGCGTGAAGCCAAGCATGTCGAGCGCCACGCTCTCGGAAGCCAGCATGTACTCGGAGCCCTGCGCCGAATCGCGGCGGCCGATGATCAGCGGGCGAATGCCGTTGGGATCGCGGAACCCGATCAGGCCATGGCCGACGATCATCGCCACCACGGCGAAACCGCCGCGGCACCGTTTATACAAAGAAGTCAGCGCCGAGAAGATGTCGCCAGCGGAAGCACGCGGCGTTCCACCTCTCGACAGCTCGCTCGCCAGCACGTTGAGCAGCACCTCGGAATCGGAGCTGGTGTTGAGATGGCGGCGATCGTCGCGGATCAGCACTTCGGCGAGTTCCGCCGCGTTGGTCAGGTTGCCGTTGTGGCCGAGGCAGATGCCGTACGGCGAGTTCACGAAGAACGGTTGTGCTTCCGAAGAAGTGTCGAAGCCTGCGGTGGGATAACGGACATGGCCAATGCCGATGTTGCCCTTCAACCCCAGCATGTGGCGGTGCTGGAACACGTCGCGCACCAGGCCTGTCTGCTTGCGCAGGAACAGTTCGCCGTCATAGCAGGTCATGATGCCCGCGGCGTCCTGGCCGCGATGCTGTAACACGGTCAGCGCATCGTAAATCTGCTGATTGACCGCAGTGTGGCCAACGATACCTACCAATCCACACATGCTTTCAGACCCTCTGTGCCGCCACCGGCAGCGGTGACGATTGCGCCGTTTCGTTGAGCAGTTTCATGCCCGTTTCGGCGAAGCTTTGAATCCAGCTGGTGTACTGCGCCACGGACGGCAGCAGTTTCGATTTCTTGTACCACTGCACTTCGTCCACTCGCAGGTACTGCGCGAGCATGACCACTGCGGCAATGACGACGGCGCCGCGGATCACACCGAAGGCCAGGCCGAGCATGCGGTCGACCATCACGCTCAGGGCCGAGTGTTGCAGGAGGTACGTGAGAATGCCGGCGACGATCCAGCCGACGATGAGCACAGCGATCAGGATGATGGCGCGGGCCGCCCAGGTGCTGGCGGGGGGATGATCGATCGTACCGCCAAGCAGCGGTTCGACCAGCGGCGCATAGCGCCAGGCGAGCCACATGCCGCCGAGCCAGGCGATGACGGCGATGGCTTCGCGAACGAAGCCGCGAATCATGCCCAACAGCGCCGAGAATGCGAGCACGGCAATGATCAGGTAATCGGCACCATTCATACGGGAGACGGCATCTTGGGAGTTACGCGACCTTGCAATGCTTGCTTGACCGGTGGTTGCGGGGAATTGCATTTGACAACCACCACCACACCGTAGATTCGACGCGACGTCTTGGCGCGCGGGGCTTGTCGCGCGGGGCGGATTCTACCAGTCGCGGTCAGGGATGTGCCACGACTGCGGCACCCGCTACGCGATTGCCGACTTTCCTCAACGCCTCGTCGGCGGCCGCTCGTTCGGCAAACGGCCCCAAACGGACGCGATACAGCGTGTTGTTCCCGGACTTTACCGGCATCACGAACGCTTTCTGCCCACGATCCTCGTACTCTTTCGCGAGACGCTCCGCACCCGTTTTGCTGGCGAAACTGCCCAACTGCACCGCCCACTGCTTCGATATGGGGGCAGATGCGGCTGGAGCCAAGGGTTTGGCGCTTTCCTTCGCCACGGCTGCAGGCGCAGGACGCTCGGGCTCCTTTGCCTTCGCCGCAGCGGGCCGTGGCTGCTCGATAACTGGGGCCGGCGCAGGTTTGACTGGCAAAGATTCAGGGATTGTCTGAGGCGACGGCGAAGGCCCTTTGGCCTCGGCATCGTTGCGAACGACCGCCTGCGGTGCACGTTCCGGCGGCGGACTGACAGTGGGAGCAGTTGCTGGCCGCTCAGGCGGAGGCGTGTCGCTCGGCACCGTTTCCTGAGGCGGCGTCTGCTCCGTCACTGTCGGCGGCGCGGCCTGCGCCCCTGGCGATTGATTCAGGTCGATGGTGTAGGTCTTCATCGGCACTTCGCCCGCACGCGCGGGTGCGGATGCCGTTGCCGGACGCTTCGGACCGGAGAGCATTTCGGGAATGAGAATGACCGCAGCGGCAACCAATACCGCCGCACCGATCAATCGCTCTTTGACGTGACGCTCCACTCGCCAATTATACCGATCGCTGGGCCCGGGAAATTGCCATTCCTCGAATCGCCCTGCTGCGAATGAGAGAGATCGCTCAAATCGAGACGCCGCGACACTGCAGCCACTGCATTGCTCCAGCAACTGTTAAAAACGATCCGAACACGACGACCCAGTCGCCGCGTCGAGCGAGCTGCGCCGCCTCTTCGCAAGCCGTGTCGACGTTCTCCGCCACTACGGCAACCGTGACACCGGCGGCGAGTAATCTCTGCGTGAGCCGATCCGCAGGCACGGCTCGCGGTCCGGAGAGACCGGCGATGAGCCATTGATCGAAACTGTCGCGCAGTTCGGTGGCGATGCCTTCGATGTCCTTGTCGCCGAGAATGCTGCATACCGCGAGGACTCGCGGCGTCGCCAGTGGATTATCGTTAAACGAATCGCTGGCGCGTACTGCTGCGAGTTGCCCGGCAAGCGTGCGTGCAGCGGCAGGGTTGTGAGCGACGTCGAGTAGCCATTGCACACCGTCGACGGCGACGGACTGAAAGCGGCCGCTCAGTCTCACGGTCGTCAAGCCGCGGCGAATCGCATCGTCATCGACCGGAAGGCGATCCGACAGCCGTGCGAGGACGGCGAGTACCGCAGCGGCATTGTCGAATTGAATGTCGCCGGTCAACGCAGGCGCCGGCAGACGCTCGATCGTGCGCCGGTCACCGGCTGACCAGGACCATGCGTCGCCATCGCGATGACAATCGAAGTCCTTGCCCAGTCGCAGCAGGTGCGCGCCGACTTCAGTTGCCACGGCAGCGATGGATGCAGGCATGTCGCGCGAGCCGAAAATCGCGGGCTTTCCCGGACGAAAAATACCGGCCTTCTCGCGGCCGATGGATTCGACGTCGGGCCCGAGCCAGTCGCAATGGTCCAGCGAAATGGAAGTCACCAGCGCCACGTCGCAATCCACGGCGTTGACAGCGTCGAGCCGTCCCCCGAGGCCGACTTCGAGCACGATCGCATCGGGGCACGCGGTCTCGAAAATCAGCAGCGCCGCGAGGGCGTTGAATTCGAAGAATGTCAGCGTGAGATCGCCACGAGCCGCATCGATGCGCTCGAACGCCGCAATGAGCGAGGCATCGGAGATCTCGGTTTCCGCTATAGCGATGCGCTCGTTGTAACGAAGCAGGTGTGGAGAGGTGAACGTAGCGACGCGATGACCCGCTTCCTGCAGGATGCGAGTCAGCAGCGCAACGCTGGATCCCTTGCCGTTGGTGCCCGCAATCGTGATGACGGGACAGGCAGGACGACGCCATCCCAACCGCCGCAGCGTCTCGTTGAGACGCGCGAGGCCGAGATCGATCGGATTCGGGTGCAGGGTCTCCTGCCAGGAAAGCCAGTCGGAAAGAGAGCGCATAGATGTCTTAGCTTCCTCCCCCAGTCTCCGGGGGAGGATCGAGGTGGGGGCGTCCGGATTCTGCGCGAACGCGCCTTC
>Ga0065707_10083037_pt1 | contig 10717 bp, 6 predicted proteins | sample SwiRhicommuniRL3_FD_59094 | JGI IMG/M metagenome (GOLD analysis project Ga0065707, IMG submission 59094) | Switchgrass rhizosphere bacterial communities from Rose Lake, Michigan, USA - RL3 v2 (version 2) | ecosystem: Host-associated > Plants > Roots > Rhizosphere > Soil | place: East Lansing, MI... | reverse complement strand
GTCGGAGAGTGCCTCACATAGGAGAGACGCCTCCTGCCTATGGCGTCGTCGAGGCCGGGTTGGTTAAGGCCCTTGGCTTGGACTACACTAAGCCAGTCAGGGTTAACGATCTGACCAAGATGGGCTACGCCGTTCCGCAGGACCCCAAGGAACAGAGGGAATTGGCAAAGGAGATGGATCAGATCGCCGCTGGAACAGTCGACGTTGCTGTGAACGCGGCTAGGATACACCAGCTGTTTGCAGGAAGGCCGGAGGTCCTAGGCATCGTCGGATCGACTGCCAGGACGATTGACCAAGCTATAGACCAAATCAAAGGCGCTGCCCAGTTGGCTGGACTTGACACAAAAGAGAGACAGCGGCAGGTAGGGGATGATGGTCTTAAGATCATGGCTGAAGGAGTTACAAGAAAAATACAAGCAATGTACAAAGCCTCTGGCATCGAACAGACAGCTGTGGATAGTGCTAAACTCCAGGGAGGTATTCTGGATATGGCTTATAGCATGGCTGTTGCTAGGGGTATTCCTGGGAACCGCCTGACCAATGCTATTATAGCTCAGCATCTCAACACGCTGGGACACAGTCAGTCAGTCGCCCAGTTTGAGGCGACCTTGGCAGACGCTACTGCCAGGGCAACTGAGCGCTCTGCCCGCCAGATGGCCTCCCGCGTCGGCGGAGCCGACTGGCAGCCTAACTTTGGCTTTGCTTCGACTAACGATCTGGAGATCATGTCCAACGCGGCTGGGATGCTGCCCGCTGGCATTCGCCAGAACGTCGCTGCGGAGGTTCAGCGTCGACTTGACGTGGCTCAGGGCAAGCCAGCAGCTGCTGGTAAAGCGGTTCAACGCTCTAGTCCGACCCTGGAAGAGGAACAGGCTTACGAAGCTAAGCAGGAAGCCACCAGAGAGAGGCGAACCGAGTTTGCTGAGGGCCGTGAGAAAGATCGCCTCAGGATGGAGAAGGAGCGGGATCAGAGAGCTGCCAGGGCGGAGACCCGTGCTGAGGCCAGAGCCAAGGAGCAAACTGAGCATACTCGGTTCCAAGAGAACATGGCCCTTCGCCGCGAGGCTCGTCTAGAGGCCCAACAGAAGAAGGATAAGATCGGAGAGGCCTTCGTCAAGTTGGGCCAGATGATAGGACACAGCAGCCACCAGCTGCATCTTCCCGCTATCTCCCAAGGTGGCGATCAGGACGCCGGGGCCTTTAGGATAGCGCCTGCTCCAAGGCGCCATGCTCCACAACCTATCGACGCTGAGAAGTACCAGAGGAAGAAGTAGTGCCCGATCCTGATGGAAGGCCTTGGTGGGACAAACCTATATGGGAAGGCGGGATTAGAATACCTGATCCCGTTCCTGTAGAGAAGAATATAGTAAGCGATCTTACCGAGACAGCTGATGACTTCCAATCTCCCGCCGAGATGGATCAGGAGAAGATAGCTCAGCACGCTATTGACGTGGCTATGGAGTCTATACACGGAGGCACTAAGGCTCCTGGCGGCAAGACCTTTGCTGAGCCAACCCCAGAGAAGAGAGCCTTCCTAGCTCCTTTTGCCACCGAGAAGGGCTTCCACGATCCTCACCCGGACTGGCCAGAGATCCTCCATGGCCCCTATAAGGCCTTTAGTGAGATGTATGCTCTATTGGCCGGGGGAGCCAGAGCTAGTGATCCAGAGGTAGTTAAGCGGGCTGCTGAAGTAGCTGGAGGAGTGATCGGGGGAGGGCTGATCGTTGAAAAGGCCGTAACCGAAAGGGGAGCTCTTAAGGCTATCAGAGAAGCTGGCCTCGAAGGCCAACGCCCGCCACCTGAGGTTGTTGCAGAGGCTGCTCCGCGTCCCAAGCCGAAGAACAAGCCTGCCTCTGAGGTCCCCCGAGAACTAGATGAGGCTGGCTTCTATAGCCAGCTAAAGGAGACTGTTCAGAAGCTAGGGAAGTCAGAGGCTCATCCTACTGAATATATGGCCCTCTTGGAGCCTGGTAGGTCCGGCGTCAAAGAGGCTGAGATCAGGGCGACTGATTTGGACAAGCACCTGCTTGGCGACGAGGTCGCTGAGATGAGGCGCGTCATCATAGACAGCAAGGAGGGTCTATCTGAAATTACCAAGTCCCTGAAAGAGGCAGAGATCAAGCTGTCTCGTACTACTAACTCCCACGACGAGAAGGTTCTTAAAGAGGAGATAGCCCAACACAAGGCGGACATTGAAGAAGTTAAGAACATGATTAAGCATGGCGTTGCCATCTATAATGACAAGACAAAGGGACTTAGAGCTAATCCAGAGACTCGAAGCAGGGACGACCTGGTCAAGCATGTAGAAGAGAATAGGACGATCGTGGAGGAGAAGGACTATAGGTACGGAAAGAAGGATCAGAAGAATATTGAGTTTCTCGAAAATCCAGAGGATGCTGTTCCTCATGGTAGGTACAGTACTGATCCTCGTAATCCAACTATGCACGAGATCGAGCTGACCATCAGAAATCCTGAGGCTGAGGCGAAGCTGGCAGCTATTGAAAAGAAGATGAAGGCTATCGAGGAAAAAAGGGCAGCTATAGTTAAGGATGAAATTGAGAGAAATAAGAAAAGACCTATAATGGGTGAGGATTATACTGGAGAGAAGCTCTCTCCAGAGGCGAAGAAGATATTTGACGAGCACGATCGGTTAAGTAAGGAAAGAGCTGCTATTCAGGATGAGGCTTATCACTCAGAGGGCCACTTCACTCAAAACACCGCTGCCTGGTATATGGCCTCTATTCAAACTGGCAAAGATGGCAGGAAGGCCTTTGTAACTCATCAGGTACAATCTGATTGGGGCCAAGCTGCTAGAGAGGGAATGCAGAACCCTGGAGAGATTAAGCGGCTGAAAGAAGCTGTTAAGACGGCACAAGAGAATGTATCAAAGATTCCTGAAAGCCTCACTAATAAGGGTCTGATTGATATGCTTGGAGAGGTGGATAAGGTTGCAGCGATGAAGGTGGCTGATAAGGTACATGCAACGCCAGCGGGGTTGAGGGATAAGGAGGTATATGCTCTACAGGAGGCTATAGTCGCCTATCCTCAGAACTGGCAGTTGGGCCTAACACATAATCTTCGACATAACCTTATAGATAGGGATATAGCAGCGAGCCTTCAACTTAAGATAGATGCTAGCCCAGAGGCCAAGGCAATCCTTAAGACAGTAACAGAGGACTACGAGAAGGTAAACGCGGTTAAGATTGCTAAGCGTAAACTGGAAGATGCATTAGAGAAACCTCCCTATCATCCCATGGTAGCCAGTACCTCCCAATGGGTTGACTTGGCTGTCAAGAGGATTATAAAGGACGCGGTTGAGAGTGGGGCTGACAGCATAGCGATACCGCATGGCAGGACTGTTCAGGGGTACACTGGAGGCTCTCAGACGGGACAGATAAAGTTCTATGAGGGTATTCTGCCAAGAAGGCTTGAGAAGGCTCTAAAGGATATGGACCCCTCTATCGAGGGAGAGATGGCTAAGGACCTTAGAGCGCATGACAAATCCCCGCTTAAGTACGAGAGCAGAGGACATGGACCTGCAGTAGCCAGGTTCACCGAGTTCCCCCTAACAGATGCCGTTAGGGAAAAGGCAAAGAAGGGCTTTAAGCTGTATACCAGAGGGCCAGCAGGCGTACCTCCTCAGGAGGAGAACCAGTAATGGGCGGCTATCTCCCAGATACCACTGATGATCTTGTAGAGCCAGCAGGCGGTCCTAATCCCGATGAGGCTGCTCGGCTACAGAAGATGCTGGAGCGCCTCAAGGCGCCCCCTGGCACCCCTGCAGCCCCGCCGCAGTCGGCTACTGCTCCAGCCTCTGCAGGACCAAGCCAGCCCCCAACCCTGCCCATGTCAGGCGAGCCAGCTACTCCTGCTGAGCAACCAGACCCCCTTGGCATCAAGGGAATGGGCATGAACCTGCCGGTTGAGAATATGTCTCCTGGCAGGCTGGCCCTGGCCCGTTCTGTGCTAAGAATGGGCGAGTCTGGATCAGCGACCCTCGGCAAGGCAGGACAGTCAATCCAGCAGACTGTTGAGGATTTGCCTAAGACATTTCCTGAGTTCATGGATCGACTGGCCAAGCCGGAGAATACTCGAGGCGTCCTAAGAGGATCGGGAGGTGCAGCAGGTGCTATGATGGGTGCCCCTGCGGGGGTTCCAGGCATCGTCATCGGCACTGCTGTTGGATCCACAGCAGGCGGCTGGCTGGCTAATATGTATGAGGATGCTAAGAGCTTCCTTGATGGTACTCCTAGCATCAGTGATAAGAAGGGGGCTGTCGAACACTTTATGCGCCCTGCTGTGGATGGAGCGCAGGATGCTCTGGTTTCAGGGGCCGTTGTCTCTCTGCCCGGCGCCAGCCGGTGGGCCAGGCAGGCTATAGCCAGCCGCGTCTTCAAGCTGCCTCCCGACAGCGCCCACATGATGAACATAGCCAAGGACCTTGGTGTAGACATAGGAGTGGCCAACGTAGCTAATGGCGGCGTTGGTAAGGGGGCTGTCAACGTCTTCGGGCGGATGCCTCTTCTTGGCACCTCTGCCAGAAAGGCCTCAGAGCAGCAAGGCAAGGCCATCGTTAAAGCCTATGACGATATGTTCGAGCCACTGGCCAACCCCAGCTCTACTGCAGAGATAGGAGAAGCTGCCCTGCAGGCAGCCAGACAGAGGTTCGGTGATTTCGCTGTGAAGGCCCAAGGCCGCTATGAACATGCCCTTCGCATTGGAGAAGAGGCCGGGGCTATCGTTCCATCTGACAGAATACTAAAAGCTACTGGAGAAGTACTGGCAGAAATGAGCAGTCGGTCGGGCAAGCTGCAAGGCCAAGTTCCTGCCGAGATACGAACCTATCTTAATGGACTGCAGAAGAACGTCGACGGCCCCTTGACAACTATGGAGGCCAATAGCCTCTTGAATGGCCTGGAAGGTCTTCTCCGTAAGTCCCAGACTAGCAAGGGACTACACTATGACAAGCTGGAGAAGATACAGGATGCCGTTGTCAAGTCGCTAGAGGGAGTAGATCATCCTGCTGCTCGGTTGCTGATAGGAGCTAGGAATGGCTTCCAGGAGGGCATCAAGGAGTTCGAGACCTCTATATACAAGAAGATGGTCGGCACTGTTGATAGGAATATCTTCGCCATCGGCAAGGTCAAGGGCGGCACTATGACTGCCGATGAACTGATGGACGTAGCTAGCAAAACCAACTCGGTCAAGGCTGTTTCTGAATTAAGGGCAGCCGCTGGAGACGACACGGTCAGGCACGTTGCTAGGTCTAGACTGGACGACGCCTGGGTTAAGGCGACCTCTAAGGAGCCTGGCACCTTCTTTGTGGGAGAGAAGTTCCAGTTCGATCCAGCACGCTTCAATAAGGCTCTTGGTCTCGACAAGCCAGGTTCTCCCCAGCACAAGGCGCTGGAAGAGATGTTGAGAGGGACGGAAATAGCGATTTCCGACATCAAGAAGCTGGCCGAGGTGGCCCAGTTGGTGACCAACGCTCCTATTGCGGACGCCTCTACCTTTATGGCCCGCTCTGCGGTTCTCCGTGGTGGAGAGGGCGTTGCTGAGGCGATCCGATCCACCATGACCCTCGGGTCTACGGGGAAGGCAGCGAGCCAGGTTGGCCTCCCAGCCGCCATTGCGGGCGTTGCCATGACGAGATGGGGCCTCGGCCACATGATGAAGCCTGGCCTCCTCAAGGCGATGACCACCGCTATGGACCCGGCCTCCCGACCGGACGCAGCTGCGGCCGCCATAGTCGAGATGACCCGCCACTATCCTAGCCTGTTCAACGAGTAACCTATGCCGATGAAGAGAGTCCCTCCTGGGACGCTGCCCAAGTTCGTCCCTCAAAATAACCTTAGGGACCTATATAAGAGGCAGCGCGATGAGATGAAACTGGAAGAGCTTAGAAAGCAGCATCCAGACACGATTGGAAGAATAGAGAGGGAAGGCCAGACAGAACGACGAGACGCTGGCAAGTTTGCACATCCTGATCTGCTGCTTCCCGGCGATAAGGAGGAAAAGGAGAACATCGGCAGGCCAAGTCTTCGTAGAAGCGAAGAGAAAATATCTGACCCCGGAGAGCAGATGCCTGACTTCACAGGGCCTAGGCCCGATGGCTACTGGGGACGCGATGCATCTTGGAAGCAGCTCTCTCCCTATCAGAAGGCCGCCGCTATGGCCCTGCTCGAGGCCGACAGTAAACAGGGCCGTATCAACTTCATGGACGCTCGCAATGCTATGGGCGCTATGATAAATAGGGCCGACAAGGAAGGCCAGGATCTAGGCGATCACGTTAGTAGGAAGATATACCAACCTACGATTGAGCCCGCTCAGTACAGCCGACTGGCAGCGATCGTTCAGATGCCTCAGTTTAAGGCTCTGACCGACCTGGCAGAGCAGCGGGCTACAGGCAAGGTGGGAGACTGGGTAGATGGGGCTACCCACTTTCTGGCCAAACCGTCTGTTATGCTCAAACTAGAAGCGGAGAACCCAGACAAGTACAAAAGCTGGAGGAGATGGACCGGCTATGACGACGCTACGGGGACTTACAAGAATGAAGTTATGGCTGACAATAGTCATGTGTTTCTGGCCCCAGAAGGCAAACACAGTGCAGGGGGAATGGCCGATGCCTCTAATTGGGGACCAGGAGCCGAGTTGGCAGGTCCCTCTTCGGGACTTAAGCCATTTCCGGAGCCCCCTTCCGCCCCTGCCACGGCTCCAGGAGAGCCCCCAGCCGAACTTCCAAAGCTGGCCGATCTGTTCGGGGTTCCTAGCGGCAAGAAGCCCGCCGGAAAGGGCGGCAATCCCCTAGAAGATCTTCAGTCAGCCCCCTTCAAGGTGACAGCGTTTGAGGAGATGCCAGAACAGGACGACCGAGCCTTTGCGCTTCTGCCAACACAGCAGAGGCGCAACCTGGCTCAAGGGCAGCCGACATTACCAGTTCCTCGTAGACCCCCCGGATATCCTCAACCCGCTTGACAGATCGCATGTTGCCCCAGTTGAGGCCAATCTTCATGTCTACTCCGAGGGTGAACTTGTAGCCGTTATACTCCAACTCGGGGCTCATATGCTTGATAATCTTAGTGCAGATGGCCTCAACTACAAGCCAGTCGTTGGTGGGCACTTGGATCATCAGGGAGTCGTGGACCTGAGCACCTAGGTGCCAAGGAACGAACTCGATTGACCTGTCCTCATAAGCAGCACACATCGCCTGCAGGCAGATGTCGACTACTGTTGACTGAGGTATAAAGGAATAAGCCTGATCGTATAGGTCGCTGCCTTTCTCTCCCATTAGCCGGACCTTGCGACCGAAGCAGTTGGTTAGGGTTCGATCCTTGCCTATCTGTTCCCTAATAGCCTTCCACCAGTCTGGAATTTTAGGGTAGGCCTCTGTAGTATAAAGCTCAACTATGGGCTGAGCCTCAGACTCCATGATCTCCCATTCTAGAGCGGCTCGTCGATACTTCATACCATAGTTGAGGCCGTGGTTGCTCTTCTTGCCTGCCTGTCGGATAGACATAGACCGAGGGAGGAATATCTCCCCCAGTTCATGCAGATCAACTAGTTCCGGCAGGTGTTCGGCGCGTAGGGCTGCTATGTCTGTAGGGTTGGTGTTGCTGCCCAAGATCTTATGCTCAGCAATCACTAGCTCTTCAGGAGCCCTGCTGATAAGGGAGCCAGTGACGACGTGGGGAGACTTGCCAGACTCCACCACGCCTATCATATTCTTGTCGCCTGATAGGTAGGCTACAACTACCCACTCGGCGCCGGCAAGGTCGAATTCAATCAAGATCATCGGCTGGAGTTCCAGTCCTCGAGGGCCATCAACAGCTGTTGACAGGTCTCCTGATCGAAGAGGCCAGTCTCCATGACGTCATGCTTCTTCTGCCAGCCCTTCAAGGCGGCCATTGTCCTACTTCCATGGCTCCCATCGACCTTCAAGACCAAGGGAGGATTGGCCCCTAGCAGGTTCAAGGTGGCCTGGCCCCAGGCGGTGATAAGGCCCTTGGTTGGAACGAAGGGGCCGGTTGGCACTACCTCTCCCGAGACTGGATCGCCGCCGCTCCAGGTCTCTGTCAATTCCTCGATGGTGCCATAGAAGCGGTTGATGTCTATGTTGCTTCCAAGGCCAGGGACGCTATGTGGGGAAGGCCCCTTGCCATCGCCAGTGAACTGGTGGAGCCAGAGATCCTTCCAGCTGGCCTGATGTGTGGGGCTGCTATCCCACTCGGCGACCCACAGGCGGCAGCTTCCCAGATATTCGTTGACCTGATGGCCCAGTTGTTCCTTGATGAGATGGCCACTATATAGGACACCCTTTCGGCCTATCTTGGCCTCCAGCAGCCGAAGGAACTTTTCAGCATCCGCTGCAGAGCATCCTCTTTCCTCATGATCGAGGGCCATTAGGGTGCCAGCTGAAGGAGCGGCATTCTTGACGAAGTGGTTGACCTGGGCCTCTACGTTGCCCGGTCGAAAGTAGTGATAGGCTCCCCAGAATATGCCTGAGCCTTCACACTTAGCCCGCATCGGAGCATAGTTAGGGTCCACATAGGAGGTTCCCTCAGTAGCCTTGTGGATGATCCCTCGGACGCCGAAGTTATAGGCGGCCTTGAAGTCAGTAGGCTTCTGATAGTGACTTAGGTCAACTACATAGATGTTAGCCATGTTACACCTCTATCATGAAGGCTAGGGCCATTGCGGCTACCTGAAGAGCTTCCTTCTTCGCGTGGGCTATGTTATTAGACTTGACCGCCTCCCACAATTCGTCCAGCTCTTCAAGGATGACGGCATATCCCTCATGAGGACCCCTTAGAGGTTGGAACTTCTCCCTTGCCCTCATCAGCTCTAGCACTATTTTTTCTGCGGTATCTTTCGCGATCAGATAGTCCATATCGTTTCTCTCTTTCTCTTGTCGCCTTGCTTCGTTGCATCTTGCCCTTTCGGGAGGCCTGATACTTCAGTCGGGATAACTTTCTCCTATGCTTAACCTCCGGTCTATTAGCGTATTCCTTCGCCCAAGTCTTACCGTATGCGGTTTTTCTGTAAGCACGCATCCGTAGCCTGGCCTTCTCCTTGTCACGTTGGGTCCTGATCTTAGCCGGCAACTATAAACTCCTTGAACTCGGGATGAAGGTTCTGTAGGCTCATTCCTGTTCCACTGTGAAGCCTATGAGACGACGAAAGCCTCCCCGTCCAGGTGCCCCTTGGGTTCCAGGCACAACGTAGACGACCGTCTGGGTCCAGCTCAACGTCAATATACGTACCTTTGAGCTTCTTAAGGGCCCTGATCTCTTGGACAAGCTTGGCCTCTTTCGCACCAACGCCAGCCTTGCGTACGATCCTAGACATGGCCTTGTCATCAGTTGTTATCCCGCCCATCTGGTTTTTGTATGGAGGAAGACCTAGGGTGTCGTAGAAGTACTGCTGGCACTGCTTTGGGCTCGTTGGGTTGAAGTCCCACTGGGATGAAGCTACTAGCTCCGCTTCCTTGGAAGCTATCGACGCTTCTAGGCGGGCCTTTGTATTCGCTAGGCCTTCCCTGTCCACTGCGAGACCATGAGCCGTCATATACGTAAGCGGGTCGGCCATTCTTACGGTCATGTTGTAGGTTGGCCAGTATCCTCCAGCTGTCATTTCCGCTGACAATACGTCCCACGCTTCTAATGCCACACAGGCGTCGCGGGCGCAGTAGCGTTGGAAGGTGTCCCAGTCTATGTTGGGGTTTTTCCATATCTTGCCATCATCCTTCCAGTACGGTTCTCGAGTGTGAATGCTAGCGATGAAGTCTAGACCTTTGTTGAAATCAGGATACATGATATGTTGGGCGATCATAGGGTCGCCTAGCTTGCCCTTGGTGTGGATATTGCACTGGGTGAACAGGAAGGGAGCATCGAAGCCAACTATGTTCTGGTTGATCTTCATTATGTCTGGATCGCTCATCAGGGAAGCGTATTCCCTCCAGATGAGGACTTCGTCATCTTCAGTCCAGTAGTCACCGCCTGAACGATTGAAGAATGGAACTGTCATCGCCTCGCTGGGATCACAGCTAAGGCTAAAACAGCTCACCTGATGGTTTAGTACCTCCAGGTCCGTGCAGACCCTACCTGCCTCGCGACACTTATGTATGTAGTGGTATACGTCTGCGTACGTTGGCCCTATCAGGAATTCCCGCTTTGGCAATAAGAGCTCGGCCGTGTCTAATTCGCCTTTCACTTTCTCCATGTCGGCCATTATCAGGTAACGCCAAAGGTACGTTCCGTGAAGGGTAGCCGCTGGGTGGATAGTTGGGATGAACTTTCGGTCGATAGTGTCGGACCACAGGGGGCTGCCACGCCACTTCATGATCGGGCGCTTGTCTCCTGATAGAAGGCCCATTGCCTGCTGGCCCATTGTCAAGATAGCCGAGGCAGAGGAGGACCTTATTCGGTCCAACGTAGGGGCAGCTGCATCGAGGCCAGCCGCAGTATACCCTATTTTTGTAGACCATAGACATTCTCCCTGGAGATAGCAGTTGCCGACCTTGTCCTTCTCGACTGGCTGTTCCCAGACGTTGAGGATATAGCACTGCTTGCGGACTAGGCCCGCTGCGTGCAGGCAGTCATTGAACACGTCGCCGGAGGGACCTACAAGGGGACGGCCCAGGCGCATTTCAACGCGGGCGGGAGCCTCGGCTAGGACCAGAAGCTTGCTCTTGGGGTCGCCTTCTTCGTAGGGAGTGGTC
>Ga0065707_10083036_pt1 | contig 10717 bp, 6 predicted proteins | sample SwiRhicommuniRL3_FD_59094 | JGI IMG/M metagenome (GOLD analysis project Ga0065707, IMG submission 59094) | Switchgrass rhizosphere bacterial communities from Rose Lake, Michigan, USA - RL3 v2 (version 2) | ecosystem: Host-associated > Plants > Roots > Rhizosphere > Soil | place: East Lansing, MI... | reverse complement strand
TCCCTGCCGATCTCCGCCATCGGCTGTCGAATTGTCGTCAGCGGTGGAGTCAAATAGCGCGCGAAGCGGATGTCATCAAAACCTACGACGGATAAATCACCCGGGACGCTCATTCCGTGCTGGCGCGCGTAATCCATAACTCCGACGGCCATCTCGTCGCTGAAGCAGAATACTGCCGTCGCGGTTCGCTTTCTCTCGAGCAGCTGAGCTGCGCCGACGATTCCTGAGTCGATGGAAAAGTCGCCCTGAACGATGGCTAACTCGCGCGTTGCCTTGCGTGCAGTAGCGCAGGCTTTCACACCATGCAAGCGGTCGCGGCTGAGCGGGCTGATCAACGGCCCGGTAATGATGCCAATGCGGCGATGACCCAGCCCGTACAGATGCTCCATCGCCTCACCGGCCGCAGCGGCATTGTCGATGTGGGCGCTGGGCACGCCGATACGTGGACTGAATTCGCAGCCGTTCACGATCGGGGCTGTGGATGAACGCTTGCGCGTCCATCCGGTGAGTGTCTTCGGTAGCCGGTGCCCTAGAAAGATTAGCCCGTCAGCTTCTTTACGCTGCAGCATCAAGGCATAACGCTCCTCCCGCTCAGGATCATGCCGTGTATCGCCGAGCAGGACCGCATATCCTTCGCGCTGTGCCGATTCCTCGATGCCCTGGATGATGAGCGAGAAGAAGGGATTGGCGATGTCGGGCACGGTCACCAGCAACTTGCCGGTGCGGAAGGTTCGCAAGCTCTTCGCGGCCGCATTCGGTGAGTAATTCAGGGCTTTGACGGCCCTGAGCACTTTGCGTCGGGTCGACTCGTCGACTACCTCGGGCCGGGAGAGGGTTCGTGACACAGTCGCCACCGATACCCCTGCCCGCGTCGACACCTCCCGAATTCCCGCCACCACTGTTCCCCTCGATCTTAAGAGGCGAACACTCTGGGGCATATTGACCATGCGCACAAGTTGGCGCAAGCTATGATGTAACCGTTTACATAAGCATAATAAGGCAATCCATGGGGACGCGGAGCGCTCCGCTTGGTATCGGCATCATTGGCAGCGGCTTCAACGCCCGCTTTCATCTGCAGGCCTTCCGCGCCGTGCGCGAGGCCGACGTGCGCGGTATCTGGAGTCCCAATGCGCAAAACGCCGCCTCAGCGGCGGCCTTCGCGCGTCAGCTGGATGTGGGGGAGACGGCGCCCTACGACTCCATTACCGCCATGATCGCGGATCCCGCCATCGATGCGCTGTGGCTGACCGGTCCGAACCACACCCGACTCGAGAACATCGAGGAGATCGTGCACGCCATGGAAAGCGGCAAAGGCACACTTAAGGGCATTGCTTGCGAAAAACCGCTTGCTCGCAACGTGGCGGAAGCCAAACGGGTGGTGCAGCTCATTGAGCGGATCGGCATTCCGCACGGCTATCTCGAGAATCAATTGTTCGCCCCGCAGATTGAGACGGGCCACGCGCTGCTGTGGGCGCGCGGGGCACGCAGTGCGGGTCGGCCGTATCTGGCCCGTGCTGCTGAAGAGCACAGTGGCCCACATTCGCCGTGGTTCTGGCGCGGGGAGCTGCAGGGCGGCGGCGTGCTCAACGATATGATGTGCCATTCCGCGCTGCTGGTGCGGCACCTGCTCACTCAGCCCGGCAAGCCGTATTCCTCCGTCCGTCCCGTACGCATCACGGCGCACATCGCCAGCCTCAAGTGGACGCGTCCGCACTACGTGCAGCAGCTCATCCAGGCCCATGGACCGCAGATCGACTACGCCAAGCGTCCGTCGGAGGACTTCGCGAGCGTCACTATCGAGTTCGAGACCGACGACGGACACACCGTGCTCGGCGAGGCGAGCACTTCGTGGAGTTATGTGGGCGCAGGCCTAAGACTTTCGGCCGAGCTCCTCGGCCCCGAATACTCCATGTCCTGGAATACGCTGGATACGGGACTCAAGCTGTTTTTCTCCCGGGCAGTGACCGGGCAGGTCGGTGAGGACCTGGTCGAGAAGCAGAATGCCGAATCGGGCTTGATGCCCGTCGTCGCCGGTGAACCTGCAGCCTACGGCTACGAGAACGAAGACCGGCACTTTACGAGAACGTTCTTAGGAAAAGAAAAGCCGCGACTCACGTTCCACGATGGCCTTGAGGTCGTGCGCTTGCTGATGGCGGCGTATCAAAGCGCAGAGCAGGGCCGCACACTCGCCTTCCCACCTGACGGTCTCGACGACTACATCCCCGTCGTGGCGAGGCCCCCATCATGACGAGACATTCATCGTGAAGAGCGCCCGGCTTGCCGCCATGATGTTCCTCCAGTACTTCATCTGGGGCGTCTGGTTCGTGACCCTCGGCACCTATCTCGGCCAGACCTTGCACTTCAGCGGGCGCGAGATTGGTCTCGCCTATGGCGCCACCGCCATCGCGGCGCTCGTCTCGCCGTTCTTCATGGGCATCCTCGCGGATCGCTATTTCGCCAGCGAAAAGCTGCTGGCCACGCTGCACCTCATAGGCGGTGTGCTCATGTGGCTCGTGTCGCAACAAACGACGTTTGCGACGTTCTATCCGCTGCTCATCGGCTATGCGCTGTGCTACATGCCGACGCTATCCCTCACCAACTCCATCGCGTTCCATCACTTGCCTGATGCCAGCCGGTTTCCGTATCTACGCGTGCTGGGCACAGTCGGTTGGATCGTCGCCGGCATTTTGGTGGGCCGTCAGCTGCACGCCGATGCCTTCGTGCTGCCGCTGCAACTGGCCGCCGGCGCTTCGGTCATCATGGGGCTCTATGCCTTGACCCTGCCGCACACGGAGCCGAAAGCGGCCGGGAGGGCGTTCAGCGTTCGCGATGCGTTGGGGCTCGATGCGTTGAGCTTGCTCAAGAACCGCGATTTCTTGGTCTTCGTCATCGGCTCGTTCCTGCTGTGCGTGCCGCTGCAGTTCTACTACACCTTCGCCAATCCCTTTCTCAACGAGATTTACGTCCCGCAAGCCGCGTTCATCCAGGCCTTCGGCCAGATGTCGGAGGTCGGATTCATGTTGCTGCTGCCGCTCCTGCTGCGGCGGTATGGCATCAAGGTCATCATGCTCGTCGGCATGCTCGCCTGGTCGCTGCGCTACTTTGCGTTTGCGCACGGCAATGCTTCATCGGGGATGGCTCTGATCTATGCCGGCATCCTGCTGCACGGCGTCTGCTACGACTTCTTCTTTGTCGGCGGACAGGTCTACACCGACCAGATCGCGGGCGAGAGAATCCGCGCCGCCGCTCAGGGACTCATCAACTTCGTGACCAATGGCCTGGGCTATTTTGTCGGCGCGCTCGTCTCCGGTGCGGTGGTCGATCGGTACCTCGTTGCGGCGGCAGAACCGACGCATGACTGGCGCGCGATCTGGATCGTGCCGGCCGTGGCGGCGCTTGTGGTGTTTGCGCTATTTGCCGTTGCATTTCGGCCTGCGAAGGCGACCAAACGATCACCGGTGCTGTCGTAATGCGGGCCGTACGGTACCTTAGTTGATCCGGGGATTAGACGACATCGGAAAGTGGTGTCGCGAGCTGCAGCCGCCCATTCCAACCAACTACGAATAACTGAAGAGAATTTATGAAGAGAACTATGAGTCGGTTGAGCCAGCTTCCCGCTGTCGTAGCGACAGTTCTCTTGTGCTTCTTATCCGGCACTTGCTTGGCTGCGTCTGCCGGGGCCTCTCGTGGAGGGGTAGAGTTCTTCGAACGAACGTTTGAGTCGCAAAAGATATACACCGACCCGTTCAATGACGTGGAAGTGGATGTCGTGTTCTCCAAGAGCGGCCAATCCTGGCGAGTGCCGACGTTCTGGCGCGGTGGCAACAAGTGGACGGTACGGTTCTCCGCGCCGGCACCAGGCGTATACCAGTACCACTTGGAAAGCACAGATAAGGGAAATCCAGATCTCAACGGGCATGCCGATCAAGTTACGATTGCACCGTACTCTGGCGCGAATGACCTTCTTCGACATGGCATGCTCCAAGTCAGCAGCAACGGGCGCTACTTCCAGCACGCGGATGGCACACCATTTTTCTGGCTTGGAGATACGTGGTGGATGGGCCTCTCGGATCGGCATGATTGGAAAGGATTCCAACAGCTCACAGCAGACCGCAAGGCTAAAGGCTTTACGGTCGTTCAAATTGCCGCAGGTCTCGTTCCGCTGGAAGAATTGGCCCCTGTGGATCCTGGGTACTGTAACGAGGGGGGTTGCGTCTGGGATCCTGAGTTCAAGAAAATCAATCCGAAATATTTTGACTATGCCGACCGCCGTATCCAGCACCTGATCGAATCTGGAATCGTACCCGCCATTGAGGGGGCCATGAGCACTCTCCTTTGGACATCCTCGTTCAACAAAACCCCCATTGAGCCAGAGATGAGTGTTGCCAAGATGAAGCAGCATTGGCGGTATGTCATTGCACGCTATGGTGCTTACCCCGTATTTTGGATCGCGGGCCACGAAGTGGATATCAAAAACGGACCTGGGTGGACCGAAGTCGTTCGATATATTCGCGAGATAGATCCTTACCGTCATCCGACAACTGTGCTTGACCTCGCACCGCCCCGTTTCGGCCGCGGGGAACTGCTAGATGAGTCTCTCAAGGACTTCAATCTCATCGAATGTGGGTATTTTGATGGCTGGCCCACAATCGCTAACGAGGTCGCTTTGGTTAACGCGTACTACGCACGCACCTCAGTGACAAAGCCCGTAGTGGTGGGAGAGAACGGGCCTGAAATGCTTCTCGATGTCAATTATCCCGATTTCCAAAGGGCTGCATTTTGGCTGTCGATGCTGAATGGTGCCGCGGGGCACTCGTATACCGCCCTCGCAATCTGGGAATCTTATGCAGCGGACAAGCCTCTGCATCGCGTTAAATGGTCTTTCCTGACTTGGAAGGAGGCTATGGATCTTCCAGGTTCCTACCAGGTGGGCTTGGGCGCGAAGCTTCTGCGACAGTATCCCTGGTGGCGCTTCGAGCCACACCCGGAATGGGTCGCGCCGCGAGGTACAACGCTGTTGGAACCGCGTAGCGAGGTCGACCAGATCGATGTGCTGGGGTCATGGTCAGAGGAGGATGTTGAGAAAGGGGATTACCCGAAAGGAGAGTGGAAAGCGCACAATGGAAACGTCCTATTACCCTATGCCGCCGGCATTCCGGGTGAGGCCCGATTCATTTACGCTCCGCGCTTCGGTCTTTCTACTTTTGGGTTTGATACTCCGACTGTCCTCAGTCTGGAGCCTGGGGTGCGCTACCACGCCTATTTTTGGGAACCCGCACTCGGAATCCGAATCGACTTGGGCGCAGTCGAGCGACCTGCGCCGGGAGCGAGGATATTCGTAGATCAATTTGCGAAAAAAAAATCGCCTGAGTGGGTAGATTACGGTCCGGCCTCAGGTGTGCGCGGAGGAGGAAGGCTGTCTGTAACGGGCGAGATGCTGGCCGTGGTCAGAAAAGTGAATACGACGAACGGAGTTGTCGCCGTGGATGCTCAAAGCAACTCACCGGCAGCGCTCGTGCTACGTTACCGAGATAAGGACAACTACGTCGCAGCAGTGTACTCCCCAGAGGACAGAGTCCTCTATCTGCTCGATCGCCACGGTGGTGAGGACGGCAGCCCGTTGGGCAAAACGCCGATCTCCGCAATAGGCAGTCAATTTCGTCTGACTGCTGAGGTGCGCGACGGAAAGGGCGTGGCCTCCATTACGGATGGCCAGCGCACCTATACGGCGCCGATTGTCGATCTCAGCAACTCCCATGCGGGAAATTTCGGACTCATGCGCAGGGGTGCAGGTTCCAGCCAGTATTTCGAAAACTTTGAGCTAAGAAAGAGCCCTATTCTGGTCGAAGATGACAAACCTTTACCCACAAAACTCTACGACGCGAAGGGTAACTATCGCGGCGATTTGGCTGGCTCACCAGGTGCTTTCCCCCGAGGGGTTAACAAAGGAGAAGGCGGCTGGGACAACTTGAGAGACAAGAACATTCTGCTAAATGCCTACAGACCGGAACGGTTTCCCGTCGCTGGCGGAGATTGGATCCTCGTGCTGGAGAGTAAAAAAGGAACAAGCGGCTCGGAGACAGTTCATTGAATAGAGCAAAAGCCCAAATTAAAATGCGGCGGTTATTTCAACAATTCCCTTTCGTCGTGTTATTGCTTCTTGCGGCTGCGGTTGCTTGCGCACTTACACCGTCGTCCAATGCCGCTCCAGAAAAGAGAGGCCCCAAGCTCGGCATCCAAACTTGGACTCTGCGGCATATGACCTTCGAGCAGGTGGTCGATTTCGCGGTCGCCCACCACATCCAATATCTTGAGCTCATTAGCAGCCACCTCGATCCCAACGCTCCCGTGGCTGAGATTGAGCGTAAGAAGGCGATCCTTGACCAGCACGGACTGATTCCTTATGCCTTCGGCGTCGCGAGCACCACGGCAGACAAAAGAGAGAACCGCAAGCTATTCGAGTTCGCGCATCGCATTGGGGCGAAGCTGATTGTCGTAGAGCCCGAAATGGCCGATTGGGACAGCCTCGAAGCATTGGTCAAGGAATACGACATCAGACTGGCCATCCACAACCATTGGCTCGGCACGACGTATGGCGACCCGCAAGCGGTGAAACAGGTGCTGGCCAGGCGCGATCGGCGCATCGGCGTGTGCTTGGACGTGGGCTGGGTGACCGCTGCAGGATTTGATGCGGCAAAGGTGTTTCGCGACTATGGTGATCGAGTTTATGACATTCACTTCAAAGACAAGAAGCTTCCGATGGCTAACGATCGTCAGGCCGTCGATACCACCTTAGGCGCAGGAAATGCAAACTACCCGGGCCTATTCGCCGAAATCAAGAGAACCGGCTGGTCAGGTGTCATGGCAATAGAGACCGATAGTGAGGAGTTCGCAACCGATCCCAGGTATTTTGTCAGTGACGCCGCATGGTTCTTTGCCCGGCAAACCGAAGAAGAGGAATGGATCCAACTCTTCAACGGCCACAATTTAGATGGCTGGACACCGAAAATTACCCACCACGACTTGGGGGACAATTTCGGTAACACGTTCAGAGTCGAAGACGGTCTACTCAAAGTTCGCTATGACCAATACACAGGCTTCGGCGGTCATTTCGGGCACCTGTTCTACAGGACGCCGTATTCCTATTACAAACTCGTTGTCGAATACCGCTTTGTTGGTGAGCAAGCTCCAGACGGGCCGGGAAAGTGGGCATTGCGGAACAACGGTGTGATGCTTCATTCGCAGGATCCACGAACCATGCTTCGCGATCAGGCATTTCCCGTATCAATCGAAGCTCAACTGCTTGGAGGGTTGAGCAACGGCCAATCCCGCTCGACGATGAACGTCTGCAACCCGGGGATTGATGTTGTCTACGAGGGTCGCATTTACCGCCCTAATGAGCCCGCCTTTCGAAATCTACCCAAGACTTCCGACTGCCTTAGCGCCTCGTCGGGAACATTCGACGGCGACCAATGGGTGCACGTGGAAATGGACGTTCTCGGCAGCGGCACTATCATTCACTTCGTCAATGGAAAACAGGTAGTCGAGTACGCGCTGCCCCAATACCAAGAGGACGTCGAAACCAACTTCGGCCTAACAGGCACGACAGCACATGAATTGGTGGAGAGCGGTTACATCGCGTTGCAGAGCGAATCGCATCCGATCGATTTTCGTAAGGTGGAGCTCCTTAATCTTTCCGGCTGCATGGATCTTAAGGCGAAGAACTACAAGAGTTACTACGTGAAATCAAGGCCGGAGGGCTGCGTGTATTGAGTTCTTCATCGACGCGGACGTCGACCACCAGGGTATGAAACAGCGGCGGCGCAGGTTTCGTAGGGGCTCGCTCGGTGGGACCAGGCATTCCATTTCATTGATACAGTAAGGCACCTCTTTAAATGAGCAGTATGAAAAGTGGATGGGCGCGATCTTTGGCGGCGGTTGTTGTGCTCGCCACAATTCCGAGCGCTTGGGCAGATGAGCTGCCGCGCGCAGAGCCGCGCGCGCTGGGATTTTCAGCGGAGCGGCTCGACTACATCGACAAATTCTATAGCGACGAGGTTAAGAAGGGTGATCTGGCCGGCATCGTGCTTCTGGTCGCGCGGCATGGGAAAGTGGCGCATTTCAGCGCAGTTGGGTATGCCGATATAGGGAAGCAACAGAGACTGAGGACGGACACGATTTTCCGTCTCTACTCGATGACCAAGCCCATCGCAGCCACGGCGCTGATGATGCTGTACGAGGAAGGGAAGTTTCAGCTTGACGACCCCATATCCCAATACATACCAGAGTTTAAGGGGGTTCGGGTTCTACGAACGCCAGACTCGCCTCTGACCGACACTGTGCCCGCGACACGCGAGCCCACGCTCCACGACCTCTTTCGTCATACTGCTGGTTTAATGCATGGCGGTGAACCCGGGAAGAATGCCGTGGATGCGGCTTACATCAGGGCCAACCTCTTCGGTCTTGATACACCGCTCGCTGAGATGATCGAGAGGCTGGCCAAGATACCGCTTCGATATCAGCCTGGGACAAAATTCGAGTACAGCGTCGGCCAGGATGTGCAGGCACGCTTGGTGGAGATTTTTTCAGGCATGCCGTTTTACCAGTTTCTTGAACAGCGGCTCTTCGAGCCGCTGGGTATGAAGGACTGTAGTTATTGGGTCAAAGACGCCTCACGATTGGCGGCGGTTCATTGGTCCAAGAAGGGCAAGCTCGTTCCTTGCGATGATGCGCATGGCTGCCCGGACGCCAGGGACGATTTTTTGCTGGACGCTTCGAACATCAACAGCTACACGACTGTTCATGCCCATGAAGGGGGCAGCTACGGTCTTGTGGGAACGACAGAGGACTATTGGCGGTTTGCTCAGGCCATGCTGGATGGAGGTCAATTCCAGGGGCATCGGATCCTTAGTCCCAGCACTGTTCATTACATCGCACAAGACCATTTACCGCCCGGGGTACCGGCGTTTTCGGATTCCAGCGGAATGGGATGGGGGCTGGGTTTTGCTGTGTTGAAAGACCCGGCGGCCGCTGGATTTAACGGTACAGAAGGGCAGCTTTTCTGGGGAGGTGCAGCCAACACTTTGTTCTGGATTGACCCTAAGAACGATATTGTCGTCGTAGCGATGACGCAACATATGGACGCTCCCAACATTCCTCCGCTTTGGGCGCAGGTTCGCGCTCTAGTCTATGCCGCACTCATCGAGTAAGACGTGGCCGAGTGCTTCGGCAAGCCATTCACGACATATCAAATTGTCAAATGCCCCGAGGTAGTGCAGGTGTTGGTCATAGGATTCGCGCCGCCATTGGGTCAGAGGTTGCTTTTTATATGGTGTCAAGAGCCCGAGATTGAGTTGAACCCGGTGTCCCTGCGAGCACTACCAAATGCTGCAACGGCTCTTCGGAGCCCGAAGCGCGGTCGATAGATTTCCCAGTTATGGGGATGCCCCCAATGGCGTCCGTAATAACAACAGGAAAGCGATAAGACGATGGAGCTGCTATACCCGCGATGCGCGGGACTCGATGTCCATAAGGATACGGTCGTGGCGTGCGTGCGCTGTGTGGATGAGAAGACTGGGAGGTCGCACAAGGAGGTCAAGACCTTCTCGACGATGACCCGAGGGTTGATGGAGCTGAGCGACTGGCTCGCCGAATGCGGTGTCACTCATGCCGCGATGGAGGCGACGGGTGTGTACTGGAAGCCGGCGTGGCACATCCTCGAGGAGGACTTCGCGCTGATCTTGGCCAACGCTCAGCACATCAAGGCGGTGCCGGGTCGCAAGACCGACGTGAACGATGCGATGTGGATCGCGGAGCTGCTCGCGCACGGCTTGATCCGCTCGAGCTTCGTACCGCCGCAGCCGATCCAGGAGCTGCGTGATCTGACCCGCACGCGCAAGCAGATCGGTAAGACGATCACCCAGTACGTGCAGCGGACGCAGAAGGTGCTGGAGGATGCCAACATCAAGGTGGCGAGCGTGCTCTCGACGCTCATGTGCGCTAGCGGTCGTGACATCCTGGCGGCCATCGTTCAGGGTGAGACCGATCCGGAAGCCCTCGCGGATCTGGCGAGGGGACGTGCCAAGTCCAAACGGGCCGATCTGGTTGAGGCCTTGCGCGGTCGCATCACGCCGCATCACCGGACGATGCTCAAGCTGAACCTCGATGTCATAGATGCGCTGGAAAAGACTCTCGCCGAACTGGATGACGCGCTGGGAAAAGCGTTGGCGCCCCTCGAGGCGCAGGCCGAATTACTAAAGACGATCCCAGGAGTGAGTGAGATCACCGCACGCGGTGTCGTGGCCGAGATCGGCGTCGACATGTCACGCTTCCCGAGCTCCGCTCACGTGGTGTCTTGGTCCGGCATGTGTCCGCGCAACGATGAGAGTGCCGGTAAGCGCCGCTCGACGCGAATCCGCAAAGGACCGCCGTGGCTGCGCACCGCAATGGTGACGGCCGCCTGGGCTGCGGTCCGCAAGAAGGAGAGCTATCTGCAAAGCCTCTTCTTAAGGATCAAGGCACGGCGCGGTGCGAAGAAGGCGATCATCGCCGTGGCCGCCTCGATGCTGACTGCGATTTACCACATGTTTAGAGCCTCTAACAAAATGTGTCATGTCGCACCCAGCCTGTTCCAGCAGATCATGGCGCAGCCCAGTTTGAGGAACGCTTCATGAATTTCCGGCAAGCGCTCGTAGCGCACGCGCAGTCGACGAAACTG
>Ga0065707_10001592_pt1 | contig 10725 bp, 10 predicted proteins | sample SwiRhicommuniRL3_FD_59094 | JGI IMG/M metagenome (GOLD analysis project Ga0065707, IMG submission 59094) | Switchgrass rhizosphere bacterial communities from Rose Lake, Michigan, USA - RL3 v2 (version 2) | ecosystem: Host-associated > Plants > Roots > Rhizosphere > Soil | place: East Lansing... | reverse complement strand
GGCCAGCGTCTGGCCATCGGGCAACTGCAGCGCCCCCGAACCCTTTCCGCGCTCGATCTCGTCGAGCTGATCGATCACAGCTTGGAGGGCGGAACTGAAGTTCCGCCCTACAGATGCACCCGCACCCAACGCACCTCTCGCACCCGCCGCACTCCTCGCACCTGTCTGCGCCACAATGGCCGGGGCGCCGCCCGGCGCCACCCGCTTACCCAAGGTGTTGAAAGCGCTTCCAGGACTCTTCGCACTCTTCCGACTGCGCGAACTCTTGGGACTCGTAGGACTCTTGAGACTCTTCAGACTCGTCGGACTCCCCGAACTCTTCGTCTCTCGCCTCACCGTGCCCGGCTTCACATCGTCCCTCAAGCCCAGATAGATCGGGTGACGGAGCATCCCGTCATCGGTCCATTCGGTGAATTTCAATTGCGCNACGAGCGACGGCTTGGTCCAGTGCGCTCGTTCGTTGGTGCGCGGCCGTGTAGAAAAAGGCGGNGTGGACGTTTCCAGCGATTTCAGCAAACGGATCACCCGCTCGAGCTCGCGCTGGTTGAATCCGCTGCCCGTGTGCCCGGCATACATCAACGCGCCGCCGTCGTAGTAGCCGACGAGCAGCGCGCCAAAGGGGCGGCCCGTCGTGCGAGCCTCGGTCCATCCGCCGACGACGAACTCCTGCTCCTTGACGAGTTTCAGCTTCCGCCAGTCCCTCGTCCGTTTGCCGGTGTGATACACCGACTGGCTGTCTTTCGCGATCAGGCCTTCCCATCCTCGCTCGAGGGCCTGCTGATAGAGGGCGCGGGCATCGTCGTGGACGACGTCGCTTCGCCGCAGGATCGGCGAGCCCGGGTTCCGGTCCGCCGCCGCTCGCGTGATTCCTGCGGGCTTTGGCGAGACCCGCCGTAGCCTTGGCGAAGGCGGGAACACGCGCTCCAGCCTGGATCGGCGCGCCGTGAAGGGGAGCGGCCGCACGTCCTCGTCGCCATCGCGGAGGATGTCGAACGCGATGAACGCGACACGCCCGGCAGCGGAGCGACTGTGCGATTCGGTCAGGTGTATGCGGTTCTGCAGGCGTTGAAATCCGGCCGGATCGCCGTGCTCGTCGAGCGCCACGATCTCGCCATCGAGGACGAGCGGTTTTTTCCGCGCCCTTGCGAATTCGGCGAGCGCGGCGACCAGATCGGGAAACTGCGCGGTCTTCTCGTTGCCCAGGCGCGACCAGAGGCGCACCGATGGCGGCCGGCCCGGCGTGATCTCGACGAGCGCGCGGATGCCGTCGTATTTGGGTTCGTAGACGAGACCGTCAACTTCGAGCGGAGCGTCCTCGAGGGTGGCGAGCATCGGACGCACGGTTCGCATGTCGCTCCGCCACTGCACGGTCCCCATGCGTCAGTAGCTGTAGCGATCGTTGAACCATGGTTCCGCGGTGTTCGAGTACCCGCGCTCTTCCCAAAACCCTTTCTTGTCTTCGGCGAGGAACTCGATCTTCCGGATCCACTTCGCGCCCTTCCACGCGTACAGCTTGGGCGTGATCATCCGCACCGGGCCGCCATGTTCGCGCGGCAGCGGCCGCCCTTCCCACGTATGGACGAGCAGCACGTCGGCTTCGATGGCGCGGGCGAGCGGCACGTTGACGGTGTACGGGATGAAGGTGCCGGGCATGAAGTCGTACCCCGTGCAGAGCACGCACATCGCGCGCTCCCTGGGGACGACGAGCTCCGCAATCGTCCGGAACCGCACGCCCTTCCAGTGGTTGTCGAGGCGGCTCCAGGTGGTGACGCAGTGAAAATCGCTGACATCTTCGGCCTGCGGGAGGTCCATGAACTGTTGCCAGTTCAGGGTGACCGGATTTTCAACCAGGCCGCCGATTTCCAGCTTCCACTGGTCGAGCGGCACGTCGGGCTGCTCGCCCAGGTCGAGCACTGGCCAGTTTTTCACAAGGTGCTGTCCCACGGGCACCGCGGGCATGCCGTGGCGGTTGGCCGCACCTTCGCCTTCCGGTTTTGCGCCCTGAAACCGGACGTTTACGGTGTCCGGACGCATCTCGCGCTGCCGGTCGATGTATCGCTGACGCCGTTCGACGATATCGGGGTGCTGGGAATCCGCCACGCCGGGTGTCCTCGGATTTCAAGCCTATCGCAAATCGGCCGATATAAATAAGGTATGAACCTGACCCCGTGGCAGCGGACCAATATCCTGGCCGCCCTCAACTACTTGAAGGACCCTGAACGACTCGTACAGAGCCCCCAGGCGATCGTCCTCGTGCAGGGACTGATAGAGGTTCTGGATCCCAGCAAGCGCACCGTCAGGCTGCAGCGGGAAGCCGCGCGGTCGGCGACTGCCGGAGCGCAGGCGGGACGCGAACGGCGCCAGCGCGACCGCCGGAGCGCCGAACGGCGCAGGCAGCAGTTACCGTACGACGGTCCCGAACGCCGCACCGGCCGCGATCGACGCGCAGGGGATAGGAGAAATGGGTAAATTCGCAGATTGGCAGATTGGTGGATTGGCAGAATGTTGCGAGATTGTCGATTGGTAGATTCGCAGATTCCTTCAGTCCGTTAATCTGGCAACCTGCCAATCGTCAATCTGCCAACAATCCCTCAATCCACCAACCTTCCATCTGACAATGGTGCGTCAGTGGTCAACGTTTGACGTTCGAGAGCTGTTCGAGCGCGAGCAGCAGCGAGTGATAGCCCAGCCGGCCGTGGCCCTGTGATTTGAGCGCCACGTAGAACTGGCGCACCAGCGCGAGGCCCGGCATCGAAATCCCCATCCTTCGCGACTCGTCGAGCGCGATGCCCAGATCCTTCTCGAAGTGCTCGACGAAGAATCCCGGATCGAAATTCCGGTTCACCATCTTCGGTGCCAGGTTGTCGAGAATCCAGCACTGCGCCGCGCCTTTGGTAATCGAGCTGAGCATCGTCTCGAGATCGAGCCCGGCCTTGTAGCCATACAACAGGCTTTCGCATACGCCGATGATCGTGCCGGCGAGGACGAGCTGATTGCACATCTTCGTGTGCTGGCCGTTGCCGGCGCCGCCCTGATAGACGATGTTCTTGCCCATCGCCTGAAAGAGCGGCATCACGCGATCGACGGCGTCCTTGTCGCCGCCGACCATGATCGAGAGGGTGGCGTTCCTCGCGCCGACATCGCCGCCCGATACCGGCGCATCGATGGCCGACACCTTCCTGGCTTTCGCGGTTTCGTAGATGTCGCGCGCGAGGCTCGGTTCGGTCGTCGTCATGTCCACGATGATGCTGCCCGGCTGTGCCGCATCGAGAATGCCGCCCTTTGTCTGGTAGACCTCGCGCACGTCGTTCGGCAACCCGACGATCGTGAACGTGATGTCGGATCGCTCGGCGACCCCGCCAGGCGTGTCGGCCCAGGCGGCGCCCTTGTCGAGCAGGCCCTGTGCTTTCGACTTCGTCCGGCTGTAAATCGTCGCAGGGTAGCCCTTGGCCATCAGGTGGCCGCACATCGACAGCCCCATGACACCGGTGCCAATCCAACCAATACGCGGTGTGCTCATAAGCTCCTTATTCGTCGTTTGTAGCTATAGATCCATCGACCAGGGCCAGACTTCGCCGCACGCGCGGCAATGACACCAGCGCACGGCACGGCTGTTGGGGAGGCCCTGGACCTCCTGAATCTCGCCGCAGCTCGGGCAGGTAATCGGATGGGGGAGGTCGCTCGCCCGGCGGCCTCCTCGCGGAATGGCGCGGCGATCTTGCTGCTTCGGCGAGCGCCGATCTTTCAGTGTCTCGTCCATCATCCGGTGACATATTATTCCGCCGGCCAGCTGAAAAGAAAACCGAGACAATAAACACGATGGAACCTTTCGAACGGGAAGTCGTTTCGGATCTCGACGAGCAGACCGACGATCGCGCGGCCGCGCGCGGCCGCGTTCCGCTGCACGTGCGCATCCTCCTGGGGCTGGTCGTCGGCGCCGGGCTCGGCAGCACCGCGCGCGTGGTGCTCGGCCCCGGGTCGGCGTCGCTGGCGTGGATCATCGCGAACGTGGCCGAACCGGTCGGCCAGTTGTTTCTCCGATCGCTCCTGATGACGGTGGTCCCGCTCGTCGTCTCGTCGCTCATCGTGGGCGTCGCGGGCATCGGCGACGTGCGCCGCCTCGGACGCGTGGGCCTGCGCACGGTGCTGTTCTGCCTGGTGATTTCGCTGATCTCGGTCTTTCTGGGCATCTTCCTGGCCAACACGGTGCGTCCCGGCCTGCGGCTCGATCCCGCGACCCGCGATCTGCTGATGACGGAATATGCCGCCCAGTCCAAACAGGTGGCCGCGACCACCAGCGCCGCGAGCGAGTCGCCTGTCATGTCGTTTGTGCGCTCGCTCGTCCCCGCGAACCCGCTCGAGTCGATGGCCCGCTCGACGCCCGACATGATCGGCATCATGTTTTTCTCGATCGTGTTCGGCGCGGCGCTGACGCTCGTCTCTCGCGAGAGCGCCGCGCCCGTGATGGCGCTGCTCGACGGCGTATTCAAGGTGGTGGCGAAGATCATCGACATCGTCATGAAGGTCGCGCCCCTCGGCGTCGCGTGCCTGCTGTTCGCCATGACCGCGCGTTTCGGGTTCGGCTTTCTCGTCAGCCTCGGCTGGTATGTCGTGACGGTGCTGGGCGGACTGGCGTTCCACCTGTTCGTGGTCTACGGAGCTGCGCTCAAATTCGGGGCCGGCGTCTCTCCCGTCGAGTTCTTCCGGCGCGCGCGCACGGTGATGCTGACCGCGTTCTCGACGAGTTCGTCGAACGCCACGCTGCCAACCGCCCTGCGCGTGTCGGAGTCGAATCTCGGCGTGCCGCGGGAAATCGGCGCGTTCGTGCTGACGGTCGGCGCCACGGCCAACCAGAATGGGACTGCACTGTACGAAGGAGTGACGGTTCTCTTTCTGGCGCAGCTGGCGGGCGTCGATCTCACGCTCGCGCAACAGTTGATGATCGTCTACCTGGCGGTGCTCGGCAGTATCGGCACGGCCGGCGTGCCAGCCGGCTCGCTGCCATTCGTCGTGGGCGTGCTCGCCATGGTCGGCATTCCGACACAGCTCATCGCGATCATCATCGGGGTCGATCGGCTGCTCGACATGACGCGAACGGTCGTGAACGTGATGGGCGATCTGACGGCCACTGTGTACGTGGCGAAAAAAGAAGGCGCCACTCTGCAAATCTGAAACTAAAATCTAGAATCTAAAATCTAAGACAAGAAACAGAGTCTAGCTTCTAGCTTTCAGATTTTAGTTTTTAGATTTTAGTTTCTAGATTCCCGCATCGGTAAGGTTGGGGTGAGTGACGGGGATTGAACCCGCGACGTCCGGAGCCACAGTCCGGTGCTCTACCACTGAGCTACACTCACCACACGACGGCAAACCCTGATTTTACAACAGAGAAGGGGAAGGGGTTGGAATCTAGAAACTGGAACCCGGGGAGTAACCCCAGATTCCAGATTATAGATTTTGGATTCGAGTTGCAGGTTCGGTATTTAGGTGTGTGCGGCCGCGCGCTCTTTGCCGGGAATCGCCATCAGTTCAGGATGTGAGGCGACGTGCGCCTGCACGATCGCTTCGGCTTGCGCCATCGCATCGGCATCGCCGTTGCGGTACACCGTGTTGGCTTCGATGAGGTCCTTCTGGCTCGAAGGCGTCGAGTCGTGGCTGTCGTAGATCGCGGCGACCGGGCAGGCCGGCACGCACGCACCGCAATCGATGCACTCCTCAGGATGGATATAGAGCATGTTCATCGCCGCGAATTCAGGCTCGTCTTTGCGGGGGTGAATGCAATCGACGGGACATACGTCCACACACGCCGTGTCTTTGGTTTCAATGCAAGGATCCGTAATCACGAAAGGCATCGTGTCCTCCAGAGTGTCCGACGGCGAGAAGACCGCTGCGACGGCCCTGATTCTACTTGTGAAGCGCGTACGCAGCAATCCCAACGCCTGATGGGCGAGCGTCGCGGAATCTGTATTTTCGTGTGCAGGAACGCGCCAGATCGTGTGTCCAAATGCGCCGAAGTGGAACAGATCTGGCTATTTTCCCTCTTTTCAACCAATTAGCCGCCGAACCCTAGGTCAAATCAATGCCCTGATGTGCCGAACCGGCACAGTTCCGGATGTCTCGGCGTTTTGGCCGTTCCGGCCAAATCTTTACAAATCAGCCAGTTACGTGATCACCGGCGGGATGGACGCGAACTTGCTCTATAGCGGGCAGCCATGACTTTAGCTCGCTTGCTTACGGTCGCCACGGTGGTCGCCACACTTGGTGCGCCGGTCTCGGCAGAAGCGCGTCGCGAAAAGCTCGACAACTCGCTTCGTCAGACGGTCGAGCGCGGTTGCGTGGGCACCATATCGGTGATCATCAGGACGAAGCCGGGTTCCCGCGAAGCGGTGCGTCTATCGCTCGCGCAAGGGGGACGTAAGGTCAAGGGCGAATTCCCCGCCCTCGACGCGATTACGGCAGAGGTGCGCTGCGAGGATCTCGACAGCCTCGCTGAATCGCTGTTGACCGCTTCTATTTCAGGCAATCACAAGATCACNGCNCAACAGGTGAACGACGCGGCGGCCCTGAAGTCGACCAAGCTGCCCGGTGGCCCGAGCGTCGACGACAACGATTCCGCGCGCCTCAACGAGGCGCTCGCTGCGCAGCAGTTGCAGGCGAATTTCTTTGCCACGCTCGCCGTGCGGCAGTCATCGAAGGTTTCCTACGACAACGTTGCGTACGGCACCACCGGAATGGTCGACAGCGGGCAGCCGTCGTCGATTGGCATCGCGATCATCGATTCGGGCATTCAGGCCGGCATCGATTTCGGTTCGCGAATTTCCGCGTTCTACGACTTCACGCAGGGTGATGTTCGCGTCACCTCCCCGACCGACGAATACGGCCATGGCAGCCACGTGGCTGGACTCGCGGCCGGCACCTACGTCGGCGTGGCGCCGAGCGCCCGCCTGATCGGCCTCAAGGTGCTGAACGACAAGGGGCAGGGCTCAGCCGACCAGGTCATTCGCGCGATCGAGTTTGCGATCGTCAACAAGGACCTGCTGGGCATCAACATCCTGAATCTTTCCCTGGGACATCCGATTTTCGAAGCGGCTGCGACCGATCCGATGGTGCAGGCTGTCGAGCACGCTGCGCGTGTCGGCCTCACCGTTGTGTTGTCGGCCGGCAACTTCGGCACCAATCCCAAGACCGGACAGGTGGGTTATGCCGGCATTGCGTCGCCCGGCAATGCGCCGTCAGCTATCGCCGTGGGTGCGGTGAAGACCTACGACACCGTGACGCGCGCGGACGATCACATCGCGGCGTACAGCTCGCGCGGCCCATCGTGGTACGACGGCTACGCGAAGCCGGACATTTCTGCGCCCGGCGACAACCTGCTCTCCGTCGCGGCCGTCGGCAGCACGTTGCGTGCGGCCCAGGAGAAACGCGGCAACACGGGCAACTACATGCGCCTGAAGGGCACCAGCATGGCGGCCGGTGTCGTCAGCGGTCTCGCGGCGCTCGTGCTCGAGACCAACAGCGGCCTTACGCCGAACGCGCTGAAGATGGTGCTGCAGTACTCGTCGATCCCGGTTAAAGACGTGACAGACGGGACGATTGAGGCCGACGTCCTGACGCAGGGCGCGGGTGCGATCAACGCCCCCGGCGCGCTGTCGCTCGCCGCGGCGATCGACCCGTCGGCCGCGGTCGGCCAGGCGTGGTTGACGTCTGCGATCGAACCGAGCTCGGCGATCGGCGGCGATACCTACCAGTGGGCGCAGCGGATGATCTGGGGCAATTACATCGCGAGCGGCGCCGGCGTCGTCGAAGAGCAGCGGCCGTCGTGGGCGCTCAACATCGTCTGGGGCGAAGGCCTCGACGACGACGACAACATCGTCTGGGGCAACGCCAACGACGACGACAACATCGTTTGGGGCAACGCGCTCGACGACGACGACAACATCGTCTGGGGCAACAACATCGTCTGGGGCAACAACATCGTGTGGGGTAACTCCAACGATGACGACAACATCGTCTGGGGCAACAGCCACGACGACGACAACATCGTGTGGGGCAACAACATCGTCTGGGGTAACAGCCTGCTGGACGACGACAACATCGTCTGGGGCAACAGTTTCGAAGACGACAACATCGTCTGGGGCAACCTCTTCGACGACAACATCGTGTGGGGCAACTCGCTCGACGACGACAACATCGTCTGGGGCAACAGTCTCGACGACGACAACATTGTGTGGGGCAATGCCGGACTGCTGGGAGACATCGTCAAAGCGAAGGTCGCGGGCAAGGGCCTCATCAGATCCTTGAAGCTGACTCGATAACTGCGCACCGGGCAAACCCGGTGCAATTCAGGAGGGCATCGTGAGAAAGTCATTCGTTCGTGGCGGAAAGACAATGATGACGGTCGTGGCCGGAGACACCTGCCGGTCGAAGGCCGTGTGGGGCGCGAAGGTCAACTAGCACAACACCTGTGGTAGACCCAAGACTCGTCATCGTGCGGCGTGGCCACTTCGCCACGTTCGAGCTGCTGACGCGCACCTTCGCCGACGATCCCACCGTGCAGATCATCTGGGACCGTCGCATGGGCGAGCGGCGCCAGTCGGTCGGGGCCGCTGCGCTTCGCAACCAGCGCCGGTGCGACCGCCGCCGTGTGCCTCCCTTGCAGTGGGGCCAGATGAACTACATGATCGCGACCGAAGCCGCGGCCTGAGCGCAGATCGGCGCAATCGACCAGTCCGGCAATCCGCCAACCTGCCGATTCGAATCTGACAATCTGCGAATCTGCGAATCTGCCAATTCTGCTATTCTGTAAGCCCCTCGCTCACGATCGATCCCGGAGGTTTCTCTTGCGAACCGCAAAATTGTTGGTGGCGGCGATAGCCGTCTGCCTTGCCCTGGAAGGATCGGCCGCGGCGCAGGCGATGTTTACCGCCTCGCTGGGGAATGTGTTCGGCGGCGACGCGCCCTCGACCAAGAGCACCTGGGCCATCGCCATCGGCGGCGGGGGCGCACACGGCATCGGATCGGAGCTCGAGTTTTCGCAAACAAGAAACTTCTTCGAGACTGCGAACGGCGTCGGGACCGGAGACATCGTCACGCTGATGCCGAGCATCCTCGTGGCTGTTCCGATCGCCAACGTGCGGCCCTATGGCATTTTTGGTTTCGGCCTGATTCGCATCCGGATGAAATCGGACGAAGGCGGCATCTTTTCCAATATTTCAGAGAACGACTTCGGCTACAGCGCCGGCGGCGGGGTCATGTTCAAGTTCACGCGCCTGGTGGGCGTGCGGGGTGACCTGCGCCACTTCCAGGTGCGCACATCGCGCGGTATCGGCTTTCAGCGGTTTACGGTCGGCCTCGTGCTGGGAGGGTAGCTGAAAACGAGAAAACCTACCTTACGCGAGCACTTTGATGACGACACGCCGGTTCTGCGCGCGTCCGTCTTTCGTGTTGTTGGGCGCGACCGGCTTCGATTCGCCAAAGCTGATGACGTTGATCTTGTGCAGCGGAATCTGATGCGCCTCGTAGAGATATCGCTTCACGTTTTCCGCCGGGCGAGACCCAGACGCTCGTTCAGCTCCGTTGAGCCCGTCGAATCGGTGTGTCCCTCGATCTCGATGTAGTTGCCCGCCGGATCCGCCTTCAGTCTGGCCGCCAGATCATCCAGTTTCTTTTTCACGTCCGCCGGAAGGTCGGCCTTCCGAGCTCGAAATTTCCCTGGTCGTCGCTGATCACGACCTGGACAATCAGCCGTTTCGACGCGGTTACAGCCCCATCCGGACACGCCGATGACGCACGCCACGACAACCGTGCCGACGACCTCTCGCATGGTGGGTCTCCTGATTGTGAGTGTTGAGGTGTTACTTGACCATGTAGCCGCTGCGCGCGCGGACGAAGAGACCTTGTTTGCGCGCCCTGACGACCAGCGCGTGCCAGCCCGGCGCCTTGCCCGGCTCGAACGCGAGGATGTACTGCTGATGGAGCTCGGTCAGCACCTGGCGTGTGACGGTCTGCGCGCCGAGACTGTCGCGCACGGCGAAGGAGTCGCCGCCCGTCCATGCCGCCAAATCCGCAAGCGGGCCGCGAATCGGCTGCGGCTCGCCGCTGTCATCGTCGACCAGGTGGGTGATGACCAGCATGTAGACCGGCACGTCGAGCTCGCTGGCGATGCCCGACACATCGGCCGGCTTCATCCGGCTGGCCGAGTCGACACCGTCGGTGATGACCACGAGCACGCGGCGCCGCTGGCGATCGGAGATCTTCTGCGAAGTTTCCGCAATGGCATCCCACAACGAGGTGGCGCCGTAGGGCTTCGTGGCGGTCCATGCGCTGTCGCCCGCATTAAAGGCCGACGAGAACGGCCGAACTTCCTGCAGCGACGTGTCGAACGCAAACATGGCCACTTCATCGGCACCAGGCTTGAGGCCGGCGACCAGCGCATCCGCCGTTTCGCGCGCCCGTTCCATCTTCGTCGCCATGCTTCCGCTGGCGTCCATCAGGATCGCGACGCTGGCGGGACTCGGCTCGGACCAGACGTTGGTCAACGTGCGCTTCTGTCCTTCGTCGATGAGCTCGAAATCGCTCGCCTTGAGATTGGTCACGAGCCGGCCGCGTGAGTCGCGGACGATCGCCGCCACGGCAACCTGCTCGACGCTGCTCTTGAAAACGATGACTCCCGAATCCTGAGCGGCGACGGATGCCACCGCGAGGAGTGCTATCAGCAACGAAAGATAA
>Ga0065707_10000927_pt1 | contig 10729 bp, 9 predicted proteins | sample SwiRhicommuniRL3_FD_59094 | JGI IMG/M metagenome (GOLD analysis project Ga0065707, IMG submission 59094) | Switchgrass rhizosphere bacterial communities from Rose Lake, Michigan, USA - RL3 v2 (version 2) | ecosystem: Host-associated > Plants > Roots > Rhizosphere > Soil | place: East Lansing, MI... | reverse complement strand
TGCGCTTCGTCGATGGTCGATTCCCAGGAGGTGGTCATGTCGCACGCACGCGCGGTTGACGGCGTCAAGAACATCGTTCTCGTTCACGGCGGGTTCGTGGACGGCTCGGGCTGGAAGGGCGTCTATAACGTCCTGAAGCGTGACGGCTACTCGGTGGCGGTCGTCCAGAATCCGACGATCTCACTCGCGGACGACGTCACGGCCACGAAGCGAGTCCTTGCCGCGCAGAGCGGCCCCGTGATCCTCGTCGGGCATTCGTACGGAGGCGTCGTCATCACCGAGGCAGGCAACGACCCGAAGGTAGTAGGACTCGCCTACATCGCGGCGTTCGCTCCCGATAAAGGCGAGTCCGTTGCTACGTTGATCCAGAATCCGACGCCAGGCGCTCCCGTTCCCCCGATCCTGCCGCCGCAGGGCGGTTACTTGTATCTCGATAAATCCAAGTTCGCCGCGTCATTTGCCGGTGATGTGGATGGTGACACCGCTTCGTTCATGGCGGATTCGCAGGTTCCATGGGGAATCGAAGCGCTCAACGGTGTGGTAACGAAACCCGCCTGGAAGACAAGATCAAGTTGGTATCTGGTCGCCACCGACGACCGGATGATTCCGCCCGATGCTCAGCGGTTGATGGCGAGACGCGCTGGGTCGACCGTCGTCGAAGTCAAAGGCAGCCACGCGGTGTATGTATCACAGCCACAGCCCGTCGCGGCAATCATCGAACATGCAGCCGCTGGCGTCATGTCGGTCACCAAATAGATCGCCTCTCGGCTCAACGCATCCGCAGCGATTAGGCCCGGCGACCTTCCCGCCGCAGCGCGCGCAGTAATCCCTGCGAGTCGCCGAGACGGTTGTTGAAGATCCGCCGCGCGACATCGAGCAGCGCACCGACGAGTGGGTCGCGCAGTGCGTATCGGACCGACGATCGTTCCTTCTGTGCGGATACGATGCCTTGGTGGCGCAACACGGCCAACTGCTGCGACACGATCGGCTGATCCAGCGCCAGCTCCTCCTGAAGCTCCTGGACCGTCCGTTCCCGGCGCACCAGCGCCTCCAGGATTCGGATGCGCGTCGGGTGTGCGAGCGCGCGGAAGAACTGCGCCTTGAAGCGTTGAAGCTCGCCTGCCGCAGGCTCGCTGCGACGTCCCTCACCACGCTTCTGCGGCATCTATGGACTATTATATATGAATATTAATATATAGCTCTATAGATGCAACCAGATACCCGTTACCCGGATAATCCTCTGACACAGGCGATCGATCGGCTCGCGCACCTGCTGCCGGCGCAGGGTCCGATCAGCATCTTCATCCACCACAACACGCTGCACGCCTTCGAGCACCTGCCGTTCGAAGAGGCGGTCGAGCATGCCGCGACACGGTTGGGGCGCGAACCGTACCTAGCCGAGCCGCGATATCGCGACAAGCTGGCATCCGGACGTATTCGACCAAAGGACGTCGAAGCACTGCTTCTCGAACAATTGGGCGCCAGAGGATCGGAAGACGTCGCGGGCCTTGGATCGCGACTGGAGCTCTGGAGAGCGGTCGTGCTCCACGGGATTCCCGCTGCAACAGGGCGGGAACTCGCCTGGATCCTTGAAGAGACCGACGCACTGTCGCGATTTCGGACCGATGTGCCGGCCAGTGCCAGGTCCGCGCTCGCAGCACTGCGTGAGATGAACGATCGCGTCGACGACGAGCGGCAGGGTGTGCGTCGGCTGTGGAGCGCATCTCTCGAAGCGGTGGCGCGCGCGGACGCGTCGCCAAAGCCTCGGCGCGAGACAACGCCCGTGCGGCATCGCGATTGGCTCCTCGCGGGGCACGGTATCGATACTGATAGCTGGATTCATCCTCCGCTCATTCGATTCATGGCGGGGTACCTCGATCAGGGCCTGGCGCACTGGTCCATGCCCGATCGCGAACGCGGGATCCATGGCTGCTTTCTGGAGATGTATGGAACGTCCCTCGCGGCAGGATGCGGCCGGTGGGCTCGCGCGCTCCCGAAAATCGTCGCCGAGGACCGCGCTGCCAAACGCAATTCGTACGATTCGATCGCACACTCACTGGCCCAACTCGGCGTGCACGAGGACGAGTACGACGACTATCTCGCCGCCGAACTGCTTGCACTGCGCGGGTGGGCCGGCATCGTACGGCAGATAGAAGAACGTCCCGACCGCGTCCCGGCACGGGATCTCACCGTTACATTGCGCGGATATCTGGCGGTGCGCCTGATGTTCGAACGGGCGGCACTCGAGGACGCTGCGCGTCGACTCTCCTTTGGTGGATCGCTATCAGACTTCCGCGATTGGCTTCGACATGAGCTCCCGGCTTCGCAGCCACCGACAACCGTCGAGCGCGCGTGGACGGTATTTCACATGGCGCAACTCTGCGGTCTTGACGCCTCGATTGTGGAGGAGTGGACGCCCGCTCATGTCGCCAAGCTCGAATCCGAACTGCAACAGCTGAATGCCATGTGTCGCCGTCGACTTCTTCACCAGGCGTTCGAGCGAACGATTCGATACCGTTTCTACGACGCAGTGGCCCAACACACGCCCAGGGCATCTCCCGAACCACCGGCGTTCCAGGCGATCTTCTGTCTGGACGAGCGTGAGGAATCGTTTCGCCGGCACCTGGAAGAGGTCGAGCCAGCCTGCGAGACGTTCGGTACCGCTGGTTTCTTCAACGTGGCGATGTATCACGAGGGGATCACCGACGCGCATCCGCGGCCGCTCTGTCCTGTTGCGATCCGTCCCGACCATTACATCGCCGAAATTGAAGCCGATGGAGATCGCCTCGTTGAGCGCACGCGCCGTCTGCATCGGCGGGCCGCTGGTTTCCTCGGCTACAACGTGCATCTGGGAAGCCGACTGCCGATGCAAGGAGCGGTATTGATGACAGCGTTCGGCTGGCTGGCGCTCGTACCATTGGTCCTGCGGGTAGTATTCCCGTGGGTGTCGTCACGATGGCGCCGCATACACCGGACGACGATCACCACGTCGCGGACGCGATTACAGCTGGATCGTAACTGCAAGACGCCACCTCTCGGGAAGCATTCCGGCTTCACCGTCAGGGAGATGGCCGACATCGTCCGCCGCGTCATCGAAGACATCGGCGTCCGCAACCGCCTCTCGCCACTTGTGCTCGTGATCGGGCATGGCTCAATCAGTCTGAACAACCCTCACGAGTCCGCCCATGACTGTGGAGCGTGCGGCGGCGGGAGAGGTGGACCGAACGCGAGAGCGTTCGCGATGATGGCCAACGACGCTCGAGTCCGCGAACTGCTCGCCGCAGAGGGGCTGCACATCGGCGCGACAACATGGTTCGTGGGGGCCCAGCGAAACACATGCAACAACGAGGTGGCGTTCTTCGACGAGGATCTCATCCCTGAGGCGTGGCGACCGTTGTTTTCGCGTGCCCTGGACGTCATCGAGACCACAAGACGTCGCGAAGCGCACGAACGCTGTCGCCGGTTCGATCAGGTTCCGCGGTGGTATCCGGCGGCCGCAGCACTGGCGCATGTCGAGGGGCGCGCCGACGATCTGGCGCAGCCGCGGCCCGAGTACGGCCACGCGACCAACGCATTCTGCGTCATCGGCCGTCGAGCGCGAACTCGCGGAGTGTTTCTCGATCGCCGGGCATTTCTTGTCTCCTACGATCCATCACGCGACGACGATGGCGCGATCCTCGCGCGTATCATGGCCGCTGTGGTACCGGTCGTCGCCGGGATCAACCTCGAGTACTACTTCAGCTACGTTGATCCAACGGGGTACGGCTCCGGCACGAAGCTACCGCACAACGTCACGTCGCTTCTTGGCGTGATGGATGGCGCGCAGAGCGATCTGCGCACAGGGCTTCCATGGCAGATGGTCGAAATCCATGAGCCCACGCGACTGGCGATTGTGGTCGAGGGGACGCGGGAACGCGTGCGGCACGTCGTCGAGGCTAACCCGAATATCGCGCGGCTCGTGCGAAACCACTGGATATGGATCGCCTGTCTCGATCTGCACTCCGGCGCATTGTGGGAGCTCCGCTCGACGGGGTTCGTTCCACACGCTCCCGGGCAACCCCTTCCGGTCGTCACGGGTGAATCGGCCACCTGGTATCAGGGCAAGCGAGGATTTTTGGCGCCCGTTGCGATCGTGCCGACGGTCACGCGACGGGAGCGCGGGGCTCAGGTATGACCCTTGGCATGCCGAGCATCCCTCTCACAGTCCTCGTGCTCATCGGCGTTGGATCCCCGGTTCTCCTGCTCGCCGTGCTCGGAGTTGCATCGGTCGTCAACCGCCCGCTGCCGGAACGTTGGACAGGTCCGCTCGCGGCGAGCTCGATGGCGCTTGCCTGTGCCGCCCTGTTCGTCGCATTGACGGTCTACGGAATCACCAGCGCCGGGACGCAGCTGCTGTCGTATGGCACCTGGTCCACCTCGCATGACGGCGGTATCGCGATCGAATTCCTGGTCGATCGGCTGTCGCTGGCGTTTGCGGCGTTGTCGACCGTGATCGCTGGCGTCGTGTCGGCGTTTTCAAATCGTTATCTACACCGGGAGGCTGGCTACAACCGGTACTTCGTCCTTCTGGCGCTGTTCGTCGTCGGTATGCTGCTCGTGGCGCTCGCCGGAAACGTGGCAGTCCTCTTCATCGGATGGGAGCTCGTTGGCCTCAGCTCGGCGCTGCTTGTCGCGTTTTTCCACGAGCGGCCAGCGGCCGTGGCAAATGCGTTTCGAGTGATATCGGTTTACCGAATCAGTGACGCGGCACTGCTCTCCGCGGCGGTCCTCCTGCGCCACGTCGCCGGCACCGGCAGCCTCGCGCTTCTGTTTGGTGGCGGTGCCGCGTCACCGACTGCGCTGACCACGACGAATGCAACGATCATCGCGCTTCTGCTCATTGTGGCTGTCGCATGCAAGAGCGCGCTGCTGCCCTTCTCGAGCTGGCTGCCGCGAGCCATGGAAGGGCCGACACCCTCGAGTGCTGTGTATTACGGTTCGCTCTCGATTCACGCCGGATGTTTCCTGCTGCTGCGCGCGGCACCACTGCTCGAACAGGCGCCTGCGGCTCGTCTTTTGGCCGGTATGCTCGGAGCGGTCACTGCATTGTTTGCGGCGATCACCACGCGCGTGCAGAGCGACGTGAAATCGTCGCTGGCGTACGCCTCTCTCACTCAAGTCGGCCTCATCGTCGTCGAAATAGCGATCGGCTGGTACACGATTGCGTTCATCCATCTGGCTGGACACGCGTGCTTCCGACTGTTGCAGTTCCTGAGCGCGCCCAACGTTCTCCACGATCTCCATGGCCTCGAAGAGGCCATGACTGATCACTCCGCTGCGGACCGTGGAATGGTCACAGTACTCACGTCGGATCGCGCGCGTCGTCGGCTCTTCCTCATCGCGCTTGAACGCGGATTTCTGGACAGCACCCTCGACCGCGTGGTGGTCGAGCCCTTTAACCGCTCTGCGCGCCTGTTCGCGCGGCTCGACGAGTGGCTGTGTGGCGCCGTGCTGACGTCGCGGCGACCGGCCGGTGTCGATGGGGCGGATCGTGATGAATGATGCGCGGCTGTGGCTTGCCGGGCTCGTTGCCTTACCAGGCCTGGTGATCCTCGTCTCTTTCCTGCGCGTTGAAGTCGAGCCGCTCCGACGCCTCGCCGTCACCTCGGCGATCGCGATGCTGCTTGCTGCGCTGATCATCACGGTGTCGCCGACTCTGCGCGAGTTCTCGATGCGCACCTCCGCCTTCACTTCGATGTCTGGCGGCGAAGCGGTCGTTCGTGTGGATACGCTCTCGGCCGCGCTCTTGCCGTTCGCCGCGGGCCTGTGGCTGCTCACTGTCGCCGTCACGCCGAGGGCATCGCTCGATCGCCGCGGCTTGCGGCGCACCGCGCTCGCGACGTTAATCACGCTGGCATCTTTCCTGACCGAGAGCGCCGTTGTGCTTCTGGTCCTGTCGCTCGTTTCGGTGTGGACGTTCCTGTCGGCACTAGAGGATCCCGCGCATCGGTATCAGCGGCGCGTCGTCGCGGTGTATCTCGGCGTGTCAACGCTGTTGTTCGCGGCAGGCGTCGCGCTGCTGGTCGGTCCCGGAGTACGGAACACCGCGCGCGAGACAGTCGCGATGTGGTGCATCGGCATCGCCGCCCTGATGAGGAAAGGAATCGTGCCCTTTCACGCGTGGGTGCCCGAGGTATTCGATTATGGAAGGCTGGGCCCTGCCATTCTGTTCAATGCGCCTCAGGTCGGTGCATACATGACGCTGGTGCTTATCGTTCCGCGGGCTTCGCCCGACATGTTGCGGCTCATTGCGCTGCTGGCGCTCGGCACCGCCGTATACGGCGCGGCACTGGCTCTAATCCAGACGAGCGCGCGACGGGCGTGTGGCTATCTGTTCATGAGCCAGTCGGCACTGGTGATGGCTGGGCTCGACTGCACGAGCGTTACCGCACTCGCTGGTGGTCTGCTGGTATGGCTGTCGGCAGGGTTGGCGTTTGCGGGACTTGCCCGCTGCGTGCTCGTGCTCGAAGCGCGACGCGGCCGGTTGGACCTGACGACGTATCACGGCGGTTATGAACGTATGCCGGTGCTGGCGATTAGCTTCCTGGCGATGGGACTCGCCTGTACGGGCTTTCCCGGAACGCTCGGCTTCGTCGGTGAAGAACTTCTCGTTGACGGCGCCGTAGACGTGTTCCCGGTCATGGGATTCGCGGTCGTCATTGCATCCGCTCTGACGGGTCTCGCAGTGTTGCGAATGTATTTCTCTCTCTTTTGCGGCCGGCCGGAGGTGCGAGCGCACCCAAGCCTCCGACTCGGTCTACGGCCGCGCGAAGCGTGGACGTTTGTTGCGCTCGTCACCGCGCTGATTGGGCTCGGCCTCCTGCCTCGGCCGCTCGTGGATTCGCGGTTCGACGCGAGCGAAGAGATTTTGCGAGTGCGCCAGGAACGTGTGTCGAGTAGGTTGCTGTCGACGGACCTACGAAACGGGATCAGACCCCAGCGATAAGGCGACTCAAGGCGTTGAGTCGAGTCCATCCGCGACCCCTAGGTGCCATTGCGCAGTGATCTGAAACCCACGCGAAGGTCGTCGACGAGGGCTCGCGGCTGCTCCCACGCGGCGAAATGGACGCCTTTGTCGTGCCGGTTGTAGTAAATCAGCTTTGGATACGCCGCCTCGGCCCAGCTCTTCGGAGCTGCGTAGATTTCGTCCGCAAAGACACTCACGGCAACCGGAATCTTGACGCCTCGTGCGTCGAAGAAGCCCCCCGCGTTCGCCAGTTGCCCGAGCTCCCAGTAGAGGCGCGCCGAAGAGATTGCCGTGTTCGTGAGCCAGTAGAGCGTGATGTTATCCAGGATGTCGTCCCGTGTGAGGCCCTCGGTCGCGCCATCGAAAACGCGCGCGATCAGTGCATAGCTGGACGCATCGTGGTCGAGAATCCACGCGGCAAGGCCGACCGGTGAATCCACAATCCCGTACAGCGTCTGCGGACGGAGTCCCATCTCGTTGGCGTAGCCGAGTCCCTTTCGATAAAAGAACGAGAGCTGGTCCCATGCGCGCCGTTCGTCACGCGAGAGAGTGGAAGGCGGTGGATTGCCAAGCGCAAGTGCCTTCGCAATGTCGGGCGGCACGGTTGCGGGCATGTTGGTGGAAATGCCGAGCAATTCCGGAGGCTCCTGCAGCGCCATCACTTCTGAAATGACGCTCCCCCAGTCACCGCCCTGCGCCACGAACTTTGTGTAACCGAGGCGTTTCATGAGCACCGCCCACGCACGCGCGATGCGCGGGGGATTCCAGCCGGCCGCCGCAGGCGTGCCGGAGAATCCGTATCCCGGCAACGACGGGATCACCACATGGAACGCGTCCGCGGCGCTCGCGCCATGTGCCGTCGGATTGGCCAACGGATCGATGATCTTCAGCTGCTCGATGATGGAGCCGGGCCACCCGTGCGTGATGATGAGCGGCAGCGCATTCTCGTGCTTCGAACGCACGTGAATGAAATGAATGTCCAGCCCATCGATCTCGGTTGTGAATTGCGGCAAGGCATTCAGTCTTGCTTCGACCTTGCGCCAATCGTGGTCGGTCGCCCAATAGCTCGCGAGTTTCTGCATCGTCGCGAGCTGCACGCCTTGTGTTTCATCCGTGACGGTTTCCCGTTCAGGCCACCGTGTCGCTTTTATGCGCCGGCGCAATTCGGTGAGTTCCGCTTCCGGAACGTTCACATGAAACGGGCGGATAGCCGTCTTGTCAACTGCCTGCTCGCTACGCTCTTGTGTAGCGCTGGTTGGGGTCATGGTGTGCTCCTGAGTGTCATGAGTAGCTGTCGTAACGCGGCGTCGTGAGCGCACTCACAAAATGTTGGCGGCCGATCGTTGCCCTCGATCGAATCACGGCGTTCAAATCGGCTTCGATTCGTCAGACGTCGCAAACAGCAGCAGCCGCGGAGCACCCGGCGTGCCAGACGAAGAGCGCGCTAACCTATTCTTCGTTCGTATGACGCTGACTGTGTTCGAAGCCTCTCTGACGAATTCGGCCCCACCACCGAACCTTCATCCGCTCGTCCTGGCCCTATGGCATGAGCGGCGTGGCGACTGGAGGCGGGCACACGAGATCGCGCAAGACATCGACGGCGACGATGCGGCCTGGGTACACGCATATCTCCACCGTCGTGAGGGTGATCTGCCGAACGCGCGGTATTGGTACCGCCACGCGGGCAAGCCGCCCGAAAATGGCAGTCTCGATGACGAGTGGCGCGTCATCGTCGAGGCATTGCTGGTGCGATAGCATTCGCGCACCGTCCTATTTCCTGATCAGTCGCCGATCAGCCGCGTGCCAGCCGTCCGCATCTCACCAAATGACTCCAGGCGCGCGTTTTTTGCGCTGGCAGAATCCTTGCTCAATCCTGAGCAGCAACCATCGCCTAATTCAGGGGAGGCTTTATGTGGCGCATGACAACTGCGCTTGCGCTCGGCGCAGCATTTCTTCTCAGCGTGGCACCCGCCTATGCGCAACGCTGGGGCCGTGGGCCGACGCCGCGTTCGGGCGTCTGCTTCTACGAGGACATCAACTACGGCGGCCGCTACTTTTGCTCGGCTGCCGGAACGTCGACATCGCAAGTTTCATCCGGCAACAACGATGAGATTTCGTCGATCCGCCTTTTCGGTGACGCTGCGGCAACCGTGTATCGGGATCCGAATTTCCGCGGACAGTCACGGGTGATCGACTCGAGTGTGAGCGACCTCCGATCGCTCGGCTTCAACGATCGAATTTCGTCGTACCAGGTGGACTCCGGTCGTGGAAATTGGTCTCGCGACACACGACGGTACCCCAACGAGCCGTACGGCCGGAACGTTCAGCCCAACGCGAGCCGCTGGAATTATCGCGATGCTGAACAAATAGTGCGGCGGAGCTATCGATCGATTCTCGGACGCGAACCGGATCCGTCGGGACTCCGCAGCTGGACGGAGCAGGTCATCAACAAGAACTGGACGCAGCGGGATCTGGAAAACGCGCTGCGTCAAAGCGACGAGTACCGCGAACTGCACCAGGCCCGGCGGCGATAACGTCGGCGCTCACCAGGTACTCTGCCACGGCCGTGCGGATACGTTCCGCACGACCGTCGTATCTCAAACCAAGCTCGCGCCCTTCGTATCTGCGACAATCTGCAGCGGATGACTGCGCGCCGCTTCCGTGCCATCGCCATTGGAACCGGCCTCGTCGCAGTGGCAAGCGTCTCGATCAACCGCGGCCGAACGTTGCGGGTTGTCGACATGACCGGCACACCCGTTCGAACCGTGCTGGTTATCTACCATCACGAAGGCGGCCGGCCGAATCCCGTTCACCCGGTCACCTACCAAGCCAGTGGCCCCTCCGTGGCGCAGAGCGACACGGACGGACGAGTCCGTATTCCGATGTCCGTTCATGTTCACTGGCCGTTTCCAGTCGAGACCAATCCAAGACTCATCGTCGATCTGGTGTATGCACCTCCTCTACATAACGGTCTGGCGACCATTTACGGCAGTCAGGTTTCGCAGCCGGGCGCTTTCCTTGTCGAAAACGATCTCGCGACGGTAAGACTCAGTAACTGCTCAGAGAATCCCGCCCTTTGGGAAGGGACAATGCTCAATGTGAGCTCGATGATTGAGAGGCTGCTCTATGAACGGCGCTCCGGCCAACCGCGTCAGCGCCCCAGCGCGGAGACGGCGCAACTGACGCAGACGCTCATCGACCATTTCACATCGGATTACGCGGCATTTCTCGAGCAATATGGCACTGTCGCTCGCCCGACGCCTGAAATGCCCGCCGTCGTGCGTCTGGGAACCGACGCCGAGAGACAGGCATGGCAAGAAATGATCGCGGGCGATCTGGCGCGCGAGCCGCTATGGGGCGACGTCGCCAAACGGCTGTTCGCAGGTGACGTCGAGCGCTTCGCACGCGATCGCTGAACAAAACCACTTTCGCCGATCGCACAAAATTACGCTTCCACAATTCTGCAATTCCGCTTGCGGAATTCGCGACGTGGGATCAGGGGCCGGTCCGCCGGCGTCCGAATGCTGGCCGAATCCAGTAAGCGCAACCGCAAAAGGCGTGGCAGCGGTCTTGCCCGAATCGGCGGGCGAGACATTCCCGGTGAGCGACTCCAGCCATCATCAGGTGCTGACTCTCAGTGTGTCCGGCCGGCCGTTGTTCCTTCAGCCGGGGACGGACCGCGCGGCGTGGTACGCGCGGATTCCCAGTGTCGCCCTGAGCGTC
>Ga0065707_10083031_pt1 | contig 10745 bp, 8 predicted proteins | sample SwiRhicommuniRL3_FD_59094 | JGI IMG/M metagenome (GOLD analysis project Ga0065707, IMG submission 59094) | Switchgrass rhizosphere bacterial communities from Rose Lake, Michigan, USA - RL3 v2 (version 2) | ecosystem: Host-associated > Plants > Roots > Rhizosphere > Soil | place: East Lansing, MI... | reverse complement strand
GCGGCAAGGAGCTTGCGCCCCTTACCGCCTGCCGCTGACCTCACCTCTTGGTTGCGGTCATCGAGACATCTCGTCTAAACCGTCTGCCATTAACGCAGCAGGCTCAGCACGTTCTGCGGCACCTGGTTGGCCTGGGCCACCATCGCCGTACCTGCCTGCTGCAGGATCTGGGCGCGGGTGAGGCTCGCCGTTTCAGAGGCGAAGTCCGTGTCGAGAATACGGCTGCGTGAAGCAGACAGGTTCTCCGACACAGCCTGCAAGCTGTTGATCACCGAAGTGAAGCGGTTCTGGATAGCGCCGAGCGTGCTGCGCAGCGTGCTGACCGAAGTCAGGGCCGAGTCGACGCTCTGCATGGCGCTGTTGGCGCCAGCAACCGTCTTCACGCTCTGAGTGCTCAGCGAGCCGCTCACTGCAGTCGCAGCAGCCAGGCCCACATTGCCCGCGCCCGTGGTGAACAGGCCGGCAGTGGTGATCGAGTCGTTCGACGTCACAGTCAGCTTGTTGGTGGTCGTATCGTACGAAGCGGACGCACCAGAAACCTTGGTGTTGATCGCGTCAGCCAGGTCCTGGCCCGTCTTGTACGTACCAGCCAGGTCCACCGCCGTGCCGGAGCCGATCTTCATCGTGCTGCCGGAGGTGAGCGTGAGGCCAGGAGCTGCAGCACCTGCAGTGCTCGTACCAGCGAGGTAAGCAGCGTCCGTACCGGCCAGAACCGGAGCAGTGCTGGATGCACCCGTGGCGACCTTGGCGATGGTGAACACGCCCGAGGCCTGGGTAACCTTGTAAGCCGAACCCAACTGCGTCTGGATATCGGTCGCTTCCTGAGCGACGCCGCCACCCGTGATGTAGTTGGTATTCAGAGTGACGGCGATGCCGTCGACAGTGAAGGACTTCGGAGCAGCTGACAAGTCGGCTGCGGTGATCGTGCCGGACACGACCTTACCAGCGGTTGCCGTGAAAGCTGCGCTCTGGTCCGAACCGGTGGTCGAAGCAACCTGGCCGATCGCATTCGCCTTGGTGCTGGTGCTCAAGCCGACAGCAATGGTTTCGCCGACGTTGGCGCCGACCTGGAAGGTCGCGTTGCCGAACGAACCGTCGAGCACCTTGCGGCCGTTGAACGAGGTCTGGCCGGCGATACGGTCGATTTCAGCAATTCGCTGCTGCACTTCCTGGTCGAGGGCGGCGCGGTCGCTGTCGCTATTCGTGGCGTTAGCCGACTGCACAGCCAGTTCGCGGATACGCTGCAGGTTGTTCGTCACTTCCTGGAGCGCGCCTTCAGTGGTCTGCGCGAGCGAGATGCCGTCGTTCGCGTTGCGGGCAGCCTGGTTGAGGCCGGTGATCTGGGTGGTCATGCGATCCGAGATCGCGAGACCGGCAGCGTCGTCCTTCGCGCTGTTGATGCGCAGGCCCGAAGACAGGCGCTGCAACGAAGTAGCGAGCTGGGTGCCGGACGTCGACAGATTGCGTTGTGCATTCAGCGACATCACGTTCGTATTGATGGTAAGTGCCATGAAAAACTCCTGATGATGACTCTTTTGCCGTGAACGCCCGTCCCCGGCTCAATTTTTCAGCTTGGGCGTGATGTTCGCCTTAGTGCTGCTCAAGGGCTTTATCGGTGTACACGGAATGAACTTGAGAGGCGGCGGAGTGTTCGTTGTGAAGTGTCGACGCGGTCACAGAAAAACAGCGTGACGAGCATTCTGCGTGTGCTATGTAAACAGGAATCCCCGCGGACCATCCGTACGAGAGGGCCGCATCGGCATCGCGATCTATATGGATGACCATCGGGGGAACGACCAAAAAGGGGACGGATTTATTCTTCGTTGTGAAAAACAAATCCGTCCCCTTTTCGGTCATTGTATTCATCGCAGGTAGTCGAACAGCGAGAGCTGCGAGATGCGTGCGTACGACGCCTGGGCCGCCTGCAACCCCGTGAGCTGCTGGTTCATCTTGGTAATGGCCTGCGCATAGTCCAGGTCTTGCAGGTCCGACGTCATGCTCTGCAACTGGACCTTCTGGTCCTCACGCAGGTCGGTGGCGCTATCCAATGTGGACAAACGCGTACCTACCTGCGCCCGGATACCCGACATGTGCTCCTGGGTCTGGTCCAGTTGCTGCAGCACCTGCGCCATGTCGGAGTTGAATTTCGCCTTGCCGGCTTCCGTGGTGGGCGCCGACTCGAGCGCGTTCGCCAGCTTGTTGATCGTCGTGAACACATCCTCGCTGCGGCTGCGGGAAACGGTGAGCGAATCGCCGTTCGCGGGCATGCCTGCGAGTTCGATCTTGATACCTTTGAAGGCAATGGTGCTGCCTGCGGTATAGGTACCGGTGGCGACGGCGGTCGGCGGCGCACCGCTATCGAAGACCTGGTAGTGCCCGGCCGCATCGTCGAACTGGATGGTGTAGTCGTCCGGCGTCCATTGCGACGCGTCGGCCACCGAGCTGGATCCTACGACGAGATTGCCGGTGTTGGCCGCCGGCGCGCCGACGACGAAAGTGCCGTTGCCTTCCGCAATATCCATGAACACTTCGTAGCCGGAGTTGCTGTCCGAGACTTTCTGCGTGGGTCCGATCTGCAGCACGCGGCTGCTCTGGTCGCCCGAATAAGTAATGGCGCTGCCGGACTGCGAGAACGGCTGGGACTGGGTGGCGAAGCCGCTGAACAGGTATTCGTTGTTGGAGTCTTTCAGATTGGCGATGTCGACCAGCTCGCTCAGGCGGGCACGGACTTCCGTCGCGATCTGCTTGCGGCTCGCATCGTCCACCGGGGCGTTGTTCGCCTGCAGCGCCAATTCCCTCACCCGCTGCAGCGATGTATTGACGCTGTTGAGCGCGTCCTCTTCCATGCTCAGCCGGTTCTTGGCCATGTCGGAATTGGTGCCGTACTGCTCGGCCTCCTTCAGCGCACGCTGCAGCTCGATGATGTGCACCGCCGCGATCGGATCGTCCGCCGGCGTGTTGACGCGTTTGCCGAGAGCGATCTGGTTCTGCAGCTTCGTCAAAGACGAGGTCTGCGCCATCATCGTGCTGACGGCGTTGGTGTGAATAGCGGAAGAAGATATGCGCGTAGACATTCGTCAGCTCCTGCTGGTCGCGCTGAGTATGGTCTGGAACAAGGTGTCGGCCATGCGAATGACCTGCGCCGCGGCCTGATAGGCCTGCTGGTACTTGATCAGGTTGGCCGCCTCTTCGTCGAGATTCACGCCGGAGATGCTGTCCATCTCGGCCTGGTTCTCCTCGTTCACGGCGGCCTGCGCGTCGCGGCTGACTTGTGCCTGGTTGGTCGTCACGCCGATCCCGGCGACGAATTTGGACACGCCGGCGCTCAGCGAAGTCGTGCCACCGTCGAGAACCGGTTTGGTGAGAGCATTCGCGAGCAGCAACGCGTTGCGATTGTCGCCCGTGCCCGAAGTGTTGTCGGTGACGGTGAACTGGTCGCCGACGGCAGGCGCTCCGGAAATCTGCACGCGCCAGCCGTTCACGTCGATATTGGAACCGGCGGTGTAGGTGAAGCTGCCGGCGCCGTTCACCGAATAGGTATTGGCGCTGAGGAACTTGATCGTGACCGGGGTACGCAACTGGGCATTGGCTGCATTCAGTACTTCGCCTGCGCTGATCGTGCCGGTGCCGGTGTTCGCCGAGCTCACCTGTCCGCGAATCGGCGCCGCCGCGGCGACCTTCGACGGATCGGTGATCAGCACATCCATGCCTTCGACAGCGCCGTGCGTCGGACGCACCATGAATTCATCGCCGATAGCGGGCGTGCCACCCACGACGATCTTCATGCCGTCGACCACGAACGGATCCGCCGCGGTGCCGGTACCGGTCATCGCGACCGCCGCACCGGAATTCGCATCGCTCAGCTTCCAGCCCGTGCTCGTATATTTCAGCTCGTAGTCCTTGTCCGTCAGGGTGCTGATGTCGCCGCGCGAGATCGCCACCGTGCCGGTACCGGTATTCAAGCTGCTCTGCAACGCTTCCACTCCGCCGACTTTGAAGAAGTCCGTACCGAGAGCGCCGGTCAGGTCGATGCCCTTCGCGCTCTGCTGATTGACCGTATCGGCCAGTCCGGCGGCAAATTTACCCAGCGCGTTATGCGCCGGGTCGAGCATCTCGCGACGGAAATCCAGCAGGCCGCCCAGCGCACCGCCGCTGATGTTGCCGGTGACATCCACCACACCGCCACTGGTCTGCATGCCTATGCTCAGCCTGGTGGGATCGAAATTGTCCTGCGTGGTGGTGAGCTGGTTGAATTGCGCTCCCACGACCAGCGGCTGGCCGTTGCCGATGAACACGTTCACCTGCCCACCGTCCTGCGGCACGATGCTCACCGTGACTTTTTCCGCCAGCTGGTCCAGCAACTTGTCGCGCTGGTCGAGCAGGTCGTTCGGCGGCTGGCCGCCGGTACGCGCCGTGCCGTTCGCGATGTCCTGGTTGAGTTTCGCCAGGCCCTGCGAGATCGCATTGATTTCGGACACTTCGCCCTGCAGGTTCGCATTCACCTGCTTGTCCATGTCGTTGAGCTGCGAATTGTAGGATTGCAGCTGTTCCTTCACCGCGGTGGCTTCGCTCAGCAGCACCTGGCGGGCGGGAATCGAGGACGGAGCATTCGCCACGCCCTGGAAGGCATTGGTGAACTTCTGCAGCGAAGCGGTGAGACCGGTATCGGAATCGCCGAACATGTTGTTGACGCGTGCCGCGTTGGTAGCGAACGTATCGGTGCGCTGAAAGGTGCTCGACGACGTTCTTGCCTGCAACGACACGTAATCGTCGTAGACGCGGCGCACCGTCTGCACACTGGCGCCATTGCCGACCCAGCCGTTGCCATACGGATCGGCCGGCCGCGTGCCTACTTCGACGCGCTGGCGGCTGTAGCCTTCGGTGTTGACGTTGGCGATGTTGTGACTGGTGGTATCGATCGCCCGCTGGAAGGCGAGCAGGCCCGATAGACCGGTGCGAAGAAGATCAGCCATGCGTGCCCTGCCTCATGAAATCAGCCATGGAACTAGCGCTCACCGGTCAGCCACTTGACCTGGCTGGCAACGGCGACGAGCTTGTCGGCGTATTGCGGATCGGTGGCATAGCCGCCGTCCTGTAACGCTGCAGCGAATGCAGCGACGTTACCGCCCGTGCCCACCGCTTCCTGGTAGCGCGAGTTGTTACGGATCAGCCCCGCGTAGTCCTGGAAAGACTGCGCGGCGGAATCGTAGGAGCGAAAGCGCTCGACCTTGCGCACCGCTACTCCCGACTCGAATTCCAGTGTCGGTGTGTTCACGGTCGCGCCGGTCCACTGCGAACCGGCCTTGATGCCGAACAAGTTGTAGCTGCAATCGCCGTCGGTATTGCAGGGAACCGATTTGCCCCAGCCGGTTTCGAGTGCAGCCTGGGCCAGCAACGCATTCGGATCGACACCGATCTCCTGCGCCGCCTTCACCGCGTGCGGCCACATGGAGCGCACGAAATCCGCCTTCGAATCGGCGATCGCTACGGGAGCGCCGTTCTGAGTCGATGTAGCCGTAGATGCAGTTGTCGGCGTCGCCGACGTCTTCGAGTCGGGCGTCAGCGGGATGCCCGGGCTGTCGCCCGTCAGGCCGGAACCATTGAGATTGAACTTCGACGCATCGCCCTTCTGCATTCGCGACGTAGACAACTGCTGCACGAGCATGTCGGCGAGGCCGAGCCCACCGCCCTGCGAAAGATGCATGGCCATCTGGTCGTCGAACATGCCCTGGTAGAATTCGGTCTGGTCGCTGCTGCCGAACATCGAATCGCCGGTGGTGCTCTTGGTCGCTTCGCGCATGCTCTTGAGCAGCATCTGCGTGAACAGGCTCTCGAACTGTTTCGCCACCGCCTTCAACGCACCGGGGTCGTTCGCCTTTGCGTCGGAACGCAGAGACGCGAGACCCTGCGGGTCGGCGTAGAAGGAGTTGTTGATCGGCGCAGTCATGTGGGCTGGAGCGGGTCCGTCAGAAATCTGTCCTGAGGTGCATGTAGCAAGCCTCGTGCCAGCACGCTCGAATAGATTAGATTGCGAGAGATGGCGCGGCTGTAACGCTACGAGGCGAGCGGAAAGCTGTGACGGGAGTCATGCGGAGGCGGCAAGGTGTTGCCGCAGCGGCAAGCTGCATGTTTCCTCCCCCGGGGACCGGGGGAGGAAACAGAAACTAGATCACGATCAGTTCGGCGCGCAGCGCTCCTGCTTCTTTCAACGCCTCGAGGATGGCCACGAGATCGCCCGGCGCGGCTCCTACTTGATTCACCGCACGCACGATCTCATCGAGGTTCACGCCGGCGTTGAATACGAACATGTGGGCATTGCCCTGTTCGATCTTGATTTCGGAGCGAGGTGTGACGACGGTCTCACCTTGCGAGAACGGCGCCGGCTGGCTGACGTCGCTGCGTTCGGTGATGGTCACCGACAGCGAACCGTGTGCGACCGCCGCAGCCTTCACCCGTACCGCCGAACCGATCACCACCGTACCGGTTCGCGAATTGACGATGACTTTCGCCGCCGCGTCGCCCGGCTCGATCTCGATGGCTTCGAGCGTCGACAGATAAGCGATCCGCTGGCTCGGATCGACCGGCGCCTGGACTCGCACCGAGACTGCATCCATCGCACGAGCCGAGTCCGGCCCGAGCAGGTTGTTGATACCGTCGGTCAAACGCGCAGCCGTAGTGAAATCCGGTGTATTCAGATTCAGCGTGACGTACGGCTCGGAAGTGAAATTGCTGGTGACGGCCCGCTCTACCGTCGCGCCATTGGGCACCCGGCCCGAGCTCGGCACATTGACCGCAATGCGCGAACCATCTTTGCCCGACACGCCGAAGCCGCTCACGATCAGGCTTCCCTGGGCAATTGCATAGACTTCACCGTCGATACCGCGCAGGGGAGCCATCAGCAAGCTGCCGCCGCGCAGGCTGCTCGAATTGCCGATCGAATCCACCGTGACATCGATGGTCTGCCCGGGCTTCGAGAAAGCAGGCAGGTCGGCACGGACAGTGACTGCAGCGACGTTCTTGAGCTGAGGATTCACGTTGGCAGGAATCACCACGCCGAACTTCGCCAGCATGTTGCGAATGCTTTGAATGGTGAACGGCGCCTGGCTGGTCTGGTCGCCGGTGCCGTCGAGACCGACCACCAGGCCGTAGCCGATCAGTTGGTTGCCTCGCACGCCGGCGACGCTCGCGATGTCCTTGACGCGTTCGGCGTTGGCCGAGCCTGCCGCAGCGAAGAATGCTGCGAGGGCTACGATCAAAGACCAAAGTGCGCGAGTTGCGATGAAAGTTTTCATGTCTTAGGTTCGGGTATCCAAATTACATGACCAGTTGCATGGGCGCCGTTCAGAACGGCAGCCAGGAGAAGTTGAAGAAGCGTGCGAGCAGGCCGGGGGCGTTCGCGTCCGCGAGCGTGCCTTTGCCGCCGTATGAAATCATCGCGTCCGCTACCTTGAGCGAGGACACGGAGTTGTCCGGATCGATATCGACGGGCCGCACGATGCCTTGCACCCGCACGTATTCCTTGCCCTGGTTGATCGCGATCCATTTCTGTCCGCGCACCAGCAGATTGCCGTTCGGCAGGCGCTGCGCCACGGTGACGGTGACCTGGCCGTCGAGCCGATTGCTCTGGGCGCTGTCGCCCTTGCCGTCGAACGAGGATTGATTGTCGATGCCCATCTTCAGCACTTCGGTGCCGTTCACGGTGACCGGACGGCCGGCAATCGTCGGACCGGTGAGATCGGCGGACGATGCTTTCGAAGTCGTCGTGCTCGAGCTCTTCGACGCCTGCGTACGTTCGTTGAGCACGATAGTCAGCGTGTCACCGACGCGCCGCGCCACCGAGTTCTCGAACAACGCGACGTCGTGCCCTTCTTGATAGATCGCGCCATTGCCTTGGGTTGCCGTCGGTGGCGGCTCGGGCCAGGTCGCAGTGTAGTCAGGCTCGGGAGGCGCAGTGACGCAGCCCGTGAAAATGACGCATGACGCCAGCAACGCTGCGGCGGCGGCAATCCGAGTCAAGCTGTCTATTCGTCTGGAAACCATTCGTCGCATCCTCGCCGCTCTTAATCTATGACGTCGAAATCGGGCTACTACGTCAGAGCTGGTTGGTGATGTACTGGAGCATCTGGTCGGTGGTCGAGATGGCCTTGGAGTTCATCTCGTAGGCGCGCTGGGTTTCGATCATGTTCACCAGCTCTTCCACCACGTTGACATTCGAACTTTCGAGCGAGCCCTGCTCCACCGAGCCGAGTCCGCTCTGGCCCGGCGTTCCGCCCTGGGCCGTACCGCTTGCGGCAGTTTCGGTGAGCATGTTTTCACCGCGAGCCTGCAAACCCGCGGGATTGATGAAATCGAATAGCTGCAACTGGCCGATCTGCGAGGGTTGCGATTGGCCTGCCAGCGTCACGCTGACCGTGCCGTCCGAACCGACGGAGACGCTCTGCGTCGAAGTCGGAAGCGTGATGCCGGGCTGCACCGCGTAGCCACTGGAGGTGACCAGTTCGCCCGTTGGGCTGGTCTTGAAGCTACCGTCGCGGGTGTAACCCATGGTGCCGTCGGGCAGCAGCACCTGGAAGAAGCCACGGCCGTTGATCGCGACGTCGAGCGAGTTGCCGGTCTGGGTCATGTTGCCCTGGGTGTAGCTCTTTTCAGTAGCGACGACCCGGACGCCGGTGCCGAGCGACAAGCCGACTGGAGCCACTGTGTCCGAAGAAGTCGGAGCGCCCACCTGCCGTACGTTCTGGTACAGCAGGTCTTCGAACACTGCGCGGCCTTTTTTGTAGCCGGTGGTGTTTACGTTCGCAAGGTTGTTCGACGTGACCGTCATGCGCGTCTGTTGCGCATCGAGTCCGGTCTTGGCGGCCCAGAGAGCAGGATTCATGTGTCAGCCTCGATAAATCTAGTGAGTGTCCCAAGTGATCGATCCCAAGTGATCCAGGGGAGCCGGATCAACCGGACTTGAGCAGCTGGGCGGACGCGGCGCCGTTTTCCTCGGCGGTGTGCATTGCCTTGACCTGCAGGTCGAAGTGGCGGGCCAGCTCGATCATGTTCACCATGGCATCGGCAACATTGACGTTGCTGGCTTCGAGCACGCCCGAAGCGAGTTTCACGTTCGCATCGGCCGGCGCATCGCTGCCATCCTTGTTCCTGAACAGGCCGTCGGAACCCCGCTCCATTCCCGACGGATCCGGATTGACGAGCTTGATGCGGCCAACGGCAGCCGCGGTTTCCGGTCCCTGTCCGAGCGGCACGATGGAAACCGTGCCGTCGCCTGCGATCTGGATGGAACTGTGCGGCGGCACGCTCAACGGCCCGGCATCGCCGAGCACCTGCAGACCGGTTCCCGTTATCAGCAAGCCGTTCGCATCGACCCGCAGGTCGCCGGAACGCGTGTAGGCCTCTTTGCCGTCGGGTCCCTGCACGGCCAGCCATCCAGCACCGTGAACGCCGACATCGAGGTCGCCGCCGGTGGACACGAGTGCACCCTGGCTCGCATCCCAACCCGTCGTCGAATTGGTTGCATAGGCACGCGATGCGAAGCCCGAACCCTGCACGTTGCGAGTCTGGAACGCGCTCAGATCCGCGCGAAAACCAGTCGTGCTCGCATTCGCAAGGTTGTGGTTGTTCGCAGTCTGGGCGCGCAGGGTTTCCTTGGCGCCCGACATCGATACGTAGAGGAAGCGGTCCATGAGTCAGTCCGTGCCTGTGCTATGACTAGCGGATGTTGATGATGGTCTGCGTGATCTGGTCGGCGGTCGAAATCATCTGCGCATTCGCCTGGAAATTGCGCTGCGCGGTGATCATGTTGACCAGCTGTGCGGTCACATCGACGTTGGATGCTTCGAGCGCTCCCGACTGCAACAGGCCGAAACCGGAACCGCCTGCCTGGCCCTTCAGCGCCTGTCCCGAAGCGAACGTCTCGGCCCAGCTCGTATCGCCAAGCTGCTGCAGGCCTTGCGGGTTCGCGAAGTTCGCGAGCGCGACCTGGCCGAGCGCGAGCGAGCGGCCGTTGGTGAATCGAGCTTGCACAATACCGCTCGAGTCGATGTCCATGCCGATCAGCTTGCCGGTGGTGAACCCGTCCTGCGTGACGGACGTCGGGCTGAACGTGTTACCGAACTGCGTCGAGCGGCTGAAGTCGAACGTCATGTTCATCGGCGCCGCGCCGGTTGCCGGTGTGTAGGCGGGGAACGTGACCTTGCCGCCTGTCGGAGTAGTCAATGCACCCGTGTTCGAATACTGCAACGTCTGCGGCGTGCCGACAGCGTTGCCGTCGACGTAGAGCTGGGTGGTCCACTGGTTCGCGGTCGCCGTCTTCGAGAAATACAGCGTCGAGGTGTGAGCCGCACCGAGCGTGTCGTAGGTGGTCAGCGACGTCGAATTGGTGAAGGACTTGAGATCGGCCGGATCGAACGGCGAGACGGTGGGCGCCGTGGCATTCGCCGGCAGGTTCAGCACCACTTCGGCACTGGTCGTCGCGTTCGGCGCGCTTTCGCTGGTAACGAGCTGAATGTCGCTCAACGCGCCCGTGTTGAAGCCGCCGTTGTTATCCGTCGGATAAGCCTGCAGGCGCTGGCTCTGCGCGTTCACGATATAGCCGTTGCGATCGACCTGGAATGCACCGGCACGCGTATAAGCAGTCGCGCCGTTGTCGCTCATGACGAAGAAGCCCTGCCCGCTCACGGCCAGGTCGAGGCTGTTGTCGGTGAAGTCGATGTTGCCCTGCTTGAACTGCTGCGCGACGTTGG
>Ga0065707_10083029_pt1 | contig 10754 bp, 10 predicted proteins | sample SwiRhicommuniRL3_FD_59094 | JGI IMG/M metagenome (GOLD analysis project Ga0065707, IMG submission 59094) | Switchgrass rhizosphere bacterial communities from Rose Lake, Michigan, USA - RL3 v2 (version 2) | ecosystem: Host-associated > Plants > Roots > Rhizosphere > Soil | place: East Lansing... | reverse complement strand
ATGCAAGTGGTGGATCGCGCCCATATTCGGCTGCGCGTCTATGAGCGCGGCGCGGGTGAAACTCTCGCCTGCGGCACCGGCGCATGCGCCGCCGTCGCCATAGGCCGACGCGACGGGCGCCTGGATGCTGAGGTGCAAGTCCAGCTGCGCGGCGGCGAGTTGCGCGTAAACTGGCCGGGCGTGGGCGAACACATTTGGATGACAGGGCCGGCGGAAGTCGCCTTCGAAGGCCGTGTCGAGTTCTAGGACAACTGGGGGGATTGAACCGATGAGCACACGAGAAGCACGCGGCCTCAGCGCCGCGGAAACGGATGAAGAGATCGTCGCCCGCTATCTGCAGCACAATCCCGACTTTTTCGAGCGCCATCAACCGCTGCTCACGCGCTTGCGGCTGCCGCATGTGCGCAGCGGCTCGACCATCTCGCTGGTCGAGCGGCAAGTTGAGGTGCTGCGCGACAAGCACGCGGCGCTGGAAGAGAAATTGGCCGAGTTCGTGCGTGTGGCGCGCTCCAACGACGCCATCGCGGAGCGCATGCATCGCTTCACGCGTCGCCTGCTGCGCGCGGGCTCGCGCGACATGGTGCTGCAGAATATTGAGGCCGGACTGCGGCAGGATTTCGATTCCTTCAACTCCGTGCTGCTGCTGGTTGGCGCTGAGCAGACTCATGTGGATGAGCGCTTCCTGCGCATGATCGCTGCGGACGATGCGCGCTTGAAATCCTTCGAGACCTTGTTCGCGAGCGGCAAGCCGCGTTGCGGCCAGGTGCGGGATTCGCAGCGCGAGCTGTTGTTTGGAACCGAAGCGAACGACATCGGCTCGGTCGCGCTGGTGCCCTTGGGCGAGAAAGGCTCGCTCGGCCTGCTGGCGCTGGGGAGCAACGATCGCGACCGTTTTCATCCGGGGATGAGCACGGAGTTTCTGGCGCGGCTGGCGCAGCTGATCTCGGACGCGCTCACTACGCCAGCGGAGTAGGTTGGGCTTAAGTCTTCGAAGCCCAACTATTTTGGCGCACAGCATGTTGGGCTTCGAAGACTTAAGCCCAACCTACGGCTTTCACGTGACGCCTGCCGCACTCAAATCTATCGCCGATTTTCGCCGCCATCTGACGACCGAGCGGCGACTTTCAAAACATACGGACTCGAATTACGCCCTGGACCTCACGGCGTTAGTCCAATACTGCGACACCAACGGCCTCGAAGACTGGCGCGCGCTCGACAGCCAGCATGTGCGCGTCTTCGCTGCACGCTCTCACGCAAGCGGCCTCAGCCCTCGCAGCATTCAGCGGCGACTCTCAGCCACGCGCAGCTTTTTCAATTTTTTGGTGCGCGAGCATGAGCTCAAGAACAATCCGGCGGTTGAGATCCGCGCGCCCAAGGTCGGTAAACATCTGCCCAACACATTGGACGCGGATCAAATGGCGCGGCTGCTGGCCGTACCGGCTGGGGACATCCTCACCACACGCGATATCGCCATCATGGAACTGCTCTATTCATCTGGCCTGCGGCTCGCCGAATTGATCGGGCTCAATCTTGGAGATCTCGATCTCAAAGACCGCACCGTTCGCGTGCTCGGTAAAGGCAGTAAGGCGCGCATTCTGCCTGTAGGACGAAAGGCGCTTGAAGCTCTGCAAACCTGGCTGCAAGAGCGCGGCAACCTGGCGAAGGCAGATGAATACGCCTTCTTCGTTGGCCGCAATGGCCGCCGCCTGAGCCCGCGCGCCGTACAGGTGCGCGTGGCGCATTGGGCGAAGCGGCAAGGCCTCGGCCAGCATGTTCACCCGCACCTTTTCCGGCACTCGTTCGCTTCCCATCTCCTTGAATCCAGTGGAGAACTTCGCGGCGTGCAGGAACTTCTGGGCCACGCGGACATTGCAACGACACAGATCTACACTCATCTTGATTTCCAGCACCTGGCCCGCATCTACGACGCTACCCACCCCCGAGCCCGCAGAAAAACATGAGCCCTTCTTCAGACAACCAAGGCTTTAATCCCCACGGCACAACGATCCTTGCCGTGCGCCGTAACGGCGCGGTCGCGATGGGGGGCGACGGCCAGGTCACTCTCGGCAACACAGTGATGAAGGGCAATGCGCGCAAAGTGCGCCGGCTCTATAACGACAAAGTGCTTGCCGGCTTTGCCGGCGGCACGGCGGACGCGTTCACGCTGTTCGAGCGCTTCGAGGGCAAGCTGGAGAAATATGGGAACCTGACTCGGGCAGCGATTGAGTTGGCAAAAGACTGGCGGTCGGACCGCTACCTGCGCCGCCTCGAAGCCCTGCTGCTGGTGGGCGATCCGGAGAAGCTGTTTGTGATTTCCGGGAACGGCGACGTGATCGAGCCGGAGCTCGAGGTCGCGGCCATTGGCTCAGGCGGCTCGTTTGCGCTCGCTGCCGCCCGCGCCCTCGTGCAGGACTCGAACCTCGACGCGCGCAGCATCGTCGAGAAATCATTGAATATTGCCGCGGACATCTGCATCTACACCAACCGCAATCTGGTCATCGACGAGCTCAAATGAATTCTTCCTTAACGCCCCGCGAAATCGTCCAGGAACTGGACAAACATATCATCGGCCAGCACGCGGCCAAGCGTGCGGTGGCCATCGCCTTGCGCAACCGCTGGCGGCGCATGCAGGTGGATGAGCCGCTGCGGCAGGAAATCACGCCGAAAAATATTCTGATGATCGGCCCTACGGGCGTCGGTAAAACCGAGATCGCGCGCCGTCTTGCGCGCCTCGCGAATGCGCCGTTCGTCAAAGTGGAGGCGACGAAATTTACCGAGGTCGGTTATGTCGGCCGCGACGTCGATTCCATCGTCAAAGAGCTCGTGGATATCGCCGTCAAAATGACGCGCGAGCAGGAAATGGTGAAAGTGCGCGAGCGCGCCGCGGATGCCGCCGAAGAGCGCGTGCTCGATGCGCTGCTGCCCAAGCCCCGCATGATGGGCTTTTCAACCGACGAGCCCGCGCAGCCGCGCGATGCGGACACGCGCCAGAAATTCCGCAAGATGCTACGCGAGGGCGAGCTCGACGAGCGCGAGATTGAATTGGAGCTGCGCTCCCTGCCCGTGGGGGTGGAAATCATGGCCCCGCCCGGCATGGAAGAAATGCAGCAGCAGCTGCAGTCCATGTTCCAGAACCTGGGCGGCAACCGCACGCGCACCCGCAAAGTGAAAGTGAAGGAAGCCGCGAAGCTGCTCATCGATGAGGAAGCCGCGAAGCTCATCAACGAGGAAGAGTTGAAAGTGCAGGCGATCACCAATGCCGAGCAGAATGGCATCGTGTTCATCGATGAGATCGACAAGGTGACCCGCCGGCAGGAAACCCTGGGCGCGGACGTGTCGCGCGAAGGCGTGCAGCGCGATCTGCTGCCTTTGATCGAAGGCTCCACGGTAGCCACCAAATACGGCCCGGTGAAAACCGACCACGTACTCTTCATTGCTTCCGGCGCGTTCAGCCTTTCGAAGCCTTCGGATCTGATTCCGGAATTGCAGGGCCGCCTGCCCATTCGCGTGGAGCTGGATTCACTGAAGGTGGACGACTTCGTCAAAATCCTCACGGATACGGACGCTTCGCTTACTACGCAGTATCGCGCGCTGATGAGCACCGAAGGCGTAAAGGTCGATTTTGCCGAGAGCGGCGTGCGCCGCGTGGCGGAGATCGCTTTTCATGTGAATGAGCGCACCGAGAATATCGGCGCGCGGCGCCTGCATACGGTGATGGAACGTTTGCTCGAGACTGTGTCGTACGACGCCACCGAGCAGAATGGCTCGAGCGTGACCGTCAACGCTCAATACGTCGACGATCACCTCGGCAATCTGGTCAAGGACGAAGACCTCAGCCGCTATATCTTGTAGGTTATTTTCCAGCAGCGTCGTCTTTGCGATCCGGTCATTTTGGCGGCGTATAGCGTTTGGGCACGCGCTCGTTCTCAAACACCACCGTCTCCGGCGATTCCGCGCCTTTGCGAAACAGCACGCCGATCGCTTTCTTATTACTGCGCTCGAACACCGAGAGCTCGCCATCGGGGCTTTGCGCCAACAGTCGTGAATCGGCAGGCAATTTTGCGGCCTGCTTGCGCTTGTCCTTATCCACTTTGCCTTTCTCGGCCGCTTCACTCGCGGCCTGCGCTTGCGCGATCAGCGAGGCGCAGTCGATGCAAGGCTCCGCCTCCAGTGGCTTGTGGTGGTCCAGCATATTGATGGGCTGTTCTGCAGCGGGCTTTTCAGCCGGCAACTTGGCGCGCACCCACCCGGATTGAGCGGGGTATGCCAGCTCATCGTTCGAGAGCCATACCGGCGCCTGATCCAGCTTGTTGGCATCCGGCGCCGGGTTGAGCCAAGTGAGCTTCGGAGTGATGGGGTCTGTGAATTCCACAACGCCGGTCTTCAATACCTTGTCATCGTTATCCAGCTCGTAAAAGGATAACTTGCTCCCATCCGGCGTAAACCCGCCGAGCCAGTAGCTGTCGGCCGCGCCTTGGTAAAAAGGATATTCGGAATTGGGCGGCGTACGATCGATATCTACGCGATAAAGCCACGTCTGCATGCGGTTGGCCGCGCCGGCTGGCAGCTTGCCGGTGTCCCGCACCCAGTTGTAAGGACGCATCCATTCATAGACGAAGTACGCGCCATCCGGCGAGATCAGCGCGCGGCCGATAGCCTGCTTCGTGCGAATCTCAGCATCTGTGGGGGCGCGCGGCTCGGCGGCGATCGCAAGGCCCACGATGAGAGGAGACAAACAAAGAGTAGCGAACGAAATCTTATTCATGCATGAACTCAGAGACTCCCAAGATCGGCGTTGGAGGTCCACTGCAGCCGAAAGTTCACTTGCCGCGACGCGGACTTGCGACGCTCATCATCTGTTCGATGATATTGACCGGTGCGCTGCCGTAGCTGAGGAACTGCTCGTGGAAGCGCTGCAAGCTGAACTCCGCGCCCTGCTGTTTCTGCAAACGTTCCCGGTAGCCGTAGATCTGCGAGAAGCCTGAATAATAGCTCGCCAGCTGCACGCTCGAGAGCTGCACCCGCCGCCATTTGCCGGTTGCTTCTTTCTCGGATTGAAACGCTTCATGCGTGAGCATATGCAACGCTTCTTGCTCGCTCATGCCGAGTGCATGAACGCGGTAATCGAGCACGGTGTTGGTGACGGAGCGCAAGTACCACTTCCAGTACATCAACCACAGCTCGGGCGCGTTCGCGCCATAACCGGATTCGAGCATCATGCGTTCGGCATACACTGCCCAACCCTCAACCGTGCTGCCATTACCGAAAATGCTTTTGATGCGGCTGGGAGACCGGTTGGCGTAAATCAACTGCACGTAATGGCCCGGAATGGCCTCGTGGATGATGAATACCGGGCTCATCCAGTTGTTGTATTCGCACAGGAAGCTTTCCGCCTCGTTTGGCGGCAGCGTATCGAGAGGCATCACGTTGAAATAAGTGCGCGCGCCAGGATCGTAGGGGCCGGGCGAATCGATGCTTGCGATGCTGACGCCGCGTTGGTAAGCGGGCGTATCGCGCACGACGAGCGGCTTGGTAGGATCGAGCGTGAGTAGGTTGTGATCCGTCACCCATTTTTCGAGCTGCGGAATGAGACTGCGCACGTAACTCACATACTGATTGGACGCAACGTGATCGCGTGAGAGTTGGACAATGACCTGGCCGATTTTCTCGAAGCGGTTGGCGGGTTTCGGCGTATGCGCCATGACTTTCGGCCACAGCTCATCAGCCAAGAGTTCCATCTTGCCGAGCACTCGCAAGCGTTCCTGCTGCGCGCTTTCATATAGCGCTTGCGCGCCCGCGCTGCCAGGATTGGCGAAGGCGAACTTCTGGTCATAGAGCGCTGATCCTAAGCGGAAGGAGCGCGCCGTCCCGCTTTTCGCGAGCTTGCCATCCAGCGCCTCGAGCCAGTCGGCGTAATCCCGTATGGAGCGGCGTGTCGTCGCAATACGCCTGGCAAACAGCTTGCGTTCCTTCGCTGAAAGGCCGGAGGAGGCGATCTGCTTTTCGAGGTCTGCGCCAAAAATGTCGAGTGCACCGCGATTCTGCTCGATGGCGAGCCGGGTGTGCTCGCGCGTTGGATTACGGACGCTCAATTCCGCTGCAGCATAATAGGCCGGTACGTTCTTCAGGCGCTTCAACACCGTGCGCAACCGCTGGTCCAATGGCGCGTACTCGGTGTTCAATAGCAATGCAAAACTATTGGCGATGTTGTAAATGTCCGGGCTCCATTCCCAGGCGCGCAATCGATCCAGCTGCCACAGCTCCATGCGCAGCTCGTTGTCGAGCAGCGCCCAGTCCGAGCGATTGCCGGCGTCCAATGCTTCGGGTTTGAATTCGTGGAGCCTGGCCTGCCACTTTTTCGAAAAATCTCGTTGCTCCGCGCGCGCGTTGCTGTCCGGCACGATGAGTCGGTCAGCCGTCTTGTAATAGCCGGCTGTAATGGCGGCATCGGGATTGAGCTGCCAGTAAGCCTCGAGAAAGGCGTCGCCGAAGCGGGCTTCGAACTCGGCATTGGGATCATTCGCCAGCGCTGCGGCGCTCAAAGCAAGTAACAACAAGGCCGAGATCATTCGTCGCATTAGAGTCTCCCAGATAAGCACTGTCACGCAGGCCGACGGATGGATGCAGCGCGGGGCACGTTACCGCGGCGAGCGCCAGTGGGCCAGGCCTGTGCAGGTTCGGGCTCGCTGGAGTCGCCCAGACCGACGGTTTGAGCGGGAAAAACGGTCCTCACACTGCGGCTGTTCCCTGAGGGAGAGCTTGATATGCTTCGCATCGTGGACAAACCCCTCGAAAATTTCATCGCGCCTGACCAGCAGCCGATCGGGCGCGTCGTCGGGAAACGGAAAACGCCCCCGGTCGGCGCATTGCCAGCCGCCCAGGCTCGGGCTGCCATGACGGCAAACGCCAATTATCGTACCCGTGTCCCAAAGGGAATTTTCTTCTACAACAGTCATGAGGAAATGACCCGCGACCGCGAGCGTTGGACCCTCGAAGCGATCATGGCTCGGCGCGCAGAACGTGGCTGAATACACACGACCGGCAACCTGGGAAGATTTGAAGGCGCTCATTAAACGCCTGAATGACGCGCAGGTGGATTACGCGCTGGTAGGGGGCTACGCCATAGCGGCGCATGGATTCAACCGGTTCTCTGAAGATATCGATATCCTCGTCGATCCCGCTGCGGAAAATTCCATCCGCTGGATCCTGGCATTGAGCGAGCTGCCGGATCATGCCGCCCGGGAGCTTACCGCCAGCCCAAATGTATTTGCCGACGACAAGCGCTATGCATTGCGCATCAACGATGAGTTCACCATAGATGTAATGCCGTCAATTGCGGGACACCCCTGGGAAGAAATGCGTGGGTACATCGAAACGCTGGATCTCGAGGGTGTGCCGCTCAAGATTCTTAATCTCGAGGGTTTGTTGCTCAGTAAGCAGGGAGCGCGGCCGAAAGATCAGATGGACGCCGCACTGATACGGCAGGCTCTTCAGGCTATCAAACATCCAAGCAAGAAGTAGCGCAACCGCTCAAAGCAATCGCTTTCGCTCCGCCCCGCTCCGCGACCCATGCTGATGCGCATACACCTTCGTAAACTCGGCCCCCAGCAGAAAAATCTGCGCCGAGTAGTACACCCAGACCAGCAGCAGAATAATTGAGCCCGCCGCGCCGTAGGTAGAGGCAATCGCGCTGTTGCCTAAATAGAGGCCGATCAAAAACTTGCCGATGCTGAACAGCAGCGACGTCACCAGCGCGCCGATGATCACGTCCTGCCATGCAATGCGCACCGCGGGAAGAATCTTGTAGATCATTGCAAAGAGCGCGGTGACCAGCGCGAAGGACACCACGAAGTTCACGGCCTGCAGCAACCATAGCAGCGCGCCTGTAGCGTCCTGCGGTCCCCACTTCGTGGAAAGCGCAGTCAGTACGGCGCTGAATACCAGCGACACGAGCAGCAGGAAGCCGAGCGCCAGAATCAAGCCCACGGACATCACCCGCTTGCGCACGAAATACCAGAAGCCACGCCGCTTCTCGGGCGGCGCATCCCAGATTTCATCCAGGCCGTCTTTGAGCTCGGCAAGCGCGGAGGTAGCGCCGATCAGCAAGGTAACGAAACCGACGGCAGCTGCCGCAGCGCCAGCGCCTGGCCGCGCGGCGTTTTCAATCATCGCCTGTACGGCGCGGGCGCCTTCCTGCCCCACCAGCCCGCCAATCTGTCCCACGATTTCGCCGCGCGCCGCCTCTTCGCCGAAAAACATGCCCGCGATGGCGATAGCTAGTATCAAAATGGGCGCGAGCGAGAAAAGGGTGTAGTACGCGAGCGCCGCGCCTTTGCGCGAAGCGGCGTCCCTCATCCATTCGCGGATGGACTCGCGCAGCAAGCTCCACATTGCCAGCCTGGACCATATATGCATGCGTCAGATCCTGTGCTTCCGCGCCGGTATGGCCTGCGAAGACACGATCGCTTTCACCGGGAAATGATCGGACGCGCGCCGTGCCAGCGGACTGCGATGCACACGAAACTCGAACAGCGAGCCGCGCGGCCGCACCCACACGCGGTCCAATGCAAACAGAGGACCCCATACCGGGAATGTCCGTTCCCAGGGCGGCTTGCCGAGCAAACTATGCAGCCAGCGCAAGGGCCGACTGAGCGGCAGCCACTCATTGATATCGCCAAGCACCACGACGGGCTGATCCATTGGAATTTCCCGCAATGCGGTCAGCACTTTTTGCACCTGGTAGCGGCGCTCCGCAGGCCAAAGTCCCAGATGCATCACAAATACATGCGCCACGCGGCCGTCCACATCCAGTTGCACTTGAAGCGCGCCGCGCGGCTCGTAGCCCCTGAAACTCAAATCATGCCGCCGCACACCGAGAACTTTCCGCCGGGTCAACAGTGCATTGCCATACTCGCCTTCGTGGCGAACGATTGTGGCCCCGGCTACCGCCTGCATGCCTGTTGCCCGCGCCATAAATTCAAGCTGCATCGAATCGCTGCGCTCGCTCGGGCGGCTGTCTACTTCCTGCAGCCCGATAGTGTCGCAGCCAAGCTCCCGGATCACCTGCACAACGCGCTCCGCATCGCAGCGCCCGTCGGCGCCAACGCAGCGATGAATATTGTAGGACGCAATATGCAGCACGTCGGCTTCAGCGCGCGCCGCGTATAGCAGACCCGAACAACCAGCGGCGCACCACGAGCGTAGCCACACCCAACACGACGACTGCAGCGGCAATGAGCCACACGTTGATGGTGCGTGGATCGCGCAGTCCCGCCGCCAGTTGATCGCCGAATATCGTCGCAACCAGTGTTCCGGGCAGGATGCCAATGGCGGTCCCAAGCATGAAATGCCACAGGCGGATGCGAATGGCGCCGGCGACGATATTCACCACGCCAAATGGGCCGAGCGGTACGAGGCGCACCGCCGTCATCGCCAGCACCCCTCGCTCGCGCATGATCTGGCTCAAACGATTGAGACGGTTGCCTGCAATGCGCCTCACAGCGCCGCGGTCCAGTTTCAAACCCAATGCATAGGTGGCCAGTGCGGCAATGAGGATGCCGCTGAACGCGTACACGAATCCCAGCACCGTCCCGAAAGCCACCACCGCAAACAGTGTGATGGCGGGCCGCGGAAACAGCACCAGGCTCGCCGGTGTATAGGCCGCCATTACAATCAGGGGCGCCCAGATATTTTTTGAGAAACTTTCGGCCCAGGCTCTCACACGGTCTGCATCCGCCCATACGGCGAGCGGCGTGTAATGCCACATGCCGCCCAGCGCCGCCAGCACCAAAAGCAAAGCCAGCAGAAGTTTCCAGTGCGGGCGCGCCGCGGCGCCACTCATGTCCGGGGCAAACTGCGCCACCAGCTTGTCGAGCGCTACGGGACTTTCCGGATCCGCCACATTCTGGGCGAGCGCAACCATCGCTTCGGAGGGCTCGTCCAGGCGCTCATAAGGTTTGAGTGTGCGTCCCTCGCTGTGTAATGAAGCGATGGCGCTGCTCAGCGAGCCCCCCTGCAGCGCCGCGGCGTCCACCGCCTCTTCGGACACATTCAAATGCTCGGCCATCAGGCGATTGCGGAACCTGCGAATACACGCAGACACGCGCTCCTCGCCACGCGCCTGGATCGCGACACTGCATTCGGTGTCGAGCCCCATCGAGCGGTTGGAAAAGTTGGCGGAGCCGATCAGGAGACATTCATCGTCCACGACCATGAGCTTGGAGTGCAGATCGCAATGCTGGCCCTCGTCGAGATCGGGAATGTGCGGGTAATACGCGTGAAAGCGGTCATGCTTGTCGGCATCGCGGAGCTTCCTCAGCAATACCGTGCGCAGCGTGCCCATGGTCGGAGCTTCGAGCCAGCCGGCAGTGGACAAGCGCAATATCGCGATGACTTCCGGCCCATCGGGTTCGCGCAGGCGCGCCGCGAGCGCCTCGCCCAGGGTGTGAGAAGTGAAATATTGATTCTCGATATAAATGGAGCGCTGGGCCGCCGCAATCATGCCGAGGTGCAGTGCTTCAACTTCCCGGATAGGAGGCTCATCTGCCACCGGGGCGACAGTGCGCGCCACGGCCACGTCAATATTCTCAATACTGACCGGCATGTGCCGGGGCCAAGGGTCGGCCGGCGCTTTGACGTTTCTGCGCTTCCACAACTTGCGACGCGCATATTTCGGCAGGATAGATTTACCTGTGGCCCGCAACCAGCGCTCGCGTGCTATGTCATCCAGTGCTTTGGCAGCCTCACCGTCCACC
>Ga0065707_10001330_pt1 | contig 10758 bp, 14 predicted proteins | sample SwiRhicommuniRL3_FD_59094 | JGI IMG/M metagenome (GOLD analysis project Ga0065707, IMG submission 59094) | Switchgrass rhizosphere bacterial communities from Rose Lake, Michigan, USA - RL3 v2 (version 2) | ecosystem: Host-associated > Plants > Roots > Rhizosphere > Soil | place: East Lansing... | reverse complement strand
ACCCCGACCACGACCGCGACCCCGACCCCGACCCCGACCGCGACCAGCGTCTATAACGCGACCTTGCGGTATTGAGGTTCATTTCAGTTTCCCGAAGCTCTCAATAGCGCCGCGTTTCACATACCATTCATGCGGCAACGCTTGGGCGTCCTTCCACGGCTTGTCTTGCAGCGGTCCGGTTTCGTACACGATGGCTGCGTCAGTCAAGAGTACGCAGGTTTCGTTTACGCCGGTCAGGGTGCCGGTGTAGATGTAGTTAGCGCAAAACAGGGTTACCCGTTCTCCAAGCAACTTTTCCAGCCCTTCGCCTGATACTTCTTGCACGATCTTTTTCAATGTTGTCTCCAAAAAGTTAAAATGGGTTAGGTGCCGCTGGCAGATTGGTGCCCCGGCGGCGCGGGGTCAGGGAGTGTGGGCGAGAAGGTCGCCCCGGCTATACCCGGATTCGATCTGCCATCACACCGGGTATTCCGTGAAATTCATACGTTGCGCCCAAAATTCCTGCGGTTAATCTCGGCGGCCCGATCCTCGGCATCCTGCACAATAGAGCGCACCCAATGGAACAACAGCCCGCCCAGGCAGACTACGATAAGCAGGGCGTCGGTTAGCGGCTCGCTCATGCGTCACCTTCCGTAACCTGCTCGAAGTCAAAGCCGTCCGTGCTTCCCGGTCCTTCTGCATCGCACACGGACCATTGCGCGCCGGTATCGAGGTCAGTAACCCACCATTGCCCATGTTCAAAGTCGCACTGGAAGCGGGCAATTCCAAGCGCCTCAGACACGGCGTGACCGATGCGAATCTCAACCTGCCGTGTATATTCGCCGTTAGTGGTAAGTTCTCCGCCTCCGTATTGCTCTACAACCATACGCAGCGCCGCCTCAAGCTCCGCCACCCGAGCGCGGAGGGAGTCAAGTTCCTCGCAGGCGTCCTCGTAACTGTCCCGCGCCCGTTGAGCAACGGAAAGGTTCGGGACTTCATTGTGCATTACGTCCGTTACGACTTCCTGGGCATAGTTACGCTTCATGTCATGTGCTCCTGTGGGTTAGGCGGCTATCCCGCACGCGGCAAAGAATCGGGCGCGGTCAAAGCGCGGATTGTCGCGCTTAAGGACTTCCGCAATGTGCTCTGCCGATAGACTGGTGCCGTCGAGCATGTCTATATGATGTTCATCAGGCTCCTTGCCGGTAATGTCGGCGCGCGCTGCCTTGATCGCCGCTGCTATGGCTACGTAATCCTTGCGTGTCATGGTATGGCTCCTTAGTCCTAGTAGCCTGAAACCGTCAGGCGCGGCAGTGTCAACCGGAAAGGGGTATTAACCCCTTCCCGCTTGGCGCTAGGCAGTGATAACGTCGCGTGCCTCCCAATGGCGGCGCTCTTTCAGTTCTGCCTTGTGAGCTTGAATTGCCGATTCGATCATTTCGCGCGCTACGTCTTTCCAGTAGTCGCCGAGGGACTCTACTCCCCACAGAGAGTCGGAGGCTATCTCCTCGCCTTTGTGGTAAAGCTTGATGCACACCCCGAGGTAATGCCATTCGTTGTTGCACCATTTGCGGAGGTATTCAAAGTCTGCCATTGCCGCACGGTGCGCGCGGTCCCCTTTGGTTCCCGTGCCGTATGGTTCAGTATCCCAGCCGTCTTTTTTGGCGAGTGATACAGCGGCGCGAAAATCGTAGTAACGCTTGCTCCCGCGATCTTCGCAGAGGATCCTTTCTCCCAGAAGCTTGTCTAGGCGAGTCCAGTCCGATACCGGACCGTGTCCATCGCTTTGCTCCCAAGGCGCATCGGCGCTTTCGTCATACGGAAGCTCGATAATGACGCTGTAGCCTCCCGCAAGCTTGATTGTTTCGCCCGAGTCGTAATTGCCGTATGTGGGTATCTCAAATTTCATTCCATTCTCCCGTTCAGGTTAACTACCAGTGCATCCGTATATCCCGCCTGGTAGCGGGATAGGCTGAGGCGCTAGACTGGTTTCCCGTATCCCCGCTGACGGGCTTCCCATGCGGGTTCGCTGCTGGTGGTGGGGAGCTTGAGCCGGTAGTAATCGAGTCCGTATTCGTATCCATCGCGATACGCCTTATCGAAGCTTGGCGACACATGGCGGAGGCCCTGTAACCATCCGGCGAGGTAATGCGTAAGGCGCGCATTGCCGTCTTTTGCATCGCGCGCTGCATCATGGAATCCCCAGTTAAAGCGAGTCCGGTCACTGATTAGTTGCTTGCGTTTCATTTCCATTTCTCCCGATGTGATTAACTACCAGTGCATCCGTATCTGCGCCTGTGCGGGCGCAGAGGCTGAGGCGCTAGACCGAAAGCGGTTCATCCGATAGTGTGATGTTGAATGAGAATCCGCCGGTGGAAACCGTGAACTTTGTGCCGGCACCGTTTGGAGCTTGTGCGCAGACTTCCCGTTCAAACTTGTTATATGCTGCCGCGTCATCGTCAGAAATAAGACCGGCGTTGTTGAGCACATCAAACGTGCAATATGCGCCGTCAGCAAAGGTCCACCCTTCGCCTATTACATCGACTAGCGGCGTGCTCTCAATCCATTCGCCGTTCAGTTCGGTATTTGCCCAAATTGTCATTTCATTCTCCCGATGTGATTGACTACAGGCGTAGTCTCTCATAGGGAAATGCCTCTGTCAATACCCTATCGCAAATATATTTAGGGGCGTGCTATGATTCGCGCATGGACAGGCGAAACCGGGAATACAACGAGAGGCAGCGGGCGTTAGCTCGACCTCGAGCTGAGCGCGCTATCAGGCTACGCGAGGCAGGCGAGACATGGGCAACGATAGGTCAGTTGCTGGGCGTATCGAGGCAGCGTGCCCAGGCGCTGGCAGCGGCGCACAGCAAGATAAGCAAATGATGTTGCAAGGGGAGAAAGGGGAGGATAGGCTAGACCTGCTGATGCGCAAGGCTTAGAGCCGAAACGAGACCAAGCCACGCTCACGGTACGCGTGAGTGGAGGACGGAAGCTAGCCGACAGCTAGTAACAACTAGCTAGGCGCTTTGCATCAGCGCATGACTCCTCCAATGGGGGGTAAGGGGGGCACGTTACTCCAAACAGCGCCAAAGGCATCAGCCACCCCCGAGAGCAGAGGTGTTGCATTTCCTCCCCATCCGTGCATAATCCGCAACATGCCGCTATCCGTAGTAGCAGAACAGGTCAAACAGCAAATCCCGGAGATAGTCGATCGCTATCTCAAAGGCGAGTCCATCATAAGCCTAGCCGCCGAGAAAGGCGTACACCGGCAAAGGCTATACGAGTGGATGCTGGCAGGCATAGGTGACGATAACTATCACGATACTGTCACCAAAGTCCTAGTCAGACGCGTGGCTGAGGCTGATGAGGCTTTGGAGAACCCATCAGTTGAACCGGACACTCAACGCGCGCACGCGAGGGCCAGGATAGCCAGGACTGACCTGGAACGTCGTAGGCCAGGTCTATACGGTATCAAGCAACATATCACAGTGGATCAAAGGGTTAGCGTCGAGGTGAGCCTGTCAGAGGATGCCAGCTCCCTACTCAATCATGTACGTGCTGCGGCGCAGCTACCGCATAGCACCATAGACCAGGACAGCGTGGCTGATGCAGAAGTCATTGAAGATCAATAGCTTACCATCGCACCGCGTATAACAGTCATTATGTCAAATGCACCTAACCAATTGATTGATATGATGGTGCATAGCAGCATAGGCTAGACATGACAGTAGGCATCGGGGGGGGTAGGGGTGAAGTGGCAGGCCCCTCCCCCCGTCACAGGGAGCCTCAACCCCCATGAGGTCAGACGTAACAAGCCGGTTATGGCCCCCCCCACTCTCATTTTCTGGCGCGCAAAAAAATTCTGGAAGCGTGATCTATGGGGGTTCTTACGGATAAGGTAGTCTTTACCCCTTCGCTGACGCAAGAGTTGCGGTCTTTGTCGTTGAGGGAGGTGATCCTATTCTGGGACGGGATGGAGAAGAAGGCCCGTGAGAAGCATTCTTTCAAGGGTTTGGTGAGGGAGTTGTGTCAGGTCGATCTGTTTTACCTGCTGGTGAGGGTTTGCAGGAGAAAGGACATGCTGCACCCGTGGATTTTTGAGAGGTGCAGGGAGTATGAGAGGGAGCCTAATGGGTACTTGGACTTATGGGCGCGGGAGCACTACAAGAGCACCGTCATTACCTTCGGGGGGACGATACAGGACATACTCAACGATCCCGAGGTGACTTTCGGGATTTTCTCTCATACCAGACCGATAGCCAAAGCCTTTCTGCGGCAGATCATGCGGGAGTTGGAGGGCAATGAGTCTTTGCATGACGCCTTTCCTGATGTGTTGTGGGGGAAGGACACCAAGCAAAGTCCCAAGTGGTCAGAGGACGATGGGATCATAGTCAAGAGGACTACCAACCCGAAGGAAGCGACTGTAGAGGCTTGGGGTCTTGTTGATGGACAACCAACTTCCAAGCACTTTTCCCATCTGCTGTACGACGATATCGTGGTCAGGGAGTCTGTGACCAATCCCGAGATGATGGAAAAGACCATGACGGCCTTGGAGGCTTCGTACAACCTCGGTACGACTCCTGGGATCAAGCGGATGCCGGGGACCAGATGGCATTTCAACGATGCCTATTCCACGGTGCAAAAACGCGGTACGGCGAAGCTGCGGTTCTATCCTGGGACTGACGACGGGACCGAGACGGGAAAGCCTGTCCTGTGGGATGACCAGACCATGCGGGACAAACGCAGGGACATGGGTCCCTATACGTTTGCCGCGCAGATTTTATTGAACCCGAAGGCCGATGCATTGCAGGGGTTCAGACGGGAATGGCTGAGGTACTACAACCGCATCAGCGATTCCAAGTCGATGAACAAGTACATTCTGGTTGACGCGGCTTCCAGCAAGAAGAAGGGGTCGGATTTCACGGCGATGTGGGTGGTGGGTCTGGCGATGGATCAGAACGTCTACGCTCTGGACATGATTCATGACCGGCTGAACCTCAAGGAACGGGCGGACCGGCTTTTCGAGATGCATAGAAAGTGGAAGCCCCGGCAGGTCCGGTACGAAAGATACGGCATGATGGGCGATATCGAGCACATGAAGTCCAAGATGGAAGATGACAACTACCGCTTCGACATCGTGGAGGTCGCGGGCAAGGTCGGGAAAGCGGATCGCATAAGACGCCTCATGCCGATATTCGAGCAGGGGCGCTTCTACCTGCCCAAGACCCTGCACAAAGCCGACTACCAGAAGAACATGCGGGATTTGGTGGATGATTTCGTGGAGCACGAATACAATGCGTTTCCAGTAGGGCTGCATGACGACATGCTGGACGCGCTGGCGCGGCTTTTCGAGCCTGACATGACTTTGGTATGGCCGAAAGAGAAGAAGGACGTGGGCTATTCGCTTCCGCGCGAGGACTATGCGGTGGCGAACGGATGGATGGGGGCATGAGATTTGTTACTTATTGGGATTTTGACCGCAGGTGGCCTTGTTACAAGGCTTCTCACTGGATTCCTAAAATCTTGTGGGACAGGTCTGGGTTTATGTTTACCGTGGGGGTGATTTGCGGGCCGTTTTGCATATCCAGAAGGTCTTGGAGTGGTGACATCACCTTGCACGCCAGGGATACGGAAATGAGGTCTTTACAAAGATGAAAAACGGGTTGCGGAGTATGAATGAACTGATATTCGAACGCGGCCTTGCGATAGGGTCTTTCGATATCGTAAAACGCAGGTGGAATTTCCGGTTCCGAGACGAGCATTTCGAGGACGTTGATCCGGTCATGGAGGACGCGCGCCCCGCGCGCTCCATGGCGATTTACCCGATACCGGAACTGCGCTACGGGTGGGTGGCGAGGATTGATGACGTGAGAAAGTGCGCTGGACAGCAATGGGCGTGAGCCTCATTGACATCATCCGCCCCCGACACATCGTAAAGGTGTGCGGGGCGAGGCGCGTGAGCATGTGCAACCCCGTCGAGCGCCAGCCGCGCAAGATGCCCAAGGGCATCGGGAAGCGTGAGAAGTGGCGCATCTCGCAGAAGCTCTGGCGCGAGGAACACCCGGAACGGGCGCGCGAGACGTGGCGGCGCTACTACTGGCGCAAGCACAAGGAATTGAAGGAAAAACAGTTGAAACGCTGGCACGAACGCTATTCTCCGTCACGGTCCACCGATGGCCGAAAATAACGACAAGGACCTGCTCGCCACCGCCCGAAAACGCTTCGATGGCTGCGTAGCGGCGCACTCACCCAACAGGTCCCTGCAACTGGAGGACCTTCGCTTTTTCGCCGCCTCCCCTGACAACGGCTGGGCGTGGCCTTCCAGGATCAAGGCCGACCGCGAGAACGACCCCAACGGTCCAAGACCGTGCCTCACCATCAACATGATCCCGCAGCACGTTCATCAGGTGACGAACGAGATGCGCCAGAACATGCCGTCCATCAAGGTGCTGCCGGTGGACGGGGAATCCGACCCCGAAGTGGCGAACGTGCTGAACGGCATCATCCGCCATATCGAATACCACTCGGATGCCGAAACCGCCTATGACATAGCATCAGAACAGCAGGTCATCACCGGCGAAGGCTACTGGCGCGTCCTGACGGAATACTGCGATGAAAAGTCCTTCGATCAGGACATCGTGGTAAAGCCGATCAGGAACAACGAAAGCGCCTATTTGCAACCGTATTGCGATGCAACCGGGTGCGACGCCAAGTACGGCTTCATCGTGCAGGACTTCGAGGAAGATGCGTTCAGGCTTCAATTTCCGAATGCCAAGCCGGTGGACTGGACGCTAGTCGGCAACGATATCGACTATCACAACTGGTTCATCTCGGGCGAGAAAACGATCCGGGTAGCCGAATATTTCTACACCGAGACGGTAGAGCGCGAGTTGCTGCTGTTCGCGAACGGGGTGCTTGCCTTTGCCGACGAACTGACGAAGGAGATGCTGGCTGCCTATGGGGAGCCGCTGAAACGCAGGCGAGTCCTCGCTGAAACCGTGAAGTGGTGCAAGCTGACCGGGGCAGAAGTGCTGGAGAGGAACGATTGGGCGGGGAAGTACATTCCCATCATCCGCGTCGTCGGCAATGAGGTCGAAGTAGAAGGCGAAGTCTTTTACTACGGCCTCGTTCGTCAGGCCAAAGACGCGCTGAGAATGTACAACTACTGGTGCTCTCAGGAAGCGGAGATGCTGGCCCTAGCGCCCAAAGCTCCGTTCGTCGTAGCCGAGGGGCAGTTGGAAGGCCATGAGACGAAATGGCGCACGGCCAATTCCACCAATCATGCCTATCTGGAATACAACCCGATTTCCGAAGGCGGCAATCAGGTCCCGCCGCCGCAGCGCGTCATGCCGCCGATGCCGTCAGCAGGCATTTTGCAGGCGAAAATCGGCGCAGCCGAGGACGTGAAGCGCACCACGGCGCAATACAACGCCTCTCTGGGTGACAGGTCGAATGAGACTTCTGGCAGGGCGATCATCGCGAGACAGAAGGAAGGCGATGTAGCGAACTTTCATTACACAGACAACTTTGCCCGTTCCAAGCGGTATTTCGGTCGCCTGCTGGTGGACCTGATACCGAAGATTTACGACTCCAAGCGCATAGCGCGCATCGTGGCCGAGGGCGGGGAGACAGATCAGGTCATCATCGACCCAGAACAGCAACAAGCTGTGATGACGATATCCGAGGGCGCATCTTCCTACAACCTCAACGTCGGGCGCTACGACGTGATGGTGACGGTGGGACCTTCCTACACCACAAAGCGGCAGGAAAATGCCGAGATGATGGCTAAGATACTGCAAACGACACCGCAGTTGTGGCCGATAGTGGGCGATCTTATGGTGAAGGAGATGGACTGGCCGGGGGCGCAGAAATTCTCCGAGCGGCTGGCGATTCTTCTGCCGCCGCAGATCAAGCAGGCCGAACAGGGCAAGCAACCGCTTCCGCCACAGGCCGTTCAAGCCGTTCAGCAGGCCCAGATGGCAATGCAGGCCGTGCAGCAGAAGGCACAGGAACTTTCACAGGTTGAAGCGAAGCTCAAGGATGAGGCGACCAAGACCGCTGTTGAGAAAGCCGCTCTGGAGGAAGCCAGAACTCAGCTACAGGCTGAGAAAAGGGTTCTGGATGCGGAATATCAGAAGCTCGTGGCCCAGCTACAGGCGAAGCTATCAGAGGCTGCGTGCGCCGAAGCACAGGGGGCCGCAAGCAAGGCACAAGAGACTCTGGACCGGGTAGGCACCCCGGCACCAGAAGGCGGCACGGAATACTTGCAGGCGACCGAGATGAACGCAAGGCTGGTTCAGATGATGGCCCAGGTTCTCCAGAATACCACCGCGCCCAAGCAGAAAAACGCCAGGATCATAGAGAACCCGGACGGTTCGTTCACCATGCAGGCCGTTGAGACGGTTCAGTAATGGCTGACGACGTAACCTATACCTCGACCAATCCCGCAGGTCCGCCGGATGCCTTGAAACAGGCGACGGACGAGCACGCCACAAGGGGGCACATGCCTCTTGTGAAGCTCGCCTATTCTGCCGATGGCGACGCGACCCATATCCCTGCTGATGTTAATGGTCTTGATGTAGATGTAACACGGGTTCCGGCCATAGGGGTCAGTTCAAGCATTGCCATCGGCGTCTCCAGCGCCCCGATTACTGACGTGCGGGTGAGTAGCGGGGCGCTGTCTGTTTCGAGCATCGCAGCGGTTGGCGTATCGAGCATACCTGCTGTTGGCGTGTCCTCGATGGTGTTGCATGACGTGCGTATCTCAAGTGGCGCTGTAAACGTATCGAGCATTGCCGCCGTAGGCGTATCGAGTTCCGTGGCAATCGGCGTCTCGTCGGTCGCAACGCACGGCGTCACTCAGTCTGGTGGATGGTCGATAGGAGTAAGTTCTGCGCCGATTACCGATGTTCGCGTATCTAGCGGCGCTTTGAGCGTTTCTAGCATCGTGTCCATAGGCGTGAGTTCCGTGCCTGCCATCGGCGTCAGTTCTATGGTGTTGCATGATGTGCGCGTCAGCAGCGGAGCATTGAACGTATCGAGCATAGTTGCGGTGGGAGTTTCAAGTATTCCCGCCATTACGCAGGGTGGCGCTTGGGCGATTTCCGTGAGTTCGATTACGCAGGTCACAAGCGTTGCCACTTCTACTCAGTCCGCCACCGCATCCAACTTTGCCACTTTCACCGCAGCAGGTGGACTCAAGAACTACGTTCTCGGATACAGCGTATTCAACACCAGCAGCACGTTTGCAATGGTCGATCTCAGGGATGGCACAGCGGGGGCGGTGTTGTGGTCGATCCCCGTCCCAGGTGGTGGGGGCGCTAATCTTGCCAATGCAATGCCGATATTCAAGACCGGAGTCAGCACGGCTCTGGCTTATGACGCAGACGTTGCGGTGTCAACGATCTATATGAGCATCAGCGGGTTTCAGTCAGCATGAAAGCAGCCATTGAGGGCAAAGACCGGCTGGATAGGATTCGAGCCAATATGAAGCGGCGACTCCCGAGGCTTGTTGGGATGCCTTCTCATGGGCGCTCGATAGCTATTTGCGGCTACGGGCCTTCTCTTGCCGAAACGTGGCAAGACGTAAAGCTCTGCGATGACGTGCTAACGGTTTCTGGAGCGCATGACTTTCTGATCGAGCGCGGCATCATTCCGACCTATCACCTAGAGTGCGACCCGAGGGAATACAAGGCGGACTTTCTGACTCCGCACAAAGGCGTGAAGTACCTCATAAACGCTCAGTGTCATGACTCGATGTTCAAGAAGCTAAAGGGTTTTGACGTGACCGTATGGTTTGGTTACTGCTACGACGAATCAGACGTATTTGCCGTTGAGCTATTCAAGAACGAAGGCAATTACATCATTCTCGGCGGCGGGACCACATCAGGCATGAGGGCGTTCGCGGTCGCAAGAGAATACGGATACCGGAACTTCGAGGGTCATGGTCTGGATTGTTGCTATGGCGAGACTCAGTGGGCCGGTCCTCATGGAGACAGGCAACACAGAACGGTCAAGGTGGAGGTCAATGGCCGGACCTTCACTACTTCCAACCTGATGATGCAGGCGACGGACGATTTTTTCACCATCATGGGGCAGATGCGCTGCCGGTTTGTGATTCATGGCGGCGGCCTGCTAGAAGAACGGTTGAAGATATACAACAAGGACCCGTACAAGGCTGTTTCAAAGTCGTGGTGGAAGCCACTGGACTTTACCATCCTGCCGAGTCTACCAACCCCGGTTTTATGGGGCTATCAACTGAGTTGGATGCGTGACCACTGAAACTTTTACTACTGCCGGTCAAGCCCTGTGGGTCGCGCCCGCTGGCGTCTCTACTGTTCAGGTAGAGCTATGGGGTGCTGGTGGTGGGGGTGGTGGAAACAACACTACTTCAGACGGTGGCGGCGGTGGGGGTGGTGGCCGCTATGGGAAGCTCAACGCCTATGCCGTCACCGCAGGTTCTACCTACACCTACAACGTAGGGACAGCGGGGGCCGGGGTATCAGGAACCACGGGAACCGCAGGCGGGGCTACCTGGTGGCGTTCTGCGGCTGATTTTCAGGTCAACGGTGGTGCCCCTGGTTCGGGTGCGTTTAACCCCACGACGCCGAGAGCAGCAGGGGCGGGGGCAACTACCGGGGCCGGTACATTTGATGTTGCGAACAACGGCGGGGATGGCGGCGCTGGCGTCAACAACAATTCAGGCGGCGGTGGTGGTGGCGGTGGTTCCGGGGGCGATACCACCGCTGGCGGCACTGGTAGTGCTGGAACGGCGGG
>Ga0065707_10083028_pt1 | contig 10761 bp, 8 predicted proteins | sample SwiRhicommuniRL3_FD_59094 | JGI IMG/M metagenome (GOLD analysis project Ga0065707, IMG submission 59094) | Switchgrass rhizosphere bacterial communities from Rose Lake, Michigan, USA - RL3 v2 (version 2) | ecosystem: Host-associated > Plants > Roots > Rhizosphere > Soil | place: East Lansing, MI... | reverse complement strand
AACCGGGGGGCGGCGCATTTCGGGCGGCTCGACATATTAGTCAACAATGCCGCCATCACCAGCCTGCTCAAGGTCGAGGGCGCCAGCGACGCGGAGATCGAGCGCGAATATCGCGTCAACCTGCTCGGTCCCGCTTTCGCCAGCAGCGCCGCCATTCCCCATCTGCGCGCGGCGGGGGGCGGCGACATCATATTCATCTCGTCCGAGATCGTGCGCATGATCTTCCCCTATCTGACGCTCTACGCCTCCAGCAAATACGGCATGGAGGGTCTGGCGACGGGTCTGCGATCGGAACTGCGCGCGCAGGGGACGCGGGTGACGATATTACGGTCGGGATCGGTGGCCACGAACAGTGATCTGCGCGCGACCTGGCCCGCCGACGTGGCGGACGACTTCTATTCCGCCGCGCAGAAGATGGGCGGCATGCACTTCACCGGCGCGCCCATCACGATGGCGACGATGGCGGAGACGCTGGTGTCGGTCCTGTCGCTTCCGCGCGACGTCAATATCGACCTGGTGGAAGCGCGGGGGCGGGCGCCCGCCCCGATGGCATGACTGGGCAAATCCGTGGGGCGCCGGGCGGGACAGAGGATTTGAAAGGAGTGCGATGGCTCAGGTGATGAAGGGCGTCCGGATGCTGGAGGTGGCGCAGTTCACCTTCGTGCCGGCGGCAGGCGGCGTGCTGACGGACTGGGGCGCGGAGGTCATCAAGGTGGAGCATCCGGTGCGCGGCGATGCGCAGCGAGGCCTCAAAATGCTCCAGCGGATGGCGGTCAATCCGCAGCGCTCATCGCTGATGCAGCATCCCAATCGCGGCAAGAAGAGCATCGGCATCGACATATCGACGGAGGAAGGCCGCGAGCTGCTCTACGAGATCGCCAAGACCTGCGACATATTCCTGACCAACTATCTGCCCGCCGCGCGCAGGAAGCTGGGCATCGATCTCGAGGATCTGCGCCGCGCCAACCCGAACATCATCTACGTCCGGGGATCGGCATTGGGCGACAAAGGCCCGGAGCGCGAGAATGGCGGTTTCGATTCGACGGCCTTCTGGGCGCGCGGAGGATCGTCGGTGATGGTCAGCCCGCCCGAGCTTGAAGTGCCGCTGACTCAGCCCGGGCCGGCCTATGGCGACACGATCGGCGGGATGTTCATCGCCGGCGGCATCGCGGCCGCGCTGTTCCACCGCGAACGCACGGGCGAAGCGACGGAGGTGGACGTGTCGCTGCTGTCGTCTGGGGTCTGGGCGACGGCGTGCAGCGTCGACGTGTGCATGGAACTGGGCGTCATGCCCTTTCAGAACGAGATGCCGGTCGCGGGCATGGTGGCGGGCGGCACCAATCCCTTCGTCGGCGTGTTCCGCACGCAGGACGGCCGCGCGATCAACCTCACCGTGCTCCAGCCCGGCCCCTACATGGAAGACACGTTCGCGCATCTGGACCTAACCCATCTGTTGCAGGACGAACGGTTCGGCACTGTCGAGGCGCTGATGGCCAATGCGGCGTTGTGCACGCCCTATATCGTCGAAGCCTTTGCCAAGCAGCCTTTGTCCTATTGGACGCAGAAGCTGAAGACGATGCGCGGGCAATGGGCGGTCTACCAGTCCCCGCTGGAGGTCGCTGACGACCCGCAGGTGATCGCGAACGATCTCATCTACGAGGTCGAATCGGCCGATGGCGGCGCCCCTATCCGGCTCGTCGCCAACCCGGTGCAGTTCAATCATGAACCGGTCCGCAACGAGCGGGCGCCCGAGGCATCGGAACATACCGAGCTGCTGCTGCTCGAACTCGGCCTCGACTGGGAAAGGATCGATAGTCTGAAGGCGAAGGGCGCGATCGCCTGAGCGAAGCGCGAGAGCCAACAGGGGGGAGGGCCGCACGGTCCGGCGCAGGACGGATCATGCGGCCCTTCGGCTATGACGCACCGGGGCGCTGGCCCCCGCTCCTGACGCGCGCCGCCGGCGCTATTGCGCGCGGCCGCGCGCCTGCACGGCGGCGCGGTTCGCCTCCACCGCCTCCGGTGTGACGGCGGCGTTATAGCTGCTCGACACGGCATGTTCATGCGCCAGTCCTTCGCCGAAGGCGGCGGCATAGCCCTGGTCGATCAGCCGCTTGTAGGCCGCCATCATGCCCGGTTCGATCGAGGCGATGTCGCCAGCCAGCTTGCGGGCAAGCGGCAGCAACGCCTCGGGCGCGACGACATGGTTGACCAGGCCCCAGCGCTCGGCGGTGCCGGCATCGAGGAAATTGCCCGTGAAGGACAGCTCCTTCGCGCGGCTGATCCCCAGGATGCGGGAAAGTTTCTGCGACAGGCCCCAGCCGGGCATGATGCCGACCCTCGCATGCGTGTCGGCGAAGCGCGCGTTGGTGGACGCGACCAATATGTCGCACGCCAGCGCCACTTCGAACCCCCCGGTGATGGCGACGCCGTTGATCGCGCCGATCACCGGCTTGCGGCAGAGCTCGATGGCCTTGACCGGATTCTCCTCCGCCCCTTCCGCATTGGCGGCCGAAAGCGCGCCGGGCGTGGAACCCAGTTCCTTGAGGTCCAGCCCGGCGGTGAAGGCGCGCTCCCCCGCGCCGGTCAGCACGACGGCGCGCACCGAATCGTCGCCGTCGATGTCTGTCATCGCCGCGAACAGTTGGAAGCGCATCGCGATCGACAGCGCGTTCATCGCCTCCGGCCGGTTCAGCGTCACGGTCGCGACGCCGCCTTCCTTTTCCACCTTAACCAGTTCGGCCATCATCTTCTCCCTGCCCGTTCCGGCGCGTACCGGCGTTCGTTGGCGAGCAGCCCCAGCAGCGCTGCCGTAAGCGACGCGGGCTGCTCGATAGGGATATGGTGGTGGCTCGCCGGAATGACGATCTCGTCACCCATATCCTCACAAAAACGGCGCAGTCGGCCGACATGGCCGCCCTGCATTACCTCGCTATGTTCGCCCCGGATGACATCCACCGGCACGGGAACACCGACCATGGAGTCGATATAGACCTCTTCGTTCAACGAAGCGGCCAGACGCGGATCGAATTTCCACGTCCAGCCATCCTCTAACTCCACCACCGACGTGTGGGCGATATACGCCAGGATCGAGGGATGAGGCCAGCGGCCCGGCGGAACCAGCCGGAACCGGTCGATCGCCGTCTCCGCATCGGGATAGGTGCGGCCATAGCTCGTCGGTATCCGGTGATCGCCCGCGTCCAGGTCGGGTATGCCGCTGTCGATGACGATCAATCGCCGCACCTGATCCGGGCTGTCCTTCGCCGCCAGCAGGCATCCCATGACGCCGAAGCTGTGGGCGATGATCGTGGTCGGGGTGAAGCGCAGCGCCGTCGCCACCACCAGCGCCTCGCGCCCCCACTGGCGCCGCGAGTAGGCCTCGCGCCAGCCGCTGTCTCCCATGCCCGACATGGAGAAGGCGACCACCCGGTGCCGGGCGGTGAGGGCGGGCGCGATATGATCCCACCATTCGGCATGAGCGCGAAAACCGTGGACGAGGACGATTCCCGGCAGGTCGGCCGCGTCCAGGTTCCAGCCCCTGCAGGCGATTGAAGCGCCCTCGACCGTCAGGTGGAATGTTTCGGGGGCCTGCGCCCAGTTGGCCTGAACCCAGGCTTCCACCCCGTCCTGCGGCTGCAGGGTATCGCCATCCGCGGCGTCCGCGTGCACGGGAGCTCGGTCCCCGACGCTGGTCCAATCTCTCATCTTCTGTTTGCCCTTGGCGACACGGCTTGCCTGTCGGGTTGCGCCGGCCATATGAAGCCTGTTCAACCTGGTCAACTATCTTGGTCCGCATCGGGCGGCCCCTGGGGGAGGATCGTCAATGGAATATGAGGATATCCGGGTCGAAGTGGAAGGACGGATCGGATCGATCATCCTTGATCGCGCGGAGATGCGCAACACGGTGCGCCCGCAGTCGCTCAGCGAGATCGCTCACGCCGTCGACCAGTTGACCGCCGATGATGCGGTACGCGCCATCCTGCTGCGCGCGGAGGGCGAGCATTTCTCGGCTGGGGCTGATTTCGCCTTCCTGGCCCGAATCACCCGGATGACTCCGCCCGAAATCCGGCAGCAGGTCTATACCCATTTCCAGGGCGCCGCGCGGCGCCTGTACGACTGTCCCAAGCCGATCGTCGCGGCGGTGCAGGGGGCGGCGATCACGGTCGGGTGCGAACTGGCGCTGGCATGCGATTTCCGCGTGATGGCGCAGGGTGCCTTCTTCCAGGAAAGCTGGATCAAGCTCGGCATCCTGCCGCCCCTGGGCGGCCTTTTCCTGCTGCCGCGCTTGATCGGGCTCGGCCGGGCCACGCAGATGGTATTGCGCGCCGAACGGGTGGACGCCGACCAGGCGGAGCGGATCGGCCTCACCTCCGAGGTCGTCGAGCCCGACCGGCTGGAGGCGCGTGCCCGCGCACTCGCGGCTGAACTGGTGGACTTGGCCCCCCTTGCCGTTGCAACCATCAAGCGCGGCCTGCGCCGCGGTCTGGAAAGCGGCATGGAGGCCGAATTCGACGCAAACTTGCTGGGGCAGGCGATGCTGCTGTCGAGCGCCGACTTCCGCGAAGGGCTGGACGCCGTCACGGGACGGCGCGAGCCGCGGTTCGAGGGGCACTGACATGGGCGAGGCAGGAAAGACGCGAGAAGCAGGGCTGGACCAGACGGATAAAGCCGAGCCGATCGTGCTGGTCGCCGATGTCGACGGTGTGCGGACGATCACGCTCAACCGGCCGGATCGGCTGAACGCGCTCGCCGCCCCGATCATGAGCGCCTTCGCCGCCGCGGTGGCGGATGCCGCGCGCGATCCCGAGGTCGGCTGCGTCGTGGTCACGGGCGCGGGAAGGGGTTTTTGCTCGGGCGGCGACCTCAAGGGCGGTGGCGATCCTGTCGGCCCGGTGACGCTCGCCACCGGCGGCCTGGTGGAACAGCATGTCACGCGGCTGCGCGGTTTCATGGAGGCGGCGCGCCTGCTGCACGACATGGGAAAGCCGACTATCGCGATGATCAACGGTCCGGTGGCCGGTGCCGGCATCGGCATCGCAGGCGCATGCGACCTGCGATTCGCGGGCGAGAGCGCGACCTTCCTCGCCGGCTTCGACCGAATCGGCGGCAGCGGCGACTTTGGGGCGAGCTGGTTCTGGACCAAGATCGCCGGGACCGCGGTCGCGCGCGAGATCATGTTGCTCAGCGAGAAGATGACCGCGCGCCAGGCCTTCGAGAAGGGGCTCTACACGCGCCTGTTTCCCGATGCGGAGCTGCGTGAGGCGACGATGGCGGCGGCGCGCCGGCTGGCCGATGGCCCGCGTATGGCATACCGTTATATGAAGGCCAATCTCAACCTCGCCGAGCATGCGAGTTTCACCGCCGCGCTCGACCATGAAGCGCTCAACATGGTGCTGTCGACCGGCGCCGCGCGCGCCATCACCAAGGCCGCGCGCCAGGCCGGCGAGGGCTGAACCGCCCGGCGCCGCGTGATCGCGGGCGAAAATTCCCGGAGATGAGCAGCTTGCCGGCGCGCGCGAGGGGTTTCGTTGCGCTCTTGCAAAGGGGCCACAAGCCTCAAAATTCCTGCTAGTATCATGTAAAGGTAAGCGCTATATTCAAAAAAATGACATATCTTCAATTTTAAGGAAGAGGAGTTCCGGCCGTGCAGATGGAAGACATGATCATTGTCAGCGTGGACGACCACGCGGTCGAGCCGCCCGAGGCGTTCATCCGCCATTATCCCGAGGGCAAGAAGGATCTCGCGCCCAAGATCATCGACAAGAATGGCAAGGACGTGTGGCTATGGAACGGCCGCATCTACCCGACCATCGGTCTGAACGCCGTCGTCGGCCGTCCCAGGTCGGAATATGGCATGGAGCCGACTCGTTTCGACCAGTTGCGCCCCGGCTCGTTCGACGCCAAGGCGCGCGTCGACGACATGAACGTCAACGGCATCCTGGGCTCGCTCAACTTCCCGACCATGCCGGGCTTCGCCGGCGCCACCTTCTACACCTCGCCCGACAAGGACGAGGCGTTGATGGCGATCCGCGCCTGGAACGACTGGCATGTGCTGGAATGGTGCGAGATTGGCAAACATCGCCTGATCCCGATGATCATCCTGCCGCTGTGGGACATGAGCCTCACGATCGCCGAGATGCGCCGCATGTCGAAGCACGGCGTTCACAATATCGGTTTCCCCGACAATCCCGCGCGCTCGGGTCTGCCCAGCATCCACAATGAATATTGGGAGCCTTTCTGGAAGGAGTGCGTCGACCTCAAGATGCTGCTCAACTGCCACATCGGCACCGGCAGCCGGGCCGAACATGCGTCGGACGAGACGCCGATCGACGCTTGGATCACGACCATGCCGATGTCGATCGCCAATTCGGCCGCCGACTGGCTGTTCGCGTCCTTCTGGAAGCGGTACCCCGACTTGCGCATGGCGCTATCGGAAGGCGGCATCGGCTGGATTCCCTACTTCCTGGAGCGCGCCGACTATACCTATGAACATCATCATGAGTGGACCTTCGCCGATTTCGAAGGCGAGCGTCCGTCCGACGTGTTCAAGCGTCACATCGTGACCTGCTTCATCGACGACCAGTTCGGCCTCAAGAGCCTTGAATACATGAATCCGGATATGGTCTGCTACGAAGCCGACTATCCGCATTCGGACACGCTGTGGCCGAACTGCCCGGAATATCTGTGGGCGTCGGTCAGGGGTCGGCCGGACAACACCATCAACAAAGTCACACATGAAAATGCGATGAGGCTGCTGACATATCATCCGTTCGAAGGTCTGGGCGGTCGCGAGAACTGCACCGTTGGCGCGCTGCGCCATCTTGGCCGCGACGTCGATATCTCGCCTCGCGCGGGTCTTGGCGGTCTGAAGACCAGCAGCATGGACCTGGTTGGCCAAGCACGGCGTCGGGTGACGTCGGGCGAGATCCAGGCGATGTTGGCTTCGGCCTGACGCCGGACACATATAAGGTAATTATCGGAGGCACGCGCGACGCATTTTTTTACGTCGCGCGTGCCTCGCCTTATCGTGTTCCGTACCGGGACGTAGGGCGCGGACAAGCTCTCCTGCGATAAGCAAAATGACGGTGGAGACCATGTCGGACGCCAACGCACCTACTGCCCCTTCTGGCCCGGGCGACGGGGCGACGCGCCTCAATCTGGGGATTGTCGGGGCGCTCTGGCTCGCGGAGACCACGGGCGCCTTCGAAACGTCGATGATCTATGCCGCGCAGCGCGTGCTGACGGAGGATTTGGGCGATCCGGTGCGTGTGGGATGGCTGATTACCGCCTATCTCCTGATCGGCGGGGGCACCGCGGCGGTTGCGGGACGGCTCGGCGACCTTTTTGGCCGACGCCGGATGCTCATCATCCTGCTGACGCTCGCGGTCTGCGGATCACTGATGAGCGCGCTGGCCCCCAACTACGCCGTCCTCCTTCTGGGTCGCTGCCTGCAAGGCTGCACTGGCGCAATCCTTGCTCTGTGCATCGGCATCGTGAGTGAGGCGCTGCCCAAGGCGCACGTCTCAATCGGCATCGGACTCATGATTTCGGGCGCCAGCGCGGGCGCGGCGATGGGGCTGGTCGTCGGTGGCGTCATCGTCGATCAGCTTTCCTGGCATTATCTGTTCCTCGCCAGCGGACTGCTGGCCGCCGTTTCGGCACTTCTGATCTGGACGATCGTTCCCCGCTCGCCGGTGAGCCAGGCGGTCCGCCAGGTCGACTGGACCAGCGGATTGCTGTTCGTGCCGGGTATATTCGCGCTGCTGGCGGCCGTCACCTACGGACCCGGATGGGGCTGGGCCGATGTTCGCACGCTCGGGCTGCTTGCCCTTGCCCTCCTGCTCGTCGGCCTGTGGGTCCTTCTCAGCCTGCGCAGCGCCTGTCCGCTGTTCGACGTCCGGCTGTTCGCGAACCGGGTGGTCTGGGTCGCGAATGGGGCCAATGCCATCCTGGCCGTCACCGTCCTCCAGATCACCCTGGTCTTCTCGCTGCTGCTGCAGTCGCCCGCCTGGACGATGATCGGGCTGGGCGCCAGCGCCACGGTGGCGGGTCTCGTCAAAATGCCCTCGAACATCAGTTCGCTGGCCGGCGGACCGCTCAGCGGCTGGCTCACCTCGCGGTTGGGCGGGCGCGTCACCATGCTGACCGGCGGCGCCATCGCGACGAGTGGCTGGTTGCTCGCGCTCGTTTTCAACGACAGCATCTGGCAGATCATGGCGGTCCTGGTGGTCGTCTCCTTTGGCACGACGATGCTCTATGCCGTCGCGCCCGCGCTTATCGCCGACGCCGTGCCCTCGGACCGGACGAGCGAAGCGGCCGGCATCCTGACCGTCACCCGCCAGATATTCATGGGTGTCGGCGCACAGCTGGTAACGATCATGCTGGCGGCGGACACCGTCCGGTCGCCCGACGGGAAGGCCCATTATCCCACGCCGGCTGCGTTCGAGACGACGATGTGGGTGATCGTTGCCGGAGCGGTGGCGGGTACGCTGATGGCCTTCCTGCTGCCGCGGGATGTCGGGCGGGGATCGGGCCGCTGACTGCTCGCGCTGGACATGGATAACGTAGTTACCTATGTCAAGAGCAGGCGGAGGAAGGTATGGATTTGAGCTATGGTGCCGCGGCCGAGGAATTCCGACAGGCGGTCCGCGGTTTCCTGAAGACGCAATGGCAGCCAGGCGACAGACGCGGCGCGGATCTCGCTGCCTATGGCCGTGCCTTCCGGAAAGCGGCGACGGCGCAGGGCTATCTCTATCGCGCGATCCCGAAGCGCTTCGGCGGCTCCGAGCAGCCCGTGGACGTGGTCCGTGCGCAGGTGATCCGGGAGGAATTCAACCGTGCCCGCGCGCCCATGGAAATGGGCGGCAACGGCATGATGATGCTTGTCCCTACTCTGCTGGAACAGGGCACGGAGGAACAGAAGGAGCTGTTCGTACGCCCCACCATGGCTGGGGACATGATGTGGGGGCAGGGTTATTCGGAGCCCGGCAGCGGCTCCGACCTGGCCTCCGTCCGCACGCGCGGCGAACTGGTCGGTGACCAATGGGTCATCAACGGCCAGAAGATCTGGACCAGCCAGGGCGGCGAGGCGACGCACATGTTTGCACTCGTGCGGACCGAGCCCGACGCGCCCAAGCATGCGGGCCTTTCGTACCTGCTGATCGACCTTGACCAGCCCGGCGTGACGCGCCGTCCCATCCGCCAGATGACCGGCGAATCGGGCTTTTTCGAATTCTTCTTGGACGATGTCCGCACCCCGGTCGGCTGGACCGTCGGCAGGCGCGGCGAGGGCTGGACCGTGTCGCGCACGACGCTCAAGCATGAACGCGCCTCAATCGGATCGGCCGACGGGCTGGGCGCCACCTTCGCCAAGCTGATCGGGCTGGCGCGCGAACGTGAGATCGACGACCGGCCCGCGATCAAGGATCCGGCGGTGCGGCAGGCGCTCGGCAGGATCGAAGGCTGGGTGATGGCCCACCGCTATTCGAACTTCCGCCTGTTCAGCCTGGCGGCGGCAGGCGAGGAGCCCGGTCCGCTGGCGCTGATGATGAAGTTGCTGCTGACCGAGACGGGGCACGACATGGCCCTGCTGGCGCAGGACCTGATCGCGCAGGAGGCGCTGGTACAGCCCGCGCCGTCCGGCACGCGCGGGCGCGGCGCGGAAAAATGGCTCGACCAGATCATGGGCACGCTCGGCAACTCGATCGCCGGCGGCACCACCAATATCCAGCGCAACATCATTGCCGAGCGGGGCCTGGGCCTGCCGCGCGATCTGGCGATGGAGGCCGACAAGTGAATTTCCACCAGAGCGAGGAACAGCTGGCGATCCAGCAGGTGGTGCGCAGCACCTTGGCGGATGTCTGGCCGATGGAGCGGCTCCATGCTTTTTCGGCAAGCGAGGCGAGCTTCGACGCGGACAGCTGGAACGCGCTGATGGCGCTTGGAATTGGCGGATTGCTGCTGCCGGAGGAGGCGGGGGGCAGCGGCCTCGGCTTCCTCGACGGGGCGATGCTGTGCGAAGTGCTGGGGGAAGGAGCGGCACCCGGGCCCGTCGCTGCCCAGTTGCTGACGGCGCTGGCCGTCCATCGTTCTGGCAATGAGGATGCCGCCGCCTTTCTGTCCCCGCTTGCCAGCGGAGAGAAGGTCGCGACGGCGGCCTGGGGCGATGGCTGGCTGCCGGAAAGCTGGGACGCGACCGCCGATGACGGCGTCATCCGCTTCGTAGAGGCGGCGGAGCGCGCCGACCTGTTCCTGCTCGGGACGCGCGGCGGCGGGCTGACGCTGGTGGAGGCGGGCGCGGGCGTTGCGGTCGAGCCGTTCGAGGCGACTGACCGCAGCCGTCCGCTTGCCACCGTCCGCTTTTCCGGCGCGCGTGCCCATCCCTTGTTCGAACCCAACGATCCCTTCGTGGCCACGCTGTTCGACGCGGCGCTGTTGCTGACGGCGGCGGACGCGCTGGGCGGCGCGCAGCACTGCGTCGACCTGTCCGTCGCCTATGCCAAGGACAGGGAGCAGTTCGGTGTCGCCATCGGCCGGTTCCAGGCGCTCAAGCACCAGCTGGCCCAGATGGCGCTGGAGGTGGAACCGGCGCGCGCCCTCCTATGGTATGCGGGCCATGCGCTCGACACTGGCCTGCCCGATGCGTCGCATGCGGTCGCGACGGCGAAGGCGCATATCGCCGACCGCTTCGTATCGGTGGCGCGGGCCGCAGTCGCCGCGCATGGCGGCATCGGCTACACTTGGGAATATGGGCTGAATTACTGG
>Ga0065707_10001961_pt1 | contig 10763 bp, 8 predicted proteins | sample SwiRhicommuniRL3_FD_59094 | JGI IMG/M metagenome (GOLD analysis project Ga0065707, IMG submission 59094) | Switchgrass rhizosphere bacterial communities from Rose Lake, Michigan, USA - RL3 v2 (version 2) | ecosystem: Host-associated > Plants > Roots > Rhizosphere > Soil | place: East Lansing, MI... | reverse complement strand
AGCCAGCTTCAACAACAGTATCCCGAGACAAATGCCGGCCGAGGCGTGCGAGTCGTACCTTTGCACAAACAAGTGGTGGGAAATGTCGAGTCATATCTTTACATGCTGTTTGCTGCTGTCGGGTTTGTGTTACTGATTGCGTGCGCGAATGTAGCCGGCTTGCTCCTCGCTCGAGTCACTGCGCGACATAGGGAAGTTGCAATCCGGCTTGCGCTCGGAGCAAGCCGCTGGCGACTCGTGCGTCAGTTATTAACCGAGAGTCTGATCCTTTCTGTTGTTAGCGGCTTATTAGGACTGCTCGTCGCGTACGCAGGAATCAAACTACTGCTGGCTCTCACGCCATCAGAAGTGCCACGACTCCATGAGATTGGTTTACATATTCCGGTGTTCCTCTGGACATTCACGATTTCCATCGTGACGGGTCTGTTGTTCGGACTCGCTCCGGCACTTCAAGCTTCGAGACCGGATCTGACCAAAGCACTCAAGGACGACTCCGGGCGAAATCCGGGAAGCTCTCAGGGCAGTCGCTTACGTAACCTGCTGGTTGTTTCGGAAGTGACAGTCGCGCTGCTCTTACTGATCGGAGCGGGTTTGATGACAAAGAGCTTCGTCCGCTTGCAGCAAGTTAACCCGGGATTCGAGACGACGAATCGGGTGAGCATGTACATCGCTTTGCCCACACAGAAATATCGACGACAACAGGTCAATATTTTCTACGATCAACTCATCGAGCGCGTCAGAAATCTACCGGGAGTGAAATCTGTCGCCGGCATCGATCCGCTCCCGCTAAGCAACAACAACGTGACGACCACTTTCGTTGTCGAAGGCGCGCCCGTCGTGAATTTGGCGGACCGTCCAGACGTGGGCCGGCGGATTATTACGCCCGGCTACTTTCAGACAATGAGCATTCCGATCTTGAAAGGTCGTTCATTCACCGAGCAGGATCGAGAAAACACGGCGAACGTGATCGTCGTCAATGATGCGCTGGCCAGCCGCTTTTGGCCCAATCAAGACGCGATTGGAAAACGACTCGGTTTCGAAGATGATCCCGGCAAGCAGGTCTGGCGACAGATCGTCGGCGTCGCCGGCAACGTCAGGCATACGGCGCTCGAGACCGACGCGATGCCGGAGGTTTATTTTCCATATCAACAGTTGCCCGGAAATTTCATGAACCTCGTCGTGCACACTGATTCGAATCCGGTGAGCATGATTCCCGCGATACGCAGTCAGGTGTTGAGCATTGATAAGGACCAGCCGGTCGCTGACATCATGACGATGGAACAGCGACTGGCGAGATCAGTTGCGACAAGTCGTTTTGTGATGTTGCTACTCAGCAGCTTCTCCGTTCTCGCGTTGGGTCTGGCTGCGGTTGGGATCTACGGAGTAATGGCCTATCTCGTCACGCAGCGAACTCAGGAGATCGGCGTGCGCATGGCACTGGGCGCGCAAAGGCGCGATGTGCTCCTGCTCGTAGTCGGAAAGGGTATGGTTCTGGCAACCATTGGAACTGCAATTGGTTTGGGTGCGGCGCTGGCGTTGACTCGCCTGATGAGGAACTTGCTGTTTGAGGTGACTCCTACTGACTGGCTCACGTTTGTAATAGCATCACTGGTCCTGCTCACGGTGGCACTACTCGCGTGTTACATACCCGCGCGCCGCGCCACGAAAGTCGATCCACTGACAGCGCTGCGATATGAATAGCAACTGTCAAACTAACGGTGGTACACTGCGACGTATGCCAATAAAGAAAGTTGCTAAAACTCACACCTCATCTCGCAAGAAAGCTTCGGCGTCTTCGCCAACCAAACGTCGTACTAAGAAAGTCTCGGCAAAAGCGTCCAAGCGAGCCACAAAACTGAGGCTGACAAAAAAGAAGGCTGAAGAGCTTGCGCGGGAAAAGCGGCTAAAAAAGCTGATGGAACTTACGCTAAAAGCTTTTCAAATGGTGTACGAAGATAACCAGCGAGGCGAGTTTCACCGCTTGTAATAGATCTCCTGATTTACACACATAGGAATTGCGATGGCGTACTTCACCTACGACACGTCGGTCCTCGTTTCAAGAAAACAGACTGAACTCCTGGCCATGCCAAGTAGTTTCTTGATGTCTGCAATTGTTCTAATGGAGCTTTCCTCGAGCGCTCCGGATCTCTCCCGGCGAAACCTCTATGAAACGTTGTTTCGCTCCTTCCAGAAAGAGCAGCGCCTCATCGTTCCTGACGTGGAAGACTGGCTACTCACATCAAAGATTCTATTCTTGTTGACGAACAGCCGGCGGCGTTTAGAACACGGAAGACTAAAGCGACTGCCGCCCGGAGCCTCGCAGCGCATGGCGCTTGACGTTCTGATTGCAGTCAGCGCCCGACGATTGAAAGCGGCCGTTGTGACCGAGAACTGGGCTGACTTCAAAGCGATTCAGCGCTACTGCAATGTCACCGTTATTAAGGCTTCAAAGTTTTTCAAGAAGTGATTTGACGGCAAAGCACTGACAACTAATAGTTCGTCAGGATCTCTTCAGGTTTGAAGCCCATCTTGCCCAAACGCTCGCGGGTTTGATCGATCATTTCGCGGGAGCCGCAGATCAATGCAACTGGCGATGTAAGATTCGGCAGGACATGATCTAACAAAGACTGCACGTAACCCGTCGGGCCGGACCAGTCATGCCCATCAGGCCGAGAGATCACCTGGCGAAGTTCGACGCCGGCATTCTCCCAGTCATAGGTTTCCTCGCGATAGCAAAAATCGTCCGGCGTCCGCGCGCCGTAAAGCACCACCAGTTGTCCGAACTCATTTTTGCGTTTCAATACGTGCCGCAACGCCGATCGCAACGGCGCAACTCCGGTTCCCATCGCGACAAACACGAGGTCGCGTCCCGTCATTTCATCGAGCCGGAATCCACGTCCGCAGACATCAAGCAGCTCAATCTGATCACCCACGCACATGTCGTAAATCACGCGGCTGGCGCCTGCTTTCTGTTTCACAAGCACTTCGAGATCGCGATCCGCAGGCGCTCCGGCTAAAGCAAAGTAAGCGGGCTCCTCACCTTCTACTCGCAATATCGCAACCTGCCCGGGCGTGAAATCGACCGCTCGCTCGGGTCGCAAATCGAATGAACGAGTAACCCTGGCCTGGTCGCGAATACCTGAAATGACGAGCGTCTGCGCTTTGCTTTGTTCCATCGGTCGTCGCAGTTTAGCAAATCAATCTTCCCATTCTCACTGGTTCCCGTTACAATTCCATCCCCATGAAGTATCGACTGCTCACAACCGTCGCGGTTCTTGTGCTATGCATGATCACCGTGGAGGCGCAGTCCGGCAGAAGACACACGACACCGGAGCCCGCCGCGCCGGTACCGACGCCAACTCCTGAGCCCACACCAACGCCGAAGAAAGCCGAGGCGAAATCCGAACTGGTGTTCTTCGTCGGAGCCGATCGTAACGATTCTTACTCGACTTTTCCTTTTACATATTACGACGCGGTAATGCGTGGTTGCGCTGATCGGCTGCGCAACGGATCTTCAGCGGACATCGAGGTATCGAATCAATCGTTGAACAGAGGAGAGGCAATCAAGAGAGCGAAATCCGATACGAAGACCTACGTGGTTCTGCTGACGCTCAAATTCGACACGATGGCACGTTCCTATGACGATATGGTTCTCGAGTTTGTGGTGTTCACACCCGGCACCGCGAAGGTTGCAGTCACCGGACATAGTTATATGAACGCCAATCGCGCCGGACCGATAATCGCGCAGCCCCGCGGCTCGACGAACGTGCTGTATCGCGAACAGATGTTGAAAGTTGCAGGTGAAGACGCGGGAAACAGAATTCTTAAGTCACTGCACCTTGACGTTGGAATTCCGAAGAAGCCATAGCTTTGTACTAGTACAAAGAGCTAAGCACTACTCCTCATAAAGCTTCTCAATCACATCCCGATACTTATCATCAATAACTCTGCGCTTCACTTTCAAAGTCGGCGTGAGTTCACCACCTTCGATCGTAAATTCATTTTCCAGCAGCGCCACCTTCTTTATCCGTTCGTACTTCGCGAGGTTGGGAGTTAAGGCGTCGATCTGTCGTTGAATCAGATCGATGATGCGCGGATGATGGCAGAGCTCGCTGTGGCTTTTAACTTCAATTCCCTTCAACTTGCAATACGACTCGAGTTGTTCCCAAACAGGCACAATCAACGCCGCCGGAAACTTGCGCTCCGCTCCGATGAGCACCACCTGACTCACAAAACGCGAACCCTTGATCGCCTGTTCGATCGGTTGCGGTGAGATGTACTTGCCGCCTGAAGTCTTAAACAACTCTTTCTTGCGATCGGTGATGCGGAGGAATCCGTCTTTGTCGAGCGTGCCAATGTCTCCTGTCTTGAACCAGCCGTCGCTGGTGAAGACTGCGCGCGTCTCTTCGGGCTTATTGTAGTAACCCTGCATCACATTTGGACCACGCACCTCGATCTCACCATCCTCGGCGATGCGAATGTCGACATTGGGAATTGCCTTCCCGACTGTTCCGGGACGATTGTCTTCAATCTTACTCGTGGTGATGACTGGCGAGGTTTCCGTCAGACCATAACCCTGCACGATCGGAATGCCCGCGCCGATGTAGATGTACTGAAGATCCTCCGGCAGCGCGGCTCCGCCCGACACCAGCAACCGCATGCGGCCGCCAAAGGCCCATTGCCATTTTGAAAAGACCAGCTTGGAAGCGAGCCGATGCTGCAATTTGAGAAACACGGGAACGGGTTGGTGCGCGATCGTGTATTTGGCATATTCACGAGCCACAGAAACAGACCACGCCAGCAACGCCGCACTCACCTTTCCTGCTTCAGCAGCACGTTCGCGAATGCGCGCGTAAATCTTCTCGAAAATTCGCGGCACTCCAACCAGCACCGTCGGGCTCACTTCACGCAGGTTTGGTCCAATAGTTTGCAACGACTCCGCAAAATAGACGGCCATGCCCTGGTGCAGGTACATGTACATCGCCTGGCGTTCGAAAACGTGCGATAGCGGCAACACAGACAGCGCGATGTCCTTTTCACCAAAGGACAGGTGCCCGGACGAGTCGATCAGGTTTGAAACCAGATTCGAATGCGTCAGCATCACGCCTTTTGGTTCACCGGTCGTGCCGGACGTGTAAATGATCGTGGCCAAATCATCCGGCCTGGTGTTCGCCACACTCCGATCGATGTGGCCGGGTTGGATCTCGCGTCCTCTTTCCTCAAGTTGGGCCAACGTCAAGCCTTCGGCGTCTGTTACTCCGTCGGGTTCGAAGAAAACCACATACTTCACTTGCGGACACTCACCAAGCGCGTCTTTCAGTTCATTAAACTTTTCCAGATTGGCGAGAAAGAGAACGCTGGCGCCTGAGTCGTTCAGGATGTAACGCACCTGAGGTGGCGTTAACGTCGGATAAATCGGAACGTCGATGGTGCCTGCGAAGATCGATCCGGCGTCAGTCAGCGTCCATTCGACACGGCTTTCGGAAAGTATCGCAACGCGATCGCCCGCACCAACACCGATCGCATGCAATCCGGCAGCAATCGATTTTGCGCGGCGGAGCATTTCGTCGGACGAGATCGACGTCCAACGTCCGCCGCTCTTGTAATTCAGTATGTCAGGTCGTTTGTGCTTGCGCGCGACGTAAGTGAAGAGCTCGACGAGCGTGGTGGGTTCGTCCGCGGCGGCAGGTTGGCGAGCGGGAGTACCTGAGCGCAAATCCATGTACTCAATCACTCGGTTCACGGCGTCTTCACTCCGTTAAGAAAGATATCCAAAACCTCGTCAGCCATCGGCGCCAGTTTGTAGCGACGCTTTGAGAGGATCCAATTCGTCGCCATCTCATCCAGCGCTCCGAAAAGGATCTTCGCAACTACTTTGGCGTTTAGATCAGCTCGAAAGATGCCCGCGTGTTGTCCTTCTTCAAATGTTGAACGGATGAGCGCGAGGTACTCGGCGAAGCCAGCGGCTGAAAACTCTTCCATAAACTTGGTCGAGCCGCGTAGCTCCACCTGAAATACAACCGCGAGATCGCGGTCAGCGCCAAGTCGTTCGAGATGCAACAGTGCNATCTGGCGAAGCTTTTCCTTTGGATCTGNGACTNCGGCGATCTGTTTCTTCGCGGCGTCGAGTGCTTCTTCAACGCTGCGATCGAAGATGGAGTGGAGAATGTCTTCTTTGCTTTTGAAGTAAAGATAGACAGTGCCGTCGGCGACGCCCGCTTCGCGCGCAATATCGGCTACTTTTGAATTGAAGTAGCCGCTGTGCGCAAAGACACTTATTGCGGCGCGCAAGATAGCCTCGCGTTTATCCCCTACAAACGAACGAGCGGATCGCATCTTAAATGAATGATGCCTCACTCAGTTTCGTTACGCAATATCGGCGACAAAAGTATTACCGACCTGAGCCGCCTTTATAGGCGTTCATCTGGGGCTAAATGATCGATGTCCTGTAGAAGATCAGGATCGACGTGGCGCGGCATGCCTTTGAGAAGGAATTCCTGTGTCGGGTATGGAATCCGAATCGAACGCTCGCGAAATAGCTCAGCGATGCGGTAGTTGATGTCGCTGCGGATTTGCACGTGGCGTCGCGGCTGGTTTGTCCAAACGAGAAGACGGAAATCCAAAGAGTAGTCGCCAAACTTCAGAAATTGCACATTGGGTTGCGGGTCACTCAAAACATTGGCCACGTTCTGCGCAGCTTCAATGAGCGTGTCAGTCACGAGCTGAATGTCGGAATCGTCCGCTACTCCGATCGGTATCGCGATGCGCGCACGGGGATCACCATACGACCAGTTCACCACTCGCTGGCTCACCAGTTTTGAATTCGGCACGATGATGGCAATCCGATCGTTGGTAGTGACTATCGTCGTACGCAGATTGATGCTCTGCACGTCGCCTTCATCTTCACCGATTGTGATGCGATCGCCGATGCGTATCGGTCGCTCGAAAAGCAGGATAAATCCCGAGGCAATATCCGAAGCGATGTATTGAAGTCCAAAACCGATGCCGACGGAAAGCGCGGTAAAGATTACTGCAATCGAGGTGAGATCGATCTGGAAAGCCTGTTTGAGTGCAACTAGCACTCCGACTGTGATGACGAGATACTTGACAAGCCGGCAAATCGTGTAACGCAAACCGGGATCGATATGATGACGACGCGCTATCCGCCGCTCAATGAAACCACTGGACCAACGCGCGGCAAGAAGCGTTCCCACCAAAACCAAAACACCGACGAACAAACTGGAAGCAGATACGGTAATTCGTCCGAAAGTGAACTGTTGTGTCAAGTAACTCCAGATCCGCGCAATGATGCCCACGGATTCCTGTAGGAGCAGAAGGTTCTGAACATCCATTGAACCCAGCATAGCCCTTTAACTGTTACAAAAGCGTTGTAACCATCAGTCGTTTTTCGAACGATGGTCAGTTGAGCGCCTCCTTGGAGGCAGAAAGTTTCATTGACACGCTATGAACGGGTTACTAAGATGTCCGTCCAACTGGCCCGACTAGCAAAAGCAACAATGATCCAGCAGCAAAACCTTTCTCCCGAGAAGTTTGAGACCGGTCCAGAATCTTACATACCCAAGCTAAATCTGACACGAGTTAACACACATGAATATAGGAGATCACTATGCGGACCCCCATACTTAGCAGCTTCGCAGCAACCCTCATTCTCACGTTGCTGATCGCTTCAAACGCAGGAGCCCAAACTCAGATCACTACCGGCACCATCCAGGGCACTGTTGTTGACACGAATGGCGCAGTGGTTGCTGGCGCAAACGTCGAAATCATTAATATCGGAACCAATGCTTCGCGCACGCTGACTACCGATGAAGACGGACGCTTCGTAGCGCCACTGCTTCAACCTGGTAATTACCGGGTCACTGTTTCCAAACAGGGCTTTGCGACGGCCATCCTTGAAAACGCCGTGCTGACGGTGGGCCAGGCGTTCAATCAACCCTTCTCGTTGAAGATCTCGAGCGTCAACGAAACCGTCACCGTCACGTCGACTCAAACCGTGGACACCGTCAAGACTGAATCCAGCACGACGATGAATGAGACGGCAGTCAGCACTACTCCGGTTCTCGGACGAAAGTTTGAAGACCTGCTGACACTCACGCCCAACGTCAGCATCACTCAGGGACCGGACGGCGATGAGATCAATTTCGCGGGCCAGCGTGGAATCTTTAATAACGTCAGTCTCGATGGCGGCGACTACAACAACGGCTTCTTCGGCGAACAACTCGGTGGACAACGCGCTGCAATCGACATCACGCTCGAAGCAGTAAAAGAGTTTCAGGTTGTGGCGAGCGGAGCGAGCGCGGAGTTTGGACGCACGGCGGGCGGCGTGATCAACGTCATCACAAAGTCAGGCGCGAACGACGTTCACGGTAGCGCATTCCTTTTCCAGCGTCTCGAAGCGCTAACGGCAAATACTTCAGACGGCAAACCGCTCGAAGGTTTTAATCGTAGCCAGTACGGCGGCACGGTTGGTGGTCCAATCAAAAAGGACAAAGCTTTTTACTTCTTCGCCTTCGAGGGGATTCGTGAAAAATTGGAGCGCGCGAATCTGAGCGAACAACTCGGTGCTACGCCATGCCCGATCTCGGCGCCCACGATTGGCGCGAATGAAGGTGCAATCAACGCGAACGACGATTGCGCGCGACTGGCGCTGCTCGGCTTCTTCAGAACACGACTCAACCAGGAAGAAGGACTGCCCATCGAACACAAGATTAATAACCAGGCGTTCTTCTCGAGAGTAGATTTCGATCTCAACAATTCAAATCACCTTTCCGTGTCCTACAACTTCGACTACTCGAAGAACACGAACCAAACGTTCGACGTCGCCACCTACGGCAACTCGGCCAACGGTATTGAAGGTCCGTCAAAGATCAACGTGGTGCGCGTCAACTTGTTCACCACTTTATCGTCGACAAAACTCAACGAAGCTCATTTTTCTTACAGTCGTGAGCTGCGGCCTCGTGCTGCGGTTGATTCAAATGTCCCGGCGGACACGGCGATGGGGTTTGCGACAACGTTCAGATTTGGTTTTCCGTTCTTCCTCGAACCGAATGTCGACGAACTACTCTGGCGCACACAGGCTAAAGACAACTTCTCGATCATCAGCGGCAATCACAATTTCAAATTCGGCGGCGAGTGGCTGCACACGCTGAACGATCAGGTTTTCCGTGGTTTCTTTACCGGCCGTTACATTTTCGACAGTCCCGCGGGCTTTCTGCGATATTCATCGACACCTGCGGCTAATGGGTTTGGACCAAACGTGGGTGAGTGTTTTAGTGCGGCCGGCGCCTTTACTAAATGGATCACTCAGGGCGCTCCTTTTAACCAAACGTGTAACGATCCAACGATTCCTGGCGTCGAGACTGTCGGCGGTCCACTGCTTCTTTATTTGCAGAACGGCATCCCAACTGGAATCTCAGGTGCTCCGCCTCCGGGGGCATCCACCATCAAGAACGAAGACCTGGCTCTGTTCGCCCAGGATAGCTGGCGGCTTAGACCAAACTTCACTTTGAACTATGGCCTGCGGTGGGAGGCTCAGATTTTCCCGGAGCCCGTGGTTCCACCCAGTCAGACCGTTTACGCTTCGTTGTTAACGAATCCAAACTTCCCGTCTGACGGCACGTTGCATAGCCCTAAGAAAGAGTTTCAGCCACGCGCTGGCTTTTCATGGGATCTATCCGGTCAGGGTAAATCAGTGGTTCGCGCTAGCGCGGGTATTTTCTATGGCCGCCAGAACATGCTGTCGCAGGTCGGTTCGATCACTGACAATGGCGTGCAACAGTTTGGTATCGCCTGCGGATCCTCTTTTGGTTGCAGCAACGGCCAGGGCTTGCCGTCGTGGCCAAACATCGTGAATGTGCCACCGTTGGGTGGTCTTCCTGCTTTCGCGTCGATCCGCGTCTTCAGCAAAGACTATGCGAACCCCAGAATCTATACCGCGAATGTTCAGTTCGAGCAGCAGCTTGCTGAAAATCTGTCGGTGTATTTCGACTTCACGCATTCGAAGGGCGTGCATCTCACCCGCTTCATCAACCTGAATCGAGTGGGACTGTTTCCGGGATTCGGAGATGTCTTCGTGACCAGCGCGGTCGGTCATTCTGTGTTCGACGGCTTTACAGTCGGTATGAGAAAGCGGTTCAGCAACCGGTATCAGTTTGAGTGGAACTACGCGCTCGCGAGAGACAAGGACGACGATTCGAATGAACGCGATCCGTTTACCGATCGCTCGTTTGATCCGCTGAACCTGAGTCTCGACTACGCGTATTCGGATCGCGACATCCGTCACAAGTTCAACTTCTTCACCTTTATTAATATGGGTTGGGGATTTGACGGAAACTTCCGCGTGCAGGCTCGTAGCGCTCAGCCGATTACGCCGGCGACTCGCACAGCGACTAATCGCAATTCCCTGCGCAAAGACAACGACTATTTCTCGTTTGACTGGCGCATTCAACGACCAATCAAGCTCAACGAGCGCTTCACGATCACCCCGATTATCGAGATGTTCAATACGTTCAATAACACCAACAACATCAACCCGCTCGTAACCCCGGGACTATTCAACTTTGATGGATTCCTGCGGCAGGGTGTTGGTGATCCGCGTCAGGTGCAGCTTGCGATTAGATTGACTTTCTAATTTCTTTAGTTAGGAGCAGGAGCAGAGAACAGGAGCAGGAAGAGAATCCCTGCTCCGGCTAACTGCTCCTGCTGCTTTCAAAAAAGGCTACAAGTTTCTCTGGATCGAGCGC
>Ga0065707_10001625_pt1 | contig 10772 bp, 8 predicted proteins | sample SwiRhicommuniRL3_FD_59094 | JGI IMG/M metagenome (GOLD analysis project Ga0065707, IMG submission 59094) | Switchgrass rhizosphere bacterial communities from Rose Lake, Michigan, USA - RL3 v2 (version 2) | ecosystem: Host-associated > Plants > Roots > Rhizosphere > Soil | place: East Lansing, MI... | reverse complement strand
GGCTACGTCTCGGCGGACAAGAACTTCGACGAGGACCTCGGCATCGGCTGGATTCCCGTCGACTCGGTGCACTCGCCGGTCAAGAAGGTCAACTATCTCGTCGAGGCGGCTCGTCTCGGACAGACGACCGACTACGACAAACTGACCATTGACGTCTGGACGAACGGATCGGTCACGGCGCAAGACGCTGTGTCGCTGGCCGCGAAACTGATTCGCGATCATCTGAACATCTTCATCAACCTCGAGGATGTCGCCGATCAGCCGATGGAGGCGCAGGCCGATCAGCCGCGCACCGGTGCGCTGAACGAAAACCTCGACAAGAGTGTCGAGGAGCTGGAGCTCTCGGTTCGTTCGTACAACTGCCTGAAGAACGCGAACATCCGCACCATTCGCGAACTCGTGCAGAAAACCGAAGCCGAGATGCTCAAGACGAAGAACTTCGGTCGCAAATCGCTCAACGAGATCAAGGAGATCCTGCACAGCATGGGGCTGAGCCTCGGCATGCGGGTCGATCAACCTGCGGGAGCGCAGCAGTAGCCGGATCCCGGATCCCGAATCCCGGATCCCGACAGGGAACAAGCGATGAGACACAACCTCGCATATCGCAAGCTGGGACGCGTCAGCGAACACCGGACGGCGCTGCTGCGGAACCAGGCGATGGCGCTCATTCGACACGAGCGCATCGAAACGACGATGCCGAAGGCGAAGGAGCTACGGCCCTTCGTCGAGCGGCTGATCACGATTGCCAAGCGCGGCGTCGCTTCCGGTGATGCGAACGGAAAGTCGCTTCACGCGCGGCGTCTCGTCCTCGCGGAGCTGCCTGACAAGGAAGTCGTGGGCAAGCTGTTCGAGTCGATTGCGCCGCGGTATGCCGAGCGCCCCGGCGGCTATACACGGATCCTGCGTGTCGGTTTCCGCCGAGGCGATTCGGCTGAAGTCGCGCAGGTGGAGCTGGTCGGCAGCGAGTACAACCCGAAGTCGGCGGAAGAGCACAAAGCCGACAAGGAGGCTGCCGCTGGACCCAAGACCAGAAGCGTCGGCGATCGGCTCCGATCCGCTACCCGCGGTCTTAGAGGCGGAGCGAAGGGTGAGCAAGGGGGCGGCTCGAAAGGTCAGGCTGGTGGCCAGACTCGCGGCAAGGCACAGAAGTCGACGACCCCACGAAAGGCAGGCGGGTCGTAGCAAATCCCAAATCCCAAAACCCAATCAAAAAGGCCCGGTCGACCGAAGTCGCCGGGCCTTTTGCATTCTTGGGATTTGGAACTTGGGATTTGGGATTTCTAGACTTCCTCCACCGCCTCCTGCCCACGTTCTGCCTTGGCCGCCGCGATGATCTTCGATTGCAGCTGATGCGGCACCTCGTCGTAGTGGGAGAACTCCATGTGGTAGGAGCCTCGCGCGCCGGTGGCCGATGTCAGGTGCTGCTCGTAGGTCAGCATCTCCGACATCGGAACCTGCGCGCGGATGACGGTCGTGATGCCGCGCGTGTCCATCCCGGAAATGCGGCCGCGGCGCCCGTTCAAATCTCCCATCAAATCGCCCGCGAAGTCGCTTGGCGCATGCACCTCGACGTTCATGATGGGCTCGAGGATCGTCGGCCGCGCCCGCGTCATCGCATCCTTGAAGGCCAAAGAACCGGCCATCTTGAACGAAAGCTCGTTCGAGTCGACGGCATGGAACGAGCCGTCGAACACGGTCGCGCGGAAATCCACCATCGGGTAGCCGGCGAGGTATCCGCGTCCGCGCGCGTCCTGGATGCCCTTTTCGACGGCGGGGATGAACTGACGGGGAATTGAGCCGCCGAAGATGTCGTCGACGAATTCGAAGTCGCTGCCGCGCGGCAGCGGCTCGACCTTGATCTTGCAGTCGCCGAACTGCCCGTGACCGCCGGTCTGTTTCTTGTGGCGGCCGTGGGCCTCCGTTGAGGCCGTAATCGTTTCGCGGTAGGGAATCCGCGGCGGCTTCAGGTTCACCTCGACGCCGAACCTCCGCTTCAACTTCGCCACGGTGACCTCGATGTGCAGCTGTCCCTGGCCGGCCAGGAGCAGTTCGTGAGTCTGCGGATCCCTGGTGTAGCTGATCGAGGGATCCTCCTCCTTCAGACGCTGCATCGAGCCGCTGATTTTGTCCTCGTCCCCGCGGCTCTTCGGCTCGATGGCATACGCGAGCACTGCCTCCGGGAACTTGATCTCAGCGATCTTCACCTTCGTGCTCTTGTCGGCGAGCACGTCATTCGTGCGGGTATCCTTCAGCTTGGCCACGGCGCCGAGATCGCCGGCTTTCAACTCGGGCACCTGTGTCTGCGTCTTCCCCTGCAGGGCGAGCAAATGGCCGAAGCGCTCGGCGGCGTCGCGCGTCTGGTTGTAGACGTTGCTGTCCTGTTTGAGCGTTCCCGAGACGACCCGCAGCATCGTGATGCGGCCGGCAAACGGATCCGCGATCGTCTTCCACACAAACGCGGTGTAGGGGGCGCTGTCCGCTGCCTTGATGCCCGTTGGCTGGCCGTCCGCAGTCAGCCCCGGGAACTCCCGCTCGCCGGGTGATGGCACGTAGGTGACGATCGCGTCGAGCAGCGGTTGGATGCCGATCGTGTGAAGCCCCGAGGTGCAGAGGAGCGGGAACACCTTCCCTGCGTGGGTGGCGGAGCGAAGTCCCTGTGCCAACTGCTCCTGCGTCAGCGATCCTTCGGCGAAGAAGGTCTCCATCAGCTGCTCATCGGCCTCGGCGACCATCTCGATCAGTTCTTCGCGTGCCTTGGTGGCGCGGTCGGCAAGTGCGGCCGGAACCTCGCCCTCTGTCATCTTGCCGCTGCCGTCTGCGGCGAAGGTGTATGCCTTCATGCGCACCAGATCGACAACGCCGGTGAAGCCGCGCTCTTCGCCGAGCGGCAACTGAATCGGAATGATTTCGCGCGCGCAGTCGCGATGCAGCGATTCGAGGGTGCGCTCGAGGCTGGCACGCTCACGCTCCAACCGGGTCAGCACAACGATGCGTGGCAGGTTGAGCGACGCGGCTTCGGCCCAGAGTTTTTCGGTCTGCACCTCGACACCGGCAACCGAATCGACGCACACGAGCGCACCTTCGGCGACCCGCAAGGCGGCCTTGGCGTCGGTCAGGAAGTTGGCGAACCCCGGCGTGTCGATGATGTTGATCTTGGTCTTCTGCCACTCCGCGTGGGCGAGGCTCGAGGAGAGGGTGTGCTTGCGGGCGATCTCTTCCTCGTCGAAGTCAGTGACCGTGGACCCTTCATCGACCTTGCCGAGCCGGTTGACGGCGCCCGCGCCAAACAGCATTGCCGACACCAGCTGTGTCTTGCCGCATCCTCCGTGGCCGACCACGGCAACATTGCGAATGGCGGCGGCGTCGTAGACCTTCATACGGGGTATCCTCCTGCCCGGCGGGGTGAAGCTCGAGCGAAGCCCTGTCGGATGTTCTTGCGCGGATCATAGATCAAGGGGGAAGGGAGAGGCACTTGACTTGGATCGAACATTTATGTTCGCTGCGACGCAATGGTCGACGAATATGTGCGACCGGCCGCACGTGTGATGCGTGGCCGAAGCGGGGCGATGTGCGCGGCGATGCCGCCTGAGGCGCCGCCGCAGCGACGACAACATCGTTGTCGTCGTTTTCGTCTCACAGAACATTTTTGTTCCACAGGCGCAGGCATTCCTGCGGCGGTTCTTCGGTTTTCCTGAGCAAATTGTCTTCGGCGGACGTCGGCACCGCTGCACACGGTGGCGCCCATCTTGCTCATTCATCGCGCAGACTGGAGCGCTCACCCGACCGCGCTCACGCGCATATTCCAATCGGAGGATCGATGTTCTTGAAAGCCTTGGTGTCGAAGTACGTGTGCCTGCCGCTTGTCACGGCAATGTTCTCAGTCCTACTGGCGGGACCCGCCGCGGCCCAGAGCGCGCCCGATCCGAATTCGGGCAGTCTCACGGTGACCAGCTCCATTGACCTCACCAACGTCTACATGTTTCGCGGCATCCGCCAGGACGACACGAAAGTCATGATCTGGCCCGCCGCCGATCTCGGTCTCAGCCTCTTCTCGGGCGATGGCGCGCTCAAGAGCGTCGCCCTCGATTTCGGTTCCTGGAACAGTCTGCATACCGGCAATGCCGGCCTGAACAGCGCGAGCAAGAAGCTGTGGTACGAGTCGGATTTCTATACGAGCGTTTCGCTTGGTTTCACAGGAGGCGTGAGTCTCGGTACCACCTACACCGCTTACACGAGTCCGAACGCGGGCTTCACCAATGTCAAGGAAGTGATGTTCAAACTGGGGATCGACGACAGTGCGAAGCTTGGCAAAGCCGCTCTCAAGCCCTACGCCATCGTCGCGTTGGAATTCGACGCGGCGCCGGGCGTCGGTCAGGCCGATGGCGGCCTGAACGCCGGCCGTTATCTCGAGCTCGGTGTCGGTCCGGGATTGAGCGGTTCGAACGTGAGCCTCACATTCCCGGTGAAGGTTGGATTGAGCATAGGGGACTATTACGAGTTGAACGGGGTCGACAACAAGTTCGGTTACTTCAGCGCTTCGGGTATCGTCTCTGTGCCGCTCAAGGTGCCGGTCAGCTACGGATCGTGGAATCTCCACGGCGGCGTTGAATTCCAGCAGCTCGGGACCACGACGAAAGCGTTCAACAGCGGCGACGCCCAGAAAGTCATCGTCTCGGGGGGCATCGGCCTCTCGTACTAGCAGGAGGCGAGCACCCGTTCAAGGGAGGCATACGCATGTCACGACGATCGCTTCCGGCGCTGCTCCTTGCGGCGTGCGGATTTCTTGTGCTGGTGAACGTGCCGGCCTACGCGCAGAACGATCCAAATCCGGGCAATCTGACGTTTATTGGCAATGTCGATTTCACCAACGCCTATATGTTCCGTGGCATTCGTCAGGACGACACCCGCGTCATCATTCAGCCGTCGGCGGAGCTCGACATCGCGCTGCGGTCGGCTGATACCGGCCTGAAGAGTGCGAGCCTGAACATCGGCACCTGGAACAGCCTGCATACCGGCGATGCGGGGCTTCGCAGTTCCTCGTCTGGTCTGGGTTGCGCGTGCGACAAGTTCTGGTACGAATCCGATTTCTATACGACGCTGGCGTTCGGTTTTACGGGCGGCAGTCTCGGAGTTACCTACACCGCGTACACGAGTCCCAATGCCGGCTTCAACAATGTCAAGGAGTTGATGTTCAAGTTCGGTGGCGACGACAGCGCGGTGCTCGGAAAGGCGGCGCTGCACCCATGGGTGATTGCCGCGTTTGAATTCGACGCCGACAACGGTCATCAGGCAGATGGCGGTTCGAAGGCGGGCAAGTATCTCGAGCTTGGCGCCAGCCCTGGATTCACCGGCTCGAGGGCGAGTCTCGCCGTACCGGTGAAGGTCGGTCTCAGCATCGGCGACTACTACGAGTTGAACGAAGGGACCGCCGCGCGTCCCAATTTCGTGGACCACACGTTCGGGTACTTCAGCCTTGCCGGTATTGCGACGGTTCCGATCGGCGGAACTTCGTCATACGGTGCATGGAACGTTCACGCCGGCGTCGAGTACCAGAGGCTCGGGGACACGACGAAGGCGTTCAATGTGGACGAAGATGGCGAGCCGCAAGCGAACAAAGTGATTGTGTCGGCCGGTTTCGGCTTCACGTACTAAGGCGGCGCGGGTCTCCCACCTTCGCGCCGTCATATGATGGTGCGGAGTCCCAGAATGTTCCCACCATGTCGATGACGCAGCCAGCTTCGGCGGGCCCGCCTTCGCGCGATGGCGCGTCGCCGAGGCGGGCTGACGCTTCGCGCGCAGGCGGGCTCAAGGCGTCGCTTGACGCCGCGCGGCAGGAATTGCGCGCGGCCATCGCGCGTGGAGCGGGCGGCCGCTCGACGCTCGAGCACTATGCCGACCGGGTCGATGCGCTCATTCGACAGCTGTTCACCGACGCAGGTATCTACGATGGGCCGCTGGCCATTGTCGCTCTTGGAGGCTACGGCCGCCGTCATCTCTGCCTGCATTCCGACATCGACTTGCTGCTGCTGTTTGGCAGCGGCATCGGGCCCGCGGAAGAACGGTTCGTCCACAGCTTCCTGAATCCGCTCTGGGATCTCGGCGGCGTTGTCGTCGGGCATCAGGTTCGCGACATCGAGGATTTCCTCGAGCTGGAGCGCGACAACCCGGAATTTCTGCTGGCGTTGCTCGACGCGCGCCCCGTCGCGGGGGCGCGCTCTGTCTTTGAGCGTTTCAGCGGGCTTTTCCATCAGCCCGAGACGCACGCATTTATCCTGCGCTCGCTCATCGCGCTCATCGACGACCGTCACGCGCAATTCAACGGCACGCTCTACCAGCTGGAGCCGGACGTAAAGGACGCACCGGGCGCGCTCCGAGACCTGACCGCGACGCGCACGATCGCGCTCCTCACCGATCCGTTGCTGTTGCGCCGTGGTCCTGCTGATGCGGCGCGATTCGATGATGCCGAGGATTTCCTGCTGCGAGTGCGGTCGACCCTTCACTTGGAGTGCGGACGGAACCAAAACGTCTTGAGTCACGAGCTGCAGGAGCGCACCGCCGAGATACTCGGCTACCCCGGCGCCGAGCCACGTCAGCGTGTCGAAAAGCTGATGAGCGATTACTTCCGGCATGCACGCATCGTGAGCCGCTCGCTCGAATGGGCGCGCCGAACGGCGCCGGTACCGGTCGGGCCAAACCTTGGTCTTTCGCGTGACGGCGTTCGCTTCATCGATCCCATCCAGGCGGCACGCAACGCCTCGTCGTGGCTCGGGGCATTCCAGGCAGCGCTCGACGCCGGAAACGAGGTGTCCGAGGAGGCGCTCTCCTGCATCCAGCAGCACGTGGACCGCTACCGTGCTGACGACTTTTTTGCCGACGCGAACGACCGCGCGGCGCTGCTGCGGTTTCTCACCCCGCGGCCCGGGCTCTATGCACGGTTGTCGGAGATGCACGATTGCGGCCTGCTCGGTCGCGTCTTTCCCGAATTCCAGGCGATTTCGTGGCGGGTGGTCCGCGACTTCTACCACAAGTACACCGTTGACGAGCACACGCTGCTGACCATCCGCAACCTCGAACGGCTCATCACGACCGATGCTGGCGATCGTCTGCGGTTCAAATCGATCCTGTCCGACCTGCACGAGCCGGAACTGCTCGTCCTCGCACTTCTCTTTCACGATGTCGGCAAGTGGCGCGACGACGATCACGCGCTGGAGAGCGAGCGGATGGCGGAGCACGTGCTCGACCGCCTGCATGTCAGCGACGAGCAGCGTGAGGTCGTTCTCTTCCTCATCCGCCATCATCTTCGGATGTCGATGGCGGCATTCCGCCGTGACACGGAAGATCCCGAAATCGTCAAGCAGTTCGCATCACTGGTCGGGACCGAGGAGCGTTTGAAGATGCTCTGCCTGATGACGCTCGTCGACGTCGAGGCAGTGAGTCCCGAGACGCTGACGCCATGGAAGGCGGAGCTCCTCTGGCGTCTCTACGTCGACACCTACAACCACCTGACCCAGCGCTACGGCGACGAGCGCATCGAGCGGAATGAGGCTGGGCTGAACGAGCTGCTCGCGAACAGACCCGACGATGTCACCCCTGGCGAGATCACCACGTTCCTCGAGGGGTTGCCGCAGCGCTACCTGCACGTCTTTCCACTCGAGGCGATCTATCGCCACATCTGGCTCGCCCGCGACATCAAGCCGGACGAGGTGCACCTCTCGCTGGAACGCAAAGGTGCCGTGTGGAGCCTCACCGTCGCAACCCTCGACAAGCCATTCCTCTTCTCCAACATCTGCGGCGTGCTGTCGTCGTTTGGCATGAACATCCTGCGCGGGCATGCGTTCACCAATCCGAATGGTCTGGTGCTCGACGCCTTCGAGTTCACCGACGACGAGCGCTTCCTCGAGCTGAATCGGGACGCGCACAACCAGTTGCTGCGCCTCATGCAGGACGTGGTGTCCGGCCGCGCGGACGTCACCGCGAGGCTTCGCGGTCGTGAACAGTCGATTCTGCAGGCGCGCAGCGCGCAGCGATTTGCGCCCGTGGTCCATACGGACAACAAGGCATCCGGACGCTACACGATTCTGGACATCGTCGCCGGCAACGCGCTCGGTCTGCTGTATCGAATCAGCCGCGTCATTTCGCAGCACGGCTGCGACGTCGACCTCGTCCTGATTGCGACCGAAGGCGAGAAGGCGATCGACGTGTTCCACATCACCAAAACGGGAGCCAAACTCACGGAGGCGGAGCAGGTCGCGCTGACCTCCGATCTGCAACGCGCATTGGAGGGAAGCGTATGAAGCTGTTGAAGAGTATCGTCCGCCCCAACAAGGTTGACGAAGTCAAGGATGCCCTGGCGAAGCTCAATATCGCCGGTATGACCGTGACCGAAGTGCGCGGCCACGGCAAGCAGAAGGGGCATACGGCCATTTATCGCGGCAAGGAGTACAACGTCAGCCTCCTGCCGAAGATGGAAATCGAGGTCGTCGTTCCCGATTCCATCGCGGACGATGCGATCAAGGCGATCGTGCAGGCGGCGCGTACCGGCGAGATCGGCGACGGCCGTGTCTTCGTGCTGCCTGTCGCTGAGAGTTATCGGATCCGGACCGGCGAAATGGAGAGTTAAGTCGTTCCTCCAGACACCGCCATCGCCAGTGCCGCAAGCAGGGCAAGCGCGACGTACGCGCCCGTGAACACCAGTGCGACGTTCCGCGTGGAGCGGTGGTACAGGATAGACACGCCGATCGCGAGCACGACAATCCACCAGATCACGAACAGGTCCACGATTCCGAGGAACCGGGCCACTGGCGACGCTTCGTCGAGCATGGAAAAGAGCTGGACGAGCGTCGTCGGACTGGCAATCGACTCACGCACGTAGTCGAGCGGCGTCGCGACAATCTGCCGCAGCACCAGGATGACGCTCGCGTACGACACGACCGCGAGGACCTGCACGAACGACGGTCGTGAACCCGGTCGGCCGCGACGTTTCAGAACAACGAACAACATGCCGGCAACGGCAAAGACAAATGCGGGGCCGCCGGCCAGCGCAGTCACGGCTGCGTACACCACATCGAAAGCGGCGCTGCGCGCCGTCAGCTCCATTTGCGCATAGCCCTCGTCGTCAACGGGTTGCCCGAAGGCGGTGGCCGTGCGCTCCCATTGATCCACGAGCGCCTGCTGGCCTACGTCGGTTCGCAGAAACGCGATTCCACACAGGAAGGTCACCGCGGTTGTGGCGGCGAGAACCGGCGCCCACGACGGCGCCTGAACTATGGCGCTGAAGGTGACGCGAGGGCGGCGGATTACGCCAAAGACGCGCGCAGCAAGTGAACTCACTGGCGACTCCTGGGGTACGATGACGGGTTTTCCACTCCAGCCACTATGCGTCCATTTCTCTGTGCAGCCGTTTTGATCATCATCACCGCAACCCGCACCTCGGCGCAGATTGTTGAAAGCGTGGGTAATCGCGCGCTCGGTATGGGCGGCGCGTTTGTCGCCGTCGCCGCCGACAGCACTGCAACATGGTGGAACCCCGCGGGGCTCGCGACTGGCCCATATTCGGACATCTCGGTTGGCAGGTCGATCGTCGATCTGGAAAAAAATGAGACGTCCTCTGCACGTCGTGATCGCGTGTCGTGGTTTTCGGCAGCCGCTCCAGTTGTTGGATTCAGCTATTACCGCTTAAGAATCACCGACATACGGGGAGTCGGGCCTACAGAACCCCCCTCCGTGAACCGACAAGATACACGGGCCGGAGTGTCTATGCGATCGCTCGCCGCGAGACAGTTTGGTCTGACGGTCGTTCAATCGATTCTTCCCGGAGTGCATGCCGGAGCCACATTGAAATACGTGCGCGGGACTGTGCGTGTCGCGACCGACGACGGGTCACGTTCGGATACCGATCTGCTCGATGCGGGTGAAGAGCTCGAGGGAGGGAACGCGAGCAATCGGTTCGATCTCGACGCCGGATTGATGGTTGTCGCCGGGCCCATGCGTTTCGGAGCGGTCATGAGAAATATCCGGAAGCCGGACTTCGGGACTGACCTGACGCCGTTCGCGCTGCCCAGGCAGACGCGAATAGGGGCGGCGATCGATGCGGAGCAAGCCGGTGGACCGCCGTTCATCTTCGCGATTGACGCCGACGTGCGGGCCTACGCGACCGGGACGGGAGATCGACGCGTGGTCGCGATCGGCGCCGAGCAATGGTTCTGGACCAAACGCGTCGCGGTGCGGGGCGGGGCGCGGTTCAACACGGTTGGCGCCGAGGAGCGTGCCGCGACGGCCGGAGGGAGTGTCGCTCTGCGCAATGGTTTGTACCTCGAAGGCTACATCGTGCACGGCGGCTCAGAGGCCGAGCGCGGATGGGGCATCGGTACGCGAGTGAGTTTTTAGGCTCAAACGATGGCCGTACGCATTGGTGAGCTTCTTCTCAAGGAGAAGCGCATCACCCCCGAGCAGCTCCAGGAGGCGCTGAACTATCAGCGACAGAACGGGGGGAAGCTCGGGTACAACCTGATCAAGCTTGGGTACGTCAAGGACGAGGAGATCACCGCGCTCCTCAGCAAGCAGTACGGCGTTCCCTCCATCGCGCTCACCCAGTTCGAGATCGATCCCGCCGTCGTCAAATTGGTCCCCGCCGAAACCGCGCTGAAGTATCAGATCGTCCCGCTCTCGCGCGCCGGCGCGACGCTGACGATCGCGATGACGGACCCGACCAACGTGTTCGCCATGGACGATCTGAAGTTCATGACGGGCTACAACGTCGAGCCGGTCGTCGC
>Ga0065707_10083026_pt1 | contig 10777 bp, 9 predicted proteins | sample SwiRhicommuniRL3_FD_59094 | JGI IMG/M metagenome (GOLD analysis project Ga0065707, IMG submission 59094) | Switchgrass rhizosphere bacterial communities from Rose Lake, Michigan, USA - RL3 v2 (version 2) | ecosystem: Host-associated > Plants > Roots > Rhizosphere > Soil | place: East Lansing, MI... | reverse complement strand
CATTGGAGGAGCCGTCGAGCGGATCGAACAGCAGCAGGTACTTGCCGCGCGGATATTCCGCCGGGATCGTGTACGGCGCCGCCATTTGCTCGGACACCATGCCGGCGAGCTGGCCGCCCCATTCGTTGGTGCGAACGAAAATGTCGTTCGCCAGCCCGTCCAGCCGCTGCACATCTGCTCCTTCCCCCGCCACGCGGGGGAAGGTTGGGATGGGGGCACTGCTTCCTTCCCCCGCACTGCGGGGGAAGGCCGGGATGGGGGCCGGGATGGGGGCAACCGCGCCAGAAAGATTCCCCTTGCCGATGAGCGTAGCAATGCGCTTGCAGGCGAGCCGCACATCGTTCACCAGCGCCGTGAAATCTCCGGTCGCGTCGGGATGGCGGCGCTGCTCCTCTATCAGGAAGCGTGTGAGCGTTCTTGGTGTCGTCATGACTGGCTGCCTGAGAACGAATTGGCGGGATCTTGTCCATGCGCGGGTCCCTGTGTTGCCGCTGTAAACACACGACTCGCGCGTATGTCGGCGGGCTCGATCGTCATGAGATCGGTTCGAGTAAGCCTCGAGCCGCGCCGTGCGAACAGGCGGCTGGCCTGACGTAGACGTGCTCGATCCAGCGCATTACGGATCGAACGCGCATTCGCGAAGTGCGGCTGCGCCTGGCGCTTCTCGATGTATTCACGCAGCGTCGCCTCAGCAGCGGCCGTCAGCTCGTACTCCATGCCTCGCAACATCAACTTCGCGATGGCAAGCAGTTCGGCAGGCGTGTAGTCGGGGAAATCGATGTGATGCGCAATGCGCGACGACAGGCCGGGATTGCTGGCGAAGAAGCGGTCCATGCGATCCTTGTAGCCGGCGAACACGACCACCAGGTCCTCGCGGTGGTTCTCCATTTCCTGCAGCAGGATCTCGATCGCTTCCTGGCCGTAGTCGCGTTCGTTTTCGGGCCGGTAGAGATGGTAGGCCTCGTCGATGAACAGCACGCCGCCCATCGCACGTTTCAGTACTTCGCGTGTCTTGGGTGCGGTGTGGCCGATGTACTGGCCGACCAGATCGTCGCGCGTCACGGCGACCATGTGACCCTTGCGCACATACCCGAGGCGATGAAGGATTTCGGCCATGCGCAACGCTAGCGTCGTCTTGCCGGTGCCGGGATTGCCGGTAAAACTCATGTGTAGCGAGGGTGCGCCGGTATTCAGGCCTGCTTGTCGCCGCAGGGTGTCGACCAGGAGCAGGGCGCAGATATCCCGAACGCGTCCCTTCACCGGCGCGAGGCCGATCAGCTCACTGTCCAACCTGTCGAGCACCGCGGCGACCTGCGACTCACGCAAGGCCGTTTCGAGGTCGTGGCCCTCCCCCTGGGGTAACTCGTGGGCTGCATTCGACTGGAGTGCATCCGTTGCAATGAGCCTTGCAGCGTGCTTTGGCGCGGGATTCATGTCGGATCCGCTGCGTCATAGCGCTGTCCCGCCGGCCGCTGCGTTGCGTAGGAGCGCATCGTGTAGCGCACCTGCCGTCCACGGCCTTCCTCTCGCCGCAAATCGAAACCAGGTTCGTTGCCCGGCCGGCCGACGATGAAAGACAGCCGCAGCGATTCGATGCCGCGTGTCGCATCGAATGCATTCAGCTTGATGTAGTGATTCGGGAACGTGCGCCGGCAGGCATCCAGTTCGCGCAGGATGCCGGCGGCATCCTTGAGATCGAACATAGGCATGCCGAACATTTCCCAGTAGGTATTGCGCGGATGCGGATCGTCGGTGTATTCGAGCGACACCGCCCAGTCTCGTTGCAGGCAGTATTCGATCTGTGCACCGATCTGTGCGTCGGTGAGATCGGGGAGAAAGGAAAAGGCGCCTTGGGTGAGTCGCATTGCAGCTGCTCCGGCGTGTGGGGGCATCTCACGCCGCGCTCGGCGTGGGAACGAAATCGGGTGTATCGGTGCTGGCGTAGTCGAAGGTCACTTCGCCCCACGTATCGAGCGCTGCCTGCAGCGGCCTGCAGTGCCGCGCCGCTTCGGCGAGGATGGTTGGGCCTTCATGCCAGATGTCGCGGCCTTCGTTGCGAGCGAGCACCATCGCTTCGAGCGCAACACGGTTGGCGGTAGCGCCGGCGGCGATGCCCATCGGATGGCCGATCGTGCCGCCGCCGAACTGCAGCACCGTGTCCTCGCCGAGATAGGTCAGCAGTTGATGCATCTGGCCGGCGTGAATGCCGCCGGAGGCGACCGGCATCACGCTGGTCAAGCCAGCCCAGTCCTGCTCGAAGAAAATGCCACGCTGCAGGTCGACCGCATTGTGCGGTTCACGCAGCACGTTATAAAAACCCTGCACCGCGTTGGGGTCGCCTTCGAGCTTGCCGACCACGGTCCCGGCGTGGATGTGATCCACTCCCGCCAGGCGCATCCATTTCGCGATCACGCGAAATGAAATACCGTGCGACTTCTGGCGGGTATAGGTGCCGTGGCCGGCGCGGTGCAGGTGCAAAATCATGTCGTTCTTACGGGCCCACCGCGACATGGACTGGATCGCGGTGTAGCCGATCACCAGGTCGATCATCACGATCACCGACCCGAGTTCCCTGGCGAACTCGGCGCGTTCATACATGTCTTCCATGGTGCCCGCGGTGACGTTGAGGTAGTGCCCCTTCACTTCGCCGCTCGTGGCCTGCGCACGGTTGACTGCTTCCATGCAGTTGAGGAAGCGGTCCCGCCAGTGCATGAAGGGCTGCGAGTTGATGTTCTCGTCGTCCTTGGTGAAATCCAGGCCGCCCTGGAGCGCTTCGTAGACGACGCGTCCGTAATTTTTTCCCGACAGGCCGAGCTTCGGCTTGACCGTTGCGCCCAGCAGCGGCCGCCCGAATTTGTCGAGCCGCTCGCGCTCGACCACGATGCCGGTCAGCGGCCCGGCAAAGGTTTTCACGTACGCGACCGGAAAGCGCATGTCTTCGAGGCGCAGCGCCTTGAGCGGCTTGAAACCGAAGACGTTGCCGATGATCGAGGCGCTCAGGTTGGCAATCGAACCGGGTTCGAACAGGTCGAGGTCGTAGGCGATGTAGGCGAAGAACTGGCCGGGAGAGCCGGGAACGGGCTCGACCCGGTAGGCCTTGGCGCGATACCGATCGCAGGCAGTCAGCCGGTCGGTCCACACGACCGTCCAGGTCGCCGTCGAGGACTCACCGGCAACCGCCGCGGCAGCCTCGATAGGTTCGACGCCGTGCTGGGGCGTGATCCTGAACAGCGCGAGCACGTCGGTATCCTTCGGCTCGTAGTCGGCGTCCCAGTAGCCCATTTCGGCGTACTTCAGCACGCCGGCCCGATAGCGTTGCGCCACGCTGTCTGCAGCATTGGGCTTCCCGATCCGTGTCATGTTCATCGTGCTCCAAGCCTCCGATCCGGTGCGATGGGATGCACGATGAGCTTGCTTTATCATTAGGTCCAATTGGATATTGTTGGCGCAGCGATAAGGTTGTCTTATCAACGGGCGCCAAGCGGTGCCGAACGCGAAGGAAGTTGCAATGCGCAATGTGACCTTGCGGCAGATGCGTGTCTTTGCGGCGATAGCGCGGCATGGATCCTTCACACGCGCTGCGCGAGAGCTCCATTTGACACAGCCCGCTGTGTCTCAGCAGATGAAGTTGCTGGAGGCCGAGGCGGGTTTGCCGCTGTTCGAACACGTGGGGCGCGGACTTCATCTCACGGCCGGCGGGGAGGAACTGCTGAAATATGCAGCGCAAGTGACCGAGCTGCTGCGCGAAGCGGGCGAGTCGTTAGCCGCTCTGCGTGGGTTGAAGCGCGGCCTGCTGAAACTCGGTGCAGTGAGTACCGCCAAGTATTTCGCGCCGTCGCTGCTCTCGACGTTCGCGCCGGCCTATCCGGAAGTCACCATCAAATTCACGGTCGGTAACCGCAAGGAGATCGTGCGGCAGCTCGCGGAAAACGAAGTCGATCTCGTCATCATGGGGCGGCCGCCGCGCGAGCTGCTCACGATAGCTGAGCCCTTCGCGAAACATCCGTTGGTCGTCATCGCGGCCCCCGGTCATCCGCTCGCCATGCGACGCCGGATTCAGTTGAAACAGCTCAGCGCCGAGAATTTCGTGATCCGCGAGGAAGGCTCGGGAACGCGTGCTTCGATGGAGCACGTTTTTCGGGAGCACGGCGTGCACTTTCGCGCTTCGATGGAAGTGGACAGTAACGAGACCATCAAGCAAGCGGTCATGGCAGGCATGGGCCTGAGTTTCATCTCCATGCACACGGTCAGCCTGGAACTCGCCACAGGCAAACTAGCCGTGCTCAGCGTGAGCGGCCTGCCGCTGATACGCGATTGGTATGTGATTCATTTACGAGAGAAGCGTCTCTCGCCGATGGCTACGGCGTTCCGCAATTTTCTGTTGCAGCACGGGGCGGAGATCATCACGAAGACCATCGGTGACAAAGTGCCCCCGAAGACTCGATCGCACTGACTCCGGGGACACGCACCTGCCGCTACGCTACAGGAGCATGTCCCCCCAGACGGATCGTTGTCAGGGAATGTTTCGTCCGGCATTCTTGAATGGAGGGTCGCATGGTCAGCAAAGAAGCAATCGTCCCGGTGCAGAGTAGCGGTGCCTTCACCAGTATCCTGGCGCGGGAGCGAACAATTGCCGCGCCCGGCTTCAATCGCTGGCTGGTGCCGCCGGCGGCGCTCGCGATTCATCTCTCGATCGGCATGGCCTACGGGTTCAGCGTTTTCTGGCTGCCGCTATCGCGTGCGGTCGGTATCCAGCAGCCCGTAACGTGCGATGGCGCCACGTTCCTTGCTCGCCTGGTCTCATCGAGCTGCGATTGGACGGTATCCATGCTCGGCTGGACCTATACGCTGTTCTTCGTGTTTCTCGGCTCCTCGGCAGCGCTGTTCGGTCACTGGCTGGAGACCGCCGGCCCGCGTAAAGCAGGCTGCGCCGCAGCACTGTGCTGGAGCGGCGGCCTGTTGATCTCCGCGCTGGGTGTCTATATCCACCAGATCTGGTTGCTATGGCTGGGTGCGGGGGTGATCGGAGGCATCGGTCTTGGGTTGGGCTACATCTCGCCGGTGTCCACCCTGATCAAATGGTTTCCCGATCATCGCGGCATGGCGACCGGACTTGCGATCATGGGCTTTGGCGGCGGCGCCATGATCGGTGCGCCGCTCGCGGATCGGCTGATGAGCTTCTTCGCAAGCGACACCTCGGTCGGCGTGTGGCAGACGTTCGTGGTGCTGAGCGCCGTGTATTGCGTCGCGATGCTACTCGGAGCGTTCGGCTATAGGATTCCGCCGCCCGCATGGCAGCCGGCCGGTGGCGCTCCGCGGGTTCAACAGCAGCGTCGACTGATCACGTCGCGGCACGTGCACGTCGATGAAGCTATCCGCACCCCGCAATTCTGGCTGCTGTGGGGCGTGCTGTGCCTGAATGTGAGCGCCGGCATCGGGGTCATCGGCATGGCTTCGCCGATGTTGCAGGAAGTATTCGGCGGACAGCTGTTGCAGGTGCCACTGCGCCTGGCGGAACTCTCCAGCGAACAGCGCGCACAAGTTGCAACGATCGCAGCCGCATTCGCCGGGCTGCTCTCGCTGTTCAACATCATGGGACGGATCTTCTGGGCATCGCTGTCGGACCTGATCGGACGCAAGATCACCTATAGCGTGTTTTTCCTGCTGGGCATTGCGCTGTACGTGTCGGCGCCGCTTGCCGGCGCCGAGGGACACATCGGTGTGTTCGTCGCGATTTTCTGCGCAATCCTCACCATGTATGGCGGCGGCTTCGCAACCGTTCCTGCCTATCTGGCGGATCTTTTCGGCACGCAGCACGTGGGAGCGATTCACGGCCGCCTGCTCACGGCCTGGTCGGTCGCCGGAATCCTCGGCCCGGTGGCGGTCAACTACATCCGGGAATTCCAGCTGGCCCACGCCGTGCCGCCGCACCAGGCCTACAACACCACGATGTATGTACTGTCAGGCATGCTGCTGGTTGGATTGCTCTGCAATCTGCTGATCCGCCCCGTCGCCGAACGTCACTACATGAGCGACGAGCAGCTGTCCGCGGAACGGCGCAAGGCTCATGAACAAGCCTTGGTTCAGCACAGCCTCGATACGCCGGCGGATGGGATCGTGGCAGGCAATCCGGGCCTGGTGATCGCCGCATGGACTGCAATCGCCATTCCCCTGGGGTGGGGCGTGTGGATCACGCTGAGCAAGTCGCTTGCGTTGTTGCGATGAAACCCAGATCGATCGCCGCTGGCTGGCCCACTGTCCTGGGCGTGGCGTGCCTGACGATCGCTGCGGACTCGCTGTTCGCCGAGCCTGTCTCTCGGCAGGAGGTCGTATCGCGGCTCGCCGCCGGAGCCAGGGATCTCTCCAATATCGAAGCGCCAGGCGTGGATCTTTCCGGTCTCGACTTCCAGGGCGCAAAGCTCTTCGGTGCGAATCTCGAGGGCGCGGATTTGTCCAACGCCAAGCTGTCCCGCTGCAATCTGGATCTGTCGATCCTGCGCAATGCCGTGCTGATCAAAGCCGACCTGCGCGAGGCGAGTCTCTTTGCCGTCCTGTTGGTCAAGGCAAACCTCTCGGGTGCGGACCTGCGCGGTGCGCGCCTCATGAGCAATCTCGATCACGCGAACCTGGAAGGCGCAGATCTCACCGGCTTGAAAAGCGGCGCCGACATGCGCAATCAACCCATGGGGCTGATTCGTGTAGTGCTTTCGCATGCGCGTCTCAAGGGAGCGAAACTGACCGGCGCCGACTTGTCCCGCGGCGATTTGAGCTACGCCGATCTACGCGAGGCCGATCTCACTCGCGCCAACCTGACGAGGGCGAAGTTGACCGGCGCCGACTTGAGCGGCGCGACGCTTGATGAGTCAACGCTAACGGACGCTGAGGTACACAATACGATATTCACAGGTGCGAGCGGCCTGGGCAGCGTGCACGGAATTGAAACGACGCGAGGGCGCGAGACGGCGGTTTTCGAGCGGTGAGAGCGCCCTAGCTCTCATACATCCCAAAAGACCAAGAAACTCAAAAGTTGCCGCCTGGGCGCTTCGGCGAGAATGCCACGGGAAAGTAGCTGACGAGCACTAGGCACTAGTGGATTGTAACAACTGATTCGGAAGCGCCCCCACCCTGGCCCTCCCCCCGGGGACCGGGGGAGGGAATGTAGACATCGGCGCTGCGATACAGATTCCCTCCCCCGGTCCCCGGGGGAGGGCCAGGGTGGGGGCATCGCGGGCACTACTCAATCGACTGTTCATCCGCGGTTCAAAAATCTGCGACCTTTTTCGGAGGACTGGCATCTAACCCTTCGATGTCGCAATTCCAGGTCGTCGAAGTCTCCTCCGAAGTCATCCTTGCCGCGGCCAGGGGGGATGTGCGTGCGCACGAGCAGATTTACATCACTTACCGGCGCGTCGTGTACAACTTGATCCGGCGCTTGATCGCCCGGCCGGCGGTGGCGGATGAGATTCTCCAGGACGTGTTCGTGGAGATCCTGCGAAGCATCGGTTCGTACGCGGGCAGCGGCTCTTTCGGCGGCTGGGTGCGGGCCCTGACGATCAATAAGTGCCTGATGCACCTGCGTTCGCCGTGGCATCGAAGCCTGTTGTGGATCGATGCGCAGGAACCCGAGGATGCGGCCAATGCGCTGGACGCCATCGCGGTCCAAGGGGAGGCGGTGGCTTCTGCCGGGCAGGATCTGGAACGGGCAATGGCGACGCTGCCGGCGCTCACGCGGGCGGTCGTCTGGCTGCACGATGTGGAAGGCTATACCCATGGAGAGATTGCCAACCTGCTGAAACGGACCCCCAGTTTTTCCAAGTCGCAGCTGTCGCGTGCCCATGCACGGCTGCGGAATCTTCTCGACTCACCCGACGGATCTGTGCCATGCATCCCCGTATCGACCAGTTGCTGAGTTTGCGTGACGGTGAACCCGTCGACGCGGCGACACGCGAGCATGCGGAAAGCTGTGCGGCCTGTGCGGCTTCGCTGCATCGATTGACCCAGCGTCGCCATGAGCTGCAGAACCTGCCGCCGTTCGACGCGCCGGAAATCGACTACTCGCTCATTCGCGCCAGGGCGGCGGAGTCTGCGCCAGCGGCGATGAATGGTTATCAATGGACCGCAGTCGCGGCGGCAATGGCGGCGGCGGTGATCGCGGGATTCATGGCTGTCGATCGCGATCACGGCGCACCGTCGGTGCAAGTGCGCAGTCCCGCTATTGCTTCGGGTGTGGGGGAATCGCCAGAGCCCGCCCTGGCGCAGTTGGTGGAGCGGTCGCGAGAACTCGATCAACTGCTGCAGAACATGCCGCGTCGACCCGAAGTGCAGCGTGTGTCTCTCGCCAGCACGGTCGATCGGCTCGAACAACGGGTGCAGTGGCTGGACATGCAATTGTCGTCCGCTCCCGATGTGGCGGCCGATGAAGCGCTGTCGCGCCGGATGTGGCGTGAGCGTGTGAACTTGATGGATTCGCTGGTGGCCGTGCGCTACGCCGAATCCCTGCCACGGTCGGCGTTTGCCGGCGAACCGCCCGGTTGAGCCGCCTCATTCATTCAGTCACGCATTTTTGTTTACTGCATTCGATGGAGATCCAGTCATGACTAGCACGCGCCAGGTGTTGAGAGTGATGTTGTTGGGCGTCGCGCTCTCGTTGCCGCCCTTGTCGGCGGGCATCGCGGCCGATGCGCCGAAACCGGCAGCGGAGAAAGACACACGAGAGAAGTTGGACGCGGCGCAACGGCGGCTGGAAGAGGCCGCACGTGAAGTCGCCGACCTGAGCATGTCGATGTCCGACTATGACATGCCGCGTTTTACCACGGCGGCGCGTCCTCGCGCCTTTCTCGGCTTGAGCATGAAGTCGAGAGGCGATGAGCCGGCTGACGGCGTGGAGTTGCTCAGCGTGAGTCCGGGTGGGGCTGCGGCGGATGCGGGGCTGCGGGCCGGCGACGTGATCACCGAGTTGAACGGCAAATCGCTGAAGCGCGAAGGTGACGAATCGCCACGCAGCCGCCTGCTCGATCTCATGCGCGAGGTGAATCCCGGCGACAAGCTGGCTATGCGCTATCGGCGTGCCGGCAAATCGATTGCGGGCACGATCGTGGCGCAGGAGCCGCCCGACCGGATGTTCATGTTCAGCACGGCGCCGGGCGTACCGGGCATGCCGGTCGTTCCGGGTCTTCCAGACTTGCCGCGCCTTGCCTTCATGCGTTCCGACGGAGTGTTCGGTTCCGCGGAACTGGTGGCGTTGACGCCGAAACTGGGTCGCTATTTTGGCACCGACAAGGGATTGCTGGTGGTGCGGGCTCCGGAAGACGAGCGCCTGAAACTGGAGGAGGGCGATGTGATCGTCGATATCGATGGGCGCGTGCCGGAGAGTGCGGCGCATGCTTCCCGCATTCTCGCGTCCTACGAAAAGGGCGAAAAGCTGCACCTGAACGTGCTGCGCATGAAGCAGAAACTGACCCTGGATATCGAGGTGCCCGCCAGCAACCCTCGCGGTGGGCCGATGGAGCGTGGCATCGAACGCCGCCTGGAACGCTCGGGTTTCGGACCGGCCATGCCGTTACCGGCGCCGATGACAATGCCCGCGCCGCCGGTGGGGGTAAAGGCCATCGGCATCGTCAACGAGACGGTCTGACCGGCGATCTGGCGGTATCCCGTCCCGCCGGCCTCGATTGGCTTTTGTTGGGGCGTGCAGCCTGTTAAGTTGCGCGCCCCATGCGGCGCTCCGACTTTGCCTACGACCTTCCCGACGAGTTGATCGCCCAGCATCCGCCGGCCGAGCGTGCCGGCGGCCGCTTGCTGGAAGTGTTGCCCGAGGCCGTTCCGGGATCCCAAGGTGCTCACAGGGGCGGTCAAGGAGGCACCCGGGACCTGCGGTTCAGCGATTTCCCGAGCCTGCTCCATCCCGACGACCTGCTGGTCTTCAATGACACGCGGGTGATCCCGGCCCGCGTGTTCGGGAGCAAGCCTACGGGCGGACAGGTGGAAATCCTGCTCGAACGCCTGCTCGGCGGGCGGCGCATCCTGGCCCACGTCGGTTCGAGCAAGGCGCTGCGCAGCGAAGTGCCGATCGCATTGCCGGGCGGTGTTGAAGCACGTTTCATCTCGCGACACGGCGATCTGTTCGAACTCGAACTCGACACCGATCCGCTCGACTATTTCGAAGCGCACGGCGCGATGCCTTTGCCTCCTTATATAGAGCGCGCTGCCGGCCAGGAAGATGTCAGCCGCTATCAGACTGTCTATGCACGTGAGGCGGGCGCAGTGGCCGCTCCAACCGCTGGATTGCATTTCGACGAGAAGATCCTGTCACAGTGCGCGGCACTCGGTGTTCGGACGGCGTTCGTCACGTTGCATGTTGGCGCCGGAACGTTTCAGTCCGTGCGCGTCGACAATCTAGACGGACATAGAATGCATGCCGAGCGTGTCTCCGTCAGTGCAGCGACTTGCGATGCCATCGCTGCGACCAAGCAGCGGGGCGGGCGTGTCATTGCGATAGGCACTACCGTGGTTCGCAGCCTTGAAACGGCGGGAAGCAGCGGCATGGTGCAGCCGTTCTCCGGCGAGACAGCCATTTTCATCCGGCCCGGCTATCGCTTCAATGCAGTCGATGCGCTGCTGACGAATTTCCATTTGCCCGAATCGACGCTGCTGATGCTGGTGACGGCGTTCGGCGGATTCGATACCGTGATGGCGGCTTACCGCCACGCGGTGCGCGAGCGCTATAGATTTTTCAGCTATGGCGATGCGATGTTTCTCGCGCGCCCCCAGCCTGTCC
>Ga0065707_10083023_pt1 | contig 10803 bp, 7 predicted proteins | sample SwiRhicommuniRL3_FD_59094 | JGI IMG/M metagenome (GOLD analysis project Ga0065707, IMG submission 59094) | Switchgrass rhizosphere bacterial communities from Rose Lake, Michigan, USA - RL3 v2 (version 2) | ecosystem: Host-associated > Plants > Roots > Rhizosphere > Soil | place: East Lansing, MI... | reverse complement strand
GAGCCCAGTCTTCACGCGATGGACTCGGTATTCATTGATGTCGATCACGATGGCGATCTCGATGTTGTCGTGGCTGTGGAGTATGGCGTCAACCGACTTTATTTGAATGATGGCAAAGGCCACCTGACGGCGAAGCCCGGCGCATTCGGCACCACCATTCATGATAGCGAGCATGTCCGCGCCGCCGACTTCAACGGCGACGGCAATATGGATGTCGTGTTCGTGGCGGAATCAGATGAAGTGGATCAGTTGTTCCTCGGCGATGGCAAAGGCGGCTTCACCGACGCTAGTGCACGACTACCTGCGTCCTGTCAGGGCAACGCTCTGGCGGTCGGAGACGTCAATGGCGATGGCCGGCCAGATATTGTGGTGGGCTGTACCGGCGAGCAGGGCTACGGGCCCAACGTGAAGATCGTTCCGGCGCACAATCTGTTGTTCCTCAATGATCCAAAGCGGCCCGGTTATTTCATCGACGCAACATCGACGCACCTGCCCAAAACCGATGACCAGACCGAGGGCGTCGCACTCGCGGATATGGATGGCGACGGCGATCTCGATATGGTGTTAGCGAGTCCGTCCCGCACAAACCGCCTGTTGCTCAATGACGGCAAAGGACACTTCACCGATGCTTCTGACCGGTTGGATCTGCGTGTACCGCTTGAAAGTCGTGAGGTACATGTGTTCGATGCCAACGGCGATGGCCGCAATGACATCGTGTTTTTCAATATCACCAGCAACAACTTCGGCTGGGATAAAGATCCGCAGACACGGTTGCTGATCAACGATGGCAAAGGGCACTTTCGCGACGAAACTGCCGAGCGGCTGCCTTCACATCGTTTTTCTTCCTGGGCCGGCACGGTGGTCGATTTCAATCATGACGGCGCGCCCGATCTGCTGGTCGGTGCCATTCAAGTGCCAGGGTTCGTACCCCTGCAACTGCAAGCCTGGCAAAACGATGGCAAGGGTCACTTCAAAGATGTCACCGCCGAGATGGTCCCCGGCACCACTGTCGGGCGTAGCTGGAGCATGGGACAGGGCGATTTGGATGGAGATGGCAAGCCCGATATTTTTATTGGCGGATGGGGAACGCAAGCGCGGCTTCTGCTGACCGATACGAAAGGGTACGGCGCTTCTTTTCGTGGTTTTCGGGAGCTAAAGCCGGTTCGTCGAAACAGTTCTAACTGAAGGCGCTCAGGAATCGAGAAAACGGCCGACGCGGTGGTCTTTCTCGCGTCGGACGATACCAAGCAGCCGGTTGCGGCCAATGCTCATCTCACTTGCGGCTGAGCATCCAAAAAGTCATTGACCATCGGCACGATGATGTCCAGTCGCTGCATCAGCGTGATGTGAGTCGTGTTGGGCAGAATCGCGAGTCGCGATGCCGAGCGCGGTTGCAAATCGCCATGAACGTCGCCGCCTTTCAAACGAAACATTTCCGCGATGTGATCGAGCCGCACGCCATCCGCATCGCCATGAATAAAGAACATAGGCGCCTGCGTGGCCTTGAGTTTCGCGGCGCCAAAGTCATACGGCTTGAGATTCATCTGTATCACATGCTTCACGAACGCTTCGAAGCGATCCGGCGTCGGACTCAGCTTCTTGTACTCGGTTTCCATCGGCGAGCCTTTGAACATACCGGGATTCATCTGATGAAAAGCCGCAACGGTGTCTTGTGTCCAGCCATCATCGCGGATCACTGCTGAAATGCTGACCACCTTGCGCACTTTTTCCGGATGACGGATCGCGACCAGCATGGCGACGCCGCCACCCAGGCTGTATCCCAGCAGGTCGGCTTGTTTGATCTTCAAATAGTCGAGTAGCGCGGCGACATCGTCGGCGAGATTTTCATAGCTGAAATCGCGATCAATATCCGCAGTGCGGCCATGGCCTTGCATTTCGATGGCGATCACTTGCCGGTGTTTCGCGAGCTGCGGAATCACGTCCGCCCAATTGTTGGTGATGGTCATGAACGAACCATGCAACAGCACGATGGGTTCACCCGTGCCGTGGATTTCGTAGTACATCTTGAGGCCGTTGACGGGTGCATAGCCCGTGTTCGCTTGTTGCGCCTGCGATTGTGCGAATGAAAACAAGCCCAGCAGCACCATGACTGCTTTTAGGCGTTTAGAACTCGGCTTCATGTGAACCTCCGGTGAGCAGCTGAAGTGGTTTGCTTCAAGGACGTTGCAGGCACTGCAGCGCCGACACCTGCAAATAAAAAAGGGAGCACGGTGCGCTCCCTTCTATAAACGCGCTGTTGTGCAATTACTTCGCCAGCAACTGCACTACTTCCGCGAGATGCCCTTCTGGATCGGTGAGGAACGCCACGCGTACGCCGTGTTCCGGGATGTCCTTCGCGGCTTGCGTAACGCCACCGCCGTTGGCTTTGACGCGTTCGATCAGAGCCGCGAGGTCCTGCGTCATAAAGCCGAGAATCACTTCACCAGTGGGTACCTTGGGGCGATTGACGAACTTGAACAGGATCAGCGATTCGGTCATCGCCGGACCTTGCGCGCCGGGCGGCCCCATGATGATTTCGTCGATCGGCTCTGCTTCCACTTGCGCCTTTACGCGTTGCAGCTGTTTGAAGCCGTAAACCTCGTCATAAAACCTTGCCATCTTTTCCAGATCGTCGACTACCAGCTTGGTGAAGCTAAACATCGCTTTACGCGCTTCGGACATGGAGAATCTCCTCAACTTGATTTGTAGTGGCCAATTGAATGAAAGGATCGATCATCAACGTTGCGACGAGATGTTGCCGCCGTCGATGACGATTTCGGCTGCGGTGATGTAGCTCGCTTCGTCGGATAACAAAAAGCGCACCAGACGGCCCACTTCCTCGGGCCGGCCTAAACGCCCAAGCAGAATGCGCCGCTCGAATATTTCGCTGCCCACGGCTTGCAATGTCGCCGCCATGATCGGCGTATTGATCTCGCCGGGTGAAATTGCATTGATGCGAATGTTGTTGCGCGCCAGCTCATCGGCCATGGAACGCACCAGGCCGAGAATGCCCGCTTTGGCCGCGCTGTAAATCGGAATGAGGCCATTGCCCAGCGTGGCGTTGATGGAAGAGAACACCGTGACGGCCGAACCGGGATTGGCTTTGAGATCCGGCAGCGTCGCTTGCACCAGCAGCACTAAGGCGCGCACATGCAGGTTGATGCCGGATTCCCAGTTCGCGGGCGTCACACCCTCAATGCCGGTCACCTCTGCGGTGCCAGCGGAGTGCAGAAGGCCGCCGATGCTGCCGAGCGCTGCGCGGCTCGCATTGACTGCAGGAGGAATCGCGCCGGCATCGCGCAGGTCCACGCGCATGCCCACCGTCGCCACACCATAGGTGCGCTGCAATTCTTCGGCAGCGGACGTTGCGCCAGTTTCGTTGATATCCCACAACGCCACGGGGCGGCCGACCGCCGCCAGCGCATGCGCAGAAGCCAGGCCAAGACCCGATGCACCGCCCGTGATGATCACGCCAGTGTTGGGATTATTGAGTTGCGGCTCGTACATGGGCGACCTCATGCGAAGGCGGATAGGACATGACGACTCCGGAGCGGTCGGCGGAGCGGAAGTATAAAGGCATCGCGCATCCAGCCGTTCTCCCCACCTCGGCACATTGCAACGCGTCACCTTGAGCAGCGGCAGTGTTGTCTCTATTCTTCACTGATCAAAAATTGACCGCGGCGGCGGTCGGGGGAAGCATGCGGCACAGTGACGATACGCTGTCCGAGATCATCGGCCTCATTTATGAAGGTCCGCTGGAACCCTTGCCGTGGGCCAGCAGCTTGCGCTGGTTGACTCGCACCTTGAACTTCGGCTGGGCGGTGCTGGTGTTGCGCCCGGCATCCAGGCAGCAACCGTCGTTGATCATTCAGGCTCATGAGCAGGACGTGAAGGTTTCGACTAACGATTACATTTTTTACGAACGCTATTCGGCCGATCCTTTTACCAACCTGCCGCTCAACCGAATCATGACGCCGGAGGAGCTGCTCGGCGCGGAACAATGGTACAGCCATCCTTTTTTCAAGCAGTATCTCGCGACCGACGACATCCATTACGAGCTGGGCGCCGACTTTCGTTCCGACCAGCATTCGGAATGTCGCTTTCGCGCCTGCCGGCCGCTGCGCAGCGGTCCATATACCGCTGAGGAACGCCGCATCTGCCAATTATTGGTACCGCATTTTCAGCGTGCGGTGGAACTGCACTCGCGCTTGTACGTGACCGAAGCCGAGCGCCTGCTGTATGCCGGCAGCTTCGATCATCTGCGTGTCGGCACGATCATTCTTGATGAGCAGGGCGCGGTACTCAATGTCAGCAATGCGGCCCGCGATATTCTCAAGCAGCAGGATTGCCTGGTGGTGGACGGCGCAATCAACGCACGCCGCCGCGACACGGCTGCGGAGTTGCAGCAGGCGATTGCGCAAGCGCTCGACACCGCTTCCGGCACACCGTTGATCAAAGCACTGTCGGTGAAGAACTTCACATCGTCGAGCGAACTGCGTGTACTCGTCAAAAGCATTCCACGCCTGCAACGTGTTGAAGCGCATCGCCGACCCGCCGTGGCAGTGTTCTTGCGCGACTCGCGCCACCACTGCGAACCTTCCGCCGCTGTGCTGCGCATGCTGTTCGATCTCACTGACGCCGAAGCACGCTTCGCACGGTTGCTTGCCACCGGACTCAGCATGGATGAAGCCGGCAAGCAGCTCGGCATTACCAAGAACACCTGCAAATCACGCCTCAAAGCCATCTTCGCGAAGACCGGTGTCACGCGCCAGGCGGCGCTGGTCAATGTCCTGCACGACACACTCGTGTCGCTTTGATCCACAGTGCAGCCCCCGAACGGGGGTTGTCGCGTTTCTGACGGCTCAACCATAGTGACCCATCGCATGCGTTCGCGTGCTCACGAGGTTAGCCATGAAAGTCATCGCCAATGTTGCGCTCTGTCAGGGGCATGCACGTTGCGCAGATATCTGCCCGCAAGTTTTCGCCAACGACGACGTGCTCGGCAAAGTCGTCATCAAGCAGCAAGTCGTGCCCGCGGCGCTGGAAGAAGACGCCATGCTCGCCGTGAACAACTGCCCCGAAGGTGCGCTGAGCGTGGACGAAGACGATCAAGCGGAGGCGAAATGATTTCGCAAAAGCCCAGAACCATTCCCGCGCATGTGCCGCCGGAACGCGTCGTTGATTTCGATTTCTTCGAAGTACCGGCTGGCCTGCGCGATCCGATCGACAAATGGCGCGGACTGGTCAAGTCGCACGGGCAGAACATTCTCTGGTCGCCGTACAACGGCGGACACTGGATCTTTCTGAAATACGACGATATTCGCGAGGCGTATCGCAACCACGAAAATTTTTCGACACGCCACAAATCGATTCCGCCCATCGAAGGCATGCCGCTGTTGCAACCGAACAGCATCGATCCACCGGATCATGCCAAATTCCGCAACCTGCTCGCGCCGTTATTTACTCCTGCTGCCGTCGGCAAAATGAAGGACGAGATTCGCCGCCGTGCAAAGGGCTTGATCGACGAATTCATCGCTGACGGCCATTGTGATTTCGTCGCGCAGTTTTCCCAGAAGATGCCGAGCGGCATGTTCATTCACCTGATGGGCATGGACGAATCGCGTGTGCCGGAATTCGTCGAGCTGTCGGACATCTTCATGCGCGTCGACGAGCCGGCGGCCAAGGTGCAGAACGTGCAAGACATCTATGCGGTGCTGCGCGAGTTCTTCGACAAGAAACAACATGCGTTGGGTGATGATATTGCCAGCGTGTTGATTCGTGCGCGCGACACGCCCAGCAACGACATTACAGACGAGGAGATCATCAACTGCGCGTTCCTGCTGTTCGTGGCGGGGCTCGATACCGTGACCAGCACCATGACTTACATCTGGCGCTATCTCGCCACCTCACCCGATGCGCGCCATCACATCACGGCGAGTCTCGATCAGGCCGACAAATTGAATCGTGCGCTGGAAGAACTGTTTCGCGTCAATTCGGTGTCAAACCTTTATCGACGCGTCAAGCACGACATGGTGTATCAGGGCATTACGCTGAAAGCCGACGACATGATCGTGATGCCGAACAACGTCGCCAATCGCGATCCGGCGCTGTTCGACAATCCGGAGGCAATCAATCTCGATCGCAAGATCAACCCGCATCTCACCTTTGGACTCGGTGTGCACCGTTGCCTGGGTTCACATCTTGCCAAGCTCGAAGTCGGCAGCGCATTACAAGAATGGCTGGCGCGCATTCCCGAGTTCCGCATGCGCACGAGTAACAACATTCAAATCTTCGCCGGACCGGTGATGGGCCTGCGCTCGCTGCCGCTGGAATGGAAGGCGCCGGCCTGAAGCACGTGAATTCAACCTTCGGCGATGAAGCGTGCGTTTTTAACGATCGTCGCGCCGACAACAACTCACCAACCGCTTCGGCTGTTGCGTGAGTTGCACGGCGCGTCGCCACTTTCACCGAGCGTAACTGCCTATATCAGCACACAACATGCCGCAGAAAAACACCCTTTTGGGTGCTGTCGAAGCAAGCCGATCGATAACGATGTAATTAATATGACGCAGACATTTGAGCCTCCAAAAAAACGCAAATCGATTCACAAACCCTTCTCGGTATGTACAATGCGTACCCGCGTGTGCAAACAGTTACGAACTGCGAGCAAGGCGTGCATCACATACTAAGTAACGGTCGAACAGCAATTATTAGAGCCGTAACCAGTTGTCATGGCGGTTGCGGTCAGGGGGTTAGCACAATGTCGATATCTATTGTTTTTCGCGACAGGATTTATCGTGGACTGTTGCAGACGGGCGCGTTAGCCAGCGCTTTCACAGCCACTGCACTCATTCAAACACCGGCACATGCCGCCGACACCGCCACCACACTGGAAGAAGTCATCGTCACGGCGACCCGTCGTGAAGAAGCCAGCCAGGACGTGCCTATCGCCATCACCGCATTCTCTGGCGAACGATTACAGGAACAAAACATCCGCGAGGCGAACGACCTGATTGCCTCTGTGCCATCTCTGGTTGTTGGCCAAAATGGTCAAGGCATACGCGATACACCGACATTCACGCTGCGCGGTCAAGGTTCCACGTTCCAAGGGTCACCCGGCGTTGTTGTGTACTTGAACGAAGTGCCACTGCCAGCGCCCATCACCTTGAGTAACCAGGGTGGCCCGGGTACCTATCTCGATCTCGCCAAAATGGAAGTCCTTGCTGGTCCGCAAGGTACGTTGTTCGGCCGCAATACCACGGGCGGCGCAATTCTACTGACCCCGCAAAAGCCTACCGAGCAATTCGAGGGCTATCTGCAGGTGGGTGCGGGTAACTACAACGACCGCGAGTCCGAGGGTGTCATCAATGTGCCGCTCATGGACGCGACGCTCAACATGCGCCTCGCCTTCCAGACCAAAGACCGCGACGGCTACACGCATGATTACAACTGGAACGTCGACCGCGACGATACGCACTATCAAACCATGCGTTTGGGCATCGACTGGAAGCCGACTGATCGTATCGACAACTACTTGATGGGTTACTGGACCAATTCGAATAACAAGGGTCCGGGATCTATTCCCCTGGGGATCGATATACCCGCAATTGTAGGCGCAAATGGCTTTTTCACATCTGCAAATGGAGGCTGCGATTTTGCGGGAAGTGGTCCACTAAGCTGTGCCGCAGCGGCGGCATACTTCAACTCAAAATTTGCCAGCGCCGCGCAATACGGGCCGCGTGGCAATGCATTGAGCCTCAACGAGTTTGGCTATCAAAAGCTGTGGGCGCTGACGAACACCACCAAGTTTGACCTCACTGACTACGTTGCACTGCGCAACATTGTCAGCTACAGCCACAACAAGAGTGGCTATGCGCTCGACGCAGATGGCACAACGCTTTATCAGTACGACACGGGCGTGAATGACAATATCGATAATTTCTCAGCCCGATATCCACGCGACAAATTCCATGTCTTCACTGAGGAACTACAAGTTCAGGGCAGCGCATTTAGTGACGCGCTCAAATACACTGCGGGTTGGTTTTACTTCAAACAGGCGACCGAAAACGAACAGCGGGCCAGCGCGATTGACTACTGCTTTTACGCTGTCAGCTTGGGGGGCTTATGCAACCCAGCTTTCACCAATCCAAGCAATTTCCATGAGACAACCATTTCACGAGCAGGATATGCCCAAGGCACATTAAACTTTGGAGCATTCAGTACAGCTCTAGACAAATTGTCGCTCACACTCGGCTATCGCAAAACATGGGATACGGCTAGTGGTTTTAGCTCCTACAACGGTGGTTTCGACGCCAATCTGAGGAGTTCCGCACCGTCCTGGGTGGCCAGCCTGGATTACCGGTTGACCGATGGTGTGCTGGTGTATGGCAAAGCCAGTCGCAGTTACAAGGCCGGTGGTATTAACACGTATTCCGTGTTCCCCAACACCAAGACCTTTGGGCCTGAATACAACACGACCTATGAAGTGGGCATGAAGTCGGACTGGCGCGTAGCTGATATGCCGATCCGATTTAATTTGACGGGCTACCGCAGTGACTACTCGAGCATCCAGCGCGCCGCCGGCGACTTCAATCCCGTAACGAACGTTCAAGGCGCCGTACAACTGAGTGATGCTGCAGCGATTATTCAAGGCGTTGAGGTGGAGGTCCTGACCAAATTCACCCGCGATCTGGAATTTGGGCTGAACTATGGCTACACGGACGCGTACTACACCAAGTTCCCCTTTCACTCGAATGTCACGGTCGCCAGCGGCACCGGGGTATGGACGGACTGCAATGGCACGCCCATTGTGGCGAATGGCGATTACGACGCGAAGTGCCGACCATTGCAGTACACCGCGAAGCACATCGGCAGCGCACACGTGAAGTACACGTTACCGCTGCCAGAGACAGTGGGTACAGTTAGCGCCTTCGTTAATTACGCTTACACATCCAAACAACACACCGAAGCGTTGTTCGGCTCGCAACAGCCATTTGAATTGATGGATGCGTTCGGCTTGTTAAGCGGCTCGGTCGACTGGAAAAACATTTATAGCTCGCCTATCGATGTGAATCTGTTCGTAACCAATGCGACCAACAAGCTGTATCGGACGACTAACGGTGACACGTATCAATCGCTCGGCGTCGTCAGCACGCTATACGGCGAGCCGCGTATGTACGGTTTAAGGGTTCGATATCACTGGGGACGGTGATCAGCCTCTCGAGAGGGCTCTGCAAGACATGTGCAAAGGGGGGGGCGCCGGCCCCCCTTTTTTCTCGGTGAGCCGCCATTCGCATCTCGGGCAACCTTTATTGCCGCACTACGCGTTCATCCGCGCGTGCCACTCAGCGTTCATTTTCTAGTAAAGCGCCAGACCAATAAATCGGAGTCATTACCGATGAATAAAACGCAATTTAATTCACAATACGAGTTATACATATACAATGCGTATTATTAACGTGAACTATTTACGAACTGTTTGCAGGCGTGAGAGTTACGCGTTACGCCATGGCCTAGCAGCAATTATTAGTGCCACTAATTGTTAGTACTAACTTGAGCAGGGGAAAGAACGATGTCTAAATTTATTGTTTCTCGCGACAAGACTTATCGCGGACTACTGCACGCGGGCGCATTAGCCAGCGCGCTGACAGCAGGTGTAGTGGTGCAAACGCCGGCCTACGCTGCCGATGACACTGCACTCGAGGAAATCATCGTGACGGCAACACGTCGCGAAGAACGCAATCAGGACGTGCCGATTGCGATCACCGCGTTCACGCCCGAACGCTTGCAGCAACAGAACATCACTACATCGCAGGATCTCAACGGCTTGGTGCCATCATTAACCGTTGGTTCCGTCGGTCAAGGCTCGCGCGATTCGCAAACGTTTACCATGCGTGGCCAAGGCGCAACGTTCCAATCGTCGCCCGGTGTCGTGGTGTACTTCAATGAAGTACCGCTGCCCGCGCCACTCACCCTCAGCCAGCAAGGTGGTCCGGGCAATTATCTCGACCTGGCAAACCTGCAGGTGCTCGCAGGTCCACAAGGCACGCTGTTCGGCCGTAATACAACTGGTGGCGCCGTGCTGTTGGTGCCGCAAAGGCCGACGAATGAATTCGGTGGCTATGGTCAGATCACCGGCGGTAACTACAGCAACAAACAAGTTGAAGGCGTGCTCAACGTACCGGTGATTTCAGACACACTGATGGTGCGTCTCGCTGCGAGTTATCAAGACCGCGACGGCTACACCCACGACGTCACGTTCAACAAGGACCGCGACAATGTTCATAACTACACCGGTCGCCTCGGTATCTTGTTCAGGTCAGATCCGATCGAAAACTACTTGATGGGTTACTGGGCTTATTCGCACACCAATGGCACGGGGTTGATTGCGAAGGGATTCAATATTCCAGGTCTGCAAGGAGTTGGCTTCTGCGTTGACCCACCCACCGCGCCGCCCGGACCATCAGGAATTGCCGTGTCATGCGATGTCTACCGCAATGCAATTGCGAACGCCGACGCGCTCGGTCCTCGTGCCACTGCCCTCAGCATCGACGAATATCAAACCACTCGCACCTGGGGTGTGATGAATACAACCCGCTTTCAAGTTACCGATGAGCTGGCATTGCGCAATATCGTCAGTTACCAGAAGTTCGTCAGCAACTATCTCTACGACGGTGACGGCACGCCACTGCAGCAGAATGATACGGGCGTACCGGCAGGGTATTTGGCGCCCGGCTATGTCAACGGTGCGCCAGCCAACTTCCCGCGCGATGACATCAAAGATTTCACCGAAGAATTGCAGCT
>Ga0065707_10083022_pt1 | contig 10812 bp, 10 predicted proteins | sample SwiRhicommuniRL3_FD_59094 | JGI IMG/M metagenome (GOLD analysis project Ga0065707, IMG submission 59094) | Switchgrass rhizosphere bacterial communities from Rose Lake, Michigan, USA - RL3 v2 (version 2) | ecosystem: Host-associated > Plants > Roots > Rhizosphere > Soil | place: East Lansing... | reverse complement strand
CGGCGAGCCGCATCACTGCGTCGCTCGCCGAACCCATCGTCATCGATGGGCGTCCGCTCGTGACCACCGTCAGTATCGGCGTGAGCCTGTATCCTCGCGACGGCAACGACGTAGGCGCACTGCTGCGGCATTCGGACACTGCGATGTACCAGGCCAAGGATCGCGGCCGCAATAATTTCCAAGTGTTCGACCCGGTCATGGATCGCAAGCTCAAGGAACGGGCCGCCATCGAAAACAGCTTGCGTGCAGCGCTGGAAGCGAACCGGCTCGATGTTCACTATCAACCCCTGCTGGACCTGGAAAGCCGCCGCATCGCTACGCTCGAAGCGCTGGTGCGTTGGAAGGACAGTGAAGGCACGTTCATTCCGCCGCTGCAGTTCCTGCCGATCGCCGAAGAAACCGGCCTGATCGTCGAAGTGGGCAATTTCGTGATCAGGCGCGTGGTTGCCGACATGGCCAGGTGGCGGGCTTCGGGCGCGACGCTCGTACCGGTGGCCATCAATATTTCGGCAGGCCAGCTGCGGCGCAGCGACCTGCACGGATTCATCACGTCGCAGCTCACGGCAAATCGGTTGGATCCGGCGCTGCTGCAGATCGAACTCACAGAAGGCGCGATGTTCGAACAGTTCGAAGCGCGGCATGGCGAGTCGAACCAGGATGCCATCGACAGCCTGCGTGCCGCCGGCCTGCAAGTGTCGATCGACGATTTCGGCACCGGGTATTCGAGCCTGAGTTACCTGAAACGCTGGCGCGTCGATTCGCTCAAGATCGACCGCAGCTTCGTTCGCGACCTGGTCACCGACATGAACGATCTCGCCATCGTCGGCGCCATTATCGCGATGGCCCAGCACCTGCGCATCAAGGTGGTCGCCGAAGGCGTCGAAGGCTGGGCGCAGTTGGAAATGCTGCGCAAACTCGGTTGCCGTTATGCGCAAGGCTATCTCTTCGCCGAGCCCAACACTGCAGCGAATTGCCGCGAACTGCTTACCGGCGCAGCGCTGGGGGTAGCGGATTGCGCTGACGATCTCCTGGCTGCGAATATGTGATCGCAAGCGCGGAGCGGCGGCCCGATCGTCGCAACTACTTGCCCCGGAGTACGCTACGGAACCTGAGCGTCAGGCGCCCGTTCTTCTAACCATGCTCCCACGGGAATGTAGTTGGAAGGTGGTCGTATGCGCGGCATCCTCGGATCCACGACACTGCTTGCGATAGTGTATTGCGCCGCTGCGGTGAGTCAGTCGACAGGACCGGCTGCGCCTGCTCCCAGCCCACCGTCTACTTCCAGCGCGAATCCATCGACTCCGACGAATTCGAATTCGACGACTACACCCGGAGTGAATGCGCCTGTGTCGCAACCGGCAACCTCGCCCTCACCGAGTACGCCGACACCAACCTCGCGCAACATGGTCCAGTCGAATCGACCGGCGACACAATCGACGACGCAGCCCACGGTGACCCAACCAACCGATGCGAATCGAGTTGCTCCGCGGACTGGGAATGCCAACAGCAGCAGCACCGTGACCGACAACAATATCCACAATAGGGCCAGCGCGGGTGTCGGCAATTCTCCCTCGCGACCTGACTGCACGCAGCTCAGCGGCCTGGAAAAGTCTGAATGCGAACGCCGCGATACCGTCCGAGACGATTTGCCGGCGGGCGTGACTTCGACGCAGCCCAAGCCGGCGAGCACTCCGCCGAAGAAATAATCGCTAGCGACTAGTTGATCAGCATCGCGCCGGAGGGCGGTTCGCTGTCTTGTTCAGTTTCGACGGCGCTCTGTTTCTGCAGTTCTTCCGCAATCCAATCGGCCAGGTTCAGGCTGCAACCCAGGCGGGCGGCCCACTCTTCCAGATTGAAGGTCGCTTCGATCTCCCGCAGGGAATTCAGCAGCAACATGGCATCGAGCATGGGCATGACCAGGCGCAGCGGCTCGCTACGGTCTATGCAATGCAAAGTGACCGTGCCGCAGATCGCGGGACGGCCTTCTTCGACATCCGCAGTGGCAGCGGCGGTCAGGATTTTGCGAATGCCGCTCAGATCGGTGCTGTTCATTGACTGTCCCTCTGCGCCCTTGAATGAGTACGAATCGGTACTACGCGCGAGGGAGCAACGAATGAAGCCGACAATAGATCCGCCGGCAGCCGAAAGTTCCTACCGCCTCAGAATTTCACGGTCACTCCCACGTTGAGCACGTCCACGTCGGCCTGCCCGTTGTCCTTGTTGCCGGCGTCGAATACGCGGATGAATTCCGCGCGCACCGTATAGACCTCGGCAAGCATGAAGGAGGCGCCCACGCCTGCGAGCAGGTCGGTGGCACTCTCGCTGAATTGATCCTTGAGCGGACCGACGACGTCGCTGATGTAGTACTTGAAATTATGCGTCGAGAACATCACGCCGGCGCGGCCGTATAGTTCCCACCGATAACTGATCGGCAGGATGCCCAGTGCCGACACGGCGATGCCGCCGATTTCGTTGTCGACATTGACCAGCAGGCCGGTTGGAGTATCGGTCGTAGGCAGCGCGGGATTGAGGGGGAGATTGGGATCCTGCGCAGGCGGCGGGTAGATACCGTTGCCGCGGAAGCGGTACTTCACCGAACCGAGCTGCATGTAGCCGCCTTCGATGGCGAAGTTCTGGAACAGGCGGTAACCGCCGATGAATCCGTAGCTCTGTGTCTTCGTGTCCAGCGAGGGGGTCTGCTGCGCCAACGGCACGTAGCCGAACTGCTGCTGGACGAAGGAAGTGAAGGAATTGTAGATACCGATACTGTCGTCCTTGTCGGCGGTACCGTAGAAACCGCCCACGTAGAACCCGGTTTCCGCAGCGGTAGCAGCCTGCGCCGCCAGCAGCCCGGCGGCTGTCAGAAACAGGTTACGGAGCAGCGTGTGGTTCATGGCAGTACCTTGGATGACAGGATCACGTTCGCACTCTTCCTGGGCAGGCTGAGGGCAAGATAACAGCAATGCCGAGCGCCCCGCTACGCGCCGCGATTGTCCGGCAAGGTACCTTCCTGGGCTCTCGCCCCGAAGACGAACAATCCCAGGATTACGCACAACAGGGTCAATGCACTGGCAGCCAGCGAGGCGTGCACGCCGACACGCCCTCCCAAGACGCCGACGGTCACACCGCTGAACGTCCGCATTCCCAGGGCGGCCATCGAGAATACGCCAATGACACTGCCGCGGATTCCAGCCGGGGCATTCAGCTGCACCAACGTCTGTGCCATGGAATTGAACGACAGTTCAACGAAGCCGGCAATGAAGAGCAGAAGCAGCGACAGGATGTAGATGTGCGACCAGGCGAAGCCTGCCAGTACGCAGCACCACAGCAGCGCCAGCATCAAGGCCGTTCGCGCCCGCACCTGCAGGAGATTGCGGCTCTCGAGGATCAGGCCGGCGCTCAGAGCGCCGAGCGCATCGGCCGTCAGTAGCGCGCTGTAGGACAGCCCCGGATCGCCGTGACCGAGGTCCCCAGCGAAGATCGGCATCTGCGCCTGGTATGCGTTGCCGACGAAGAACGATGCGCAGCCGCCGAGTACGATCATCGAGGTCAGGACGCGATTCTCGCCGATCTCTCGCAGCGTACCGAGGATGTCGCCCACGCCGCGAATCGGGCGTGCCGGCGGCGCTTTGCCCTGCCGGAACCTGGGACCGTACGGAGCCCTCCATAGCCACCAGATCGTCGGGATGTACAGGAGCGCGTTGAAGAGGATGCCGTGAGCCGGCCCCATCGCCACGAAAATCAGGCTGCCGACCGCCGGTCCGGCAAGCAACCCGAGGTAGCGCGAAGCTGCATTGAGGCGCACGGCACTCGGCAACAGCTCTATCGGAACGATGTCATGCAACAGCACTTGCGACGGCGGGTTCCACAGCACTCCGGCAATGCCGTGCACGATGAGCAGCGCCTTGGCATGCCACATCTGCAGCGAATCGGTCACGAACAGCACGCCCCACAGGATCGAGACGCTCATGAACAGCAGCATGCCAAGCTGGATCATGCGGCGCGGGTCGAAACGTTCGGTCAGCGCACCGGAATAGATCGACAGCAACAGAAACGGCAGCCAGTGGGAGATGACGGCGAAGCCGCCGAGTTCGGGCGAATGGAATTTGTCCGCGATCACCCAGTAGCTGATCACGTGTTCGACGCTGTCCGCCATCATGGCGCCAGCGGAACTCAGGAAGAAACCGCGGAAGCCGGGATGACGAAGTGCCGCGAACGAGACGCTGGCCGCGGTGCGCGTCAGGAGAAGACACCGATGCCGCGCGCCATCAACGCAGCGAACAGCATGATCAGGAGCAGCAAGGTCAGTTCGGTATGGATGATCATCTTGATGGTGCGTTGCTGTGCCGGGTCCAGAACCGGCGCCGTGTCGGCGGCCAAGGCTTTACGCCAGCTCACGAACTTGATCGTGGGATAGATGGAGATCAGTCCGACCAGGATGAACAGCGTGATCTTCGCCATGAACGGGCCGCTGGCGAAGTAGTAGTCCGGGCCTTTCTCGGTGTAGAACACGCGCCCGAAACCGACCAGCACCAACAGGCCGGCGCAGATGCCGTAGATCATGTCCATGCGCAGGATGGAGCGCGCCGTAGCTACTGAGAGCGGAAATCGCAGCAATACCAATTCCACCATCAGCGCGGCGAACAGGACGAACGCCAGCGCGTGATGGATGAATGCAAAGATGGCGGAGGTCATGCCGACCTCGCGCAACGAGCGCTACTCGATGACACCACAGGCAATGCGATTGCCTGAGTTCCCTGCGGGTTGCGATTCGTAGTCATCCGGTTTCTCGTGCGACCAGCCTTTGCCGGCGATATCGCTGGCCTGCGACGTACCTAGTGTACTTGCCGGGCTGAGCCTGGCCAATGGCCAGGCTGCAACCGTTCCCTCTTCTCATCCGCATGCCAGCGCAGCCTTGGCCTTGCTCAGTCCGATGATCTCGAGCTCCGCAAGCACCGCGACGACAACTGCCTGTGCCACGACGAAGGCGATGCCCAGCACGTTCGGCTGCACCCAGTCGGTGAACAACAGGATCGTGCTGTCGGCTGCCCAGATGACGTTGACAGCAATGACAACGCGCACCGCCCATCGCGCCGGTTGCGCGCGGCTGGCGAGAAATCCCACCGCCGCAGCGAACGGCACCAGGATCAAGCCCGACTCCTGTAATAGCGCTGCAGGCAACTGGAGCAGGTCGCCGAGCCCTTCGGCAAACGCCAGTAACAGGACACCCATCGAAACACCGGAAACAGCATCCACCGCGAGCACGCGACGCAGGAAGGAAAGGTTGGCTACGAACATGGCGATCTCCTTTTCAGATTGAGAATGGGGACACCCATCGACTCACGAGTTCAATCGAGCACGAGTTCAATCGAGGACACCCATCGACCTGCGGACGCCAGTCGGTGGGTGTCCCCGTCCTCTGTCGAGAGCAGCCTCGATCGAGGACACCCACCGAATCGCGGCGCCCATCGATGGGTGTCCAATGTTGTGTTGCGACCGGGTGCCGGCGAATCGGTGGGTGTCCAAATCTTCGGCCGGGCGGCCGCGCGAGTCGATTACCCGGCAGGTAATGGAGCGCGGCGGAGCGCCTGGGGTATGGTGCCCGCCATGAATCATCCTCATCTCAACAGTCGCCCCGTCGGGGAGATGCTGCGGGAGTGGCGTCAGCGGCGGCGTCTCAGTCAGCTCGACTTCGCCGGCGATGCTGAGATCTCGACCAAGCACCTGAGCTTCGTGGAGACCGGCCGCGCTTTGCCGAGCCGCGAGATGTTGATGAGGCTGGTCGAGTTGCTCGAAGTACCGCTGCGCGAGCGGAACGCGATTTTTCTCGCGGCGGGATTTGCGCCGATATTCGCGGAGCGTCCGCTCGACGATCCTGCGATGACAGCCGCGCGCGAGGCTGTACAGTTGATTCTCAAGGGACACGAACCGTATCCCGCACTCGCCATCGACAGGCACTGGAACATGGTTGCCGCGAATGCAGTCGTCGCGCCGCTGCTGGGCGGTGCAGATCCGGAACTGCTACGCCATCCCATCAATGTGCTGCGGCTCAGCCTGCATCCGCGCGGGATCGCGCCGATGATCGTGAATCTACCGCAGTGGCGCGGACATTTGCTTGCAAGACTCCGGCGCCAGGTCGACGTCAATGGCGATCCCGAATCGACGGCGCTGATCGAGGAACTGAGCAGCTATCCCGCCACGGCAGAAAAAGTCGATGCCCTCGCAGCGCAGATCGCCATTCCACTGCAGCTACGTTCGCCGCTGGGCATCCTCAACTTCATCAGCACCACCACGGTGTTCGGCACGCCGACGGATATCACGCTGTCCGAACTGGCAGTGGAAGCCTTTTTCCCAGCGGACGGCGCGACGGCGGCGGCATTGAGAAACTTTGTAGCGCAGAACTAGCTCGACACTAATTATCGCGTTTCTCTTTGTCGCGCTCCGCGTTACGCTCGCGCCGGATCGTAAGCACCACCGACGCCATGGCGACGCCGATGACCGCAACCATCGCCGCCATTAAAAAGACCAATCCACCCGCGAGCCGATGCGCCTCATACAGACCGAACGCCACACCGATGGGCGTCGTAACCAGCAGCAGGGGTTTGGCTATTCTCATCGGCTCCTCGCCATGGTCGGCCTGGCATTGTTCACCACGGCGACCGCGCTGTCTGCCCCACCGGGACGGCAGGCAGGCGCCGACGACAGCGACTGGGCCGCCTACGGCGGCGACGCAGGCGGCAATCGCTTTGCCGACAGCGCGCAGATCGATCGCAGCAACGTCGACCGCCTGAAGATCGCCTGGACCTATCGCACCGGCGAACTCGGCGTAGGTTTCGCGCGAGCGGACAAGCTGGCCTTCGAAACCACACCCATTCTAGCCTCGGGCACCCTGTACCTGAGCACGCCGACCGACATCGTCATCGCGCTGGATCCGGCCAAAGGAACCGAGCGATGGCGCTATGACCCGCACATCGCACGCAACGTGCGCTACACCGAAGCGACCTCCCGAGGCGTCGCATCGTGGTTCGATTCAACGGCCGAAGCTTCGGCCCCGTGCAGTCATCGCATGTTCATCGGGACGCTGGACGCGCGCTTGATCGCCATCGATGGACGCAACGGACAGCCATGCAAAGGCTTCGGCGCCGATGGCGCCGTCGACCTGACGGCCGGCATCCGCATTCGCGATCGCGGCGACTACGTCGTGACCTCGCCGCCCGCCATCTATCGCGACGTCGTGCTCGTGGGCTCGTCCATCGGCGATAACCGCGCCGTCGACGTTGAGAAAGGCACCGTTCGCGCCTTCGATGCACGCACCGGAGCGCTGCTGTGGAGTTGGGATCCGCTGCCGGACGCCGCAGCATCGAACCTTCCCGCCGCGGTTCTGCCCCGCAACGCGGGAGAAGGGCTCAGAGCCGGTGCGGCGAATGCCTGGTCCACCTTCGCCGTGGACCCGGGCAGCGGGCTCGTGTTCATACCTACAGGCTCGGCGAGTCCCGACTACTTCGGCGGCGAGCGGCCGGGCGACAACCGTTTCGCCAATTCGCTGGTGGCATTGCACGCCCTGACCGGCAAGCTCGCGTGGCATCGCCAGCTCGTGCATCACGACCTGTGGGACTACGACGTACCCGCGCAGCCGATGCTGGTGGACCTCGAACGCGACGGTAAATCCATCGCCGCCGTAGTCCAGGCAACCAAGACGGGGCAGCTGTTCGTGTTCGATCGCGAAACGGGCGAGCCGGTCTTCGAAATCGTCGAGCGCGCCGTGCCCATCAGCGACGTGCCGGGAGAGCAGATCTCGCCGACCCAGCCATTTCCGGTCACGCCCGCCCTGGTGTCCCATGCGGCGGTGACGCCGCAGGATGCCTGGGGGCTGACCTTCATCGATAGGGGCAAATGCCGCGAACTGATCGGCCGCTACCGCTCCGAAGGCATTTTCACGCCACCGAGTCTGCACGGCACCATCGTGTCGCCCGGCTATGGTGGCGGTGTCAACTGGGGCAGCCTGGCGTTCGACGGCGATCGGCAACTCGTGCTCGCCGCGGTCAATCACCTGCCCACGGTCGCGACGCTGATTCCGCGAGCCAAGCTGGCGGCGCAACGAAAGCAGCCGGAATGGGCTCGATCCGAATTCGCCATGCAGGAAGGCACGCCCTATGGGCTGCGCCGCGAGCCCTTGCTGTCGCCGCTGGGGATGCCCTGCACCGCTCCGCCCTGGGGAACGTTGGCCGCCGTCGACCTGCGCCGCAATACGATCCGCTGGCAGATCGTTCTCGGCTCGACGCGGGACGCCACGCCGTGGTACTTCCCGCGCTATGAACTGGGCATGCCCAATGCCGGCGGGCCGATGATTACCGCAGGCGGGCTGGTATTCATCGGCGCTGCCACGGACAATTACCTGCGCGCCTTCGACATCGACACCGGGCGCCAACTGTGGCGCGGCAGGCTACCGGCAGGCGGCCAAGCGACGCCAATGAGCTACGAATCCAACGGCAAGCAATTCGTGGTGATCGCAGCCGGGGGACATGGGGGATTGAAGACAACGCGCGGCGACTACGTGGTCGCTTTTGCACTGCCCTGATGAACTGCTTCGATAACCGACGCTGAACCCGTGCCATGAAACTCCAACGATCGTTCCTGCAGCTCGCTGCGTCCTGCTCCGCCACACTGCTCGCAAGTGCCACGAGCACCATCGCGCTTGCCGCAGGTGACACGCTGGACGAAGTCATCGTCACGGCGACCCGTCACGCCCAACAATTGCGCGACTATCCCGGTGGCATCTCGCTGGTCGATGCATCGTCGGTGGCGTTGGTAGGTTCGACACACAACAGCGAACTCATCAATCGCGCGCCCGGCGCAATGATCCAGCGCAACAGCGGCCAGGAAAGCCTCACTGCGATCCGCTCGCCGGTATTGAGCGGCCCCGGATCGTGCGGCGTATTCCTGTTCCTGGAGAACAGCGTGCCGATCCGCCCCACGGGGTTCTGCAACGTCAACGAGATGTTCGAGATCAATGCCGAACAGGCGCAATCGATCGAAGTGCTGCGCGGCCCGGCGGGCGTCGTCTATGGATCGGGAGCGATGCACGGTGCGATCAATGTCATTCCCTCGGAGCCGGCGCAGCTGCCTGCTCGCAGCTTCGGACTCGAAGTAGGACCCGATGAGTTCTATCGCGCGCGAGTTTCGATGCGCGCGCTCGGCAAGGACACCGACATCGGCGGCAACGCTTTCGTCACTCACGATGGCGGCTGGCGCGCGCAGTCGGGACTCGAGGAACAGAAACTCAATGTCACTCTCGATCATCGCCTCGACGATGCGAACCTGGGCCTGAGCCTGTCGGCGACCAACCTGAACCAGGAAACCGCCGGTTTCATCCAGGGCTTCAACTCTTATAAGAACGAAACCATCGCCAAGTCGAACGCCAACCCCGAAGCCTACCGCGATGCGTACGCCGTGCGCCTGGTGGGTTCGTATCAAACCAGGATCAACGACTCGATGACTCTCGACGTGCGGCCGTACGTGCGTCATTCGCGCATGAACTTCCTGCAGCACTTCCTGGTGGGCAAGCCGCTCGAAGACAACGGACAGGACTCGGTGGGCGTGATCTCCTCGCTGGATTTCACGGTACTGACCGATACTCACCTGCTGACCGGGATCGATCTCGAATTCGCGGACGGCTTCCTCAAGGAGACGCAATCGCGTCCGTCCACCGATGGCACGCCGGCGGCGAACGCGATCCGTCCGGCAGGCAAGCACTACGATTACGCCGTAAAGAGCGAAGTCGCAGCGGCGTACGCACAAGTGGAACAGCCGGTGATGGAGAAACTCAAGCTCACCGGCGGCGCACGGCTGGAGTACGTCAACTACGACTACGACAACAAAATGATCGCCGGCAATACGCGCGATGACGGCACGAGCTGCGTCGGTGGCTGCCTCTATAGCCGTCCCGCGGATCGCAAGGACGACTTCACCAGCTTCACATCGAAAGTGGCAGCGACGTACGACCTTTCAGATGGCCTCATCGTCTATCTCACCGGCACTCGCGCTTATCGCGCACCGGATACCAGCGAGCTGTATCGGCTGCAGCGCCAGCAATCCATTGCCGACCTCGACTCGGAGCGACTGGACAGCGTCGAAGCCGGCGCACGCGGTGCCGTCGGGCCCCTGACGTATTCGCTGGCGGTCTTCACGATGAACAAAGACAACGTGATCTTCCGCGACTCGAGCGGCTTCAATGTCAGCAACGGCAAGACCAGGCACAAAGGTGTCGAGTACGAACTCAACTGGTCGCCGCTCGCGGACCTTACCCTCACGGGCGCCGGCACGTATGCGAAGCACACGTACGATTTCAACCGCAGCATCGATGGCGGCGAAACCATCGTCTCGGGCAAGGATATCGACACGGCGCCGCGGCACGTAAACACGGCGCGAGCACTGTGGGCATTCATGCCTGCAGCACGTGCCGAACTCGAATGGGTCTCAGTGGGCAGCTACTGGGCGGACGCGATCAATCAACACAAGTACGACGGGCACGACCTGCTCAACCTGCGCCTTGGCTGGAACGTGACCGACAACTGGAACGTGATGGCGCGCGTGAACAATCTCACCGATCGCGCTTACGCCGATCGCGCGGATTACGCGTTCGGGAATTACCGCTACTTCCCCGGCCGCGGAAGAACATTGTTCGTGGAAGCGAGATACGAGGTGAAATGAACCCTCCTATTTCCTCCCCCGGCGACCGGGGGAGGGTGGGGGCGTCCGGGAATCTGGGAAACGCTGCCGCTACTTTCCGATGCCCCCACCTTGGTCCTCCCC
>Ga0065707_10083021_pt1 | contig 10813 bp, 3 predicted proteins | sample SwiRhicommuniRL3_FD_59094 | JGI IMG/M metagenome (GOLD analysis project Ga0065707, IMG submission 59094) | Switchgrass rhizosphere bacterial communities from Rose Lake, Michigan, USA - RL3 v2 (version 2) | ecosystem: Host-associated > Plants > Roots > Rhizosphere > Soil | place: East Lansing, MI... | reverse complement strand
TCCATCTTGGCTCTTATACCAATACATTCGATCTTGTTTTCATCTTCTTGTATCGTCTCATCACGATACATATGGGAAATGAACAATGACGTAAAGTTGAATGCAAACTTTAGAGTGAATAAGTGCTGTGAAAACTTTGTTGACTCTTTAAGTGCTCCAAACAATTTTCCTCTTCTTATTGGCAATGTCATGTTACTTGCAAAAAGTTTCCACCATTTGAAGAACTGTTGGAATGTCCTGGGTGAGAGATGGATAGAATTGTAACTCGCGTCATTATTAGCGTTCAAAGAAATGGCCATATGAATATAGTCACTTCTAAAACCAGCGTAGGAATCATGCCCTTTGGAAGTGTACTCTGGATTAAACAATTTGATATCATAATGTGGTTTTGATTTGTTTGTAAGATTACCATCCTTATCCTTCCTTTGCAATAAGAACCCTACTTTGAAATTTACTCCACCACTCAAACTAACAACGTTTTTCTCATGTCCCATTGTTTTGAAAGATTGCAATACTTCTTGTGGCTGGTCGGAATCCAAGTAATAACCGAAACATGAAGTGATAAATTGTTGTGATGATGGCATATATACTGCTTTTGAGGTATCTCTCGTCCAGACAACTAACGGTGCACCTAAGTAATTTGGAATGTACCACGTAACCTTTTCTGACAGGATATCAAAAAATGATCTGGAGTCATTATGTTCATTGATTTTCCAAATAATCTTGTCCTTGAATGATAGAATAAACCCTGGTGATGTCCCAAACAAATCATATGGATCATGCGAGCCTTTGAAAGCAACCTCTAAGTTATTAGGAGATTCAATTTGGCAACGACCATGCATGATGAGTCTAACCTTATCCCAGAAACCTAGCTTTGCAGATGGATCGACCGGTGGTTTTGAAAATTGATCGAAATTCAACATGATTTGCTGGATGCCGAATTGGTAAGATTGGCCCCAAACAAATCTACTTGGAAGCTCAGAATTAAATGCACAAGAAATATCTGAAAACAACTTAACACTTGATAAAGATTTCTCAAGAGAAATCCCATAGAATTTGTTGCTATTAGACTTGCCAATTCCAGGTGCCAATGGAAAATATAGCTTACGAAAGTTCTCCACTGTTGTCAACAATTCTTCTGCTATAATTAAGTGACCCGCCAATGACAATGATGGCACGGATTCACTACCGTGTGACTTGTTCTTGGGAACGTACAATAACGGCAATGGATAATCACGTAGATGCATCCGCAACTCGTCAAGTTTCATATCCACAAAAGTCGGAATCATCAACGAATACTTGGTGTCAACGGGTATGCCCTGGCCCAATTTGTGTAGGAATTGAGGAAGTTTGTCAAGGTCAAACTTGGTTGTAGAGAGAGATAAGTCCAAACTATTCATAAATATCGATAACAAGGGGGCATAGTCAGGATATGCAACTATCCCTTCATTATATGCTCTATCAATTAGAGCTTCGTTGCCAAATAAATGCTTTTTGTTCAGAATAATCTCTTGCTTCAATTTCTCCTTATACGTCTTGACCTTTCTTATCCAAGAAGTAGACATATTTCTATGAAGTTGTTCCAATTTCTCTTTCTTTTCATCCAGAGTTATATCCATGTTTGTAACTTTTGACTCCCACAAGCTAAGTTGCTCCATTCTTTTTCTAGTTTCTATAATTCCTAATTGGTATATCATAGTCAACTTACTTTCAAATGGATCATCATCCATAGTGAACGCTACTTTGTCGGAAACCAACCTTATGTCGGGCACCTTCACAGTCTTTGATTCCTTAGGGCGGATAGCATTACGCTTTTGATTGTCCTCGTTCTTAAAGCAGTGCAAAAGGTGCTTGGCTATTTTCAACGACACAGATATGTTGTCGAATAAAGTATGAACAACAAATCTGTGTGGTTGCATCAACCTAATCGAGTCAGTGGAAATTTGGATCTTCATCTCCAGTTCGGGATCATTGAGTACGATTTTTAGAGAGTCAATGCAGAGTAATCTGCACCATTGGTCATGAACCAAAGGCGACATGGTCAACACTCTTAGGAAAAGGTTGTTGAATGCAAGAACACCATTTTGGAGCGAGACTACACTCTTCAATACTTGAAACCTCACTTTAAAGTCATCACCTAAATGGAGGGCCAATTCCACGTCACCCACGTTGGTATTGATATGGAGCAATTCTTTCATGGTCTTTGATGTAGTCTTTTGATCATATTTGGTAAGTGGGTCCGTGGAATATCGATTCAAATCAGAGCTCAATTTGCTCTTGATGATTTTAAAAGGAGCAAGAACAAATTCACGTAGTAAATAGATTGATCCAATAAGAGCTGAAGCTTTATATCTGTCGTAAAACAAATTTAGCTTGCTTATGTTTGAAATAACTTGCAATTTATGTTGCAAATCGCAATTTCTAGTTGCAGTAACTGTAGTTTCCACAGAAGGCAAAGAGATGAAAGGACTTAACTTGGAACTTGAAAGATCAACTAGCATGGCAATTTTAAAATTGGTCATTTTGGCAGAAAGGCACCAATATGATGTTTTGGAGGTTGGAATTGACGTTAAAGTCTCCAGAGACGCATTAGTGGAAGATAAGAGGGGTGAATCGTAGTTCAAAGTATCAGCATCTTCTCCAGAATCTTCATCATCCTTATCGTTCAAAATTATGGCTATCGATTCTAAGCTTAGCTTGATGTATCGTAAATTATGATGCTCACCTTTATAATCATCTCTCAAGCCATCCCCATAGACATCTGAAAGGTATTCTTTGGGTATTTGTATGGATCTCGAGCCAAGTATCACATTTATTGAGGTCAATGTGATTCTTGATTCCAACAACCAACTAGGCAAGTGTCTGAATAACTTGGCCTCGAGGTCTTGGGGTTGACTTGTACTGCGGACTTGGCCACTAAAAGAATTTCTTATGTTGACAATTTCTGAGTTTAACCAATGATTGAACTTTCCTATGTTGACATACTTTTCTATCATATGTGTAATATCATTAAGTAACGAGTTTATTCCTGATAATATGTCGAGCTTCGACAAGTCAACACGTAGATTGTGGACTTCTGAAAATGATTTGAACTTCAAGTTCTTTAAGATATCAAACTTGAATGTTATATGGTTAATTTCAACAATATCCAACATGAGAGGCACCGAATTGTATTTATCTTCAGTTGTACGAAATATCTCGTGGTATCTTATTGAAGGGTGTAAAACGTGACACACGGCGTCATAGTTTCTCGATTCAGTGGTATTGAGATGGAAATTGAGCAAGGAATATGAGAAATTGAGGATCTGGGTCTTATTATTTAATGAATCAAGATGGCGAACTACCGATCGAGGTTGTTCGATTATTAATTTGATGTCTAATCGAGGGTAAAAGTCATGGAGAAGCTTAAGAAGTCTTTCTTTCAAGGGTGATTTTGAAGATTCCAGTTTTCTTGGTGAAACTGACGGTGATGGTGTTGGTGATTGCTGTGTGTCGATCTCAACATTTGTATTGTCTTCGTCTGTGTCTTCGCTATAAAGAAGCTTGTTCTTGGTGTGGTAGTCTCTTGCCAAGCGCTTCAAATGCTTCAATTTCAGCCATTTCTTTAAAAGGACAATATTGTAAAACACATCACTTAATTGGGTTGTATCTAAATCCAAGATGGGACTACTTGCAGCTGCAAAAAATTCCATGACGCAATTCTTAAATCCTAACCCTGTAGCCAAGTGGTGAAAAATGTTTGTTTTGATGCTAAATGAATAGTTGGGGACATTCAAGATTTCTTCAGATTGTTTTCCAATACGACCGCTTTGTAAAGTTGCCAATTTAGTCAAGTTCAATTTAAGCAACTGTATGGAAGTTGTAAGGTGAAAAGGAACGTCAATTTGGGGGTTGAAGAGCACTTCAAACCCGGCAGAAGAGGGCCCTAACTTGGATAGATTGAAAGAAGTTGACTTTAGAATTAAGTCAAGGCACGAACGTGGTACTTTCGATTCGAAATAGTCTTCATTCTGGTGATTGTCTCCTATGGACATGAATGGGATTTCCAATATCTGGGTGTTTTCGAAGTGTAATGATATTTCCGAAATTGTAGGGTGAAGTTTCCTATGTATTCGAGTAAGCCTATTTATATTCAACTTTTGTTTGGGGGTGTCGCTTGGTTCCCTTTCCAATATATGATATTTGTATATATTGAATACGGAAGCCTTGAGTTCATTAACGGATATCCTCGGCTTAACTTTTTCGAAGCGGCCATCATTCAAGTTTATGAGGACAGTCAACTGGAAATTGAGGTTGGCCAATGTAATTGGGGTGATTTTTTGGGCAAAACTATGGTTGAGGTTGGTCAATATGTAGTCGAAATTGAACTTGACTTTATTAAGATATCTTTCACTGGCATTAGAAGTAAGTTTGAATTGACTGAATGCGACAAAAGTCTCTTCAGATGATACCTTGAGTGTGGTGTGTTTCAATTCAACAGAGATATTTGGAACACGAGATATCAAAAATTTGACGAGTATCCTTAGGATGAAATTATTAGGGAAAATCAGGGGAAGTTCTGGTGAAATCGATTGCTCGTTATTGTTGTTTGATGAATTAGCCGATCCCGTGGTAGGCAGTTTTGACAGTGGGCTCGGTTTCACTTCAATAGTCATCAGGTCTATTATTAGTCTTCTTGAATTGCCCCATAGTCTGAATCGTACTGACTTCAAGTGGCAATCTAGTTTCTTAGTACCGAATGATATGTTATTGAACAGAATCCCGTTGTTGATTGTTATGGATCCCAAATATATTCCAGTCACCCAATGGATCAGCAACCAAACCAATTTCCACCCCACGATGAACATACATCCATAAAAGAGTAAGAGTTCTGATCGCGGTATCATTGTTGGCAATGGCTTGACGTGCTTTTCCAACTGTAGTGCTGGTACCTTGAAAGTCTCTGGTGAAGACGACGTGTAAATGTTCAATTGGGGGCCAGAATGTAGCACAGATATTAGTTATCAGTGTTAAACCGAGCAATTAGGGATGCTAGTGGAGTCCCTTGTTGGTACTAGCTTCTTGTTAACAATACTTTGAAGTATTTAATATGAGAATCGTGGGGTTATAAGTATTGACTTTCTTATTTGCTATTACTGCAATTGGCAGCCTTTTATGTGTGTACTGTATATAGGTACTCCGCTGGAGTTCTTGTTTACGGTGCTGGTTAGGCCCATGTCGCGACAACAATGTGTAAGTCGCAACGAAATATATTGATCTTCAACTAGCCACCTATGACCAAAGAACGAACCTTCCTGCCCAAACCGTGCGACACATGAGGGGTCTTTCCAATTAGTACTGTGGGCTCTGAATTGAGATGTTCGGGTACCTCAATTCGGAGTGTTTTTGTTGCTGCGTTGGATGGACTGTGTATAAGCATGGAATTGTTTAAGTGTACTAATACGGGAGTATCCTGCGTTGGATTTATGTATTACTTCCCAGCAGAACTCTCAGGGTCTGTTCCTGTTCAATATGTGTTGGGGAATGCTTTGTGTAGTTCATTTATGGAAACTGATTAGATAAAAATATCTCCTGAACTATGCTAAAGAGAGTTTAGATCTAAATTACTAGTTGGGGAACCAGCAGGAGTTGAAACAATTGCTTACTATTAGTAATTCTAATATTATGATTTAAAATCACCTTACTATTTATTACTTATTTCGCAGCCAACTCTACTGAAAACTCTCTCACTTTATAACCTCTATTATTGCGTCTCAGGTAGCTTACTCTCACAAACGATCATTTCATTATTCTTCATCCTCATTAAATTCCAGGCTGATGGTTTTATTGATTGATATTCAGAGTAGAAAGATCATCACCCTTTACTCTAATTATAGTTTCTGAATATCAACATATCAATTATCTATACTCTTACTTTTAGTTGCAATCACTATCTATGGAGAGTTGCAGGTCACGAGATACATTACCAAACCTCACATTTTTATGACTTGTCACGTTTATTTATATAGGGCTTTACCCTAGTCAAATATTCCTTCATATAAAAACATCTCTCAAATTTAATCACGTGCATTGAAAGTGTGCACAAAGACCTCCCACTCCACCAAACGAGGAAAATTCTGCGAAAAATTTTTATATACTAAGATATAGAATTCGTACTATTCTTTCTCTTTTAATACAACACTAAGAACAAAAGTATGTTGAAATGAAGTGCTAAATAGTTCCAGCGTATAGCTGAGGATTAGTAGTGCTAACATGTTACTAGCTATCAAGCTAGTCTGAAGTAAAGGAATAAGGATCCATCGAAGGATCTCATCAAGTCGATTATTGAGCCATCAGGCAGTATCACCAAATTTTACGTTGAAAGTATCAAGGATCGTGAAAAGTCGGAGCTGTAATATCTGCGGATACATTGCTAGAACAGACAACTAATCGTACCTTGATGTACTCGATGAGATGAGTCCTTCGCCTATAAACTTGTCCACTTCAAGACCGAACATATACTAACAAAATAGTGGCTTCCTCAGTTCCACACCCAAAGATTGTCAAAAAGTACACCGGTAAGTTCAAGAGACATCACTCTGACAGATACCACCGTGTTGGTGAAAGTTGGAGAAAGCAAAAGGGTATTGACTCTTGTGTTAGAAGAAGATTCAGAGGTACGATCCCTCAACCAAACATTGGTTACGGTTCCAACAAGAAGACCAAGCACTTGATGCCATCTGGCCACAAGTCTTTCTTGGTCAAGAACTTGAAGGATTTAGATGTCCTTTTATTGCACACCAAGACCTACGCTGTTGAAATCGCTCACAATGTCTCTGCCAGAAACAGAGTTGAAATCGTCGCTAAGGCTAAGAAGATCGGTGTCAAGGTTACCAACCCTAAGGGTAGAGTCGCTTTGGAAGCATAAGCATCTCCCTTTAATCCATATACTCTTGTGTATTAATAAAATGTACATCAACATGAAAATAGTTGTAGAATATAGTAGAATATAGTTACACCGCATTAAGACGACTCGTGAGTCTTAGTACTCTGATATACTAGTCTACACTCTAGATTTTTTGAGTATCTACTCAGATGATACTCGATTTTCTTATAAAACAAACTATATATACCTAAAACAAAGAAAAATGTCCATCCTAAAGAATGACAAATGGACCATGACTAATACATAATGGGTTGCCCATGAAATGTAGAATTTTAACTTTAATGACATTTAGAAGCAGGCTCAAAGTCCTTGTGAATCTATTACAAAGACTGTCTTATCTTTGTGAATCTATGACGGAGACTAACGCAGGGTTATTATCTCTAATTGGAAGGAGTGCATCCGGATGATCTAGCCCAAGGTTTTCATACGTTGGCTTCGATCAAACCCGAGGTTACCTTCTTCTGGACATACTGCCACTGACAGCGACGGTGCTGATTTCCATATGGTGATGTTTTTTGATCCTATAGCCCAATTCACACATTCCACTTGTATCCAACTTCAAGTCGCTTGAATTGTAGAATGTGTGTTTGTTGAGGTCTGGAAGAGATTTCTTTTTTGCGTCTTCGGAGTCCTTATCTTCAGCAGGCGAGTAAACGTCGCAAGCTTCGTCGGATTGTGCGATATTGCAGTTGCCTTCCAACTCTGAGGACGTTTCTTTTTCTCTTTCTGCAACTACAGGCAAGTCAGGATGGGTCGCCAATGGCTCTGTCTCCTGAACAGCTGGTAAGTTGTCCTTCTCGTTCAAAGCATTCAACATCGATTTCACCTTGGGGAATTCTCCTGTTCCAACACTGCTAATATCACTTTCGTAGGAACCATGCGATTTGGTAGGGTCTGGATGGTCCTTCTTAAAATTAACTGGAGAATGCGTTAATGATGATTGCGAATGGATAGAAGAACTATCGTGAGAGTCGTCATGATGAAGTTGCACAGCTGCTGCAACATCAACAAGATCCAACATACTTCTAAAAGGACTACTCAACCCATCACCATCTTCGAGGGCAAAAGGATGCTCATTTTTGAGCGTAGCTCTTCTTGAAGGAGCCTGCGAGTTTGGAGCTGATGTGCTTGTAGATTGAGCAGTCGAACTACCATTAACATTGTTACCAGTACCTGGTAAAACAAACGGATTAACGTTTTGATCAGGATGCTCATAAATACACATTTCCAACGACGTAAACCATGGGTCCTTGAACAAAGTTTCCAAGGTATATCTATTATTTGGAGAAGGGTCACATAATTTCCAGGCGACTCTTGAAGCACCGGTGGACTGGAATTGAGCTGCCCATTTGAATTCCAGTCCTGGCCCTTTAGTGAAATCATTGTTGACTCTGAATCCAGGGTGGTCAGAACAAAATCTATTGTGGCTGAATTTGTAGTCACGATATCCATGATCAGTTGGAGAAGCAAGTTGGAATGGAACATTGCTGTAGATCATACAGAAAAGAAGCATACCCAATCCCCAACAATCCATCTTGAAGGGATCATAGGCAAATCCCTTGGCTTCAGCATGACTTTTCTCTTTAAGCAACATAACTTCCGGAGGTGAATAAGGTGGAGAGCCAATGTAAGCAGTGTGGGTTTTTATAGGAGAAGTAAAGTCGTGTGGAACCTCGTGGCCATATTCACTGACCCCGAAATCACATAACTTTGCAACCCCATTTGCATCTAACAAAACGTTTTCTGGTTTGAGATCACGGTGGACAATATCCAGGTCGTGAAGGAATTTCACTCCATAACACACTTGTTTCCAGAGACAGAACTTCTCCGCTATTGGGAACCTTCTCCAACCTGGTTTCACAATGTTTCCAAATAAATCACCACCAGAACAGAATTCTAGTACTAGACCCCAGCCTCTTGACAAGTTCTGTTGACTTTGAATTCTTACAAGAGTCAATGTGTCCAAGACATGTCTTGACTTTGACAACTTCTTCGAAATGATGAATTCCTTTGAAACTCTGTCATAAAATTCTTCGTCGGTCTCTTTCGATAAGAGAATGAATCTCTTGAGCGCATAGCATTCTTTCTTATGGTTTTTGGCGTTGATTATTCTCACATCTGACGAACCACCGTCACCCAATTTCTTTGAACCAACGTCAATTTCATAGTCCTCTAATAGATTCACGTGTTCTTGCTGCATATCCTCAGGTAAGAAATCATTTGGATTACGTACGGGGTTCGCCAACACTCTCTCGCCATCGTTTGTACCAGAGAGGTAGAAACTTGTATTTTTAGGCAATTCTTGGGTTGGGTTTTTGTTGAGTCCATATGGATTATAGACGATTTTATCGCCGTGAGCAGACGGAGTAGAAGCCAACGGGGTCTGAGGTCTGTTTTGAACCATTTTAGAGTTTTTGGTGTTAATGGCCTGCAAATGGGCCAACGTTTCTGCTTTGGATAACTTCTTTGGTTCTTTGATCATTTGACGTGAGTCCGAAGTACTTCTTGCTCTAGAATTGGACTGTAAAGAATTGTGTCTTTTCAACGAAAGTATTGATGAAGTTCTTGAAACCGTTCCGGTGCCATTTTCTTGATGGAATTTAGATGAGTCGCTACCGAATGCACTGCTGTTGTGATGAAACAATTTAGATAATCCGGTGTGGGAACCTCCTGATGGCGAAGGTGGGGTTGAAGAACTGGATTCACCGGATATCGGCGTGGTCTCCTTTCTGAATATATTCTTTAGATGATGATGTTTCTCTGTCGGTGATTTCATATTGAATAGATGGGTCTTAATGTGTTGATTAGGAGTTGATTAGAATTGGTTTATTAGTTAACTGTAGGTCTTTTAAGTTAACTGCGAGTTAATTGAAGAGATATGAGCTGGTGGCCAATGAGTTGAGGGCAAGCTTGGAATCAATGAGTTGACGATGTCTTGAGATCAATCAGACGTTATAGGCTCAATTTCAATAGAATACTACTAGTTGAACTTTGGTGCACGAGGATATTAGTTATCAGTAATTTCATAAATTGAATTTCAATTTTTATCTCCCCAACGTTTTACTTCGAAGAATATTCGTGTTAGAGAATGTTATGCGAAGAACAATCGCCATATACTATTGTAGAAACTCTAGATAACAAGCGTAATGGATCTAAGTAAGGAAACGATAGTTTTCACTTACATTAAGTAAAAGTCCGTCAGACGGTGGTCCGAAGATGGGGTCCTTGGCAGAGGATTGGATTTGTGTGCTTTTTTAGGTGGGGAGAATAGAGAAAGAATGGTACAGGGCGCTTATTACATGCCCAACGGATAGCTAGGGAGGGGTCTTTTGGTTTTTGGTGGCAATGGATGTGTTTGCCCGTCCAATTGAGTCATTTTCTAACGTTTACCACCCTTTGTCGAAGGATATTCTCTACGTGATATATCCGTGCACTTGCCTAATTTCGCAATACTCCGGCTACACTTCGATATTATCGTAATCTCGGGTACACAAAGTGGCCAATTTATTAGTGCGGTGATCAACATATTGTACCCTTTGTTCTAGAAGGGTTGAAGGAACGTTCCACGGAGATGTTTTATACTTTGTCACTTTAGTCAGAAGTTTCCACTCTATATTTTCCATTCTATGGTTTCCACACTATACTCGAGGTGCCCAATTCTATCGTGAGGTAATAATGTATTTGTTCATGGCCCCAGTGAAACATGTGTTGATTAGTCGAACGTTCTATTTTTTTAAACGCCGTGGCTTCACCGTGGCTTCACTGGGGAACAATGTTTGACGTGAATAACTCTATTATAAAGAATTCAGTAGCGGAGTTTGCAACGGGCTATTGAGTTAATTATTTACAGAGTTTAGCTATTATTTGAAGTTAATAGTATGAATTACA
>Ga0065707_10001427_pt1 | contig 10825 bp, 10 predicted proteins | sample SwiRhicommuniRL3_FD_59094 | JGI IMG/M metagenome (GOLD analysis project Ga0065707, IMG submission 59094) | Switchgrass rhizosphere bacterial communities from Rose Lake, Michigan, USA - RL3 v2 (version 2) | ecosystem: Host-associated > Plants > Roots > Rhizosphere > Soil | place: East Lansing... | reverse complement strand
CGCGCGCGGCCACCGCAAGCGCGACCTCGGAGCCAGTGGCCAGCAGCGTGACTTCGCGCGGCCCGCCGTCGGCTTCGACGAGCACGTAGGCGCCTCGCCGCGACAGATTCGTGGGGGTGTGCATGCGACGCACGTGCGGCAGCGCCTGGCGCGCGAACACGAGCGTCGAAGGCCCGCTGCGATGCTCGAACGCGATCTCCCAGCACTCGGCCGCCTCGACCGCATCGGCCGGACGCAGCACCAGCATGTTGGGCATCGCGCGCAGCGACGCCAGGATCTCCACCGGCTGGTGCGTCGGGCCATTGCGGCCGATGCCGATCGAGTCGTGACTGAAGACGAACTTCACCGGCAACCCCATCAGCGCGGCCATGCGCATCGCCGGGCGCTCGTAGTCGGAAAACGCGAGGTAGGTCACCGCCAGCGGCACGATGCCGCCATGCGCCGCCATGCCGTTGGCCATCGCGCCCATCACGTGCTCGCGCACGCCGCAATGCACATAGGCGCCGCTGCGGTCGCGCGCCGTGAAGGCGCTCAGCCGTCGCTTGTGGTTGGTGGGCGCTTCGAGGTCTGCGCAGCCGACCATGCGCTCGGGCATGCGATCGACCAGCAGGTCGTTGATCTCGGCGGAGATGAAGATGGCGCTGGCCAGTGGCACCCGATCGAGCGCACCGCGCTTGTACTGCAGCAGCACGTCACGCCAGCCCTCGGGCAGCTCACCGGCGACGATGCGTTCGAACTCGGCGCGCTCGGCCTGCGGCAGCGCCGCCACGCGGGCGCGCCAGCCTTCTCGCTCGGCCCGTCCACGACGGCCGGCGTCGCGCCAACCGGCCAGCACGTCGGCCGGCACCTCGAACGGCGGCGATGACCAGCCCAGTTGCTCGCGCGCCGCGGCGGCGTCTTCGGCGAACAGCTTGGCGCTGTGGCCACCGCGCTGGCCCTGCAGCCGCGCGATGCCCTTCGCGATCACCGTGCGGCACGCGATCAGCGACGGCCGCGGGTCGGCCTTGGCGGCGCCGATCGCCGCCGACACGGCTTCGACGTCGTGACCATCCACTTCAACGACGTGCCAGTCGGCGACACGAAAGCGCGCGGCGACGTCTTCGCTGATCGACAGGCCCGTCGCGCCGTCGTCGGTGATGCGGTTGTCGTCCCACAGCAAGGTCAGCTTGCCCAATCGCAGGTGACCGGCCAGCGAGATCATCTCCTGGCCGATGCCTTCCTGCAGGCAGCCATCGCCGACGAAGGCATAGGTGCGGTGGTCGACCACTTCAGAACCGAAGCGTGCATTGAGGTAAGCCTCGGCCACCGCCATGCCGAAGGCATTGGCGATGCCCTGGCCCAGCGGACCCGTGGTCACCTCGATGCCGGCGCTAGGATCGAACTCGGGGTGGCCCTCGCAGCGCGAGCCGAAGTCGCGGAAGGTGCTCACCTGCTCGGTGCCGATGCGCTCGAAGCCGCTCAAGTGCAGCAGCGCATATAGCAGCATCGAGCCATGGCCGTTGGACAGCACCACGCGGTCGCGGTCGGGCCAAGTGGGATCGCCCGCGTCGAACTTCAGGTGCCGCGTGTACAGCGCCGTCGCGATCTCGGCCATGCCGAGCGGCACGCCCTGGTGGCCTTCGCCCGCCCGCACGATGGCGTCGATGGCGAGAAAACGGATCGCGTGGGCCAGCCGCGTCGCAGAAGGTTCAGACATAACAACCTTTCGTCGCAGTGCGGTCAGCCGAGCCAATTCTTGATGCGCGCGGCGAGCGCGCTGCGGCTGATGCCGTAGCGGTCGTGCAGCGTCGGCAGCGCGCCGGCGTCGAGGAACGCATCGGGCAACCCGGCCAGCTGAAAACCCGCAGGCTGCACACGATGGCGCAGCAGCGCGCTCGCCACCGCTTCACCCAGGCCGCCCACCACCGAATGGTTCTCGGCCACCACCACCAGGCGGTGCTTGTAGCGCACGGCCTCGACGATCGCGGCTTCGTCCAACGGCTTGATGGTCGGGCAGTGCAGAACCGCCACACCCACCTTGTCGGCCGCGAGATCCTGGGCCACCTCGAGCGCACGCATCGTCAGCAGACCACTGGAGATCACCAGCACGTCGGCGCCCTCGCGCAGCAGCTTGGCCTTGCCGAGCTCGAAGCGGTAGCCGTCGATCTCGTCGAGCACGAGCGGCACCTGGCCGCGCAGCAAACGCATGTACACCGGGCCCTTGTGCGCGGCGATCTGCGGCACGGCCTGCTCGATGTCGAGCGCGTCGCACGGATCGACGATCGTCAGACCGGGGATGCCGCGCATCATCGCGATGTCTTCGGTGGCCTGGTGGCTCGGCCCGTAGCCGGTGGTCAGACCCGGCAGCGCGCAGCAGATCTTGACGTTGAGGTTCTCCTCGGCGATCACCTGATGGATGAAGTCGTAGGCGCGGCGCGTGCCGAAGACCGCGTAGGTGGTGGCAAACGGCACCAGGCCTTCCTTGGCCATGCCGCCGGCAGCGGCCATCAAGAGCTGTTCGGCCATGCCCATCTGGAAGAAACGTTCCGGATAGGCCTGCGCGAACAGATGCAGGTCGGTGTACTTCGCGAGGTCGGCGGTCAGGCCGACGATCTCGGGCCGCGTGGCGGCGTATTCCACCAGCGCCTTGCCGAACGGCGCCGCTTTCACGCGCTGCCCCTCGGACGCGATCGACGCGATCATCGCCGAGGTGGTCAGGCGCGGCTTCTTCTCTGCGACGGGCGAGTTCATGCCGGTGCTCCTTCAGGTTGCATGTAAGGCTGCGATTGGTCCAGCACCGCGATCGCCTGTTGCCACTCGGGGGGGTCGACGCGGATGAAGTGGTTCTTCTCGCGCGTCTCGAGGAATGGCACGCCCTTGCCCATCAGCGTGTCGAACAGCATCACGCGCGGCTTGGGCAGTTCCAGTGCGCGCGCCGTGTCGAACGCGGTCTGCACGGCCGCCAGGTCGTTGCCGTTCACGCGCTGCACGTGCCAGCCGAACGCGGCCCATTTATCAACGAGCGGCTCGAAGCCGAGTACTTTGCCCGACGGGCCGTCAGCCTGCTGGTTGTTGATGTCGACCAGGCAGATCAGGTTGTCCAAGCCGTGGTGGGCGGCGCCCATCGCCGCCTCCCAGGTGGCGCCCTCGTCGAGTTCGCCATCGGACATCGAGTTGTAGATGAAGGCCGGGTTGTTCTTCTGCTTCAGGCCGAGCGCCATGCCCACACCGATCGCCAGGCCCTGGCCGAGCGAACCGCCGGAGATCTCCATGCCCGGCGTGTAGGTGGCCATGCCGGACATCGGCAGGCGGCTGTCGTCGCTGCCGTAGGTCTCGAGTTCGCTTTCGGGAATGATGCCGGCCTCGATCAGCGCCGCGTAATGAGCAATGGCGTAGTGGCCGTGCGAGAGCAGGAAGCGATCGCGCCCCTCCCATTCGGGATCGTCGGGTTTGAGGTTCATCGCGTGGCAATAGGCCACCGCCAGCACGTCGGCATAACCGAGCGCCTGGCCGATGTAGCCCTGGCCCTGCACCTCGCCCATGCGCAGCGCGAAGCGCCGGATGCGGTAGGCGCGCTGCGCCAGCCGGGCGAGCTGATTGGTCGTTGTCGTCATCGGGTTCTCTCCTTGCGGGATGCAATTCACTTCAGGATGGTCGCGGGCACGTAGGACACGAGCAGCAGAATCAGGAAAGCCACTGCATAGAACGGCCCCAGTTCGCGTACCGTCTCGCCGACCTTGACCTTGGCCACCGCGCTGGTGATGAACAGCGTGGTGCCCACCGGCGGCGTGTACAGGCCGATCGCCAGATTGACGGTCATCATGATGCCGAGCTGCGTCAGGTCCATGCCGATCGCATTGGCCAGCGGCACGAACACCGGCGTCAGCAGCAACACGGCCGCAGGCAGGTCGATGAACATGCCGCACACCAGCATCAGCGCATTCATCAGCAGGATCACGCTCCAGCCACTCGACAGATGCGCCTGCGCCCAGGCGACGATGCCGTCGGGCATGCGGTCGAACGTGAGCAGCCAGCCGATCGCCGCCGACGCCATGATCACCAGCAGCACCACGCCGGTGGCCAGCCCGGCCTCGACGACAGCGGCATGCAGGCGCCTGAGGCCAAGGTCGCGGTAGACGAGGGCCGACACGAGGCCCGCAAACAGCGTCGACAGCACCGCCACTTCGGTCGGCGTGGCGATGCCGAAGCGCAGGAAGATCACGATCAGCACCGGCAGCATCAGCGCCGGCGAGGCATAGGTCAGCTGCTTGCGGAACACCGGCCAGTCGAGCTTGCGCGTCTCGCGCGGAAAGTTGCGACGGCGGCCCACCCACCAGCACACGGCCATGAAGCCGGCGCACATCAGCAGGCCCGGCAGGATGCCGGCGACGAAGAGTGCCGCGACCGAGCTGTTGCTCACCAGCGCGAACAGGATCATCGGGATCGACGGCGGGATCAGGATGTCGATCGTCGCCGCGGCGGCCAGCGTCGCGGCCGAGAACGCCGGCGGGTAGCCCAGGCGCTTCTGCCACGGGATCAGCAGCGAACCGATCGCCGACGCGTCGGCGACCGCGGAGCCCGAGACGCCGCCGAAGATCGTCGACGACAGCACGCCCACCTGGCCGGGGCCACCGTGGAAGCGGCCGATCAGCGTCGACAGCACGCCGATCAGCGCTTCGCCGAGCTTGCCGCCCATCATCAAGGTGCCGGTGAGCATGAAGAACGGAATCGCGATCAGCGGAAAGCTCTGCACCTGCGCGACCATCTGCTGCACCAGCAGATCGAGCGGCACGCGGTCGGAGGTGGCGGCAGCGGCCATCGCGGCGACGAGCAGCGCATGCGCGATCGGGATCGCGACCACGGCGGCGCCGAGGAAGACAACGAGGATCAGTGCGGTCATGTCGGTCTCCTTCGCCTTACCAATGCGCCTGCGGCATGTGCGGCGGCGCGTCGATGCTCTCGGCGGGCTGCTCGCTCGTCTGCCACGCGCGCCACGCCGAAAACAGCGCCAGCACCGCGAGCATCGCCATCCCACCCATCACGCAGCCATAGGTCACCGAGCCCGGGATTTGCAGGATCGGTGACTTCTCGTCGTGCACGATCTCGAGCATGCGAAAGGTCGACACGGTGAGCACGCCGTACAGCGCCGCAACGCCGAGCCACGACAGCGCTGTCAACGGGCGACGCGCCGCGAAGGGCAGCTTCTCCATCAGGAAGGTCGTCGTGATGTGCGCCCCTTGCTGGGCCGCGAGCACCACGCCGGCCATCACCAGCCACGGAAACAGCAACTCGGGCACTTCGTTGCCCCACTGCAGGCTCGCCCCGGTGGCGTAGCGCAGCACGGTGTTGCCGCACAGGATCACGAAGATCACGGACGTGCTGACCCACAGCACCGCGCGGCAGACGCCGCCGACGGCGTGTTCAATCCAGTTCATCGGTTGTCTCCTCGAAGGGCGCCGATCCCGGCGCCTGGGGTGTCACGCAGCGGGGGCGCCACTCAGTTGCTGTGCGCGGCGGCGACCACCTTCTTGACATACGGGCCGATCGGCGCAGCGAGCCACTTGTCGAGCACCGGCGTGGTCGCCTTCTGGAACGCCGCCTTGTCCACCGTCGTCACCTGCACGCCTTTCGACTTGAGGTCGGCGAGCAACTTGTCTTCAGACTCCTGCGAGAGCTTGCGCTGCAACGCGGTGGCCTCGGTCGCAGCCTCCAGTACCGCCTTCTTGTCGGCGTCCGACAGCTTGTCCCACGAGCGCTTGCTCATCAGGAACGGCGTGATCTGGAACTGGTGGCTGGTCAGCGCCAGGTGCTTCTGCACCTCGTACAGCTTGCTGGCATGGATGTTCATCACCGGGTTCTCCTGCCCGTCGACCACGCCCTGCTGCAGCGCGACGTACAACTCGGCGAACTTGATCTGCTGCGCTTCGGCGCCGAGCGACTGCATGATGTCCACCAGCACGGTGTCGGGTGGCGTGCGCATCTTCAGGCCCTTCATGTCTTCGACCTTGGTGATCGGGCGCTTGCTGTCGGTCATGTGGCGGATGCCGTTGTCCCAATAGCCGAGCACGATCAGGCCCTTCTCTGCGGACTTGTCGGCCAGTTCCTTGCCGAGCGCGCCGTCGAGCAGCTTGAACGCCTGCGCGGCATTCGAGAACAAGAACGGCATGCCGAACGCGGCGTATTCGGGCACCGCGTTGGCGACTGCGCCCTGCGAGTTGGCCGACAGGTCGAGCGCACCGGTGCGCAGCGCGGTCACCATCGCTGCGTCGTCGCCGAGTTGCGCCGACGGCGCCACCTGCACATCGATGCGCCCGTTGGTCTTGGCCTTGACGACCTCGCCGAACTTCAGCGCTGCCTCGTGGCGCGGGTTGCCCGGCGCGGCACCGTGGCCGAGCGTGAGCTTGGTCGCTTGGGCGTGCGCCGCCAGCGGCAGCACGGCCGCGGCCGCGAGCGCCAACAGGGTGCGATTGAATGTCTTGCGTTGCATGGTTTGTCTCCGAGTCGTCGTGTGGTTCAGTGAATCAACATGCCGCCGTTCACGTCGAGCGTGATGCCGGTGCAGTAGCTGGACAGGTCGCTGGCGAGATACAGGCACGCGCCCGCGACGTCGGCGGCCACGCCGAGGCGGCCGAGCGGGATCTCTTTCGCGATCTCGACCTTGCGCTCCTCGCTGAGCTTGCCCTTCTGGATGTCGGTCTGGATCAGCCCGGGGGTGATCGAGTTGACGCGGATCTGGTCGACACCGAGCTCGCGCGCCATCGCACGTGCGAGGCCGAGCACGCCGGCCTTGGCCGCCGAATAGTGCGGGCCGCCCAGGATGCCGCCGCCGCGCTGCGCCGACACCGACGAGATGCAGATGATCGAGCCGCCCTTCTGGCGCTGCATCTGCGGGATCACGGCCTGCGACATCAGCAGCGTGCCACGCAGGCTGACGTCGAGGATCGCGTCGTAGTCGGCGTTGGTGATGTCCACCGTCTTGCGCGGCTGCGTGATGCCCGCGTTGTTGACCAGCACGTCGATGCGGCCGAAGGCCTTGAGCACGGCGGCGATCGCAGCGTCGCACGACGCCTTGTCGGTGACGTCGGCCACCACGCCGAGGTGACCCTCGCCCAGCTTGGCGGCCGCGGTGGCGGGCTCGGCGCGCGCCAGGTCCAGCACGGCGACGCGCGCGCCGTGCTGCGCCATCAGCTTGGCGGTGGCGAATCCCAGGCCGTTGGGGCCGGCGGCGCCGGTGATCACGGCGACTTTGTCCTTGAGCAGCATCTCGATCGACTCCTGTGCGGGGTGGTGTTCGGGCCGAACACGGGGAGATGCCGCCTGCTTGCAACCCTGCGAGGCCATCCTTCGAGTTCCGGTGGCCCTCTTCAGGGCCGCGGCCCGTGGGCCGCGGCTTGTCTCCTGAGTTCGTGCAGCGAATGGTGGCGAGGCAGGCGCTTGACGACAAGCGATACTTCTTCAGCCTAAGATGACGATTCGTCAATTTACCTGCGAAGAACCCGATGGCGGCACTCCCTCCGATGCCGAATCTGCTGGCGTTCGAGGCGGTGGCGCGGCGTCGCAGCTTTGCGCTCGCGGCCGCTGAACTGCACCTCACCGCATCGGCCATCAGCCACCAGATCGCACGGCTCGAATCGCACCTGGCGATCAAGCTGTTCGAGCGCAGCGCCCATGGCGTGCGCTTGAGCCCCGCGGGCGAGCAATACCTGTCGCGGGTGGCCGGTGCGCTTTCCGCCATCGCCGCGGCCTCCGACGACATGCGCCAGGGCGTCAGCAACAGTCTGTACGTGCACTGCTCGCCGAGCCTGGCCACCCAGTGGCTGATGCCGCGTCTGCATCTGTTTGCGCAGGCGCATCCGGACATCTCGCTCAACCTGTCAGCCGCGCACACGCACAGCGATTTCGCGCTCGGTCAGGTGGATCTGGACATCCGATACGGCGTGCCGCAATGGCCCCATCTCGTGGTGGAGCCGTTGTTCGAAGAGCGCATCGTGCCGCTGGCCAGCGCTGCGTTCATTCGCCAGCATCGGCTCAAGCGCCCCGACCAATTGCTGCGCGTGCCGCTGATCCAAAGCAACGTGAGCGTCGTGCAATGGTCGGACTGGTTCTCCGCGTTTTCGGACAAACGTGCGCCCGACCGCTTCACGCTGCGCTTTGACCGGGCGCACATGTCACTCGACGCCGCGGCGCAAGGTCTCGGCGTGGCCCTCGAAAGCACGACGACGGGCAACACGCACTTGGCCGAAGGCAAGCTGCGTCCGGTGCTGGGCATGGACAAGTCCATCCGCGTGAAGGCGCACTTCGCGGTCTACCCGGCGCGCCACGCCAAGCGGGCCCCCGTTGCGGCATTCCTGTCTTGGTTGCACGGTGAGGCGGCCGTGAGCTCCTCGCTCACGTCGAGCTCGAAGCGTACGTAGGACTGGTTGGAAGAGTCAGCTAGGGGTCGATGGCGCGCCATCCATGTTCACGGGACCAGGCCGTTCTTGATCGCACCCGTAAGATTTCGGGCTGCGAAGGGCGCAGCAACAACCTATCGTGGCACGCGTCGTGCATGGGCCTGCGTCGCGCGTCACTCACAAACCAATGAAGGCATGCCCGCATGGCTTCCCTCTGCCTGATGCAGCACCATCGCGCCATGCGCCTCCACGCCACTGACTCATTCATTCGCGGGTTGGGCCTTGCGCTGTTGCTGCTATGCGCCGATGCACAGGCGCAGGTCTTTGGCCGCGCGGTGCTGGGCGCCAACGTGCAGAAGCTGGCCAACGGCATCGTCGGGGTCATGTCGTACACGGTGGCGCCCGACGTGACGACCAGCTCGCTGGCGATCAACAACAGTGGCACGTCGAACGCCGGCCTGAGCATGACGCAGGTCGGCGGCGGCTTCACATGGAGCAAGAACGCGCCGTTGTACCTGGAGGGCAACGCCGCATACGCGCGCTACGACCCGATCTTCGTGGTCAGCGAAGGCACAGAGGAGCGGCAAGTGCCCACTCGATGGAACTCCTTCTCTGCCACCGGCGGCATCGGCTGGGACTTTCCGTTGACAGAGCACTGGGTGATCCGGCCGATCTTCAATTTCACGGTCGGCAAGGTCGTCAGCGACTTGAAGTTCGCCAAGTTCTGGGTCGACAACAACACCAACGTCGATCTGTCGTTCCTCGACGGCGGCACCCTCAAAGCCTACGGGCTCGGCGGCGCGCTGATGCTGGACTACGAGAAATTTGCGCCTGAGCACGATGACGACATCGAGCTCCGCTACACCAATGTCGAGCTGCGCAGCTATGGCGGCAGCACTTTCGGGGTGGTGGGTCGCGCCAAGTCCGAGAGCGTCAGCCTGTGGGCGCGCATGCGCGTGCCCACGGGCTGGGGCACGGTCTGGGAGCGGCCGGTGCGCTATGTGTACGAGGTGGCCACCACGCGTTACCTCGGCGACGAGACTGAGGTCGGCCTCACGCAGATGAGCTCCATCGGCTTCGGGCTCGAGCTCGATTCGAGTGCGCTCGATCGCTGGGCCACGCGCTGGCGCCTGGTCGCGCGCTACAAGTTCGGCCCCAACACGCACGGTGCGGCGGTCGGGCTGGCGATCAGCTTCTGAGCCCGCGCACAGCTCCGCGATCGTTGTCCGTATGTGACTGCCACCCACGTTAAACGTGGGTCGGTATTGTCGGCATCGAGCCGCGGAACTCGAGCAAACCCGAAATTGAAAGGCCACGCATGACCAAGAGCATTCATATCGTCGGCATGGCGCTTGCGTTGTTCGCGAGTGCAGCGACGCAGGCGCAGACGGATCCTTCGGGGTTCGTTCAAGTCGTGCCCGATCAGATCAAATGGACCCCGAGCACGGCGATACCGCCTGGCGGACAAGGCGCCGTCTTGTATGGGGACCCACGGAAACCCGTGCCCTATATCACTCGCGTGAAGCAGCCTGCCGACTACAAGATCCCGCCGCACACACACCCTGAAGAACGTGTCTATACAGTCATTTCGGGAACCTTCTACATCGGCTTCGGAGACAAATTTGACTCGACAAGGCTGAAGGCGTTTCCCGCGGGGTCCGTGATCGTGGTGCCCGCCAACGCGAGCCACTTTCACTGGATGCGCTCGGGCGAAGCGGTGGTCCAAGTCAGTGGAGTTGGCCCGAGTGGGATCGAATACGTCGACCACGCCGACGATCCGCGACATTGATCGGAACCGGCGCGTAGCGAAGAGCTAGGGGCGGCTCCGCTCATGAGCGGGAACCAGGCCCGCGAGCGACTCACCCTGAAGACGCATGGCCACGCGGCAGACCGTGACTCCCGGCGTGGCCTGTGATTCAAGCACGACAAACTGGCCACCTGCCCGGCGCAGCACTTCTCGGTCGAACTCCATCATCCGATAGCAGGCGTGCACATCACCGCTGCCGCGCAGAGGGCAGGGCGTGCGGATCTGAGCAACGACCGTGTTGTCCGTGACACTCACGATGGGTACCTGCTTGTTGGAAGGAAACGAGCGCTGCCACAGCGGCCCCAGTTCGGCGACTCGCTGCGCGTTACCGATGCCCTTGACGCGCACGGTGATGCGAGCGAGGCCACGGGTGAGAACGTCCGAGACGAGCACCAGCCGCGGCCGGCGTGCGAAGAACGCCAGCAGGCGCAGCATGATCTGCATGAACGCCTTGACGAGCCACTTGCTCATGCGAGCCCTTGGAATGCTGCGCTTCGGCGGTGTTCGCTCAGGCAGGCTGCGTGCGCCGCCCGAACGTGCGCGCGACCAACCAGCGTGCGCCACGCCGCAGCACGCACCACACGAAGCGCAGCAGCAACACCGTCGCGATCGCTTCGAGCAGCGTCACGACGAACGCCGGCGCCGC
>Ga0065707_10000930_pt1 | contig 10831 bp, 9 predicted proteins | sample SwiRhicommuniRL3_FD_59094 | JGI IMG/M metagenome (GOLD analysis project Ga0065707, IMG submission 59094) | Switchgrass rhizosphere bacterial communities from Rose Lake, Michigan, USA - RL3 v2 (version 2) | ecosystem: Host-associated > Plants > Roots > Rhizosphere > Soil | place: East Lansing, MI... | reverse complement strand
GACGCCGCCCAGAAAAGCGATGTCCGATCCGGCGCGCACAGGAGCGTAAATATCGGCGACGGCGCTGGTGCGGGTGAAGCGCGGATCGACGTGAACGATCTTGGCGCCGTGTTCGACCTTGGCCTTCATCGGCCAGCGGAAGGCGACGGGATGGTTCTCCGCCATGTTGGAGCCCATGACGATGATGCAGTCGGAATCGTACATGCTGCGCGGGTAGAGGGTGGCCGCGCCGCGGCCGAATCGTGTCCCCAGACCGGGGACGCTAGAGCTGTGTCATATCCGCGCCTGGTTCTCGATGGCGACTATCCCCAGGCCGCGCATGAGCTTTTGGTGCACATGGTTGAACTCAACCTCGAGGGTGGCGCCGCCGAGGGAGAAGATGGCGGGCGTCATGTTGACAACCCTGCCGTTGGGAAGCTTCTCGATGAAGGTCTCGTCGCGCGTCTTCTTTACTAGCTCGGCGATGCGGTTCATCGCACGTTCGAGGTCCCATACCTCCCAGTCGGAAGCTCCCGCGGCGCGATGCAAGACCTGGGTGGGACGGTTGGGGTTGACGTGGAGCTGGAAAATCGCGGCGCCCTTGGGGCAGAGCGTCCCTTCGTTGTGCGGGCTGCGCGGGTCGCCCTCGATATTGACGATCTTGCCGTCGATGGTGTGGATCAGCGTGCCGCATCCCACGGAGCAGTAGGGACAGACACTGGGCGTCACGGTGGCGCCTTTAATGCGCAGTTCCTGGGCCCTGGCCACCGCCGGTCCGAGATTGACGCCTGAACCGATCAACCCGCCTAGCGCCGTCGCGCTACCTGCAGCAACGGAAAGACGAAGAAAATCTCGACGCGAAACGTCCATAGAGACTCCTTGTCGCAGACGAGCCAAGTTTACGGCTTCAACCTAGTAAAGTGCGTAAATCAATGTCAAGGGGCGAAATCGAAGGCCAGAGAAGGAGGTTCTGGTGAAGCTGTCCAACGCCGTCGGTCGCCTTCGGTCGGCAGTCGGAGGAATTACGCACTAACATAAAATGAGCGCGCCTTTCGGTTGTGCGCGCTCCGGGCGCAAATTAAACCGAAATCTGTATCAGGCGGCGCATTGCCGGATCGCGCTGATGCGCTCGGCCGGCGTGGGATGGGAATAGTGATACGCCGAATACCACGGGTGCGGCGTCAGGTTCGACAAATTCTTCACGGTCAAATTGATCAGCGCTTCTTCCATCGGCCTACCGTCACGCAAAGTCAGCGCCGCGAAGCGATCCGCTTGGTATTCGTGCTTTCGCGACAAGCGATTCATTAGCGGTCCCAGATAAAATGTCGCCGTGCCCGACAGCAAGCTGAAAAGCACCAATGCGCCGTGATGGCTCGGCGCTAATCCGAAAGCAGAATAGAGCGGCTGGAAATCGAGCAGCAGGCTCAAAATGTAGAGACCAGCCATTAACAACACCGTATGGACGAACAACATTCTTTGAATATGCTTCATTTTATAATGGCCCATTTCGTGCGCCAGCACCGCTAACCCCTGCTCCATGCTCATCTGTTCGAGCAAGGTATCGAACAAGACGATGCGCTTGGACTTGCCGATACCGGTGAAGTAGGCGTTCGAGTGCGAAGAGCGCTTGGAGCCGTCCATCGAAAAGATGCCGCTCGTCTTGAAGCCGACTTGTTCGGCCAGAGCCAAAATGCGCTGGCGAAATTCCCCTTCCTTGAGCGGCTCGAATTTGTTGAACCAGGGTGCAATGAAAGTAGGGAAGATGACGATCATCAACAGCTGGAATCCGCTGATAAAGACGAACGCCCAAATCCACCAAAAGCTGCCGGTCGCCTGCATCAGCCAAAGAATGACGAGCAAGAAAGGCACGCCGATCAGCAAGCCAAGAACAGCGGCTTTGATTTTGTCGGCGATATAGAGTCGTGGCGTTATTTTGTTAAATCCAAACTTGGCTTCAAGGGCGAAGGTCGAATAGAGATCCGTCACCAGACCGGTCATCGCGAAATACAGCGCCACAGCAAAACAAAAAAAAATGCCATGAGCGTAAAAACCCAGGGAAATCTGTTCCGCAACTCTCGCGGAAAGCTTCTCGAAGAAGCCCAAAAGCCCGCTGAATAGAAGAACGAGGGTAATAAGACGACCGTAAATTTCCGCCCAGCGCTGGAAGCGACCTTTGGCGAGCGTGTACTCGACCGATTTTCCGTATTCCTCGGGACTTAGACGGCCGCGAAAGTAATCCGGAATTTGCTTGTCGGCACGGCGGGCGCGCACGTGGTGAAGATTCAGTTCGTTGAGTATGAATTCGACGAGAAATTCGACCGCGAAGAGGAGCAGGAATAACGAAACGACGGTTTGTTCCATTAAAAGTTAGGCGATCACGCTTGATTTACCTCTTCTGACGAAGCCACGGGCACGCTGGGCGTGCTGTAGGAAAACACCAACTGGCCGTCCTTTTCGTCAACTTCGACTTTTCCGCCGTTTTGCAGTTTGCCGAACAGGATCTCATCGGCAAGCACGCGCTTGATTTCGTTTTGTATCAGCCGGGCCATGGGCCGGGCGCCGAAAGTCGCATCGTAGCCGCGCTCGGCAAACCAGCGCCGCGCTGCGGGGGTGAGTTGCAAAAAGACCTTTCGGTCGTTGAGCTGCTCATCAAGCTCAATGATGAACTTGTCGACCACCCGCTCGATATTTTCCGGGCTCAGCGGATTGAAGGTAATCATCGCGTCCAGCCGGTTACGAAATTCCGGGCTGAACATCTTTTCCACCGCTTCCTTGCCCTTACCGGCATTGGTTCGCGCGCCGAACCCAAGCGGTGCGGCGCTCATCTCGCGCGCACCGGCGTTAGTCGTCATGATCAGGACAATGTTGCGGAAATCAGCTTTTTTACCGTTGTTATCCGTAAGGGTCGCGTGGTCCATCACCTGCAGCAAAATATTGAACAGATCGGGATGGGCCTTCTCGATTTCATCGAGCAACAAAACGGCGTAGGGATTGCGGTTGATCGCGTCGGTGAGCAAACCGCCCTGATCGAAGCCGACGTAGCCCGGCGGTGCGCCGATCAGCCGTGACACAGTGTGTTTCTCCATGTATTCACTCATGTCGAAGCGGAGAAACTCAATCCCCATGATCTTGCTCAGTTGTTTCGCCAATTCGGTCTTGCCGACCCCGGTCGGTCCGGCGAATAGGAAGCAGCCGATCGGTTTTTCTGGCTGGCCCAGCCCGGAACGCGACAGCTTAATGGTACTCGCCAAAGTGTCGATCGCGGCATCCTGGCCGAATACCACGAGCTTCAAATCGCGATCGAGTGTTTGCAGTTGTTCCTTGTCTGAGCTTGACACGCTGCGCGGCGGAATCTTGGCGATTTTCGCGACCATCTTCTCAACGTCCCTGGGGCCGATCGATTTGCGCCGTTTTTCCTCCGGCTGGATTTTGACAGCGGCGCCGATTTCATCGATCACGTCGATCGCTTTGTCCGGCAGTTTCCGATCGTTGATATGCTTGGCGGAAAGCTTGACGGCCGCGCGGATCGCGCCGGCGCTGTAATGCACGCCGTGATGCTTTTCGTAGTGCGGCTTCAGGCCTTCGAGAATTTTAACCGCGTCTTCCTGGCTCGGTTCGGGCACATCGATCTTCTGAAAACGCCGCGCCAGCGCCCGGTCTCGTTCAAAGTAGCTCTTGTAGTCATGATAGGTGGTCGAGCCGATGCACTTCAACTCGCCCGACGCGAGCGCGGGCTTGAGGATATTGGACGCATCCATTGAACCGCCGCTGGTCGCGCCGGCGCCGACGATCGTATGAATCTCATCGATGAACAGGATCGAGTTGGGACGTTTCTTGAGCCCGCTCAGCACCCCTTTCAAGCGCGCTTCGAAATCGCCGCGAAATTTGGTCCCGGCGAGCAAAGCGCCCATGTCGAGCGCATAAATGACCGCGTCTTTAAGCACATCCGGCACCTCGCCGTGATGGATCTTCATCGCCAACCCTTCGGCGATAGCCGTTTTCCCGACACCCGGGTCGCCCACATAGATTGGATTATTCTTGCGCCGCCGGCATAGCACATGAATCGTCCGCTCGATCTCGTCGTCGCGTCCGATCAGCGGGTCAATCAGCCCTTGGGCCGACTTGTCGACCAAATTTACCGTGAAGGCTTCGAGCGGATTGACGCGTCGTTTCGAGCGATCCTCCCCGTCCTCCTGCTCATCATCGTCCGGGTGCGACTCCGGTTCTTCGTCCGTGGCGATCTTGGAAACACCGTGGGAAACATAATTCACCAGATCGAACCGCGTAATGCCTTGCTCCTGGAGCAAATAAACGGCGTAGGAATCCGGCTCACGATACATCGCGATCAGCATGTTGCCGCCGTTAATCTCTTTGCGCTCCGCTGATTGGGCGTGAATCACCGCGCGCTGCAGCACACGATGAAAACTCAGCGTTTGCTGCGGCTCTTGTTCCCAGCCGTGCGGCAATGTCTCCATCTGCCCGTTGAAGTATTCTTCCAGAGATTTTCCGAGCCGCTCGAGGTCGCCGCCGCAAGCGAGGATCGCCGCCTTGCCATCCTTGTCGCGCAGCAGAGCAAAGAGCAGGTGTTCGAGACTGACATATTCGTGGCGCCGGCTCTTGGCTTCTTTCAGGGCTAAATTGAGAGTGCCTTCCAGTTCCTTGCTAATCATTCTAGGCCTCTTCCATCGTGCATTTGAGGGGATATTCGTGCTGGCGCGCTAGATTTTCCACCAACGCGACTTTGGTTTCGGCGATCTCATAGCTATAGACGCCCGCGACGCCGATGCCTTTCTTGTGAACGTGGAGCATAATTTGCACCGCTTCCGTTTGCTCCTTGTGAAAAACATACTGCAAGATTTGTACGACGAATTCCTTTGTCGTGTAATCGTCGTTGTGAAGCAGAACTTTGTAGAGGGGCGGGCGTTTTACCTTCTTCTTGGTCTCGGTGACCAGCCCGTGTTCGGATTCCGTCTCGCGCCGGCTCATCTTTGAAGCTTGCCCCTTGTAAAACCCAATCAAATCTAACACGGCGGNACACCGAGCCGCAATATTGTCTCGATCTCGGNTAAATTCCTTTCAGCAAAGGGCCATTGTATCGCGCCGTGGGCTAGGTGTTATAATGNATCCAGGCTGACGACGGCGAAGTCGTCGCCTCGCGGGGGTNTNTATGCTTTCCAACAAAGTCAGCGAGATTATGACNACCAATCTGACGACGGCACCGGCGTCCGCCTCCATTTTCGATGTTATGGCGACNATGGTCGCGAAAGACGTCGGCCGAATCATCATCACCGATGACGACGTTCCCGTCGGCATTTTCACCGAGAAAGACGTTCTTAGGCGGGTGGTCAACCCGCGCCTCGACGCGCGCAGGACCGAAATCAAAAGCGTCATGACCACGCCGGTGCGCGCCGTGCGCGAAGAAACTCACATCATTGACGCTTTTGGCAGGATGTATCGCGGCAAGTATCGGCATCTTTTGGTCCGCGGTCGGCGCGGAAAAATAATTGGCATCGTTTCCATGCGGCGAATTCTCAATATCGCGGTAGAGCTCGGACAAGGGCTCAGCGAGACGCGGACCTTGGGCGACATCGCCGCCGGCGCGATCGTATTCGTCGAAGCCACCTGCAGCGTTCAGGAGGCCGTCGATATTATGGAGAAAAAAAATGTCACCGCGGTGGTGGTGAAAACAGCCGGCAAGCCAGCGGGCATTTTTACCGAGCGCGACGTGCTGAGGCGTGTCGCGGTCACGGAATTGCCGGTCAAAGACACAACGGTCAAGCAAGTGATGACCGCGCCGATCATAACGATGCCAATGACCGCGCTCGTCGGCGACGTGCTCGCCGAAATGTATCGCCGGGATATTCGAAATATGCCTGTTCAGGCAGGCAGCGGTGATCTCATCGGCTTGGTCTCCATGCCAGAGATTCTTCAATACGCGCGCGCTTTTAATGTCGATGAGCAGGTTCGTCGCACCTGGAAAGAGGTCGCCGAATACCTCGATAACGAAGATCAATATACACCCGGGTAAAGATTCTAAACCGTTGTCTTTCCAGGGGTATATGGTAGAATCGGCGAATTGTCATCGAGCTTATAAGGAGGTTGTATTTTGGATACGCCGTTAATCAATGATCTCAACATCTGCGTTGCCACGGAGAATGGTTCCGGCAGCGCTTCTTCGAACAATATTCTTTTCAAGGCCATCTTTAAAATGGGCATTCCCTGCTCATCGAAGAACATGTTTCCGTCGAATATTCAGGGTCTGCCCACCTGGTATCAGATCCGTGCCTCGGCGGAGGGCTACCTCAGCCGAAAAGATGTCATCGACGTGATGGTGATGTTCAACGATGTCACGGCGGCAAAAGACATTTACCGCGTGCGCGACGGCGGTTTGATTCTTTACGACGACTCCACGCCTCTCGGCGCCAGTTTGAAACGCGATGGCGTTCAGTTCATCGGTTTTCCGGCGAACAAACTCGTGGCCAAGCTCGTACCGGCATCGCCGCTCCGCGCCAAACAGCGCAACATGGTCTATGTCGGAGCCCTGGCTTATCTTTTCGGCATCGATATGTCCGTGATCAAGGCGGTGCTGGAAGATACCTTCGGCAAAAAGCCAGCGGTCATCGAATCCAACTTGATTTGTATCGAGGCGGGCTATCAGTACTGCAAAGAGCAGAACTATAAACAAACCATCGCCCGGCTCGAACCGATTCCCAACGGCAACAAAGGCAAAATCATCACCGAGGGCAACACCGCGGCCGCGTTGGGCGCCATTTACGGCGGCGCCTCGGTCATTTGCTGGTATCCGATCACACCGTCGAGCTCCCTGGCTGAATCGATGGAATATTACCTGCCGAGATTGCGCAAACCCATTGACGGCAAAAAAACCTACGCGATTGTTCAGGCGGAAGACGAAATTGCTTCCGCCGGCATGGTGGTGGGCGCGGGTTGGGCGGGAGCACGGGCGATGACTTCCACCTCGGGCCCCGGAGTCTCGCTCATGAACGAGACCATCGGCCTTGCCTACTATGCGGAGATCCCCAGCGTCTTTTTCATTATCCAACGCGGCGGGCCATCGACCGGATTACCCACGCGAACGCAGCAGGCGGATATTTCCCTTATGTACGGCGCCTCTCATGGCGATACACGCCATCTCATTTTGATTCCCCACGACATGAATTCCTGTTTCGACCTGGCGCGCCAGAGTTTCAATTATGCCGACCGGTTCCAAACGCCGGTTTTCGTCGCCATGGATCTCGACCTCGGTATGAACCTGTGGCCGTCGGAGCCCCTGAAATTGAACCAGGAACCGTTCGATCTCGGCAAACGGTTGACCGCGCAAGACCTCGACGAATGGACCAAGGCCGGCAAAAAATTCCGTCGCTACTTCGATCAGGATGGCGACGGTATTCCGTATCGGACCGTGCCGGGCAATCAGAATCGTCTGGCGTCTTATTTTACCCGTGGTTCGGGCCACGACGCCGATGCCCGCTATTCCGAAGACGAGCACGACTACAAATATATCCTCGACCGGCTGCGGAAAAAATTCGAAACCGCGCGTAAGTTTGTTCCCAAGCCGATTGTTGAAAAGGAACGCGGCGTAAAGACCGGCATTATTTGTTACGGGTCGAGTTATGAGCCGGTGCGCGAAGCACGCGATCGCTTGAAGGCGCGCGGTTTGAAAACCAATTTTTTGGTGATTCGCGCTTTGCCTCTGACCAGCGAAGTGAGAGATTTCCTGGCCGAACACGACACCATCTATCTGGTCGAGCAAAATCGCGACGCGCAAATGGCGGCGATTATCAAAGATGAACATCCCGAGTTCGGCACCAAGATCGTCAGTGTGTTGATTTACAATGGGCTGCCGGCGACGCCTCTCGAAGTCGTCAATCAGATTTTCGCCGCATCCCAATCGGCAAAAACGGCATAAGGACAGGATAAGAACATGGCAGAAGCTAAACTCAATCGTCTCAATTTGGCTGAAAAAGACTATGACGGCGCGGCCTCGACCATGTGCCGAGGTTGCGGCCATGACGCCATCTCGGCGTCGGTGCAGCGCGCGTTCTTTGAAAACAGCATCGACCCGCGCAAGGTCGTGAAATTAAGCGGTATCGGTTGTTCGTCGAAAACCCCCGCCTATTTTCTCAGCCAATCCTTCGGCTTTAACGCGGTGCACGGCAGAATGTCCGCGGTCGCCACCGGCGCCAACCTGGCGAATCATACGTTGCTGCCGATCGGCGTTTCCGGCGACGGCGATACCTCGGCCATCGGCTTGGGCAATTTTTGCCACATGATGCGCCGTAACATTAACATCACCTATATCATCGAGAACAATGGAGTGTACGGCTTGACCAAAGGGCAGTTTTCCGCAACGGCGGATGTTGGTTCGGTCATGAAAGGCGGTAAGGTGAACGATATCCCCGCCATCGACTTGGCCGAGCTCGCGATTACGCTCGGCGCTACCTACGTTTCGCGAAGCTTCTCCGGCGACCGCAAACAGCTGGCGCCGCTGGTTCAAGGCGCTCTCTCCCACAGAGGCAGCGCGATTTTGGACGTCATCAGCCCCTGCGTGACTTTCAACAATCACGAAGGATCAACCAAGAGCTTAAAGTACGTCAAGGGACACTTGGATCCGATTCATGATCTCGATTTCATTCCACCCTACGAGAATATCGAGGTCGATTACGATGAAGGAACGGATCACCAAGTCGAAATGCACGACGGCTCGCGCATCATCTTGCATAAGCTTGGCAAGGATTACGACCCGACGAATAAAGCGCAGGCGATCCAGGCGATTCACGGCGCCATTGCTGAAGGGAAGTTTTTGACAGGATTGATTTATTACAACCCCAACCGCAAAGAATTCGCCGAAGAGCTGAACTTATGCGATGTGCCTCTTTCGGAATTGACCCAGGAATATCTCCAACCGCCGCTCGAAGCGCTGGAAAGAATTAACGCGGACATGATGAAGTAGGCTCCGCGGCCACAATTCCTGAACGCAAAAGACCTGGTAGGTTTTTCTACCAGGTCTTTTTTTGTCAACGGATTGAACGTCGGGTGTTCTTATTCAAAGGCCGCGCATTTCTCTCGCCGGCAGATCTTGCCAGGTGTCGACAATGTCCTTCGACGAAGCGACCAAACCAAAGTGGCGGCGCATATTGTCCAGCGTGCCTAAATGCAGCTTGGCTTCATACGCCGCCGAGCAATCGTCGATCATCGTGACATAGTAATCGAACATATAGGCGTCCCGNGCGGTGGTTTCCACACAGACGTTGGTNGCCACGCCGCANACCAGCACGCTNTGAATGTTGCGCGCTTTGAGGACGGTATTTAAGTCGGTATTGATAAACGCGCTGTAGCGGTGCTTGACGACCACTCGCTCGCTCGGCAGCGGTGCGATGCCTTGGTAAAACTCCGCGCCCCAAGTTCCCTCGCGGCAAGTGCTAAGCCCGCCTTTCTGCGAAGTGCGATAGATCCAGGACGGCGTATCGGTCCACTCGCTGTGCGTGGTTCGAATGTAGACGATTGTGAGTCCCACTCGCCGCGCTTCTTCAATCAACCGCAACAAGGGCGGCATGATCGCCATCGCTGCGTTGACATCTTCGCCGCGTTTGCCGGCGCTGCCTTTGGGGCTGACGAAATCGTTTTGCACATCGACGACGATCAAGGCCGCGTTCTTCGGATCGCAGCGTTCCTTTAGGCTTTTTAAGATTTCCACAAAATTCCTCCCCGTTGAATTTGCTTGGCGCCGCTTACTGAAAACGGATCACCGACAACCGGGTTAATGGTCGTGTTTTCGTTGCAAGCCACCATGGCCCATTGCCATGATGTCGGCGCGCATGATCTTTTCGCCAGCGAGCAACCGTGGCAATAACACATCGAACGCAGTGAAAGGATCGTGCAGCACGCAGCCGGAAAGGCCCATGACCGGCGTATCGCCGAGATAAGCCATGACAAACATCGAGCCGGGCAAAACCGGAAACCCATGCGTCTCAACTTTGGCGCCGCTCCGGCGGATGCCTTCGGGCGTTTTGTCGTCCGGATCCACTGACATGCCGCCGCTGACGAGAATGATATCGGCGCCGGCCCGCTTCGCGGCGTTGATATCGCCTGCGATGATATCCGGATCGTCGGGTGCCACCTTGACCGATTCGAGCGTCGATCCGAGCTCGCCGACCTTTCGCGTTACGATCGGGCCGAAGCCGTCCTTGATACGGCCGGTAAAAACCTCGCTGCCGGTAACCACGAGATGCACTTTCTTTTGTGGCATCAACAGAAGCGTGACAATCGGCTTTTCCTTGCACAGTGCTTCGGCCTTCTGAACCAATTCTTCCTTGACGATCACGGGAATGGTCCGCGTGCCGGCAACCACCGTACCTTGTTTCACATAGCGATCACCGGGTAACGTTGCCAACATAAGATCACCTAACGAATTGAAGCGATAAAGCAAATCCGTATCGACTTTAAGCAGCCCGGGAATGGCCGCGACCAGATTGATACGCCCTTCGCTTGGATCCGTCAGGTTTAGATTCGATCCGGCTGCGGCCCGCGCCAGTCTTCGCGCGGCATCTTCCTCATGCAGTTCGTCTTTTTCCAACTCCATGACGTAAAGATTGCGCTTACCGACATCCAAGAGCTTGGAAATATCCTCCTGGCGGACAATATGGCCCCGGCGAAATGCCGGTCCCTTGTGCTTGCCGGGCACAATCTCGGTAATGTCGTGAGCCAGAGGCAGTCCCACCGCCTCTTCTACGGGTATGACTTTAAGCATTCTGGCGATTTCCTCTGCTTGCGCTTCTAACCGAGAATATATTCTCACGACCCGTGCTTTGTCCAGGATTGGGATTACCTATAT